>Ga0114921_10000409_pt1 | contig 18243 bp, 15 predicted proteins | sample BentaG_FD_87016 | JGI IMG/M metagenome (GOLD analysis project Ga0114921, IMG submission 87016) | Deep subsurface microbial communities from South Atlantic Ocean to uncover new lineages of life (NeLLi) - Benguela_00093 metaG | ecosystem: Environmental > Aquatic > Marine > Oceanic > Sediment ...
CTGTGCGGTCAAGTGGCCGTGCTCCGGCAGTCAAACACACCGACGGTGCTCTCACCTGATGTCGCCGCCGAGGTGTCTCGTCGCGGTTGGCTAACGATTCTGAGTCGGAGCGGATTCGGTGCAGAGCCCTAGGAACGCGAAAAGTGAACGGACCGAACGCCGCACCGGATCGTGCTTGGCGGCACGCAACTACTGGGCGTAAAACTGCGGGATGCCCAGGGCCAGGATGATGACGCGCAGGCGCCAACGTGGTCGGCGGCCAGTAGGTGAGCGAACTCCGACGCGGAGACGCCGAAGGCGACCGCGAACGTCAGATCGAAGAGCGGGGACGGCACAATTGCAGGCATGTCAACCGAGACAACGACGCCACCAGATGCGGCCCGGCCGCTCGCCGGAGTGCGAATCATCGAGATTTCCAGCTTCGTCGCCGTACCCCTGGCCGGGATGACGCTGGCCCAACTGGGCTGCGAAGTTATTCGCGTCGACCCGATCGGCGGCGCCGCCGACTATCGCCGGTGGCCCCTTGCCGCGAGCGGGGCGAGCATTTACTGGGCGGGGCTGAACAAAGGCAAGCGGTCTGTGGCCGCCGACATGCAGTCGCCCGAAGGGCAGCGGTTGGTGCAGCGGCTTATCATTGATGCCAGCGTCCTGATTACCAATGTCGTTGGTCGCGAATGGCATTCCTACGACACGCTGGTACGCCAACGCCCCGATCTCATCCACCTCGAAGTGTCCGGTCGTGCCGACGGCTCGACCGCAGTCGATTACTCAGTGAACGCCGCAACCGGGTTCCCGTTGGTGACCGGGCCCGCTGAGCACACCGGACCGATCAATCACGTGCTGCCGGCGTGGGATGTGACGTGCGGAATCTATGCCGCACTGAGTATCTCCACCGCGCTGCGGCAGCGTGACGCCACCGGTGCGGGGAGCCAGGTCCGCCTCCCGCTGGAGAACGTCGCGCTGGCCACTGCCGGCAATCTCGGCTTCCTCACGGAGGCAATGGTGAACGGAGCGCGGCGCGACAGGATCGGCAATGCGATCTACGGTCAGTACGGCCAGGACTTCACCAGCAGCGACGGCGTATCGTTCATGGTCGTCGCACTCACCGCCCGGCACTTCCGCGATCTGACGGAGGTGACTGGGACGGCGAAAGATGTTGCAGCCCTGGAAGATGAACTGAGGACCGACTTCGCTGTCGAGGGGGAGCGGTACTTGCATCGCGACGCGCTCACCGCCCTGTTCGCTGGGTGGTTCGGTGAACATACCGCCGACGAGATCTCCGCGGCACTGACGGCCACCTCGATCCTGTGGGACCGGTACCGCAGCTTCCTCGAGGTCGCCGGTGATCAGCGGGTCAGCGCAAACCCGATGTTCACCGCGTTGCACCAACCCCAGGTCGGCGACTACCTCGCCGCGGGGCTGCCGATGTCCATTGGCGGAGTGCATCCGCCTGCGGTCGCCGCGCCGGGCCTCGGTGATGACACCGCCGCAGTATTGCGCGAGCGCCTGGGCATCCATCCCGAGGATATCGCCCGCCTTACCGAGTCCGGCACTGTCGCCGCAGGTGCCACCGACGAGGTCGGCCGATGACCGGCGTGTTGCTGGGTCTGCTCGACCTGCGGCCGGACGCTGTTCCCGATGCTTGGATCGGGCCCGGCAACGGCCCGGCGGGGAAGCGCGCTTTCGGCGGACAGTTCATCGCTGCGGCCCTGACCGCGGCGTGCCGCACCGTGCCCGAGGGCGTCATGCCCACCAGCCTGCATGTGCAGTTCCTGCGCGGCGGTGACGCCGCGGAACCGGTCACCTATCAGGTGGAGCGGGTGTTGGACCGTCGCTCGGCCATGTCGCGCCGCGTCGTGGGCCGGCAGCGGGGCAGCCTGGTCGTGACGGCCACCGCAGGGTTTGCGACCCCCGCGGCCGGTCCCGAGCATGGCCGGCGACGATCCCCGCCGGGCGATCCGACCCAGCTGGCCCGTACTGGCCCGGCCGGCCCGGCACCGGCGATGCCGTTGGACGAAATCGACATCAGGATTTCCGACCATGGCGCAGGAGAGGGGTTCCTGCGCCGGTTCTGGTGGCGCACGACGGTACCGCTACCTGATGACCCATTGGTTCACGCCTGTGTCGCGTCGTTCGTCACCGATGTCTACATGATGGATCCAGCGCTTCGTGTGCACGGGCACTCCATGAGCGACCGCAGCCATCGCACCTGGACGACAGACGCGTCGACGTGGTTCCATCGCCGGATCCGGGCCGATCACTGGAATCTGCTGGAGTCGACTTCACCGGCGGCGGCGCAAGGACGCGGTGTCGTCACCGGAAGCCTCGTCGACGCTGAGGGCGCAGTGGCGGCAACACTCGTACACGAGGGCCTGGTCGCGGCGCGTTGAAACGCATCAGGGTCGGCCCAGAATATCGTCGGAGATGATCCGTTGCTGGATCTCCGAGGCGCCCTCGAAGATCTTGGTCAACCGTGCATCGCGCCAATGCCGTTCTACGGCAAACTCTTTCGTGTAGCCCGCGCCGCCGTGTAGCTGTAGAGCATCGCTGGTGACCCGCTCGGCCATCTCCGAGGCGAACAGTTTTGCCATCGACGCGCGTGTCGAACACCGTTCGCCGGCATCGATCTGGCGGGCTACTTGGAGAGTCAAAGCGCGGGCCGCCTCGATCTGGGTGGCCATGTCGGCGATCTTGAAACGCAGCGCCTGGTTGACGGCGAGCGGACGGTCGAACTGGATTCGCGTCTGGATGTATTCGACCGCATCGTCGAGGGCCGCTTGGGCGAGTCCGACCGCGCGCGCCGCGGTGTGCACGCGGGCCACGTCGAGATTTCCCATCGCGATCTTGAAGCCGTCACCCTGGGCTCCGACCAAGGCATCGGCCGGGATACGGAAGCCGTCGAAGGACAGCTCCCAGGTCTTCCAGCCGTGGTAGCCGATCTTTCGCATCGGTGTGCCGGAAATCCCTTCCGGGAACGGGCCGGGCTCCTTGTCGATGACAAAGCAGCTGATGCCCTTGTCTTTTCGCGCTGGATCGGGCATTGAAGTGCGGGCGAACAACAGGATATAGTATGCGCCGTCGGCGAATGTGCACCACATCTTCTGTCCGGTGATCACCCATTCGTCGCGGTCGCGGACGGCCTGGCACCTGACGTTGGCCGCGTCGGAACCGGCCTCGGGTTCCGAGAGGGCGAACGCGCACAGGTAGTCGCCGCGCGCGGCCGCCGCCAGGTGCTTGGCCCGCATCTCGTCGGTCCAGCCCTCCAGGAACTGTTGGCTGCGCGCGATCAGGCTCGCAACGCTCATCCAGGCGCCGGCGAGTTGCTCGGTGATGAGCGCGTACTCGAGTATTCCGAGCCCGAGCCCGCCGTGTTTCTCACCGATCAGAATGCCGAAGAAGCCGACATCGGCGAGCTTCCGCCGAAGTTCCATCGGGATCTCACCGGCGACGGGGTCGAGTTCGTTCGCCACCGGCAGGACTTCCTTGCGGGCGAAATCCTTGGCCAGCGCACTGATCGCGAGTTGCTCCTCTGTGAGCTGCATCTCTTCCAGTCTCGTCCTATATCTCGGTGACTTCGCGCTCCAGGCGCTGCGCCAACCGTGCCTGCGCCTCGGCTCTTCGCGTCGGCAAATGGCCAGTCGGGAAAGCGGTGGTGACCGGCTCGTAGTCGCGTAGCACTCGTCGCGCAACTGTCATCTTGTGGAGTTCGGTGGCACCGTCGGCAATTCCCAGCGATTCGGCCTGCACCATCATCTTCACGAACGGCATTTCGTTGCTGACGCCCAGCGCACCGTGCAGATGCATCGCACGCCGGACCACGTCGTGCAGTACCTGCGGCATTGCCACCTTCACCGCCGCGATATCGCGCCGCACTTTCTGGTAGTCGTGGTGCTTGTCGATCAGCCATGCGGTGCGCAGCACCAGCAGCCGGAACTGTTCGATCTGAATCCAGCTGTCGGCCACCTTTTCCTGAGTCATCTGGAGATTGGACAGCGGCCCAAAGCGGGTCTGCCGCGACACCGCCCGCTCACACATCATCTCGAATGCGCGGCGTGCCAACGCGATAGTGCGCATGGCATGGTGGATGCGTCCACCGCCGAGACGAGTCTGCGCGATCGCGAACGCTCGTCCCTCACCGCCGAGGACGTGATCCAGCGGGACCCGCACATCGGTGTACCGGACATATCCATGGGTGGCATGGCCGGAAGATTCGGTGCCGACGCCGACGTTGCGCACGATCTCGATCCCGGAGGTCCCGGCGGGAACGATAAACAGCGACATCTTGTCGCGGGTGCGCGCCTCGGGGTTGGTCACGGCCATGACGATGAAGAACGATGCGTGCTTGGCGTTGGTGGTAAACCACTTCTCGCCGTTGATGACCCAGGAATCGCCGTCGCGTTCGGCGCGGGTGACGAACAGGCCGGGGTCCGAGCCGCCCTGAGGTTCGGTCATCGAGTAGCAGGAGGTGATTCCGCCGTCGAGCAGCGGTTTCAGATAGCGCGCCCGCTGCGCCTCGGTGCCGAACCGCGCAAGGATTTCGGCGTTGCCCGAATCGGGTGCCTGGCAGCCGAAAACCGACGGTGCCCAGCGTGATCGTCCGAGGATTTCGTTGAGCAGCGCCAGCCTGACCTGGCCGTAGCCCTGCCCGCCCAGCTCCGGACTCAGATGCGCCGCCCAGAGCCCCCGATCCCGCACCTGGCGTTGCAGCGGCCGCAGGATGGCCATCATTTCGGTGTTCTTCTTGTCATACGGATCCAGCGACACCAGATCGAGGGGCTCGAGTTCTTCGCTCATGAACTCTTCAACCCAGTCGAGTTGCTCCTGGTACTCCGGGTCGGTCTCGAAGTCCCACACCGTCGGTCACCTCCTGTGGTCTCTGGTGATGTCGAGCGTAACGCTGGGGCGCGATTCGGTCGCGATCAACGGCCTGGCGTTACGCTCGGCGCCCTCGTGACCGCTGGTATGCGCTCCCGGTGGGCACTAGCCTGACTATCAATGACCATCGACGCGCGCCCAGCTCGGAAGACGGACATACCTGACCTGTCCCGGACCCTGGGAGGCGCCTTCTTCGACGATCCGGTGATGACGTGGTTGGTGCCGGACGATGCGGCGCGGGCTAAGCAGTTGCCCCGGCTGTTCGCGATATTGACCCGACACCACCACCTCAACGGCGACGGCGTGGAGGTGGCATGTGACGGATCGACAATTTCCGCTGCGGCGCTCTGGGATCCACCGAACCGCTGGAAGACCTCGCGCCGTGCGGAACTGGCGATGATGCCGTCGCTGGTCCGCGCTTTGGGGTCCCGTCTCGCGGTGGGCTGGCAGACGAGCGAAATGATGAAGCGCGCGCACCCAGAGGAACCACACTGGTATCTGGCGGTGATCGGCAGCGACATCGCGGTCCGTGGTCACGGGTTCGGGCAGGTTCTGATGCGTTCACGGTTGGACAGAGTCGATGCCGAGCACGCGCCCGCATACCTCGAGTCAAGCAAGCCTGAGAATGTGCCTTACTACGAGCGCTTCGGGTTCAGCATCACCGGGGAGATCACGCTGCCCGGTGACGGGCCGACGGTGTGGACCATGTGGCGAGCAGCGAGATGAGCGGCCGGTTCGACCGAAAGGTCGCCTTCGTCACGGGCGGTGCGACCGGGATCGGACGGGCCTGTGCTCGCGCGCTCGCCACCGAGGGGGCAAGTGTCGCAATCGCCGACATCGACACCGAAACGGCGCAGCGCACTGCTGCCGAGATCGCCGGGGAAGGGGCCCACGCGATCGCGGTACCCTGCGATGTGGCCGACGAGGAACGCGTCGATACCGCGGTCGGCCTGGCCATCGACCAACTCGGCGGTATCGACATCCTGATCAACAACGCCGGCCGCCATTTGATGAAGTACAACCAGCCGTTCGGTGTCCTGTCGCGTGCCAGTCTGCGAGAACTCTTTGACGTGAACGTGATTGGCGTCGTCAATTGCACTCTGGCGTGTCGTGATTCGATGCGGGACCGGGGCGGCGGTGTGGTGCTGAATATCTCGTCGATGGCCGGCTTCATGAACATCAGCCCGTACGGGGTGTCGAAGCTCGCCGTCCGCGGCCTGACCGTCGCGTTCGCCACTGAACTTTCCCCGGACCGGATCAGAGTCAACGGCATCGCGCCTGGCCTGGTGAACACCGAGAGTTCCCGTGTTGCGCTGCCCCACTCTCTTCTCCAGAACGTCGTCAGGGAGCGCCAACTCGTGCACCGCCCCGGCACCACGGCCGACGTGGCGTCGTCCATGCTTTTCCTCTGTTCCGACGAAGCGTCGTTCATCACCGGCGAAACCCTCAGGGTCAGCGGTGGCTATCCGCTGAACTTCTGAGCCGCCGCGACCGAGTGGCAGTCGTGACCTCACAAGTTGATGAGATCGCCCGGGCTGCGGCGTGACTTGGTGGTATCGCGCAGCGTTGCCGTTAGCTGCATCGCCCGGTAAGGCCAACCTGTCGCGGTGTTCCACTGTGAGACAACCAAACCGACGCCGCCGACGGCGTCCAGCCGTGAGCCCGGAAGAACGTATCCGCCGTAGAGTTGTGCCACCCGGTTGTTGGCGTGGTCTTCGGCGTTCCAGCTTGTCCCGATCACCGGGGTCTGGATCGGTGCCGCGCGCATGTCGGCGGTCGGGCCGGCCACGGCGCGGAACCCGATGGCGTACCCCGACGATAGGAATCCGCCGAGGACCCACTTGCCTCCTGCCAGCCGCCGAAGTGACAATTCGCCCCAGGTTTCACCGCGGGGTGTGATGGGGGCCGGCCCGGCGTCCCAGGCCCACTTACCGTTTGTGCGCCCCCAGCTAGAGTATTTTTCCGCGTCGCCGAGTTCACCGGGACGGACCCGCCTCAGGATGATGCCCTTGTCCCGCTGAAAGCCGGTCGACACGACGTATACCCAGCCATCGTCGGTGTCGTAGTCCCACGACCAGAGCTGCGCGTAGCCGTCGTGCAGGTCGCCGGGGAAGATGGCCTTCTCGCCCATGTGTCGCCACGAGATTCCGTTGTCGGCCGAAGTCCATATCTCGGTCCAGACGACGTTTCCGAAACCGCGATTGACGATCGCGTGCAGGTACAGCGCGTCGTCCACGCGCAGCAGGTCGGACGGGATCACCGTGCTGATACCGCTACGGGTCCAGCCGCTGCCCGCATTGTCGTGGGTGTAGGGCCACAGCTGACATGCGAAGTCGGGATCGTCCCCGGCGGCCCGTTCGTAACTGATCGGGTGGTAGGCGTCGCCGGTGCCGATTAGGATCACCGGTGAGCGCCAGTCGCCATTGCCAACTTTGTTGCCGGAGAACGTATCTCCGAACACCGAGACGAGCTTGCCGTTCGGCGCCAGTACCGACGCGCCGAGATCGGTGCTCGTCACTCCCCATCGATCGGTGATCCCGGGGCCGGTGATATCGGCCAGCTTTCCGTCTGTTCGGGCAACCCGCCCCGCACGCCGCCACCGGTATAGCGTGGAGCGGCTGATCCCCGTGTCGACCGCCACCGCAGCTATAGTCTCACCGGATCGCAACCGGCGCAACGCTGTTCGCCGTTCCGCCGACGGTATGGGTCGACCACCCGTTCGCCCCACCGCCACTCAGCTGATCACGAAGTCGTCGGGATCTGGCCTGCGCGTCCAGGCCCAGTAGTCGACGAGCCGCCATGGGCTGAGCGAGTGAACGTCGCCCGCGGCGTTCTTGTAGAAGCTGTGCTTGATGCTTGGCTGTGACCAGACCATGGTCTTGAGTTCTGCCTGGCACCGCGCGTACCACTCGTCGTACTTGTCCTTTCGCGGCTCCATCGAACGCTTGTCCTCGCATATCAGCAGGTCCAGGCACTGCATCAGGTATCGCACCTCGCACTCCGAGTGAAAGATCAGGCTGCCGCCGCTGGCCAGGTTGGTGCCGGGCCCGTAGAGGCAGAAGAAGTTGGGGAATCCGGGCACCGTGATACCGAGGTAGGCCGCGGGCCGTTGGCCCCACATGGTGTGCAGGTCGATTCCCTCGCGACCGGTGACCCGAAACGACGAAAGCATGTCGTTGACGCGAAACCCGGTTGCGTAGACGAGCACATCAGCCGGATAGCGTGTGCCGTCGTTCGCGACGACCGCGTCCTGCTCGATCCGGTCGATGCCGCAGCGCACCAGCTCGACGTTGTCCCGCGCCAAGGTCCGCAGCCAGCTGCCGTTGTCCTGCAGGGTTCGCTTGCCGGTCGCCGGGTAGTCGGGAATGACCTTCGCGAGCAAATCGGGATCGCCATCGACTTGACTGGTGATCCATTCGGTGAACATCATCCGCGCCAGATCGTTGGGCTGGCTGATAGCACGCTGCTGGTCCGGCCAATCGGGATCGACACGGGCCGCGACCAGCCCGGTGTCGCAGGCCGGCCAGAACAGCAGGAATCGGTACCACCGCGCGTAGAAGGGGAGATGACGGTGCGCCCACTTCACGCCGGGGCCGACTTTGGCGTGATAGTTCGGGTTCGGGAACATCCACTGTGCGGTGCGCTGAAAGATGGTGAGACTGCGGACTTTATCGGCAATCGCCGGCGCGACCTGGAAGCCGGTCGCCCCGGCACCCACCATAACGACGTCCTTGTCCGTCAAGTCAACGTCGTGGTCCCACCGGGCGGTGTGGAACGCCGGGCCGCTGAAGGTTTCAACGCCGGCGAGGCGCGGGATCGACGGCTGATTGAGCTGACCGACCGCGCTGATCACCGCGCGAGCGGTCAACGTCTCTTCGGAGCCGTCCGGGTTACGAACCAGCACCTCCCAGACCGAACCGTCCTCGTCCCAGGCCGCGCTGAGCACCTCGGTGTCGAATCGGGCATGTTCGACGATCCGATGGCGTTCGGCAACTGACTGAAAGTATTCCTGCAGCTCTGGCTGCCGGGCGAAGAATTCGGTCCAGTGGTCGGAGGGTTCGAAGCTGTAGCAGTAGAAGTGGTTGCCGACATCGACACGCGCGCCCGGATAGGTGTTCTCCCACCAGGTTCCGCCAACGCCGGCGTTCTTCTCGACAACGGTGTACGGCACGCCGGCCTGTTGCAGCCGTATCGCGGCCAGGAGGCCGGACTGGCCGAAACCGATGACGACGACCGGGAATTCAGCCCGTGCTCGGCGGTCGGATTCTAATGCGGTGTCTCGTGAGTCGTGGCCGTCGAGTTCCATCTCCTCCCGCAGCATCGGCACGTATTCCTGCGGCACTTCCGCGCACACCAGCCAGCGCATCATGCGATACAGCAGGTTGGTGTCGACCGCTGCGGGTTCTGGACAACCACGGTCGCGGTAGTCGCGGATGATGTCGAGTGCAAGCGCTCGGGCCGCCACCTTGTCCGGCTCAGGCATGAATCCCTGGACTTCGTTGAGGAAGACCCCGGCCGGCCGCAGCGGTCCGTCCAGCAGTGATGCGTCACCGCTCATGTGCATGCAGGACAGCAGCAGCGTCGGCACCGACACGTCTTGCAGGGCCGCGGCGATCTCAGCATCCGAGTTTGTGAACGGCTCCCCGGCGTGTGGGTTACGCATCACACGATCTGTCTACAGCACTCAGCGAGATCGCGGGGTGATCGGGCGTTCCCGGCGCTCGCCCTCGACGACGACATCCACCGTCCGTGAGTTCAAGGGGTGGTTGGAACACTTCGTGCCCAGGAGTGTTGATCACACTCGCGCTACCTATCCGTGAGGCGCGGCTGCCTATCCGTCAGGCGCGGCTGCGCCAGCCGGCGACGCCCACGGCGATCATCCGCAGTTGTTTGACGGCGGTCCGTTTGATCTCTTCGTGTGCAACGGCGTCCTGCGCGTCCTCGATCGCTTCAGCTGTGAGGATCATCGAGTTGACGAAGAGGCCGGCCAGGATATTGAGGTCTTCGGTGCTCCAGGTGTTCGGCCCCTGGAAGCGCGCCAGGTCGGTGGCCAACTCGGAGGTGATCAGCCGGATCTCGGTGCGGATCGCGTAGCGCAACACCGTGACGCCGCTGTTGCGTTCCCGTCCGATGAAGCGCCAGTGCTCGCGCTGCTCGGCGACGCTGGCGACCAGGATGTCGACCGACGACTCGATGACACGGTTGGGGTCCAGCTTTCCCGCGCGCGCACCACGCAGCATGTCGCGAAGCGCACGAAAGGATCCGTCGATCAGGGCGAGGCCGAGCGCCTCCATTGACTCGAAGTGCCGGTAGAAGGCCGTGGGGACGATGCCCGCTTCGCGGGTGACTTCGCGCAGGCTCAGCGCGCTGAAGCTGCGCTGGTCGAGGAGTTTGAGCGCGGCGGCGATGATGGACCGCCGGGTGGCCTCTTTGCGTTCCTCCCGGGACACGCGCTGCCGTGGTTTCCGTGACTTCGGCGGACGACTGTTCACTATGTGAAACCTAACACACACTGGTTCAAACGCTTGACGTACTGGGGTTTCTCCATACACGGTATACATATGTTCACTCAAACTTTGACGAAGCGGGTGCTGGGTTCCAACCTGGTCGACCTGCTCACCGGTCCGCATGGCGTCGACCGGTATACCGAGCTAGTCGCCCCGACCTGGACGCTCGCCGAAGCCCGCGCCAAGGTGGTTGCGGTCCGGCGCAGCACCCCGCGCAGTGTCACACTCACCCTCGAGCCGAACGCTGTGTTCACCGACTGCAACTCCTTGGAAGCCGGCCAGCATGTCAACCTGACCCTCGAGATCGACGGCCGCAGGCGTACCCGGTGCTACTCGCCCGCCAACGCCCAGGGCGCATCGCTGCTCGAACTGACCATCGGACTGCACGATGGCGGGCTGGTGTCGACCTACCTGCGAACCCACGCGCGGCCCGGGATGATCGTCGGGCTCCACGGTGCCGGCGGCGACTTCGTGCTGCCGGCACAACGACCACGGCGGATGCTGTTCGTGTCCGGGGGTAGCGGCATCACCCCCATCATGTCGATGCTGCGCACACTGCAGGCTGAACGCTTCGACGGCGAAGTCGCCGTCATTCACTACGCGCGTAGCGCCGCGGAGGCCTGCTACTCCTCGGAGCTCGCGGCAATGCCGGGCGTACACGTCTTAAACGTGTTCACCCGTGAGGGCGGGGCTCCAGGCCCGTCAGGCAATGCAGGCCCGACGGGCCACTTCGACGCCGACCACCTCGCAGTCGCGATGCCGGTGCCGGACGCGGTATTCGTCTGTGGTCCACCGGCACTGGTCGACGCCGTGCGCGAGTGCTGCCCGCAGGCGAGGTCGGAGAGCTTCGTTCCGGCGGCGTTCGTGATCCCGGCTGGACCGTCGGGTGGGCGTGTCACCTTCACAGAAAGCGGTGTCGGCGTCATCGACGACGGGCGCTCGCTGCTTGAGCAGGCCGAAAACGCCGGTCTGTCACCGGAAAACGGATGCCGGATGGGCATCTGTCATACCTGCACGCGACGCGTGACAAGCGGAGCGGTGCGCAACCTGACGAACGGCGCGGTTTCTACCCCCGACGACGAGGACGTGCAGATCTGCGTATCAGTCCCCGTCGGCGACGTCAAACTGGCTTTGTGACACCTGCCAGTGACACCTGCCAGTGACCATTTACCTATCCATTTACCTATCAGAGAGGACCAGTCTTATGTCGCAACAGAAAATCACGTCGCAACAGAAGATCACGTCACAACAGAAAACCACAATGAGCCCAGAGCAGGCCGAGGCGTTCGGCCGCGAACTTGACGCGATCAAGGACCGCGTGCTGGCCGACCTCGGCGAGCAAGACGCCGACTACATCCGCCGCGTCATCAAGGCGCAGCGCGCGCTGGAGGTGGCCGGGCGCGGCCTACTGTTCGCGGGCATCCTGCCGCCGGCCTGGCTGGCGGGCACCGCCATGCTCGCGGTGGCGAAAATCCTGGACAACATGGAAATCGGCCACAACATCATGCACGGCCAATACGACTGGATGGGCGACCCGGCGACCTCCAGCCGAGAATTCGAATGGGACAACGCCTGCCCGGGCGATCAGTGGCGGCACTCGCATAACTACATGCACCACACCCATACCAACGTCGTCGGGCTCGACCGCGACATCGGTTACGGCATCCTGCGGATGAGCGAGGACCAGCCCTGGCGGCCGTACTTCCTGGGCAACCCGGTCTATGCGTTCCTGCTGATGGTCCTGTTCCAGTACGGGGTCGCCCTCCACGAGATGGAGACCGAACGTATCCGCGCCGGCGAGATCACCCTGGCCGACAAGCGCGAGACGTTAGAAGGGATCTGGCGCAAGACCCGGCGCCAGACCCTCAAGGACTATGTCGCCTTCCCGTTGTTGGCAGGCCCGTTCGCGCCGTTCGTGTTTACTGGAAACCTGTCGGCAAACCTGATCCGCAACGTGTGGTCGTACATGATCATTTTCTGCGGCCACTTCCCGGATGGGACACAGGAATTCACCGTCGAGGAGACCCAGAACGAGACGCGGGGCATGTGGTCTTTCCGGCAGATCCTCGGCTCGGCGAACCTTACCGGCGGCAGGCTCTTTCATCTGCTGTCCGGCAATCTGTCGCACCAGATCGAGCATCACCTGTTTCCCGACATGCCGGCACGCCGCTATGCCGAGGTCGCCCCGGCGGTACGCGAAGTCTGCGAACGCTACGCAGTTCCCTACAACGCCGGGCCGCTGCCCAGGCAGTTCGGCACGGTTGTGCGGAAGATCGTTCGGCTTGCCCTCCCGCCTCGCAAACACGATGAGCCCAAGGGCAAGCCCGATGAAACCAACGTGGATCGGGGCGACGTGCCCGCTCGCATAGCGTGACGGTCACCCGCCCTGCGACTTGGGTGCAGGGGGGCGTGCTCAGCGCACCTCAGCGCTCGTGGCGTAAATCGGGCTACGGCTTCACCACTACGGGTTCACCACTACGGCTTCACCACTACGGCTTCACCACTACGGCTTCACCACTATGCGGATGGGATTGCCGTCCTGCTTCTCCAGCATCTCGATGCCGGCGGCGATGTCCTCGAGCTCGACGATCGCGCTGACCGATCGCGACAGGTCCAGCCGCCCGCGAGATACCAGCGTCGCCAGGGTCTCGATGTCGACGTTCTGATAGCCCAGGTGACCGAGCACCTGCTTCTGCGTCAACCCGAACATCGACGTGGGCCCCACGGTCGGCGACTCGGCGCTCATACCGACACAGACCAACCGCCCGCCCACCGTCACACAGTCCAGAGCCTGCTCGAACGTCCCCTTCAGACCGACCGCGTCGAATGCGACGTCAAGCTGTCTGCCGCTGGTGACCTCGGCGATCTTGTCCTTCAGCTGCTCGTCGCGGGAGTCGAACGCGTAGTCCGCGCCGAGGTCGAGAGCCCGGTCCATTACAACCGGGTTGATGTCTACGGCGATCACCGGGACCGCTCCGATCAACCGGGCGAGCTGCACGATGTGGGTGCCGATGCCGCCAACACCCCACACCCCGACGGACTCCCCGACCACCACCTTCCCGGTGCGTACCAGGGCGCCGTACGGTGTCGACACCGCATCGGCCAGGATGGCGGCCTGCTCCAGCGGGACATTGTCGGGGACACGGGTCAGGCCGGCCGCCTGCGCGATGGTGTACTCGGCCCAGGCGCCGTCGTAGGCGAAGGCCATCACGCGTACTTGCAGGCAGTTGAGGACGTCGCCGCGCCGGCAATTCGGGCACTCCAGGCACGGCCTGCCCGCGGCCAGGATCACTCGGTCGCCCTCGGCCCAGCCGGTGACGTCGGGTCCGAGCTCGTCGATGGTGCCTGAGGCCTCGTGACCCTGCGTCACCACTGGCGCCTGCGCGGGAAACGTCCCGTTGATCAGGCTCAGATCCGAGTGGCAGATCCCGCAGTACGCCACCTTGACCCGCACCTCGCCCGGCCCCGGCTCGGGAATGGGAACATCTTCCAGCACAACAGTTTTCGTATCGGCATAGAACCGTTCTGCTCGCATTGTCCGCGTCACGTCGGTCTCCTTGGTCGTGATCGGCTCAAACCGTGAAGTCTAGCCCCCCAGACGGGCCGCGTCGGTAGCATAGGGAGCCACCATGGCACCCTGCGGAATCGGCGCCATCGCCGTCATCTGATGAAGCTTTCGGCGATGCGGCTCCGGCAGCGTGACAGCGTCACCTGCGGTCCCAGCGTGGCGATCGTAGCCGGAGCGTTACTCGACTCGGCCTACAGCGCGCAGTTGACCGCAGCCGACTGGTTTGCCCATGAACAGGGCCGGGTCCATCGGGACATCAACCGAATCTGGCCTCGCGCACTGGGTGCCACCCCGGCCGGGATGGCCCGCGCGCTAACTGTCCACAGCACACCGCGAGGCGTCCGATATCGCTGGCGGATCAGCCGATGCCGACGGGACCGGCTCGCCGATGTGCGGGCCGCGGTGAGCGCTGGGTTGCCGGTCGCCATGTTGGTCGGCAACGTGATACCGCGACACTGGGTCCTGCTGGTCGACCTGGATTCAGCCGGCGATGCCTTCCGCTGCTACGAGCCGTCGTCGGGACAGATCCGCTCGGTGAGCGTGGACGACATTCGGGCCGGGCGGTTGACGGGCATTGGGTTTTCTCGTCCGTTCGCGTTCACTGTGCCCACATAGGTGTGCCGGTGTCAGCCGGTGTCAGCCGCGCCGCGGGCCGAGCAACGCGATCGATGCTGACACTGCCGGTTCGACGATCTCACGCACGTCCTTACCGTCTTCAACGGTCATCGCGGTCAGCTCTCGTAATCCGCCCAGCAGGAGCACCGCTGTGGTCCGAGTGACCGGGGGCACGTGTGCCCGCCGGAACCCGGGGCTGTCGCTGAGGTCCACCAGCATGGTCGTGAGTTGGTGAAACCCGCGGCGCTGGACGGGCCGGGCGGCGGTGCCGAGCGCGGGCAGTTCGCGAATCCAGCTCAACGTGATCGCCGGACGCGTCTCGATCGACACGACGTAGGCTTCGACGGCCTGACGAATCTGGTCGGCCCAGTCGGCGTCTTGATCGACCGCCGCCCGGATCTGCGTGACAAGGTCCACGTTGGCCGTCCAGAGCAGTTCGATGAAGCACTCCTCCTTGCTACTGAACTGCCCGTAGAAGGTGCGCTTGGAGGTGCGCGCGTGCCGGACGATGTCGGCGACCGTCGTGGCGCGATAACCTCGTTCACTGATCGATTCGGTGAGCCCATCGAGCAGCCGCCCACGGAACGGGTCCGCCTCGGTTGCGTCGGTGACCGCCGCGGGCTGATTGTCGGCGGTGGATGTCACCATCGGCTCACTCCCATCACGCGCAGCTCTTGCGAGCACTTGGTACCACACGGTACCGTAGTCTGCACACTGTGGTACACCGCAGTACCACGTCACCAATGGGAGTGTCATTTGTGAGCGAATTGAGCGAAGCACCAGCCGTCGACCAGGGCACTACTGCGACGCTGCCCGCGGCGAAGCTGCCACCTGAGCCACGCATCCCGAAGGTCATTCAGGGCATCGGATTCTCGGTGGCCCGGCGGAAGCTGGTGGCGAAAATGGCGCGGCGGTACGGCAAGGTGTTCACGCTCAACGTCCCGGTGTTCGGCCGGAGCGTGATCGTCGCCGATCCACAGGTGGCCCGGCAGCTCTTTACCGCAAGTAGCGACGACGTCGGCAACATCCAGCCCAACCTCAGCAGAATCTTGGGCCCGGGTTCGGTTTTCGCGCTCGACGGTTCGGAGCACCGCAGGCGGCGACGGCTGCTGGCCCCGCCGTTCCACGGCAAGAGCATGGCGAAATACGAGAAGATCATCGAAGAAGAGACGCTTCGTGAGACGGCGAATTGGGTTGAGGGGGAAGAGTTCCCGACCCTTGAGCCGATGATGCGGATCACGCTCAACGCGATCCTGCGCGCGGTGTTCGGGGCCGACGGAGAGGAGCTCGACGCACTGCGGCGGCTTCTTCCGCCGTGGGTGGTCGTGGGCTCACGGGTGGTGTCCCTTCCGATGCCGTCCCGCACCTATGGCCGCTATACCCCCTGGGGCAGGCTGGCCAGTGCCCGGCGCGAGTACGACCGCATCGTCAACAAGCTGATCGATGATGCCAAAGCCGATCCGAACTTCGATGACCGCACCGACGTGCTGACGCTGCTGATGCGTAGTACCTACGAGGACGGTTCGGGCATGTCACGAGCCGACCTTGGTGACGAGCTGCTGACCCTGCTGGCCGCTGGGCACGAGACCACCGCGTCCACGCTGGCGTGGGCTTTTGAACGGCTGCGCCGCCATCCCGGGGTGCTCTCGGCGGTGGCCGAGGAGGCTGACACCGACGGCAACGAGCTGCGGCAGGCGACCATCCTCGAAGTGCAGCGATCCAGACCGGTGATCGAGTTCGCCGGTCGGCACGTCTACGCATCCGCTTTGGAGCTTGGCGAATGGGTAATACCAAAGGGATTCTCGGTCATCGTCAGTATTTCGGTGTTGCACGACGACCCGGACGCCTTCGAACACCCCGAACGATTCGATCCGCAGCGCTTCGTCGGCGCCAAACCCTCCGCCTCCTGGGTGCCGTTCGGCGGTGGAACCCGGCGCTGCGTGGGGGCGGCGTTTGCGAACATGGAGATGGATGTGGTGCTGCGAACCGTGTTGCGGCACTTCACCGTTGAAACCACATCGGCGCCCGGCGAGAAGTTTCATTTCCGCGGAGTCGCCTACACCCCTAAAGACGGCGGCCGCATCGTGGTGCGCCGACGTGTGTGCGCTGAAGACGCCCAATAACGGTTACTGGCCGGCGGTAGTGCGCCTCGGCAACGTCCATCCGGGCCGGATGTAGTGGCAGGTGTAGCCGCTGGGATAGCGCTCTAGATAGTCCTGATGCTCAGGCTCGGCCTCCCAGAAGTCACCCGCCGGGCCAACCTCGGTGACGACCTTGCCGGGCCAGATGCCGGACGCCTCGACGTCGGCGATGGTGTCGACCGCGACACGCTTCTGCTCGTCGTCTACGTAGAAGATGGCCGACCGGTAGCTGGTCCCGACGTCATTGCCCTGCTTGTTCTTCGTCGTCGGATCGTGGATTCCGAAGAAGAACTCCAGCAATGACCGGTAGTCGGTGTGCTGGGGGTCGTAGGTGATTTCGATGGCCTCGGCGTGCGCGCCGTGATTGCGATACGTCGCATTCGGGGTCTCGCCGCCCGTGTAGCCGACGCGGGTCGAGATCACGCCGGGCTGCCTGCGGATCAGATCCTGCATGCCCCAGAAGCAGCCGCCGGCCAGGACAGCCTTGCTGTAGTTGGTCATGGGTGCCCCTATCTTCTTGAACACTTCTTGAACAGTGTCTCCTGCGTTGAACAGTGTCGCCTGTGGGTCCCTCTATAACCCAGGATGGTTGTCGGATAGTCCCGCGCTCACGGTGTCAGGTGCCAAAGGTGACAATGTCTGCTCGGTGGCCGACATCGCCGGCTCGGTCGTGGACGCCGGAGTCGCTGGGGAGGGCCGGCTCGGCTGTTCGCGTAGCCGGGCGCGAACGGTGGATACCAGCGTGGTGAGCAGGACCCCTACCGCAAGTGAAGCGAGCACTCCGAGCAGCGCATGATTCCCAAAGAACGGATATACCTGAAAGTGGGTGAGGTAGGTGTAGAGCGATGCCTCTGCCACCATCCCGGCCGGCAGGATGAGCGCGGTGGGGCACCGAACCGCCGGGAGCCAGATGAGCAGTAACAACCCGGCCATCACGAGAGCTTCACGATGGGTGTTCTGAAAATAGCCGTGGACGCTGACGACCAGGATGATCGTCACGGCGATTCGCTGCCAGTGGCGCGACGATTTCGCCGCCGTCCAGCCCACCGCGAAGAACCAGAACGCGAGTAGCGAGAACCACGCTTCGGAGCCCGGGTCGAAACCGAACACGTCATATCGCAGCGCCAGCCCGCCGGCCAGGAACGCCGCGGCGAACCCGAACGGGTGTCTTCTTTCGGCGCGATCGCTGAACGGCAACCAACACACGACCATCAGGGCAAGGAGAACCCAGATGAGCACTTCGACGAACCACAGGCGGCCGGCCGTCATGCTGTGGTGTGGTCCCAGGATCTTGTTGAGCAGCAGCAGGTTGGTCAGGTGGTAATCGTTGGTCAGCACCAACGCGATCGCGATCCACACGATCGACGGCACCGCGATCCACGCGATCGTCTTGCGCAGGTGGCGCACCCGGTCCGCGCGTGGCACCGGGGCCAGGGAGAAGCGGCCGAAGTTGTAGCCGGCGATGCCGAGCAGAATGTGCGCGCCACCCCACGCCACGATGAGGCCGGCGTGTGAGCCCACGATGAGCACGATCGCC
>Ga0114921_10000410_pt1 | contig 18234 bp, 13 predicted proteins | sample BentaG_FD_87016 | JGI IMG/M metagenome (GOLD analysis project Ga0114921, IMG submission 87016) | Deep subsurface microbial communities from South Atlantic Ocean to uncover new lineages of life (NeLLi) - Benguela_00093 metaG | ecosystem: Environmental > Aquatic > Marine > Oceanic > Sediment ...
ATTCATCGATCTGAGCCAGTTCATATATTTTCATAACTGTATTTATCGAGGGTTTAATGATTGGATGATTCCAAAATTCCTTAACCTTTTCGCCGAACATATATAAAGTAACAGGTCGTTGAATGCTTTTAAAATACTCTCCTGGGGTTTTTAACGTCATTTTTCTTATTATTCAATTTCGGTTATAATTAGATAAGTTTCTCTTAGTTATTAAAAATAATTCTAATATTTGTTAACTTAACTTTTCTTATCCAAATAATAGGTCCATTCTGGTTTTAATATATAATATTGATCAATTGCATCTTTCATAGTTTTCCTGCAAATTTCGATTTCCTTAATTGTTGGTGGTTCAATTTGCTTCACATCATTCGCTACTTTTAATTCCCAATTCGTGTTTTCTTTCACCTGTTCTATTGTAACATTAGGATGTAAGGCATCCAAATACGCTTCTTTGGTTTTGGAGTCAAATCTCATTATGCAGAGTGGGGTAATGATAGCTTCTGGACCTGTATCTGGAGGATATCCTGCCTTTACTCTACTCTCAAATCCATCTAAATATCCGGGATCTGTTATGAATTCTAATTTTTCTTTAAACCTACGTTTGGTGTGTTCATCTAAAAGCCATATCAATCTTTTTGATAATCCTGCAATCTCTGTAGCTCCGCCTCCTCCTGGTAATCTATAAATTGGTTTATCATATGGCCCTATAACAGTAGTATTGCAATTTCCATACTTATCGATTATAGAAGTACTAAGAAATGCTAAGGAAATTTCACCACGCTGGAGTACGGATAATACATCTATAGAATCTCCTATAAATAATGAGTTAGGAACTAAAATTGGGTCACTAATAGAATATGGCATTTTAGTTGGTTTAATAAACTCGTCTTGAGTTATTCCTATTTCTATAATATTATAGAGATCAGGAAAGTGTAGTAATCTTGCCATGTGAACGGCGAGAAATGGCCAATGAAAGGCATTAAATATAATATCGTTTCTTTTAACTTGTCTGCTCGCCGAAACTAACATCATTTCAAAACCAGAGTATTCACTACAATATATTTTCTCTTCCTTAGTATCCATAATCAACAGCTCCTTGAATTATGCTCTTAGCTTTTAATTCTTTGATCTTTTTATCCCCTAATACTTTTAAATATTCTTGTCTATCATTTACTCCAGTGACCCACTTTTCAAGCCAAATCTCCCAGTCTTCTATATTTTTTGTTTCTTTCCCGTAATTAAAAGTGTATTCTAAGTCTGTATAATAAAAACCTTGCATGTTACCCGGATGACCACCCCATGGCTCATGTACAACTGCATCGACTTTATGGGAGGTAACAATAGTGCGCTCTGGTGATTCCATGATGATCTTCCTATCCACGATTTCTTCTGCAACCACGATTATTTTTTTACAAGCATTAATTCCATATTTCGTGTCTCCGATAAATCCCCACATTTGAGCATTTCCTTCTGGATCTGATCTTTGTACCTGTATTACCCCAACGTCAGGATTTATCGCGGGGACAACGCAAATTTCTTGCCCTGTGAATGGACATGTCACCATTGCTGCCTTTAATCCAACTTCTTTTGGGTGATCATAGATACTCGTTCCAACAATTGACCTAATCGGAGCAAAAGGGATGCCCATATAACCCGCAAAAAAAGACATATTAATCATAAATAACGATTGTTCATTGTAAACTACCTTTTGGGGAATCTCCTCTTCCATAGCTCTCTTAAAATTCCAAGCGGGTTGTGGACCAAGCCCATTCCAACAGTGTGATGTAATGATGTGATTTGTAACCCCTGCACCGATTAATTGGTCGAATAAGATACCTCCACTGCATTTACATATTTTTAGTTTCTTCTTCTTTTGTCTTATCATTTCATGAGCGGCAGAGTACGTAATACCATTTCCAAAACCACCTAAAAACACCAATTCCTCATCATTAACAAACTTTCTTATTGCTTCACTCATAGACATTATTTTATCTAATATTATTTGTCACCTCAAATTTTTACTTTTTATAACTCTTTTTTTAGTAGTTCATTTATTTCTTCAAGGTTAGGCACTTTTGGATGAAATTTGTAGTTAGGGAATCCATAGCAAGGAAGGATTCAACTGTAACTAGAAGATATTTCTTTCCTATCTGTGAAGTTACTTTTCCTACTTCATTACTACGACCGATAATTATTGGTTATTTCTTCTAGTGCTACTCTTTCAGCACCTAATGGATCTTTTTCCACTTTGTTTTCGTTTCCAAATAATAAAGTGTATCTATTGTCAATATCATAAGTTGGCCATTCAATTATTCCATCGTGATTCGGATCACCCGATCTTGTGAAAGAAATCCACGAATCCATCATTATTTCACTTATTTTCGTATTAATTTCGTCCATTTTCGGGTAAACTCCAAATTCAGTATCATCTAAGGTTCCAAATACAAAAGGGATTTCGAGCGCGTGAGTGGCTCCATGAACCCCTCCGAGTGCAGGAGTCCTATAAGTAAATAAATACATATAAGTATTATTATTGTGCTTTGATTGTGCTTCTGCTACTTTTATAGAAGGATATCGAAAAGTTAATTCAGTAGAAATAGCGTTCAACACTTCAAAGGGATTATTTCCAGAATGTTTAAATGAATTGATGAGTTTTTCAACTTGCTTGATATCTGGATTGAAACTGCTTAAGCTTTTATTTATATATTCAGTTAAACCATTCCAATCCATTTTTTGTAATTCTGGAGTCAACATTGAAAAGAATGTCCACTCATTAAGGTTAGTCCCGATTAATAAATCTACATTTTTTGAAGCTCCGTTTTTAATAGCTAGTAGAGGATACTCTGGTACCTTATTTTCATCAATAGTAGGAGGATAACCTGGAAAATCTCCCTTTAACCAATTTTCCATTCTTATTTCGTTTTCTTTTTCAATCAATTTTTCAACAGAGATTTTGCGTAAAGCGTCAATATCTCCCATTTTAATGTTCATTCTTGAAAATAATTTCTTAGAAACTAGTAATCCACCTTCTGGGTGATGACCTTGTGGCTCCAGAGCTCCACTCTGACATATTGCCCTACGAATGAGTGGTTTAGCTAATGGCATTGAAAGTAATGTACATACAGCTGTACTACCAGCAGATTCACCAAAAATAGTGATATTATTTGGATCTCCACCAAAATTTTTTATATTATCATAAATCCATTTCAAAGCAGTGAACTGGTCTATAAAACCAAGGTTTGACACTTTATCAGGTACATATAAATTTCCTAATGCTCCTAGACGATAATTTATCGAAATTACACAGACATTGCCTCTTTGACTCAAAAATTCACCATTATAACGTGGCGATGGAGCTCCACCGTAATAAAATCCCCCACCATGAATCCAGAACATTACAGGACGATTTTCGTTATCACATGCTGGAGTCCAAATATTTAATGTCAAACAATCCTCATTCTGAGGATGATCTCTTACAGATGAAGCAGGTATATAAGGTTGAGGTGGTATACAACCAAATTCTATTGCTTCAAGAATACCTTCCCAAGGTTCCTTTTCTACAGGATTCCTGAAACGTAAATCACCAATTGGTGGTTGAGCATAAGGTATCCCTTTAAAAATGTGCAAACCTTTTTCTAGATAACCTCTTAATTTTCCTGTCGTAGATTTAACAATTTCACTCTTCTTCATTAGTGCTTTCCATCTTTTTCTAAGAATTCAAATTTGTTTATCATATTATAATTTCGATCTCATTCCAGTCTCTATTTTTTTAATAACTACTGGAAAACAAATTCATGAGTGTCTTTTAGTACTTCCTCGTTCACACACCAAATGTAATGCCCCTCTTCAACTTCTATTTTATGAGGTGTGTCTTGTTTGCATAAATCATTATAAGACTCAGTATAACACCTGGGATGAAAATTACAGCCTGGAGGAGGCGCAATCGGACTTGGAACCTCGCCTGAAAGAATAAAAGTAATTTCTCGATCCTCAGCATTAACTTCAGATCGAGATGCAAGAAGAGCTTTTGTGTATGGATGTGTGGGATTAGAAAATATCTGATCATTTTTACCTACTTCAACGATTTTTCCAAGATACATAACAGCTACCCTGTCAGCTATATGATTCACGACAGATAAATCATGTGTTATAAAGAGATATCCATAATTGTAGGTTTTCTGTAAAACTTTAAGTAAATTAAGGATTTGGGCTTGAACAGATACATCAAGAGCAGAAGTTGGCTCATCTAATATGATTATCTCTGGATTACAAGCTAAAGCTCTGGCAATAGTTATTCGCTGCTTTTGTCCACCTGAAAATTCGTGTGGATACCTATCCATATGTTCTCGCTTTAGCGAAACTTCTTCTAAAAGTCTTAATACACGTTTTCTAATAATCTCTTTATTAGTAATTCCTAAAATATTTCTAAGTGGTTCAGCTATAATATCCACTACTTTCAGTTGAGGATTCAATGATGCATCAGGATCTTGAAAGACCACCTGAATTGTCTTTCTTATCTTACTAGAATAATCTGACGGAAGAAGTTTATTTTTTAGTAAAATATCACCCTCATTTTTATCAACTAGTCCTAAAATTGCCATTGCTATCGATGTTTTTCCACAACCACTTTCTCCAACCAATCCAACTGTCTCTCCTGATTTAATACTGAAAGAGACACCATCCACTGCTTTGACCGCTCCTATTTGTTTTTTTAATACTCCTGTGAGAAGAGGATAATGTATTTTTAAATCCTTAACTTCTAATAGAATAACATCTTTATCCAGGGGTATCATTTCTTCTAGTTTTTTATAAGGAATTGTTCTGTAAGAAAGGTTTTTTATAATTGTTGCTACTACTATCGATATCATTAAGGAAAGTATAACATACATAGCAGCATTTACGAAAAATTCTATTGGATTTATAAGATATATTAAAGAGAGAGAAATTAATCCCGGAATAATAGCTATAGGTATAATAAATTTTACCCATTTAATTAATTGGATTTTATTTCCCCAATACGCATAAAATGTAGTAAGACTAGCAATTATTATCAGGCTTATAAGATATGATTGATAATTTATGTTCATTTCCTCAAAAGACATAACTAAAATAAAACTTGTTAAGTTTGCTTCGAGAAAAAGATTTAAAAAAGTCATTACTCCATAAAGAATAACTTGAACAGTTAATACTGGTATGAGAGAATCTTTTGGGCCTTTTTCATAAAAATGCATAAATAAAAATGTACCAATAATAACATTGGTGATAATTATAGAAATTTCCGCGAGATCAAGAGTATAAAAGTTGAATATTAAAATCTCAAAACTGAAAAAGAATGATATGATTATACCTAAAAGATTTAAAAATAACCATGGTAGGTTTAAGATCGTTGATTTCCTAAGAGAGGACTCACTTTTTGTTCTTTGTGTTGGATGAGTTCCTTCTATAGCTGGATTTAAAATATAATTGTCGTATGATTTTATATAGATAATTCCAGTAACAAATACAATAGATGTGAATACAACTTGAATTAAAGAAGAGATTATTATTCCAATGATAATTTCTAAGGATTGTAATAACATTAAATCACTCTATAGTTTGCCTAATTTTTTTCAATGAATTTTCGGTAAGATCTTTATATGAGGGATCATAGAGATGACAAGCAACATAATAATTTTGATCAATTTCTATAGGTTTAGGTACTTGTGAATCACACGGTTCAAATCGATGTTTACATCTTGGGTGAAATCTGCATCCTGAAGGAGGATAAATTAAATTCGGTACTGATCCGGGAATAACCGAAAGAAAATCTTTTTTCACTTTGATTTTTGGAATTGATTCTAACAACCCTATGGTATAAGGGTGACAAGGGGCTTTAAATATCTTGTTTCTTGCTCCATATTCTACTATATAACCACTATACATGACTGCAACGCGATCACACATTTTTGAAATAATTCCTAGATCGTGTGTTATAAATAGAATTGAGGTATCATATTTCTTTAATAGATTTTTCATTAACTGAAGTATTTGGTTTTGTATTGTCACATCTAAAGCGGTAGTTGGCTCATCTGCTATCAACAATTTCGGACTACAAGCAAGAGCCATCGCAATTTGTATCCTTTGTCTCATACCTCCACTTAATTCGTGTGGATATAGTTCGTAAACAACTTTTGCATTTGGTATATTTAAATCTGTTAATAAGTGTTCGCTCCACTCTCGGGCAATACTATGAATATTTTTATTAATATCTTTTGAAGCTTCTATAATTAATTCATCTTCCATGTTTATGAGATATACTTCCGATATTTGCTGCCCAACGCTAAAAACTGGATTTAACGAGTTTAATGGATCTTGAAAAATCATAGCTATTTCTTTTCCACGAAACTTTAGGATTTCTTCTTTAGTTTTTTTGAGTAGATCTTCCTCATAATATAAAACTTTCCCTTCTTCAATTACACCAGGGGGTAGAATTAACTTTTGTAGAGATAATGCTGTGACGGTTTTTCCACATCCAGTTTCACCAACTAAACCTAGAATTTCACCTGCGTATATTTCAAATGATACTCCCTCTAGAGCTCTTACAATACCCTCTTCCGTATAGAAATAAGTTTTGAGATTTTCAACCTTTATAATTAATTCTTTCTTATCATCTTTATATTTTGCTTGGACTCTTTCTGATACAAAAAGATTCGCGTCTTGAACTCTTTTTTTACTAATTTTAGCGCTTTCAGGTATATACTTGTATTTTAGAAAATAAAAAAATGAAACTAGATAAAGTCCAACAATAATTAATATTTGAATCCTAAAATCCTGCTCAATATTGCCAAAATTGAAAAACCCGCCAAGAAATCCTCCAAAAAGAAAGAACTGAAAAGACCAAATAAAGTATGCTATAAAACTACTAGTAATCATTGTTTTTTTTAGTATTGGTTTAGGAATTCTATTTTTTCTACTCCTTGCCTTATTCATTATGTAAGTGAGAGTAATTGTAAAAACAATAATACCGAATGTATTGAAGAAACTAAGATAAAAAATATCATTACTACTCACAGGTTTAAATAGTGTTACAATGAGGGATCTATCGAGAGGTTCGACAAACAATGAAATACTTAGCACTGCTAAAAGATCAATGGAAAAAAATAATATTGATAATATCAAACATGAAATGAAGAATATGAAATTCCATCTTTTAAAATCACGGCTAATTTCTTGTTTTGATACTTTTACTACTAAGATTCTGTAAAATATAGTGAAAAATAATATAATTAAACCAAATAAAACAGTATCTTTATACAATGAAGTAAAAATAGGATGATACGATTCTAGAAGTTGTAATAGCAGCTTTAAACTAAAAATTATACCAAAACTAATCAAACAACTAATTCCCGCATTTTTACTGAAATATTTAATATCAATTCTAGACCTCTCTGGAATTAATCTATAAATTATATAGAAACTTGCAACTAAGATCATTGTTAGAAAGATAGATTCCAACAAACCCATGACGGGATTAATATAAAACTGAAATATCATTTTTTTAATCTGTATTTTTTATTATTATTATATTTTTAATCTTGGATCTATAGCATCTCTTACTCCGTCACCAATTAACATAGCTCCTATTGCAAATAGAGCGGTACATAAACCAGGGAAGATAAAAGACAGAATATTTCCTTTATACATGTCAGTATTATATATATCTATGCCCCAATTTGGAATTTTGTCATCACCTAAACCAAGAAACGAAAGAGCTGCTATTCCTAAAATAGTAACAGCCATACCCCCAAAAAAACTTATTATCAATGGAGGTAATGCATTTGGAACAATATGTCTGAACATAACTTTAAATTTAGATGCCCCACCAGTTTTGGCAGCTTTTATATACACCAATTCTCTGACTTGTAAGACTAATGATCTCATAAATCTTACATTCCCCGCTATAGCGAAACTTCCATAAATTATTAGCAACGTCATCATATCCAAACCGATCATCCGAATCAAAATTAAAACAATTATTAAAGTTGGTAAACTGTAGACCAGATCTACAATTCTCATTATTAAATAATCCACTTTCTTACCAAAATATGCTGAGATTGTACCTATTATCAATCCTCCGCCTACTGCGATGACAACTGGTATTATAGCCATTATTAATGAAGTTCTAGACCCCCAAATAATTCTTGCAAGCACATCATAGCCATTATCTGTAGTTCCTAATGGATGATCTGGAGAAGGGGGCAAAAATTCGCCCACGTACGTTTGGGGTGGTGTAATTTCCTGTAAAGCATATTCGGTTAACCAGGGACAAAAAATACCTAAAAATATAAAAATTGAGAAAATTAAAACACCAATTATTGTTAAAGGATTAATTAAATGACGAAAGAACCTTCTTTTAGATTTTATCTTTTCAATTTCAAATTCTTGCTTGGAAAATTCAGGATTTCTCCAACCTGGAAATATGTAAAATAGTATTAGTGATAGAATTCTCTGCTTGCTATACTTTTTCTTACTTATATCAAAACTCTTCGTTGTTTTACTCATAAAAATTACTACTCTCAATTTTAAGTGTAAACAATTCTTGGATCAATAATAGTATACATTACATCTGCAATCAAATTGCTACTTATTATAATTAAAGAAGCATACAAAATACAACCGTTTATTATTGGAATATCTCCATTCCAGATAGCGTCAAATAAAACATATCCAAATCCTTGATAGTTAAATATCGTCTCAATATAGACAGATCCTAATAGAGCAGCTGCAGTTCCACCAATGATAAGATTACTAGTTGGGATTAAAGCATTACGAAGAGCATGTCTGTTAATGACGTCTTTTTCAGGAACTCCTTTAGCACGCGCAGTTCTAATGTAATCCTGATTTAATACATCCAGCATACTAGATCTCGTTAGCCTTGTAATTCCAGCAAGGCTTACAAATGTCATCGACAGTGCAGGAAGTATTAAATGGCCTAAAGTATCCCAAAAGAAAAGTGGGTCGTTAAATATGATACTATCAATAGTTCTAAATTGTGTTCCATAGGAACTTACAAAAAGAACGATTGGAACTGTCCCTACTATTCCAACTAAAATTCCGGAAAATGTTAAGAGTAAACCTAAGATATTTTTACTTTTAGCATTTTTCTTAAATACTTTGGATAATAATCCATAAACAATTAATGTGATAAATGCAATTAGAAACTCTATTGTTATGCAATAAAAGTAAACTGAAGAGGGATAAATGAATATAATAATTAAAGATGGAATAAATAAAAAAATAAAACCTGCCAAACCTAACACTATGTAAATCACGGATCTTCTCCTATTAATAAATTTTAGTGTCTTACTTTTTCTAATTTTAATCCCACGATAAATTAGGATGACTCCAACTATACAAAATAAAAATAATGTTAATGCACTATTCATAATATATGTTGGAGGTATGATCTCTGTATAGGTTGAAGTTAAGGAATTAGCACCCATAATATCAATATCAAACTGATTAAAAGTCGATTCCTTCAGATAAACACCAAAGTAATATTGTAACAATCCAGCTACCCAAAAACTAGGGAATCCTGCTCCAAATACTGCTACAAATCGAATTAATATATCTTTTCTCCTATTTCTATTTCTAGCAGAGGTAACCCCTAGCTTAACCGCAATAATTGGAACCAGTATTATTGGAATAATCATTAACTCAATTGTTTTAGGGAAGATTTGTAAAAGCAATTCAGAAACAGGTTTATCTGGAAAAAGCGTATAAGATTTCCCTAAGTTACCTGTAAAGAAATCTAGTATGTAATTGGATAGTTGAATATACCACGGGTCATTTAATCCTAACCTTTCCATTTCTAACGCGTAAATAGCTGGATCTCTTACCATTCCCAACCTATTTATAATCGGATTGACCAACATGGCGCTTGATAGTAGCCACGTAATTATGAGAACTCCTAGTAACATCGGAAACATTAATATAATTCTCCTACTAATATATTTTACCATATTCGTAGATTTTTTTGCTATAATTAATCCACCCGTTATTAAATTGATTTTCTCTTAGTGTACTTTAAATTTTTTATTAATTTACTTAATTTCACGCTGAGACTTAATATATCTTTTTAAAAACATTCCAGAAAGCGATCCTGCTAAATTTATTCCCAATATAATTATTATGTTTAGATACCCTTTGAAAAATGCAAACTGAAGATAAAAAGGTTCGATCGAATATCCAAACATAATATAATAAAACAAAAATCCTTCAAAAATGATAAACGGCACTAACCATAAAGAAGCTCTAATACCATAATGCGGGATTTCTTCTTTATATGTTAACCAAAAACAAATAATATACAACAGTAGACAAGGTAAAAAAAAACTCATCTGATAAAACTCGTATGTCCAAAAAAGCATCATTTTCACACTGTCGCCAATATTAGAGAAGGAAAACCAATCATTACCTTCATCATACATTAAAATATTTGCGATAATCCCATAATATCCGAAAAAAATAATTATGTAAGCAAAAACAGCGCCCCCTTGGCGCCCCCAATCTACCTTCCAGTGTCCTTTGTTTTCTTTACTACTCAACATAACAAATTTTATAATTTTAAAATCTTGTTTTTAATGTATCTTAAATAGAAAAAATATGATTCTTTTTAATTTTTTTGTCAAAATTGTACAATTAAGTACAATTTTTACTATCGTAATTTTTTAACCATCTAATTGAAAGTTTTAAATAAATGAACGATAGAATATGTTTGTAATATAAAAATCTATAAAAAAAAACAAATAAAGAGAAAAAAAGAAAATGAAAAAAACAAAAGCAACTCTTTTCTTTCTTTGCTTTCTAGCTACTTCTATGTTTGTTCCGATAATTTTGGTAACTGCTCAATCAAATTCATCTCAAATGGAACTTAGTCTCATACAAGCGGAAGATAATTCCACGATGATAGCTGCGGGAGGCGTGACTTCTTTTGGCTGGTGGGATCCTACAACGTACTATTTTAGTGCTGGAGATTGGATGTTAGGGCATGCTCTAGAACCCTTATTTGGTGCTACATTTAAGACACAAAATACTTTAGATGCATATATACCCCTTCTCGCAACGGATTATGATATTATCGACACATGGCCATCAGAAATGAACTCACAAGGGTGGAATAATACTGGTGGAATCCACACAATTGACATTCATCTTCGCGAAAATGTACAGTTTCACGACGGTTCAGAATGGAACGCTACAGTTTGTAAATGGAACTTTGATCGAAATATGATACTGCTTGGCAATTTAACGGGCAATCAAGTTTGGACTCAGTGGAAACATCAATTTTACCGACCCGCAAGGGATTACGATCTCTTTTATACTAAAACCTGGAATATGTCTAGTTATTATGGGAATGACCCAATTGCAGGAGTACCAGTGACTCCCGACTATTATGGTAAAGATAATGATCCTCAGAGTAGTTGGACCACTGTAAGTAAGACTTATCAAGTTGACGGTTGGTATCCGATGATTAATAAAACACTCATCACAAAGTTTGCTAATGAAACTGGAAGTGGGACAGGTGGGACGGTAAGGTTTGAATTTAACGATTGGCAGACAGGTCTAAATTATCTATCACTTTTAGATATGCTCTCTATGGAAACATATAAAGATTATTTCTATGTCCAGATATTTGATAATTATGATGGGGCAGGATTATGGCTTGGCGGTACTCCCTTAGTTGGAACAGGGACATATAAATATAAAAGTTTAGATACAGTAGATACACTCAGAGCGACTATGGAACGATTTGATGGTCATTGGAATTTTACAGATATGAGAGAGGCAGGCTTAATGGTTGTTAAAGATGCTGCTGTTCAATTCTATACTGGTTCCCAAACTCAGCAAGAGTTGACGACTGCTATTTTAAGCGGCGATATTGATTACACCGCTGATGGGGCGTATGGTCCAATTTATCCCGATCAGATACAAGCATCTACTTCAGTAGATTATTTTAGCACTGGTATTGCCGATAGTACAGAGCAAATAGTTTTTAGGTGGGATAATACAGATACGGCACTTAGAAAAGCAATAGGTTATGTGTTTAATTATAGTCATTACATTGCTGTAGGCCATGAAGGACGAGCTGTTCAGTCTGATTCACCATTTGGAACAAATAGCTTTTGGAAAAATGATAGTATTGTAGGTCCATCTCTCGATATCTCGGTCGCACGGCAAACACTCCTTGATGATCCTTTCTATGGTTCTTTATTAGCCGATGAAGGTATTACTGCAGGGAGCACAACCCAAGATTGGCATGACTTTGCTGACGAGATCACTGCTGCAACACTAAATTCAACTTATCTTGAAGCTTTTACATTAAATTACTGGTCTGATCAGTATGTTGACGATTTCAGAAATGTGTTTGAAACTAGCATCTATGATATAGGAATGGTATTTAATAGTAGTACAGACTGGGAATTAACTGGAACTGATAGCGTATTTGATAAGTTACTCGCGGGAGTTACGAGAGTTTACGGGGCCGTAGAGCCATTTTATTCGTATTTGGAATGTTTCTTGATGGATTGGCCTATGCCGAGACTTGAGATTGGGTATTTAGATGCATATCTTACTACTGTAAGTTATTATTGGGCACCTTGGTGGATTGACATCTCAGAAAGTTGGAGTTACGGAGATATATCTGATCCAGCTCTTTCAAATATGATTCACAGTCTCTATTTACAGGACTCAATAGAAAGACAGAAAACCTATAATGATATTACTGAATGGATATATGCGGAAAACCCTCACGTCTACCTAACTCAACAAGAGGTGGGATATGCTGCGAGTAGAAAGTTTGAAATTGATTGGTATTGGGACGTTTTCAACTTTGGTTATGTCGGTATAGGGCCAGGTATTCCAGAAGCGGGAATTCCGGTCGATATTCCTGGATTCCCAATGATCGCACTTTTACTCGCCTCTGTCATATCAGTTATCACAGTCGGTTTTATTATTACGAAGAAGAAGAAACTAACATAAAAATTGTGGAATTCTAAATTAATTTTTTTTTTTTTTTATATTTTCAATCATATAAGATTGAATTCTAGTGTGTTATTACAATTAATTTCATAAAGAATAGAATAAGATTTTAATTGTTAATATAATCTTGAAGTTGGTTATCCCAGATTTTCTTTTTACCAAGATTTTTTTCCCACTCATTCATTATCTCATTTTTAAGATATTCTGTACTTGGACCTATAGGTAAATTTTCTAAAAAACCGATATACCTAGGGACGTGGTAATAAGCAAGGTTATGATACAAGAACTCACTTAATTTTTTAGGAGTAAGTAAGGAATTTTTCACCTTAACGACATATAAAATTACTTCCGTTTTTGGTTTTGAATCGTTTAAGAAGGGGGTACATGCACTTATATAAACTGAAGGATGTGAATTAGCCATTCTTTCAATTTCTTTTAAAAAAATCATCTCTCCAGCTCTATAAATAATCTCGCTTTTTTTTCCCATAAAAAATAAGAAATTGTCATCATCAATATATCCAATATCCCCAGTAAAAACCCATCCATCATCACTGATTCTTACATCGTTAACTTCTGGTAGTTTATAATATTCAAATTCATTTTTAATTTTTGATTTTACAGCAATTTCACCGACATTATCTGGTCCTGCTGGTAATTCATTGTCATTTCTATCTACTATTTTCAAATCTAGAGAATCTAACGGTTTTCCAACTGATCCTATTTTTCCTCCATATGATCCTAATGTATTAACTGTAATTCCCACTCCTTCCATATGGGACCAACACTCGTACAACTTTATTCCAAACCGGTTTTCAAATGCTTTCCATAATTCAATACCAGCACCGAAGCCATACGCCCATTTTAAAGGATGTTTCCTATCAAATTTACTAGGATTATTATATAGTAGGAATAATAAATAACCCCCAAAATAAGCAAAAACCGTGGGAGAATGTGTTTTAACATCTTCCCAAAATTTCTTTATGTTGAATTTTTCTGCTAAAACCACCGGTATATTATAAAATAATGAAGGTATAATGACATAAAATTGTGCTGCTCCTTGAAATAAAGGCATTGGACAATAGATTTTTGTATCATAAGATAATCCAACATTCTTTAATTGATAACCTATATCTATAGCTGGCACTACCACATTTCTATATATTACTCCTTTTGGTTTTCCTGTAATTCCTTCAGTGTACATAATTTGAATTGGATCTTCTTCAAATATTTTAACCTTTGGATTCTTTAGATTTGGAGACTTTAGTGATTGAAAGTCTAAATAATCCTCATTTAATTTATAGTTTTTTGGAGCATTATGAACATAAATTTTTTTTATTTTTGACAATTCAGGTCGTACCTTTTTGAACTGCTTAATAAATTTATAGTCTATTATTAGAATTGCCGTATCGCTATCATTCAAAACATGTTCTAAATATGTTCCTTTTAATGCGGTATTAACGGGGACAAAAACACAACCAGATTTTACTATGCCGAACCATGAATATAAAAAATCTGGACAATTGCTCATCATTACTGAAATATTTAGATTTTTAACATTTAGTTGATCGACTAAATTTAGTATCCCCCATGCGATTTGGTTTGATTTTTCATTAATATCCTTAAAAGTTAGCTTTTCATTTCTATAAAATAGTATAATTTGATCGCTGTTTTCTGTTGCTTTTTTTAATAGCAGTTTTGGAAGAGTTATATTGTCGATACCATATTCTTTAATCAATCTAGAATGTATATTATCTTTTGTAATTAAAATAGAATCATTTTTAATCTCAATCAAAACGTTTTCATCATTTCTAAAAGGAAAAGAGCTATCTTTAGCAACTTTACTAGGGATATATATCCATGTTGTTTTGTATTTACCTCTTCCAGAAGGTTTACTAACAATTTTACTTTTCCCAAATTCCATAAGTTATCAAAACTATATTCGTGGTTAATACTTTATTAATTTACTTAAGTAAAGATAATTGTTGTTAATCATAAGTGAATTAAATGCTGGTAAATACTGACAAGTACAGCCTTATAAAGTGTAAATTAAAGAAGGGATTAATATCTTATCTTATTTTTAACAATTCTAATGTAAAAACAAACTCCTAAGGCTGCGAATATTATCACTGCTATGAAAGGAAGCCCCGATATTACTCCTTCTGGACCATTACTAGTCGTAAATTGAAGAATATAAGTATCTATCATGTGCCTATAATACTTATCTGGGTGATTTATATCGCTATCTAATCCAGATCCAGTAAAACAAACCGTTATATTGTATTCAGGAATAACAAAGATACATTGTCCACCTGCTCCATATGTATGGTAACCTTCATGTGGATCATCAGTATAGATCAGATACCCATAATCGAATAATTTAGATGGATATTGGTTAAGCCACCACCCATCAACTTTATATGTCGTTGCCTTTCTTATCCATTCTGAAGATATTAATTGGGTTCCATTCCAGCTACCATTATTCAAACACATTATTCCTATTTTTGCCTGTACCCGTGGTGAACATTCAAATCCATATCCCCCAAAGTTAACACCATTAGAATCTTGCCACCAGATCCAATCTTCATCAGGGATTCCCATTGGATCAAATAAATGTTGTTTTGCGAAGGACGCTGCTTCTATACCGGTTATATTATTGAAAATTGCTGCCAAAAGATTACAACCATCATTACTATACTCAAAGGCTCCATTTTCTCCCGGGATAAACACTAAAGGTAGATCGTCAAGAGCCCACTCAACACAATCAGTAAAGACAGTGGAACCTGATGGGTACACAGCATTAGCACCATTAGGTAAGCCAGAATTGTGAGTTAATAATTGTTCTATTGTTATGTTCTTCTTTCTATCATCATAGGTTGGATCCCAAACATCAGCAAAGAATTCATAGATCGTTTGATTGATGTTATTTAAATAGCCTTTGTCAAGTGCTATCCCAATCAAAAGAGCTATTAAGCTTTTAGTCGTTGAATATTGAACGTGGAGTCTTGATCCACCGTAATAAGCTTTCACATCTCGAAGTTGAGAATTATAAAGATATTCTTCCGTCAAAAGATAACCATTGCGTACAATAATAACACTGTGCACATCTAAAGACCTATCCTCAATGTAGTCAAACATATTGGATATCGAATTAGAATCTAGTCCTTGTTGCTCAGGGGATACTTCTACCCATTCCTCTGTAGGCCAAACTGTTTCCATACTGTTCCCTTTCACCGATCTCATGGGTATCGCAAGTAACAATATAGAAAATAGTAAAAATATATATAGATTTCTTTTATTAGTAAGAAGGGGTATCATATTCCTCAATAGAATTTATCTTATTTAAACTAAATCTTCTTATTTATAATTCAGAAAAAGTGTCTTATTAAACATCTTTTGACTGTAAGTATTTTTACTTATGTAATATAGTTACCGAAGCATTTTTATTTTTTACCTATAGGACACACTTCAATACAAATATTACACCAGAGAACCGTGTCATCTGACAAATTCTCTAAATTATCCAAGCAATAATTATGACATATAGCCTTATGATACTCTCCTTGTTCAAGAGCTCCAGCAGGACATGAATTAACGCAAATATTACAATTTTTACAATACTCACTCTCATGAATAGGAGTTCCGCAAAATAATTCTGCTTCAGTTACCAAGGCCCTTAATCTTACTTGGGAACCATACTTTTCCGTAATGAGGAGATTGTTTTTTCCGATAGGACCAATTCCCGCTAAAGCTGCAGCATCTTTTAGGTAAAGTCCTGGCTCATATGGGATAATTTTTGACTTGAATCCTTTTTTAGCTAAAAATTTTTTAATCTGATGGCATTGGCCAAGCAAAATTGAATCTGCAAAATGATAACTTTTATCCTTCTTTTTGTCTTTACTCCAAGCATCTAGATTAATATCGTACAAATAAAAACCTACTACGATTGTGGTTTTAGAATTTTTCAGGAATGATTCAGGTGTGTGTACCCTGTCAAATATATTGAAATTAGCAGGATCACAAAATCCTACGATATCAATTTTTTTTTTTTCACAATAAGCAATAAGATCGTCCGTAAGTTCTTTGATCTTTACCATATTTCCAAATCAAATAATTTTATATTATTTATTTTCGATAGGGAGATTGAGGCATCTCTTTTAAAAATAAATCAGGTTTTATGTTATTAAAATCCCGCAACCATGTATTTTTATTCTTAAAATCTTCGTTATAATTTTCCGAGTCAATTATAGTTATAACCTTATCTTCTATTAAGCTTGAGGGATTTAAGAGTGATTTTTCATTTTCTTCTAGATATTTTAAATTCAGTAGCATACATTCTTGCAAATCATCATAAAATAATAAAGGGATATATTTTTTTACATCTCTATCTATTATAGTTTTGGCAGCCATATCAACTGGCCAACCGTTACTAGAATAATTGAATAACTCGATATCAATTAATTCTGGATGATACTGAATTTCTGATATTTTTTTCAATTTTTGGTAGTGTTTAGCATTTTTTATTTTATACATTTTCACAGTAGCTTGTTTCCCCTCTATCTCTATCAAAATTCGATTTTGTTCCATCCGTGTTTTACAGACATTTTCTATAATTTGGCAGTATTGGATCGCAGCACTCACAAGATCATCTCCTTGGACATAACTTCTTACCATGGTATGTAAGTATGCTTTTAGGAATGCAGAGAAATCTTCCTCAAGCCTATAAAGATTGCCGTAAATGAATCTTGTTGCTTCCCACCACGAAATCACATTATTAGTGGATAATGATTTGAACAATTGTTGCGATGACCGTAGTTCAGAAAAGTAAATTAAACTTTTTATCCCACTCTGAAGAAACTGTGTTGGGTTAATAACAGCAAGTTGATCTTCTGAGATTTGAAAAGATATAACTTCTTTAGGGCGTATAATCACTGAGTTTTCACCGTTAAAAACGCGATCGACACGCATAGGGATGGGAACAATCGGATTTTTTTCAATTGTTTTAATAAGAGCAGAAAAATAAGGGCCTTCAAATATAGTTATATCAAATGGATAAATCTCGATGTAAAAGAAAAACGGAGCCGCGTCAGACTTATAAGTTTTAAATTTGAATTGAGCTTTCTTATACATTTATACCACACTATTAATCTAAACACTAATAAAAAATCCAAAAAGAAATAATAAGATTGCCAAAAAGAAATCAAAAATAAGGCGGAA
>Ga0114921_10000411_pt1 | contig 18211 bp, 18 predicted proteins | sample BentaG_FD_87016 | JGI IMG/M metagenome (GOLD analysis project Ga0114921, IMG submission 87016) | Deep subsurface microbial communities from South Atlantic Ocean to uncover new lineages of life (NeLLi) - Benguela_00093 metaG | ecosystem: Environmental > Aquatic > Marine > Oceanic > Sediment ...
CCCCTTTTTGTGCCAGAAAGTTATTTACAGAAAGAAGCCAAACATGTGGAGGGATTTGCTCCTGAAGTTGCTTGGGTAACACATGGAGGCAGGGAGGAGTTAGAAGAAAGACTGGCCGTCCGGCCAACTTCAGAGGCTATTATCTGTCCTATGTATTCCAAGTGGATCAAATCTTGGAGAGATTTACCTCTCTTGATTAACCAGTGGTCCAATATTGTCCGCTGGGAAAAAGTTACAAAGCTCTTTTTGAGAACCACAGAATTCCTATGGCAAGAAGGCCACACAGCTCATGAAACTCATGAGGAAGCCAAGAAGGAAACATTGATGATTCTCCATCTTTATAAAGAATTTATCGAGGAAGAGCTGGCAATTGCCGTAATTATAGGAAGAAAGACAGAAATGGAAAAATTTGCAGGAGCCTTGGAAACCTATTCTATCGAAGCTTTAATGTCTGATGGAAAAGCTCTCCAGATGGGGACATCCCATAATTTAGGCCAGAATTTTTCAAAGGTTTTTAACATCAGGTTTGAGGACAGAAACCAAAATCTTCAATATGTCTGGCAAACATCTTGGGCAGTGACAACTCGTCTTATCGGTTCTTTAATCATGGCTCATGGCGATGATTCTGGCCTTAGATTTCCTCCTAAAATGGCTCCAATTCAAGCTGTCATCATTCCCATAGCTTTAGGTAATTGGAAGGAAAATGTCCTTCCTCAAGTCAGAAGTGTTGAGACGAAGCTGAAAAAAGCAGGGATAAGGACAGAATTGGATATAAGAGAAGAGTTTACACCGGGCTGGAAATTCTCTGAATGGGAGATGAGGGGAGTTCCTCTAAGGATTGAGATAGGTCCCAAAGATATTGAAGCAAAACAAGTCCTTACAGTCAGGCGAGACACAGGGAAGAAAGAATCTATTGATTTAAATTTAGTCACCAGAAGGGTGCCAGAAATCCTTGATGAAATTCAGGATTCTATGTTGGAAGAGAATATGAAATTTCTGCGGGAAAATACTCATGAAGTACAGAGTTATGATGACTTTAAAGATATAATAGAATCAAAAAAGGGGTTCTTAAAGGCTTTATGGTGCGGCAGTCAGGTATGCGAAGAAAAGATTAAAGAGGAGACAATGGCGACAATCCGCGTTATTCCCTTGAGGGATGAGCAGAAAGAGATTCAGGGAAAATGTATTTACTGCCAGAAGAAAGCAAAAGAGCTTGTTTATTTTGGCAGGGGCTACTGATAAATAGAGTTAAGAATAAGGAGCGAAAACTCAAAACTCAAATCTCAAAAGTCAAAACTAATTAAATTAAAGAGTAAATCTTAAAGAGCGGGGAACAAAAGGTTTATGAGTCAGCGAGTCATTATTGTTTCATTTTTAAGATGAAAAAAGATTTTGGGGAAGAAAGAGCAAGAATGGTTGATGAGCAGATCAAAGCCAGAGAAATAAGAGAAAGCTCAGTTCTCAAAGCTATGAGAAAGGTTCCTCGCCATATGTTTGTTCCAGAGGACATGAAATCCTATGCTTATCATGATGAACCCCTTCCAATCGGAAGTGGACAGACTATTTCCCAGCCATACATCGTTGCCTACATGACTGAAGTACTCCAGTTAAAAGGTGGGGAGAGAGTTCTTGAGGTGGGGACGGGTTCAGGATATCAAGCAGCTATCCTGGCTGAGATTGTCAAAGAAGTGTATACTGTAGAAATCATTGAGTCTCTCTCTCTCAAGGCTCAGAGTATATTAAGAGAATTGAACTATAAAAACATTTATTTTAAAATAGGTGATGGTACTCTAGGTTGGAGTGAATTTAGTCCCTATGATGCCATTCTCGTCACTGCAGCTCCCGCCAGAGTGCCAAAGGCATTGGAGAAGCAGCTTGAGGTTTCTGGAAAGATAATTATCCCTGTTGGCTCCATGTTTCAGGAATTGGTGCTCTTGATTAGAGGAGAGAAAAAATTCAAGAAGAAGAAGCTCCTTCCTGTTCGCTTTGTTCCTTTAATTTCGGCTCATTAAATGCTTGAGCATAAAGAAAATAAACAAATGTATTTTGCGAGAACACTATCATTTATTGAGCTGAAACGCTTCTTTTTTCCTTTCCTGGTGATATTTTTGATGCTCCTCCCCGTTGTTTCTTCCCCCAAAAAAAATATCAAAATTTTTTTCCCTAATGGATTTTCTCTTAATTCCGAATTAGCCGTTACGAATGAGGAAAGACAACTTGGGCTAATGTTTAGAGACAAGATTAATTACGACCAGGCAATGCTTTTTGTCTTTGAAGAAGAGGGATTTCATTCTTTCTGGATGAAAAACATGAAATTTTCCATAGATATTCTCTGGCTGGATAGAGAAAAGAGAATTGTCCATCTTGAAACTAATGTTCCTCCCTGTAAAAAGTCGCCTTGCCCTTCTTATCCTGCTTTGAAACCAGCGATGTTTGTCTTAGAAATTAAAGCTGGTAGCGTCCATAAGCACCAGTTGAAGCTTTATGACAGAATTGAATTTGTTCTGCCAAAACTCAGACAATATAAACAAGATAGTCAACAGTTAAGTAACCTGGATTATTCATAAAATCTGTCGACACCTTATTTTATGAATAATTCAGGTTAATATTTCAAGTCATAAGCTGATATAATTTTCTCCAATTCTCTGGCAGCATTATGAGAGGCTTTCTCCTCGCCTAAAAATTTTTTTATCCTTCTAAAGTGAGATATCATTTCTGATCTTGTCTCTTCAGAGTCGAGGATTTTTATTGTTTCCTGGCAAATATTTTCTGGAGAGAACTGCTTCTGTATCAATTCGGGGACAATTTTTTTTCCAGCAAGGATATTTACGATGCTGTAATTTTTGATTCTGATGAACTTAACTCCTGCATAGTAGGTAAGAGGAGAAAGCCGATAAAAAGAAATAAAGGGAGTTTCGAGGAGAGCAGATTCCAAATTGGCGGTTCCGCAGGCAGAAAGGACAAGTCCGCTCGAGGCAATAGCTTCGTAGTTGTCATCGATGAGAATTTTCAAATCATCAGTGCCCTGGGGAATGTAGTTTTGTAGCAAACGCTTATCGAGATTTTCGGCTAAAACCAGTATAAATTGAGATGGGATTTCTCTTCTGATTTTTTGAATGGCTTTAATAAGCACGGGCATGTGGTAATTTAATTCACTTTTTCTGCTTCCGGGAAGAACGGTGATAAGCTTTTTTTGAAGATCTAAACTGTATTTTTGGAAGAATTTTTCTTTGGTGAGAGAGACCTTGATTCTTTCTTTCAGCGGATGACCCACATAAGTAGCTGGGATTCCCCTGGATTCATAAATATTTTCTTCAAAAGGGAAAATGAGCAACATTTTTTCTACTGTTTTTTTTATGGTTTTTAATCTCCTCCTTCTCCAAGCCCAAATTGTAGGGCTTATGTAGTAAAGCACCGGGATGGAGAGTTTTTTCAGTTTTTTTGCAAGACGGAGATTAAAATCTGGAAAGTCGATAAGAACAGAAGCGACAGGCCTCCGCTTCAAAATTTCTTTCATCATCCGGCTAAATATCATTTTAATCCGGGGAAGATGGGATATGATCTCTATTCCTCCGGCAACAGCTAACTCCTTTAGTGGAAAAATTAATTCAATTCCCTCTGATGACATGTACTTTCCCCCCATGCCGAAAAAAGTGAAATTGGGATTTATTTTTTTGAACTCATGCACAAGGCCGGCGCCGTATTTTTCACCTGAATTTTCACCGGCTATGATGAGAATGGTTCCGCCATTAGTCCTTTTCTTCTTGACCATAGGAGATTATCTCAGGCATTTTTTCGGGATCTTGGCCGTAGAAAAAAAGCCATTTATCATAGGTTTCTTGATTGAGGTAAATTTTTATGGATTTTTTGGTAGATGAGCTTACAACGCCGATAATTATTGGGTTGTCAATAGAAGAGAGAGCTTTGAGAGGAGCTACTAGAATTTTTTGAGGAGATTTGAATTTCTTCCTCCTCGCTCTTATTCTTCCTCTATAGAGAAGGATAATGTTCCATTCTTCGTGTTCTGTCATTGGATCTTTGAACAATTGACGAAGACATTTTTCTTCCAACAATTCATCAAGATTTTTTGGAAAGCTTCCCGGGTATTTTATTTGGTACTTTCGGATAGCTTCCACATACTGTTTGCCCCTGAAGATCAATTCTTCTTCTTTCTCCCTTTGGATTTGAGTTTGCCAGACAGGAATAGCGACTAAAAGTCCGATACTCAAGACAGAAATAGCTATCATAAGGATGATAAGAGCATAACCTTTTCTTTCGGTCATTAATCCTCAATTAAGGAAGCTGTCTGGGTAAAATCACCAGGTATTATAAGGTGTTCCATCTAAGCCTTTTTGATCAGAGCCAGAAAGGATATCTACAATGCCTGGTTGGAAGTCAGTCATCAAGTATTCTTCCTCAGATGGAATTTCTGGAATCGCGACCCACGTTTCTGAAGATTTTGTCATAGGATCGAAAGGAATAGCCCTAAAATATTTTTCGTCTATAAGAGTTTGAAGTGAGGCAGGATATTTTTCCTTATCTGCATAATACTGATCTATCAATTTTCTCATCTGAAAAAGGTTTTCTTTCAGAACAGCTTCTCGAGCCCTTTTGGTGGCGTACCTATACTGAGGAAGGCCCAGGCCCACGAGAATTCCGATAAGGGTAAAAACGATTAAAATTTCTATAAGAGTAAATCCTGTTTTCTTGTTCATCATTCCCTCCTTTTGATAGGCCTTTACCAATCTTTATATTTCGTTCCGTCTAAAGCAATGCCTTGGCTTTTGGTGTAGATATCGTAGACGTTTTCTCCTCCCCAAATATCAGAATCAAAATCATCCTGGAATGATCTTAATCCCCAGTCGTAGGAATTTGTCATAGGGTCCTTAGGAATACGCCTTAGAAATTTAACAATTTTTGTTGTTGAATCCTTTCCCTCTTCTTTAAGCTCAACGCCCTTGACCAGAGCTTCCAAATCTGGAGGATAACCTTCAGTTTCTTCTTCCACCTCTATCTTTTTTTCATCAGCCAGCCTTTTATATTCATCAATTGTTTCTCTTATTAATCTTAAGTTTCTTCTCAGCTCAATTTCTTTTTCTCTTTTGATTGCAATCTTAGCCAGAGGCATGATAGCTCCAGCCAAAATGGCTAAGATAGTGAGGGTGACCAACATCTCGATTAAAGTAAAACCTTTTTTTTGAAAAGAAATCTTGGGCATCTTTGCTAACGTATGCTTAAAAAAATTAAAACCGTTTTTTATTATCTCGGCGAGAATTAAGGAAAGATTTTTTCTCTGAAGATTGGTCGGATTCAGGGCGACGATAATGATTTTGTTCCAAGGCCTTTTTACTCAATTTCATCTTATTATCCTCGCCGATGTCGAGGACTTTTACTCGGATTGTGTCCCCTATTTTAAGCACATCCCTGATGTTTCTGACCCGGTAATGAGCGATTTCAGAAATGTGGAGGAGGCCGACTATGTTCGGGAGAATTTCAACAAAGGCACCATAATCCTCAAGCCTGACAACCTTGCCTGTGTATGTTTTTCCAATTTCGGCTTCAATTGTAATTTCTCTTATCATCTGCCTTGCGTTCTCGGCAGATTCCATGTCATAGGCGGCAATAGTTATTTTTCCGCTTTCTTCGATGTCTATTTTAGCCTTTGTTTCGCTAAGAATTTTTTTTATGACTTTTCCTGCAGGTCCAATGACTTCACTCACTTTTTCAGGGTTTATGACCAGGGTTATGATGCGAGGAGCATAAGGAGAAAGTTCTGATCGAGGTGTAGGAAGAGCTTCTTTCATCTTGACCAGCACCTTATTGCGAGCTTCCTTGGCTTTAAAGAGGGCCTCTTTTAATATTTGAGTTGGGATTGAGGGAATTTTTAAATCTAATTGCATGGAGGTGATTCCCTTTTCTGTTCCTGTTACTTTAAAGTCCATGTCTCCAAAATGGTCCTCAAGACCTGCAATATCAGTAAGGAGGGCATAATGATCATTTTCTTTGACCAGCCCTATGGCAATTCCTGCGGTGACCATGGAGAGGGGCACACCTGCGTCCATGAGAGAAAGGACTCCGCCGCAGACAGCCGCCATAGACGAGGAGCCGTTAGATTCTAAAATATCGGAAACAATCCGGATGGTGTAGGGAAAACTTTCTTCATCAGGAATAGAAGGGAGAATTGCTTTTTCAGCCAAGGCTCCATGACCGATTTCGCGTCTTCCCGGGGCTCTTAAAAAGGCGACTTCTCCAACGCTGAAAGGAGGGAAATTGTAATGGAGCATAAACCTCTTCTCAGCCTCTTCTCCCAATCCATCCAATCTTTGGACATCCTCAAAGGTTCCTAAGGTCACAGTGGCCAGACACTGAGTTTCTCCACGAGTAAAGAGGGCAGAACCATGGGTCCTGGGCAGGGGGCCGACCTCAATAGATATAGGTCTGATATCGTCAAAACCTCTCCCGTCCGCTCTCTTTCCTTTATTTAGAATGAGATCTCTGAGGAGTTTTTTCTGGATTGTGAAAAAGATTTGTTTGATTTCGTTTATTTCTTCTTTGTTTTCTTCAGCAATAGATTGGAGCAAAGAATCCAGGATTTTTTTTGCCTCTTTTTCGCTGGTTTTCTTATTCTCTGCTTGGATTGCCATTAACAGGGATGAAGAGATTTCTTTTTCAATTTTTTCCAGTTTGGCTTGATCTATTTCTTTAGCCTGGAATTCCCTTTTTTGGATGTTTAATTTGGAAAAGAGGTCTTTCTGGAGCTGGATAATTTTATTTATCGGCTCCTGGGCTAAAGTAATCGCTTCTATTATTTTTTCCTCTTCGATTTCTACTCCTCCTGCCTCCATCATCACAATTCCTTCTTCGGTCCCTGTAACAACCATGTTAAGGGGGCTTTTTTCGAGTTGACTAACAGAAGGGTTAATCACGAATTCACCGTTTACCAGGCCAATTTTTACGGCCCCGATGGGAGAGACAAAGGGGATGTCTGAGAAATAAAGGGCAGCAGAGGCTCCTATAATACCCAAGGTATCTGGTTCATTTTCCAGATCAGCAGAAAGGAGGAGAGCTACGATTTGGGTATCAAAGAAATATCTATCAGGAAAGAGAGATCTTATGGGCCTGTCAATAAGGCGGCTTACCAATATTGCTCTCTCTGATGGCCTGCCTTCTCGTTTAAAAAAGCCTCCTGGTATCTTTCCAGCTGCATAGGTATTTTCCCGGTAGTCAACTATTAAAGGGAGAAATGATTTCTCTTCTTTTATCTCTTTCCTAGAAGTAGCGGAGACAAACATAATAGTGTCCCCATAGCGAAGCAAAGCTGAACCATCTGCCTGCTTTCCAATTCTACCTATATCTATAGAAAGAACTCTACTATTTATTTCAAGACTTATATTATGAGACATCTTTGATCCTTATGATTTATTCTTACTTCCTAAGCTTGAGCTTTTTGATCAGGTCTTCGTATCCTGAGGCATCTTCTTTCTTCAAGTATTCCAGAAGCCTTTTTCGCTGTCCAACAAGTTTCATAAGCCCGGTTCGAGAATGGAAATCTTTTTTGTGAGTTTCAAAGTGCTTGGAAAGATAGTTGATTTTATGGGTCATAATAGCGACTTGGACTTCTGGTGAACCTGTATCAGAGGGATTAGTTTTGTACTTTTCGATGATTTTTAATTTTTCTTCTTTACTCAGCACGAATATCTTCTCCTTTGATTTTTTTTTAATACTATCAGAAAAAAGAGTGAATGTAAATCTCTATATTTAATAGAATTCCCGCAAAGATCAGACTTAGTAAGAAGTAATTTATTTTATTTATGACAATTAGAAGACGTCGCCCATGTTTAAAAAAAGAAAAAAGGGAAAGAAGCACTAAGCTCTATTAGAAATTGGGATTTAATTATTGCCTGTGGATATATTGCTTCCACAATTTGGATGGGAGCTAAATATTTGAATTTGACATGTCAGGTGAGAGAGTTTAACCTGGATATTTAAGAATGAAAAAAAGTATTCCTTTGATTCTGCTTTCTGCTAACGGGCTTCTCCTTTCTCTGGGTTGGATCTTGGCTCTCTATGCTTATCCCCGTCTTCCTGAAGAGATTCCTTTTTGGATTAATTTTTTCAACCAGCAAATTCTTCTTATGAAAAAATCCATCTTTTTTTTTCTTTATCCTGTGGGGCAGACATTTTTCTGCCTCTTCTTTTGGCTACTTTCAAGAAAGGATGTCTCTGGGGGATGGCTGGGAATTGGAGGGGAATATTCTGTATCCGAAAAGAAGTCTCTTTTTATGAACCTCAGGAAAGAATTTATTTATCTTGTTCTTATTTTTTTTAATCTAATTTTTATACACCTTCAAAGAAGTCTCATATTTTTGGCTCACAATGTGGAGGAAGGATTAGATAAGTTTTATTTTTTTTTATTATTCGTGATTATTCTGGCTCTTATTCCCTATTATCGTTTAAGGAAGAAGTTACTTCTCCGAAAAAAATTGGGACAGTTAGATAAGAATAAATTTTTCCCTTCCCCTTAACCTTCACCAGTACTATTTAATCTCCTTTTTTTCCCCTTGCGATCAAAATCTCTTTTCTTCGGAGGAGCTGCTTGGCGTACTTAGAATCAAAACCCCCCATTTTCTCCTTGACTTCTTTGAGTTTTTCATCAATCTCGGCCAAGGTCATTTTATTAATCTTTTTTTTCTTAGGAGAAGGAGGCACAGGGGGTTCAACAGGCTTTTCTGGCTCAGCAGGCGCTTCTTCTTTAGCTGGTTTTTCTGCCTTTGGTTCTTCCTTTTTTTCCTCTTCTTTTTCCTTCTCTTCTTTCTTTTCTTTCTTCTCTTCCTTTTCTTCCTTCTCTTCCTTCTCTTCCTTCTCTTCCTTTTCTTTCTTTTCTTTCTTTTCTTTCTTCTCTTCCTTTTCTTTCTTTTCTTTCTTTTCTTTCTTCTCTTTTTTTTCTTCCTTTTCTTCCCTTTTTTTCTTTTCTTCTTTTTCTTCCTTTTCTTTCTTTTCTTCTTTTTCTTCCTTTTCTTTCTTTTCTTCTTTTTTCATTTCTTTTTTTTCTTCAGCCATTTCTCTATCCTTTCAATTTTCGGGCAGCGCCTCCCCTTGGTTTTCTCTTTCCTTTCAGAGGAGGTTTATTTCTTTCCACCAGTTGCTGTTTCAACAACCTTAAAAGAAGGGCTGATGACACTACTCCGGATATCCAAATCATTGGCCACGATTTCTATGTTTTTCAAGATGCCAAGAGTGTTGCTTCCAAAGGTCACTCCGTCCGCGGGAGAAGCTATCTCAACGTTTTTTATCCAGAAACCGGGAGCATCTACAGAGAAGATTTCTGTTTTTATTAATTCCCTTCGTTTTATCGGCTTAGAACAGCTTTTCATACTTATCTTCTCATTTGAATAAAGTAAAAGATAAAACAAATGCTTAAAAAAATCAACCAAGCCAGAACTTGCGCAACCAGGAGGAATTTAGTATAGTCATTTTCACATGTACGCCCTCTATTCTTTTCTCCTTTTTTTTATTTTACTGTTTCTTATTCCGTTTTATTTTTTCAGAAGAACATTATTAAGAGGAGAGAGTCTATATCTTAGAAAGAGATTGGGTTATGGATTACCTAAGGAAAGAAGTCAGAAGCAATCTATCTGGATTCACGCTGTCTCAGTAGGAGAAGTTCTTTCTCTCCAGAATTTGGTCAGAAAACTCAAAGAAAAGCACCCTACCTGGGAAATAAGCTTTTCTTCTTTAACTAAAACAGGGTTGCAGATGGCCAAGGAGAAACTCCGAGAAGCTGACAATATTTTTTTTATTCCTTTAGATTTCGCTTCTGTAGTCAGAAAATTTTTTAACATTTTTAACCCGAAAGTGTTCATTTTAACTGAATCAGAATTTTGGCCCAACCTCTTGAAAGTAGCAAAAAAGCAAAACAGGGCAGTTCTCCTTATTAATGGCAGAGTTTCTGAGCGGTCATTTCAAAGATACCGCCGCTTCAAGTTTTTGGATAAAAAAATATTAAAGAACATAGACCTTTTCTTAGTACAAACAGAGCAAGATAAAGAAAGACTGGAGGAAATAGGCATAGATTCCTTTCGAGTCGATGTGGCTGGAAATCTGAAAGCAGAGGTAGAGCTACCTGCTTTCACCGATAAAGAGATTTCGAGTCTGAAATGGAATTTGAATATTCAAGAGGAAAAGAAAGTGATTGTGGCTGGAAGCACCTGCAAGGGAGAAGAGGAACAGCTTCTTGAAGCTTTTTCAAAGGCTAAAGAGCTTAATAAAAATCTCCTTTTTATTCTTGCACCTCGTCATACCCAAAGATTTAAGGAGGTAGAAAGGATTTGTCAAAAATTCCCTTTTCGAGTAAGAAAAAGGACCAAGGTTTCTTCGAAGGATGAGTGGGAGATCCTCATTCTTGATACCATGGGGGAATTGGCCCATTTCTATGCTCTCTCTGATATTGCTTTTGTGGGAGGAAGCTTGATTCCCTGGGGAGGACATAATATACTAGAGCCAGCCTTCTACGAAAAACCAGTTTTTTTTGGACCTTATATGAACAATTTCGCCTATCTTGCTGAGAAGTTTGTTCAGCTTGGAGCAGCTCGGATTACTCATAAAGATGAAGACCTGGTTGAAATGTTCCTTATTAAAGATGAAAAGACATTGTCAGAAATGGGAAAGCGGGCCAAAGAGACTTTAGATTTATTACAAGGGGCGACAGATAAAACCATCGAGGCTATTGAAGCTATGATGGCAAAATGATAATTGAATTTCTAAATGTCTGATTACAGAAGAAGAATTTTTGCATTTTTTATCATTCTGGGACTCCTTTGGGTACCAGGCTACGCCCAGAATTACGGGATAAAGATGTATTATAATTTTGCTAAAAATTATTGGACTAACCCAGACAAAAGTTTCTCTTATCAAGAAAATTATGCGAGTAAGTATGCTATCGGACCGTTTATTGAGTTTCGCTTAATCCCTTTTTTTAGCCTCTCAGCAGAAGGTATCCTTGCCAAAAAAGGAGGGATAATATCTCCTCTTGGAAAAAAAGGGATTGAATACAGGCTTACTTACCTATCTTTACCCTTTCTGGTCAAAATTTATATTATTCCCCTTGGGCCTGTTCAGGTATTTATTTCAGGAGGTTATGAATATTCTCTCCTTCTTAGAGGCAAAACTTATGACCTCGACCTTGAAGAGGAAACAGGAAATAACATTAAAAATAAGCTATCCGGAAGGGATGATTCTGTTCTCGTTGGCGGAGGATTGCGTTTTAATCTGGTTGTGACTAATGTCATTTTGGAAGGACGTTACTCTATAGGGCTCAAAAATGTTTTTCTTCCTGAGTATCTGGAGAAAGGCGAATCCTTTAAAAACAGAGTTTTTTCCTTTGGGATTGGTTTTACATTTTAGCCTTTGGCTTTGTCCAGGAGTGTGTGACTGGGATGGTCGTTGCGGTTCTATCTGCGTGAGGAGAGGTACAGGCAGACGACCAGAAGAATGTTGTAATCTAATAAGATAGAAGAAGATAAAAAGAATGGAAAAGAAGCAAAAAAAAAGAAGATTGTCGTCTATTCTTATTTTTATCTTAATCCTCTCCTTTAATCAAAATATCCTCTTTGGAGAGGATGTTTCTTCTGAGAATGAACTCAATAAAGAATTTTTCCTAAAATTTGGGGAAGATTTTAAAGAGACTCTTTTCTCGCCCAAGGATTGGCGTAAAAGTGATTTCTTAAAGTTTTCTGCAGTCATAAGCACGGGGTTGCTTTTTTACGCCTGTGATCAGGAAATTCATGACTGGATGCAAGATAGTCGTAGCCCTGCCTCTGATGATATCTCTGAAGTTGTTACTCATTTTGGCCATGGGGCTTTCCTGGCCGGTTTAATCGCTGCTTTGTATGCCTCTGGAGAATTTTCTGACAACGATGATTTGAGGAAGACAGCTCTGCTGAGTTTGGAAAGTTGGGTTACCTCAGGAGTCATTGTCTTGGGTTTGAAGTTTGTTACAGGAAGGGCCCGGCCCAAGACAGGGGAGCCTAAGAGTTCTTTTCATTTGTTTTCTACAAAATCAAGCTTTCATTCCTTTCCTTCTGGTCATGCTTCTTCTGCTTTTGCTGTAGCCACCATAATAGCCGATCAGTCCGAGGAGACTTTTGTTGATATTCTTGCCTACAGCCTTGCAACTTTGGTAGCTTTATCCAGGATCCATAATAACAAGCATTGGGCTTCAGATGTCTTTATCGGCTCTGCGATCGGCTTTTTTGTCGCCAAAAAAATCTATGCCCTAAATCAAAACCAGAATAAGGAAGAGTTCAGAATTGGATTCGGCTTCAATAAAAGAAGTCAATCCATCTCTTTTAGCCTGAGTTTTTGATTGTCAATCAAAAGTGTAGACCTCTCTCCTAAAATGGTATATATTAACTGGGAATTTGCTTTTTAAGGAGAAAAAATGAAGAAAATAATTACGCGAAGAAATTTCCTTAAAAAGTCAACAAAAGCCATTGCCATAGCCAGCTTAAGTGGATGTGGGATATTGCTTCAAGGGTGTACTTCCAAAAAGGATTTTGATCTCATCATTAAGGATGGTTTTATTTTTGATGGACTAGGACAAGAAGAGTTTAAAGCAGATATCGGAATAAAAGGAGCTGTGATCAAGGCTTTAGGAAAAATATCCAGTTCTAAAGGAAAATCAGTTATCAACGCTGAAAACCTAGCTGTTTGTCCTGGTTTTATTGATGTTCACAATCACACCGATGTCGGACTTCTTGTCAACCCAAAAGCAGAAAGTATGATTCGTCAAGGAGTGACAACTCTTATCAGTGGAAATTGTGGTTATTCTCCATTCCCGATTGCTGAGGAAATATTTGAAGAATTAAAGGAGAATTTAAAGGAAGAATATCAGATTGAGTTGAGCTGGAGGGATATCAAGGGATTTCTGTCCAGGTTGGAACGGAAAGGAATAGCCTTGAATTATGCCACACTGGTTGGGCAAGGTTCCATCCGAGGGGCTTCGATGGGGTTGAATGACCGCCCTCCAAAACAGGAAGAGCTCGAAAAAATGAAAATGTTGGTGGCTCAAAACATCAAGGACGGGGCTATTGGTCTATCTAGTGGACTGGAATACGCGCCGGGGAGCTATGCCCAGCCAAGTGAAATAACCGAGCTGTGCAGGATTGCTAATAAATACGGAGGAGTCTATGCTACTCACATGAGAGACGAAGGAGACCGCTTAATTGAATCCATTGAAGAGTCGGTTAATGTAGCCCGGAAGACAGGAATTAGCCTTCAGATTTCTCATTTCAAAATTGCTTATCCCCGAAACTGGAATAAAATCGAGGCAGCTCTGGCCAAGATTGAAGAAACGAAAAGAGAAGGGATTCAAATTTTTTGTGACCGATATCCTTACATTGCAGGAGCTACTGGCCTGAGTTTTTATTTTCCTCTTTGGGCAAAACAGGGAACAACCCAAGAATTTTTAGCAAGGCTTCAAGATCCTTTTCAAGATAGTAAGCTTCGGGCCTACGTAGCCGAACAAGAGAAAAAGCTTGGTTCTTGGGATAAAGTAGTTATTTCCTCGGTCGTATCTGCGAAGAACAGGCATTTTGAGGGCAAGAATATCTTAGAAGCAGCCAGGGAAGCCCAAAAAGAGCCTTATGAGTTCATGAGAGATCTTCTAATAGAAGAAGAAAACCGGGTAGGGATGATAACTTTTATGATGAAAGAAGAGAATTTGAGACAAATCTTGACTCATCCTCTGGTTGGCATTGGCTCGGATGGTTCAGCCGTTGCTCCCTACGGTCTCTTAAGTAGAGGAAAACCACATCCTCGTCATTATGGTACATTTCCCAAGGTATTGGGCAAATATGTTCGAGAGGAGAAAATTGCCTCTTTGAGGGAAATGATCAAGAAAATGACTTCTCTTCCCGCCAAAAAGTTTGGATTTTTAGAGCGTGGGAGCTTGCAGAGAGAATTATATGCTGATATTGTTATCTTTGACCCAGATAAAGTTATGGATAGAGCCACATGGGTAAATCCTCATCAGTATCCTTTAGGTATTGAGTATGTGCTTGTCAACGGCGAGGTTGTTATTGAAAGAGGGAATCATACAGGAAGTTTGCCAGGGAAAGTATTGAGGCAAAAAATTAAGGCCTAAATTTTCGTTTATTTGTTTTTTTCTTCCTTTAACTCCAACGAGCAGAATATTGATTGAAATCCAGCAGGGCTTGCCCCATTTGATATATCAAACCTCACAGGACGAGCACTGGTTAATAAATCTAAGAAAAAATGAGATATGTGAATGTCGATGGGCGCAGAATTCGCTTTCTGGAGCAGGGGGAGGGGTTTCCTCTCCTTTTAGTTCACGGGCTGGGAGCTTCTGTTGAGTGGTGGCAGTTCAATGTCAATTTCCTCTCTCAAAAATATCGGGTTATGGCCTTTGATTTTCATGGGTTTGGGCACTCTTCTAAAGCTATGGAGAAATTCTCCCTTTCTTATGCTTCGAAATTTTTAGTCTCCTTCTTCGATACTTTAAAAATTGATAAAGTCTCTCTCGTGGGAAATTCTATGGGGGGACTCATATCCCTTTACACAGCTCTTCAGTATCCCGAGAGGATAGAGAAACTGGTTTTGGTTAACAATGCGGGCTTTGGCCAGAAGATTTCTTTTCTCCTGCGGCTTAGCTCCCTATTTCCTGTTGGTGAGTTGGCCTTGATCCTAAGAAATCAGTTTACGGTGAAAATTCTTATGGATCAATTATTCTACGATCCAAAAAAACTCCCCTTGAGGCTGGTTAATTATGCCTTGAAAATCTATGATTTGCCTGAAAGCGGCAAAGCTTTACTCCAAACATTGCGTTCTGGCATAAATCTCTGGGGGTTAAAGAAGGAAATTTGGTATCCTATCTTGAAGAAAGTAGCTTCCCTGCCTCATCCCACCTTGATTGTTTGGGGAGAGCAAGACAGAATAACTCCTGTTTCTCAAGCTTATAGGGGACAGGAGTTGATTAAGCATTCTAACCTTTATATTTTCGAAAGATGCGGGCATATGCCCCAGATAGAGTGGGCGGAAGAATTTAATCACCTTGTCCTTGATTTTTTAGAGCTTTGAAGCAATGAAAAAGCTATTTTTCCTTTTCCTTTTTGTATCTTTGCTGAATCCTATGTTTCTTCTTTCTCTTCAAAAGGAAACTCTCCAAAGTTCTTCTGGAGTGACTTTCGAATTCACTTATAGAGCTCTTCAGCCAGGTGAAATAATTATGATTTCCATAGACGAGAATCCCTCAGTGAAAGAAGTCTTTCTTCGATTCCTGGGGAAGGAGTATTCTCTAAGAAAAAGAGGTGCCAATTTGGAGTCTTTTGCTCTTGTCGGGCTTGACCTTGGTCTTGAACCTGGCACCTACCTTATGAAGGTTTATATTAAAAAGAAAGATGGACAGGGGGAATACATCCAGAAGAAGATTCCTGTTTCAGTCAAAAAGTTTCCCCTGAAAAAATTATGGGTTGAAGAAAAATTCGTAACCCCTCCACCGAGTGTTCGGGAAAGAATAAAAAAGGAAGCTGGAATCCTCAATCAGGTTTTCAGGGCAGTAACTCCCCAATGGTTAGGGGAAGAAGAATTTGTTCTTCCCTCATCGGGCAAAGTCATTCCTAATTTTGGCGAGAGGAGAATTTATAATAATAAGCCTCGTTCTTCCCACTCAGGCGTAGATATTTCCTCGCCCTATGGTACTCCAATCAGAGCTTCCAATTCGGGCAAAGTTGTCTTGGCCAGGGATTTGTATTTTGCAGGTAACACTGTAATTATTGACCATGGCCTTGGTCTTTTTACTCTCTACTGTCATTTTTCAAGAATAAAGGCCAAAAGGGGAGAACTTGTGAGCAAGGGGACAATTATCGGAGAAGTAGGGGCGACAGGAAGAGTTACAGGACCTCACCTTCATTGGGGAGTAAGACTTTTAAAATCGAGGGTTGACCCTTTCTCTCTTCTCAGCCTTCCCCTTGAATGAGAAAAACCATGTTTATTTTTCTTGCTTTAAGTATTTTGCCAGCCACTTGTGAACAGTCTTCCACCAGAGTTCTGCGTTTTGAGGTTTTTGGATAAAGTGGTTTTCGTCTGGAAAATAGAGCATCTTTGAGGGAACTTTCTGTCGCTGAAGGCTGGTAAAGAATTGGAATCCTTGAGTAACAGGAACACGATAATCCTTCTGACCATGGATAACTAAACAGGGTGTTTTAAAATTTTGGACGTAATGACTCGGAGACCATTTTTCATACATTTCCTTGTTTGTCCATGGAGTCCCTTTAAATTCCCATTCAGGAAACCAGAGTTCTTCTGTTGCACCGTGCATAGAGCGGAGATCAAAAACTCCTGCATGGGAAATCAAACATTTAAACCTTTCTGTGTGGCCTTCAATCCAGTCAATCATGTAGCCTCCGTATGAGGCTCCTGCAGCCCCAAGCCGATTTTTATCGATGAAATCGCAACGAGATAGGATATAGCTAAGGCCAAGCATGATGTCCTTGTAGGGCTTGCCGCCCCAATCACCAGTTATGGAATCAGTAAAAGACTGCCCGTATCCTGTGCTGCCGTGGAAATTAATCATGACCACGACATACCCTGGAGAGGCGAACATCTGGGCATTCCAGCGGTAATGAAAATTGTCCCCCCAGGCTCCCTGAGGGCCACCATGGATTAGCATAACTAGGGGATATTTTTTGGCGGGATTGAAAAAGGGGGGCTTGACCAGAAAACCATGGATTTTTTCTTTCTCTGCCCCTTCAAACCAAAATTCTTCTGCAGGATTCATCTCAAGTTTTGAAAGAAGGTTTTCGTTTGCGTCTGTCAATTGAATGATCTTCCTGGTTTTTAAATCCAAGGAGTAGACATTTGCAGGAGAATGCATAGATTGTTTGAGGAAAATCATCTTTTTTCCATCAGGAGAAAGAGAAAGGGAACGGATAAAATGGCCATCCAAGATTTTTTCAATTCTTTTCTGGGCAAGATAAATCCTGAATAGGCTTACTAAGCCTTTTTCTTCTGCGGAAAAATAAAGAGAAGTGCTGTCAGGAGACCAGAGAATTTCATTGACTGAGCGGTCTAAATTCTCGATCAGGTTTATCGTATGTTTATTTCGGCGGTCATAGAGTATTAATCTGTATTTATCAGCTTCAAAGCCTGGTCTGGCCATAGCGCGATAAGCAATAAAGCGGCCGTTGGGGGAATAATGAGGAGAATTATCGTTGGCATTGTTTGTTGTTATCTGTTTTGCCTCACATCCTTTTATGGAAGTTGTGAAAAGGTCATTGTTTGTTCCAAGAGAAATTTTTAGCTCCGGGTCTATGTTTCTTACAAAGCAGATTTCTGTTCCATCAGGGGAGAAGGTGTAGTCATGACGGCTTCCCAGAGAAATGGGAGGAGTATCGTAGTCGCCCGGAGTCACATCAACTGCCTTGCCTCCTTCCAAGGAAATGACAAAGAGGTGGCTTCGTTTCCCGTCTCGCCATGAATTCCAGTGGCGGAAGAGAAGTTCGTGGAATATTTTCGCCTTGACCTGGCTGTTCTCTTTTTCTTTGTTTCTTTGTTTGTTGCCCTCATCGTTCGGACAATCTGGATAAACGGATGAGGTAAAAGCCAGATGTTTTCCTGTTGAGGACCAAATAATACCAGAAGCTCCAGTAGAAATAGCTGTCAGAGGATAGGCCTCACCTCCAGAGGGGTTGATGAGCCAGATTTGAGGTATTCCTTCTCTTGTAGAGATAAAAGCAATTTTTTTTCCGTCAGGAGACCAGCGAGGATTGAAGTCAGCTTGAGGGCTGGATGTCAATCTTCTCATTTCTCCCCCTTTTGTCGGGACAAGCCAGATATCGCTGTTGCTTCTGTTTCCCTTTTTATCCATGACAGTCACTACAAAGGCTACAAGGTCGCCACGCGGAGAAAGCTGGGGGTCGCTAACTCTTTTTATTCGGATAAAATCGTCGAATGAAATCGCTTTCAGATGAGAAGTCGCCAGGAGACATGAACTTATGAATAAAAAAGCTAAAGAAAATACGAATGTTTTTTTCATAATTGCTCCTCTTCTATCGTTTTTTCGTTTGTTTCCTTTATTTAGTTCAGATTAATTTTATTAAATCTTTGAGTTTTATGAATATAGTAAACAGTAAACAGCAAACAGTAAAGAGAAAATTAACTCAAAACGCAAATCTCAAAAGTTAAAATTGATAAA
>Ga0114921_10000412_pt1 | contig 18202 bp, 13 predicted proteins | sample BentaG_FD_87016 | JGI IMG/M metagenome (GOLD analysis project Ga0114921, IMG submission 87016) | Deep subsurface microbial communities from South Atlantic Ocean to uncover new lineages of life (NeLLi) - Benguela_00093 metaG | ecosystem: Environmental > Aquatic > Marine > Oceanic > Sediment ...
GGGGCTTGATTTATCAAGCCCAAACTAGCCATTGGGATCAGGCTTTATTGCAAAAGAATGTTTAGAGATAAGAATACATTCCAACTGTGACAATGAAGACAAAGCATGACCCCAAAGAGGAGATTCGTAGGGACTAGCGTTCTTAATCTAAAAGATCTTTGCGTGAGATAAGGGATATTAGCTTATAACCTTTGCCTTCCAGGTTTTCCCTTCCTCCTTCAAGACGGTCCACTAAAGCCAGGGCCAAAACAACCTTGCCTCCTTCTTCTTCCACTGCCTGACAGGCTTTTAGGGTTGAACCTCCGGTGGTGATCACATCGTCGACAACGGCAACCTTCCAACCTGCCTGGAAAGGCCCTTCAATCATTTTTCTCTCACCATGTTTTTTCGGCTCTTTACGCACGATAAAAGCAGGCAAAGGCCGGTCTGTTTCAGCACTCAACGCAGCTACAGAACTGACAATAGGGTCTGCTCCCAGAGTGTATCCTCCTATTGCGTCAATATCAAACTCCTTGACAGTCTCTAAGATCAACTTAGCCGTAAGGTTAGCTCCTTTGGGATCAAGGGTAGTCATTTTGGCGTCTATATAATAACTGCTCGTCCTTCCCGAAGTCAGCACTCGCTCAACACCGGTTGTCAGTGATTTTTCTTTTACAATCTTAATAAGTTCTTCTTTTATTGATTCTCTATTCAAAAGAATACTCCTTTTTCAAGACTAATAAATTTTTTCTATTTTAACCCCTTGATAGTACTTTTTCAATATCTGCGAATAATCAGCTCCGGTCTGGGCCATTCCAAAAGATCCTACCTGGCATAAACCAACTCCGTGTCCCCATCCTCTGCCAGAAAATGTTAAATAAGTCACTCTACCTTCCTCATCATATTCTCTATCTATGACAAAAAGAGTTTCTCTGAGTCCTAAAACATACCGAATTTTCAATCCTGTGACTACCACTTGACCTTCTGAGCCCTTGATCAATAGCTCTACTACTCGTTTAGAGATTCCCCTTTTTTGAGGAATTATATCTATTAACTCTCCTACAGGATAATATTGATTTATTCTTTTTGCCAGCTCTTCCCAGGATTTTCTTATCTGCCAACGGTGGAAAAGAGAGTTACGGTCCAATGTATTGGAGTTAGAACTCGAAACGATCTCCAACAACTGAACCTCACCATCCCTTTCCAACCATCTTGCTCTTTCTCCTCCTAAAAGGTGGAGATGAGAAGTAAAAGAATATCGCTCATCGTTATTTCTTACGAGAAAAACATCAGGAGAAAGAGTAAACTGTTTCTTCTGCAACTCCTCTTCCAACTCAATCTCGTCTTTATCAAATCCTTTGAATACCCCATGATGAAATAAATCCCTACAATTCAAGATTATTTTCGTTAGATAGACAGCTAATTCAGCTCGAGTCAGTCTTCTTTCTATGTCTCCTATTTCCTCAGAAGAAGAGAATATCCCTTCTAAGAGCAGATATGCCATATTATTTCTATCCTCTTCTTTCAGTTCTGTAAAATCATTCAGAAGATAGTCAACCTCCTTCTCCAGTACTAAATTTTTTACCCTTTCCTGCCATCCAAAAGCATCGATTATAAGACGCGAAAAATTTGCAAAATTCAAATCTGTATTTTCTGGAGCAAATACTTCCTTTTTCTTACCCAACAGTGCCAATGCTTTTTGAATCCATTCTATTGCTTCTTTAAAGGAAGCCTCTTCTCTGAAGAAAACAGTATTGTTTTCAGGAGGTATGATCTTCAAGCTGATGAGATAGGCAATTTCTTGGCTAACTTCCATTCCTCTTACTTTGATAGGAAGAACAAAATTTTTGCTTTCCAGGGGCCATTCTTTCTGCTCTTGGCAAAAACACTCCGTACTTCTTAGGTAAGAAAGCGACCGACCTCCAAAGACATTCTCTACATTTTCTGTCATTCCTCCACAAGTGCTTGTGTAAAGAGCATTGATCAATCTTCCTCTATGAAGGATAACCTCTCCTTTTGTCCGCTCTACAGCTTCGCTGCTTAGGGAATTCTCAGCATTCATTCCCCTGTAAAATTGAGATTTTGGAGTATCACAGAGGTCATAACCCAATTCTTTGTAGGTTCCTAAATTTTTTATTGCATAGGTTCTGGCAGCAACTGTCTGAGCCTTTTGTGCTTCAAGCTCATGATAGCTGTAAGGAGAAAATTCACTTGGCACGACTCCTTTCAAATAATCATCGAGATTCAGAATGTTGACCAGAACCAGGCCTTTATTGCTTCCTCTAAGAACAAAAATGCCTCGATAATTTCGCCCTTTAAAGGAGAGAAAACTCTGCGCATTGGAAGGGATGAAGTAAAGGACAGTTTGCTCATTTAGACTTTTGAGCTCATCATTGACAAGTATCCAGAGGGGTTTTGCAGTCTTCTCAGTAATCTCTTCGCGTAAAATCCAGGTATCTTTCATCTCGATTTGATTCAGAGTCTTTATGAACTCCAAAGCATCGCCTCTTGTTAAGAAATCTCCGACCTTTATCTGGAAGGTCCCGCTGGCTTTGTCCTCAGCGACATAAACCTTGTTTTCAATCTTGGTTCTTATATCCTGGGCTTTAATCTCTGCTTCTTTCCTCTCCTTTGCATGAGCAATTAGAATAACGAATTTCTCCGACAACTTTTCCTTATGACCCCTAATGTGAACTTCGACAACATCATCCGCAATGAGTTTGTAATTTGATTTTACCTCGTAGATTTTCATTCCAGATGAAGAACGAATTTTTATGTTGCTCAAGTTAACTCCAAGTCCTATCCTTACTATCGGTTTCTGTATTAAAAATCCTTGGAAGAATGTCCTTTCATGTCCAAATTCAACAGGAATGCTCCAGAAAATAATAAAAACAATAATCAATATTATAGAGTATCCTGTTTTAATTCTTCGGGGTTTTTTCATTTGCTGAATAATTTTAAAGATATTATAAGATGAAATCCTTCTCTATGTCAAGTAAAAAATGCGATATGTGCTACCTTTCTATTTGTATTATACAACATATTGTATTATTCCTCCATGATTTATAACGGCATAATCTAGCTAAAATTGTATGAAATGCCAAGAAAAAAATTAATTAAATTTATCTAATTTATCCAGATTGTAAAGTTTATTTAGTTAGGATTTGATAAATTAGAATCCTAAAATTTTTTCCTTCAGTGGTCTCGCCATGACGACTATATTTTCAGTAATATCACATAAAGTGTTACCTAATAACTGAGCACAAACAACCGTCCCCTTTTTTTCTCCTTAGTCTTTACTCATTATTTTTTAAGTTGACTAGACAACATCAAACTTCCAAAATGTAAAGGGGATGAATAAACAGATTTGTTCCAAAGGAGAGATAATGAGAAAAAAAAGCCTTTTTTTCTTCATTCTGTTCAATCTATGTCTTTATACCGGAATAGCTGAGATTTCCAGCTTATCCCAAATCTTTCTTCTCGGAAAAGGAATTAAAGACCTGGATGGGGATAATATTGGAGATAGGATTTTCATTCAGATTATTATTCCTTCTGTTCCCTCTGTGTCTGATCTTGCAGTTGCAGCAGAAATTGCTGCCAGAGCCAACCTTGAAAGCTTGGCCCAAGACTTCTCTCTAGTAAAGAAAGAATCAGAAATTCAAGAATGCAAAAACCTCGAAAACCTGATACTAATCGGCAGTAATTTAAAATTGGTAAAAGAACTACAAAAACACGGAGAACTCGCCCCAACAAAACTTAAACCTTACCAAGGGCTCGTTACTCTTTTTTCTTATAATAATATGAAGGGAGTCGCTCTTATTGCTGGTTCCAAGAAAGCTCTTCTCCATGCTGGCCGATCATTCTTTCTTCGTTGGCCCTATCTATGGGAAATTTGGGGTCGAGAGGAGGGAGTAACTTATATTTCTTTGGAAAAAGACATCCTTAAATTTCTGGATGATGAAGACATCTCCATTGAAAAGCTCACCCTTAAGACCGCTCTCTATGAATTTCCTCCACTTACCTCAATCCATGAATCTCTAAAAAGATTGAAATTCAATCCTGGCGAAATAAAAAATTTGACCGTTGAAATTGATTTTCCTGAAAAAAAAGATAAAACGAAGGCACTAGAAGCCTTCCAACATCTTCAGCTCCAGCACAACAAAGGACAGAAGACAGATGTTCTCTCCTACCCTGGCTGTGCTCAAATCACCTTTAAGCTCAAAGAGAACAACGAAAAATCTCAAGTTATCCTCCATCGCCTTGGTTATCCCAAGAGAATTCTCACTCCTTCCTACAAAGCTTTCCGAAAGGTAAAATCTTCTGGAAAAGATTTTGATCTTGTCTCCATTTTTTCAGAAAGAGGATTTTATTCAGATAGCGATAAAGATGAAATTTTGGATAACATAGATACATGCATTATAATTCCCCAAGATTCCAACGTTGAGGGAATCATCCAATTGGCTTCAAGGCTAGTCCTTCACTCAGCCGGAAGCTCTTTCCCTCTTGTCCTCTTCGATAGCGAGATCGAAGAGAAAAGGACTCTTCTCGCTCCCATCCTTATCGGCTCGAGTAACAAGCTCAATAAAGAGCTTCTCAAAACCGGAAAATTGAAAATTCCTCACTTGAAGAAAGGGTTAGGGATTATAAAAGTTGTACCCAAGGCTTTCAATAAATCTAATGCATTAGCGATTACTGGCAGCGATGCTTTTGCTCTTGAGAAGACTCTTCTTTATTTCAGCCTGAATTTCCCCTATTTCGACGATTACAAAGAGGGTAGATCCCAGATAAAAGATGTGTTTTCTGATATACAGGAATTCCTGAAGGGCAAGAAAGGAAGTGCAGAAGCCTATTTTCATCAGAATTTGAAAAAGATTACAGCTTCGCTTAAAGAGAAAAACCTCGAGTATTTTGAGGCAGATTTTTATCTTCCTCAAAAAAATCAAAAATTCGAAGAAAGGATGAAAAAATACTTCGAGGACATTCTTAAAACTGATAGTACAAAAGCAAAAGTATATGCTCTGAACGAGAGAAAAATAATATTCGATAAAGAAAAAGAATTCAGATGGGAAGCAGACGAAGCCTTAGCCTTGATTAAAGAAAATATTAAAAATTTAAAGGGATCAAAATCACCTCTAAAAATAGAATTAGGAATAAGCGAATCATTAGAAGTCCGTAAGAAAATAAAAAGCCAGATAGAAAACCTTCTCCATGAAAATAATATCCGAATCGATGAAGTTGAAATTCTTTCTGCTTACAAACAAGGTTTTTTCTGGATGGTGGAAAGAGTTCTCCCTTCTCTTATGTCTAAAACCATAGGCCGCTTAGTCGTGAAATTTGCCCCCGAAAGGGATGACTTTCATCAGCTCAAAAGATTCTACTCTGAACCCTACCGATGGCAGCAAGAACTCTATCCTGTGGACGAAATTCTATCCAGGGAATTACAGCTCCCTCTCCAAAATATTGAATTTCAGATGAAGGAAGAGGGGGAACCCGTGTACGAAGTTTTGGCATATGGTGAAAAAGCTGAACTCTTCCTTCATAAAACATTCTCTCCCAAGAGGAGAAAAACAGTTTTCATGAAAACTCTACCAGAGTGGGGTAAAGTAACATTAACCACGGGTTGGTTAAAAATAGAAAAGGAAGGAAGGCTCATTTTAGACACATCTTTAAAGACGGACCTCGAGAGATTCTGGGATTTTTATCAAGAAGAAGTTCTTGCTCCTGTCTATTCTTACATCCTGAAAAAAACAGAAGGCGAACCGTCACTTTCAAAACAACCTTATTTCAAAAGACTCCTGATTGAGATGTGGTTTAGTGAGCCAGATTACAAACTCGAACTGGATGAGGAAATCGTAAGCAGCTTGGAGTCCATTCATGACGAAATCTACTTTGATACACTTGATTTCCTGCGTGGGATTACAGAGATAAAGGCAGAAGAGGAGAAAGACTGGCCTGAAGACACCTCCCGCATATCTGCTCCAGGAAATATCCTTCCTCTCATTCATCCTTCTCTTGAGGGAGGAAATGGAAGAGTCAAAGTAATCTTCGAGGACTGGCTGGCACGCTCACCTCGCCTTGAATTAAAATGGAAAGAAAAAGGCAAAGAGGAATTAAGAAAAAAAATTGCTTTCCCTTCTATAAAAATCAAATCTTTACGGATTCCCTCCTTTATATTTAATGCACAAGAAGACAGAGTTGAAAATTTACTGATTGAACTTAAGATTGAAAAGGAAGCAGAATATTTGAATCTGATTGAAATCATAGATTCATTAAGAGAACTTCAGGCAGAAGACTTCATCCTGCCGTCGTTCACCTACCCGAAGTTGAAATCTATAACCTTGAAAATCAAACATGAAGAACTGGAAAAAGAAGAAAACCTCCTTGTATCTTCCCCAAAGGCGGAGAAGAAAATTGTGTCTCCCAAAAGGAGGAAAATAGAAGCTTTTGTTCCTACAGATAAAATTATTTCTCCACAGATGTGCTTGGATATCGTTGAACGCCTCGGCCAAAACAGGGCAATTCGCGCATATATCGGAGGCATATCCTACGAAAACAGGAAAATTCCGGTTTTAGAGATATTCTCACCTTTAGGAAAATACGTCTCTCTGCCTCGCCTTATTACGTTTAAACCCACCTTATACCTAAGCGGACGTCAGCACGCCAATGAAGTCTCTGCCACAAACTACATTTTAAAATTGGCTGAATTTTTCTCGAGAGATAAGACTTACCAGGAATATTTAAAAAAGATGAACATTGTCCTTCATCCCCTGGAAAATCCCGATGGTGCTGATTTAGCCCATAAGCTTCAAAAATTAACTCCTTCCCACAGTCTTCACGCTGGCCGCTACACTTCTCTGGGCATAGATGTGGGATATCAAGTCAATGTAGCCAAACCTCTCCTCCCTGAAGCAAAGGTTAGAGGAAAACTTTATAACAAATGGAAACCTGATATTTATCTCAATCTTCACGGCTACCCCTCTCATGAATGGGTACAACAATTTTCCAATTATTCTCCTTATCTATTTCGTGATTACTGGATACCAAGAGGTTGGTTTGTCTATTACAGAACACTTCGCCTCCCTCTTTACCAGAAATGGAAGGAGGCAGGAGATAAACTTCGAGAGTTTATCATCAAAGAAATGATATCTGACGAGAAAATGAATGAATCCAATAAAAAGTTTTATGACCGCTATTTCCGTTGGGCCGCACGATGGCAGCCCCACATGAATTATCTTGAAATTTATGACAACTTAAATCTCTACACCAAAAGGCGTTCCTCTCGCGAGAGCAAACTATCGTCAAGACGTCGGACAACTTTTGCCGAAGAAACACCCGAACTAATGGATGAAACAGCACATGGTGAGTGGCTTGACTTTCTTTGCCAACAGGGTCTGACTTACCTTCGAGCACACTTGAAGTATCTGGCTGAAGCTGAATATGAAATTGCTAGAATTGAAGAAGAAATCAACGATAGAATTCGTATTCAATTCAGTCGGAGCCGCCCTGGATCGACAAAAAAGGAAAGCAAAAAATAGCTAAGGATAAATTTGTAAATTCTTGAATAAATTGCTAATATATGAAAAGATTTTAGCATGACGAGGAGGGATTTCTTATCCGGTTAAAATAAGTGAGATTCTTCGAAAAGTGAATATCATTATGAATCTATTGATAATCGATGAAGATCTAAATCTCTATGATTTGATAAAAGGTTCTTCCCTACCCAGGAATTATGTCATTTATTTCAGCAAATCCCACGATGATGTATTCTCTTTTATAGAATACAACAATATCCATGTTGTCATTACAGATTTAGATAGTGATAAGCAGAAAGGCTTCGCCCTGCTGAGAAGGCTAAAACAATTTGACGCCTTGGTTGATGTGATCTTTGTAGCCGAAGACCTTTCTCATGATGATGTGATGTCTTTGATCAATAAAGGCGCTACTGATTACCTAGCGAAACCTATCCAATTGAATGTTTTAAAACAAACTTTAAAAAAGACCTTTGAGAAAAGATCTTTAAGGCAAGAAATCTTTCTCTTGGAAAAAAAATTAGAGAAAAAATACGTATTCCAGGAAATGATCGGAAAGAGCCCTTATATGCTTGACGTTTTTTCCCTCATCGAAAACATCTCAAAATACTTTACGAGCGTTTTAATAACAGGTGAAACAGGCACCGGTAAAGAAATGGTCGCCAGAGCTATCCACAATCTCAGTCATACTGAGAAAAGAATCCTGGTGATCTGTGACTGCGTCTCAATCCCTGAAAACCTATTCGAATCTGAACTCTTTGGGTATAAAAAAGGAGCCTTCACAGGAGCAGATAAGGATAAAGAGGGCTTGTTTGAAGAGGCCCACAAAGGGATTATGTTTCTTGATGAAATAGGAGAAATTCCCCCTTCTATTCAAGCAAAGCTTTTAAGGGTATTGGAACATCATCAGTTCAGGCCATTGGGTTCAAATAAGAATAAAAAGGTTGAAGTTAAGGTGATAGCCGCCACGAGTCGAAACTTACGGGAGTGTACTAAAAACGGGACTTTCCGTGAAGACTTATTTCACCGCTTAAACAAAGTCGAAATTCATCTTCCCCCTTTGAGAAAAAGGCCAGAAGATATTCCTTTGTTGGCGAGAAGCTTTCTCAATCGCTTCAATAAACAATTTTCCAAAAAATTGAGGGGTATATCTCGTCAAGCTCAAAAATTATTTCTTAAGTATGAATGGCCTGGGAATATCAGAGAGCTAGAAAATGTCTTGGAAAGCGCTGCGATGCTATGCAAGAAAGAGTTCATCGATATCTCAGATCTGCCAAAATATCTTCAAGATTACACACCCTCAAAGGCTAAAATTCCTTTCATAGGCAGAGAACAACTTTCTACCCTGGATGAATTAGAGAAAGAGTATATAGCTCATCTTTTGAAGTTTACCAATAACAATTTGAGAAAAGCTGCAAACATTCTGGATATATCTCGAACAACCCTTTACAATAAATTGAAAAAATACAACATCAATCACTAATCCCCCCCGGCTTAGATCGTTCCTAAAGAAATTTCTATCTAATATTCTTTTTAAGTCAGCACAATTCAACCCAAAGAGCGCCATGAACATGTTCATTTCTTGAACACTCAGAGGACAATATACATAATTTATTTATTTTCAATAAGTTATTTAAAATTGAAGCTCTTATGTTCAATTTTTTTACACAAAATCCAATTTTAACCACTCCCATCTTTCTTTTCTAATTCTTTCTTTTTCAATAAGATAGATAATTTTTACGAGATTGGCACCTTTTTTGCTTAAAAAAGAAACTCAACATGGGAAAAAGGAGGAGCTCTATGGTTCAAAAAGCGCTTTTGTCCCCATTAAAAGAAATTCTATTGATTGCCGCCTTATTGCTATTGCTTCTACATCTCCCTATAAAGGGAGAAGAAAATGAATCTAAGAATAACCCACCTTCAAGCGGAAATTTTTGCCATGTCCTAGATAGTCGTTAAAAACATCAGAATAATCCATAAAACTCCTAAATGAGATAAAAGAAGAAGAAACCAACACGGGGATAAACATGACAATTTTCCTAAAGTACTATTTAAGCCAGAACAGAAAAGATTCCTTCATTAATGAGCTTCCCTCTCTCAAAAATTTAAAAAAAGAATACATAAGTTATCTCATCAAATTGACTGATAAAAACATCAATGAGACTGCGAAAATTTTAAACATATCTCGAACATCCCTCTACCATAGATTGAATAAGTATAAAATCTAACAACATTTCTCTTCAAATCTAATACTAAAAACTCAAATCGCTTTCATGTTCGATTCATATTCAAATTTCCTTCAGCGCCATCTTTATATTTTCTAGACCCCGAGCGAGGACCTGAGGATTGAGACCGAATCCAAGGCGGAAATGACGAGACTCCTCAAAAAAACTTCCCGGAACTATTGAGGTCTCATACTTTTCAGAGAGAATAGCTGCAAGCTCATCTCCGCTTGTATTCGATTCTATCCTGGGAAAACAAACCACTCCTCCTTGAGGTTCGACCCAAGATAACTTCTCCTCTTCCTGTATAAACTTTCTTAAAATCGATATGTTTTCTTCTACTAAAGGCTTGCTCTTTTCCCTTAGAGAATCAAGTTGTGGAAAACTTTCAGCTGAAATCTGTTCTCCTACAAAGACGCCTTCTACATCGATGTAATCGATGATCCTTCTCAATTTTCCCGCCAAATGAGGGCGGCAAAGGACCCAACCACAGCGAAGATCCCCTAACCCATATACTTTTGTCAAGCTGGAAATGACAATTACATTGTCTGCTAGAGAGAAGGATGTTTCCTGCCCTTCAAGAAAATCAAGGTAAATTTCATCGACTAAAACCATAATCCTCTTTTCCAAAGCAATATTGATTAAATTCTTGAGAAGGGAACGTTCAAGAAGGACTCCACTCGGGTTATGAAGGTCTGTCAGGATGACAAGCTTAGTCCTAGACGAAATAAGTGATTCAAATTTTTCCAGGTTAATCAGGTACCTATCCTCAAACTCCCTCTCAATCCTTAAAACATTAGCCTCCAAGGCGTTAGGAACAGCCAAAAGGGGCTCATAGGTTGGCTTTTCAATCAATACCTCATCTCCTCGTTCCAGGAGAGCTGCACAGACCATAAAAATGGCTTGCGAAGTCCCTGTTGTGGTTATAACATTTCCCTCCCCAACCTTGTACCTAGCTGCAATTGCTTCAATGAGAGGCAGATAACCATAGCTGTTGTCTCCGCTAATTCTCAGTTTCTTCATATCAATATTCAAGTCTCCAAGCGAACAATCTTCCACTCCACTCCGACATAAATCAATTTTGGCTTTGCCTTTCGTTTTGAACCACCCCAAATACTCTATTGTCTCAAAACGCATTTTCCGCTCCTTTTTTCAAGCTTCTTTTACCCTAACAAGCTCATTAAATCAATAAACAAATGAAGCAACTCAGCGATTAGGCAACTAAATCTGAGAAAAGCACACAATACAGACAATTCGTTTCTTCATGTTTTCTGTTTAGTGTGGGATTGACTATTCATCATTTGCCATTTACTATTTATAATTCATATAAAATGTGTAATGGAGGATAAATCTATGAGAAGATTTTTTTCTTTTTGCCTATTATGCTTTTTTGTTTTGGGTATAACGATTTCTTTTGCTGTTAGTCAGGAAGCTGATGAAATCCTGGAAAAAATCATCGAAGCTCAGGGAGGAAGAAAGCTGTTGGAGAGCATTAAGGACTCAACTTTTTCCGGTTCCTTGGAAATGATTCAGATGGGCATGAGCGGTTCGATGACCTTGTATCACAAGGAACCAAACAAAATGCGCCAGAATATAGAAATAATGGGAATGATGATAACCATAGCCTGTGATGGAGAAATAGTCTGGATGGTTAATCCTCAGACTGGAAGCGCTGAGGAAATGCCTGAAAAAATGGCTGAAGATATCAAAAGGCAGGCCCTTAGCTTCGGAAATGATTCATTCCTAAATCCTGAAAAATACGGCATCACCTTTGTGCATAAAGGTAAAGCAGCAATCGAGGGCAAAGACTATTTTGTTCTTGAGCAAACTTTTTCCGATGGCCATAAAGCTACTAATTATATCGATGCTCAAACTTATCTTATCTATAAAATTGATACTACCTCTTTAGATCAAATGGGTATTGAGGTTGAAACTGAAACTTTCATGTCCGATTATAAAAAAATCGAAGGAATGATGTTTCCTCAATCCATCACAGTTTTTCAGGATGGCGAGGAATACATGATAATGTCTGTAACAGAAGTGAATTTTAATTCAGGCCTGGAAGATTCTTTGTTTAAGATGAGTGATTAAGCTACACTATAAAATCAATCATTCATGATTCGGATACCATTTTATGCGGGGTGAAAAAATGAAAAAAATATGTATATCTCTTTGCTTCATGCTCCTCTTGCTGGTAGCAACTTGCGCTGTGAATCCCGTTACAGGAAAGCGCGAGTTGAGTCTCATTTCTGAACAGCAGGAAATTGCCCTAGGAAAGGAAACAGATGTAGAAATTCGAAACCAATACGGAGTCTATGATGAATCCGCTCTGAACAAATACATTAATGCGGTGGCCATAACTCTAACTCCTCATACTCATAGACCTCATCTAGAGTACCATTTTGCAGTGCTGGATACTCCAGTGGTGAATGCTTTTGCCGTCCCAGGAGGGTATATCTATGTTACCCGTGGCATCCTAGTCCTGATGAACTCAGAGGCAGAGTTGGCTGTCATCCTCGGACATGAGCTCGGACATGTCAATGCCCGTCATAGCGTTAGGAGGCTGAGCAAACTCCTTCTCGTCCAGCTAGGATTCTCTGTCGGAAGTGCCTTAAGTGAAACTATCGCTAAAATCTCGGGTTTAGCCAGCGTAGGTGTGCAGCTTCTCTTTCTTAAGTACAGCAGAGACGATGAAAGACAGGCTGATGCTCTGGGAGTCGAGTATTCTCGAAAGGGAGGTTATAACCCGAGTGATATGGTAAACTTTTTCTCTTCCCTACAAAAATTGGGTGACCTTTCTGGCGGGCAAAGCCTTCCTGGATTCCTATCCACCCACCCTTTAACAAAGGAACGAATCCAGGATGTAAAGGCAATGCTAACTGATGATGACAGATCATTTCTAGTCAAGAGGAACTCTTATTTATACCAAATAGCAAACATTATCTATGGAGAGGATCCCCAGCAGGGTTATGTTGAAGGAAATACTTTTTACCATCCTCAAATGCGCTTTTATTTTTCGTTTCCCAAGGATTGGAAACTTCAGAACACACCATCTCAAGTCATCATGACTTCAAAAGATGGTAACGCGGCTTTAATCCTCGGGGCAGAGGAAAGCGCAGAAAATCTGCAAAACTATGCCCAGAAGAAAGTATCTACACTAGAGGAGAGACAATTTATCAGCGATAGGACGTTGACCATCAACGGTTTATCATCCTATCAACAGATCTATGATGTTTTCCCACAGGAAAAAGAGACTTTAAGAGTACGACTGACATATATCAAGAAAAAACCATATATTTTTTCTTTTTCTACGTTGAGCACAATCTATGATTTTCGAAAATATGATCATCAATTCAGCATAATTGTCGATTCTTTCAACGAACTAAGGGATAGAAGCCATATCAATCGTCAGCCAAAAAGGCTAAAATTAGTTAAAGCTAACGGCAGGCAAATCCTGAAAGAGATATTCCAGAATTCTGGGATGAAAAAAGACTTATGGCAAAAATTCGCCATATTGAACGGAATGGAACTCAGCCAAATCCCTAAACGAGATCAACTTGTCAAGATAATAAAGTAAAGAGTGACTAAACAAACCAGACAAGCTAGATAAACTGAGCTATGCTTCGGCCTCATTCAAAACATTATAAGCAAGCTTCAATGCCCTGAGCGCTTCTTCGCCACTTACTTTCTTCATCTTCCCTTCTCTTATAGAATCTAAAAAATTCTTTAATTCTCTCTTTAATGGCTCTTCCTTCTTAATCTTTAAAGTCTTTATATCCATCTGGTTGCCTTCTAAGGGAAATATTTTTACTTCTTGATCAATATAATCTACAGAATAATAAGATGTGGGCTCAAATATTCGTAGCTTCCTCACTTTTCCCTGATGAACACGGCTGGCCGTGAGAGTAGCTACACAACCAGAATTGAATTCAAGGCGCGCATTGGCTATATCGATTTTCTCAGAAAGCACATGTATTCCTGAAGACCTTATTTTTTTCACTTCGTCCTTGATTAAAGCTAAAATGATATCTAAATCATGAATCATCAGGTCAAGGACAACATTAATATCCAAAGACCGTGCTGAAAAAGAACCTAATCTCTGAACTTCAATAAACTTTGGTTCAGAGATCATGTCTTCTAAAACTTCCACAGCGGGATTAAATCTTTCCAGATGACCCACCTGGAGGATGAGTCCGTCTTTCTTAGCTAAGGCTACAAGCTTTTCCCCTTGTTCTACAGTTTCTGTAATGGGCTTCTCGACTAAAACAGATTTTCCTTCCCGAAGTAGCTGCTTTGATATGGAGAAGTGTTCAGAAGTTGGAGTGGCCACAATGGCTGCATCTATCTCATCTAACATATCTTGATATTTCTGATAGTAATTCACACCGTGGCGATTGCCTATCTGCACAGCTTTTTTGAAATCTACATCAGCAACACCCTTAAGCTCTGCCTCCTCTAGATAGGATAATATCCTGGCATGCTGTGTTCCCAGATACCCAACTCCTATGATTCCTACTCTGACCTTCTCCATCGTTTTCTCCAGGTTATTATAATCTATTAATCATTGAACTGCATTATATTTTTCGGCCATGATCAAAATTTTTCCTGCATTAGCCAAAGAAATTGCCTCTTTTCTCTGAAAAAACAGTACTTCTCCAGCCTCAACACAAAGAGCCTTTCCTCCAGCTCCAGCAATAGCCCTAACCGTAGAGAGGCCCACAGCAGGTAGATCAATCCTCCTATCTTGATGAGACCGGCTGACTTTTACAACAACAAATCCTTCTCCTCCTAATTTTCCTCCTCTTTTTATGGCTTCATCTGTACCTTCTATTCCCTCCACGGCTACAACTGCTTTGTCTTTAACTATGACTGTCTGACCGATATCTAAATCAGCAATTTTTTTGGCGATCCTGAATCCAAATTTAATTTCTTCCTCAATCTCAGGAGAAGGCTTAGTTTCTGTCATGACTCCTTCCTGGCAAAAATAAGAACCAAGAAAAGGGCTAGGGTCTATGACTTGAATTCCTTCCTTGCTCATAAAATCAACTATGACCTTTATAATACCTGTGGGGCTTTTCTCCTCCATTTGATCCAAGAGAGGAGAAAAGCTCTTATCCAGCTTATCTTTTTGAAAAATCCGCCGATGGTCAACCTTTCCTGTCATCAAAACTTCGTTTACTCGATTTTCTTTAAAAAAAGAAACAAGTTTCAAAATATTACCTTTTTCAATCCAATCAAATTCATCTGCTTTATCTTCGAGATCGACCTCTGTTTCCTCCTTTAGACCAGCCACTGCACAAGTATACCCTCTTTTTTGAGCCTCCTCCAAAGCCACAAGAGGAAATAGCCCGGAACCAGCAATTATTCCGATTCTTCGTCCCATTTTTCTGCTGTTTTCTTTATGATTCCTCTCTGGGAGGATTGTATAAAATCGAGAATTTCATCCTTATCCTCTGATTGAGAAAATTGCTCCTTTATCTTTTCAACTGCTTGAGTTGTGTTTAAATCGGAGTAAAAGAATATCTTAAACATTTCTTTAAGGACTTTGATTCTTTCATTAGAAAATCCTCTCCGTCTTAATCCGATAATATTCAAACCATACAGGAACACAGGCCTGCTGCCGGCCACAAGACAGAAAGGAAGGACACCCTGAGTGATAACAGAATAGCCGCCGATAAAGGCATGTTTCCCAATCCGGCAAAACTGATGAACGGAACTGAAAGCTGATATGTAGACAAAATTATCGACAGTTACATGTCCTCCCAAAGTGGCTCCGTTGGCAAAAGTTGTTTCATTGCCAACAATGCAATCATGAGCTATATGAGAATAGGCCATGAAATAATTATCATTCCCGATAAGAGTTTTCCCCCTTCCTTTAACTGTTCCCCTGTTTACGGTTATAAACTCTCGAAATTTATTCCTGTCTCCGATTTTAAGGAGTGTCTTTTCCCCGCGGTATGTGAGATCTTGGGGTCCGGTTCCGATAGATGAAAAAGGAGAAAAATGACAATCAGCTCCTATTTCAGTCTGACCATCTATAAAGACATGGGCTTCGATTTTTGTATTCTTTCCGATGGAGACGTCCTGACCGATAATAGAATAGAGGCCAACCCAAACTCCAGCATCCAACTTTGCTTGAGCATGGACTTTGGCTGAGGAGTGAATGAATGTTTCATTTTTGCTCATTCAGTTCCTCAAGATTGAACAAAGAAGCCATTATTTCTCCTTCGACCACAGGTTTTCCATCAACAGAAGCCACTCCTCTTACATAACAAAACTTGTTTCTAAGTTTTACTATCTCTGCCCTTAACTCCAACTGGTCGCCTGGAACCACAGGCTTTCTGAACTTGACATTATCAATCTTGCTCAGAAGGACAACCTTAGTCTCAGGATCTGGAATAGTATGAAAGAGAAGCACTCCACCAGCCTGGGCCAAGGCTTCAATGATCAAAACGCCAGGCATAATCTTTCTATCAGGAAAATGACCTTGAAAGAAGGATTCGTTATATGTGACGTTTTTTATGGCTAAAATATACTTTCCCTTTTCCAATTCCAGAATTCTATCGATCAGAAGGAAAGGATAGCGGTGGGGAAGGAACTTTAAGATCTCTTCAATATCCTTCATTCCTGTACTATTTTGCTGCTTTGGATGCATCGTATCTTTTAATGACTTCAGCAGTAATGTCAAGGGTTGGATTGAAATAAAGGGCTCCGCTATTAGCCAGATCAAAGACAATGTCAAAGTTTTGATCTTTTCCAACCTGTTCAATTATAGGCAACAATTCGTCCTTGACTTTATTGAAGAGCCTCAACTGGAGTTCTTGTAAATCCTTAAAAGAGTCTTCTGCCCGTCGTTTTCGGTCTGTGCGTTTCCTCTCTAAATCAGATCTAATCTGAAGGATGGATGCTTCACTCAAAGTGAGTCTCTGGGTGTTCAGCTTTGTTTCTAAACTCCGGATATCATTGTCAAGCTTGATTAATTCGTCTTGAGCCCTTTTGTCCTTATCTTGGAGTTGAGCAATTACTCTTTTGCCCTCTCCCGAATCTTCCAAGACTTTCTGAGAATTAATGACGCCTATTTTTGACGCCTGCTGAGCAAAACTCAGAGAGACTAGCGCTCCGCTTAAGAGAATGAATAAAAGAACGTTACTTGGACTTCTCCATCTCATCTTATAGCCTCCTTAAATTGAGTTTCAAAATGTGTATTTTCCCTAAAACGTTGTTCCAATCGCAAAACGAAAAGCAAAGTTGGGATCATCTGGACGTATTTTAGGATTATTATAGGCAAAAATTAGCCTGAAAGGAATTCGCAAGGCAGGAACAAATATCCTCATCTCAAGACCAGCAGAAGTGTACAAATTCTTGAAGCTCACTTTCTCCTCAGGAGCATAGGCGTTCCCAGCATCATAGAAAAATATGGCATACAAAGGCCCTCCAACTTTAATGATGTACTCTGCATTGAAAACTATAGATTTATCTCCTCCAATGTTTGAACCGGTTGCACTCCGAGGACCTATCGAATAAATTTCATATCCTCTTATTGACCTTTCTCCTCCCAGATAAAACCTTTCCCAGAAAGGAAGCTGAGAACCACCAAAAGATTTTGTGAACTGATATTCCACATGGAAACCGATCACATGCTTTCTGTTCCTTAATAGGGGCTGGAAGAAAGTTAACTCAAATCGAGGCTTGATCAGGTCAATCTCTCCTCCCAAAATCCCGCCAGAGAACTTGCATGAAGCTAAGTACATCGCACCTTTGGAAGGAGTTAAAGGACTGTCCACGGTAGAGCGGTAAATAGTGGGAATTACACTGCTTGTATGATAACGTCCTAATCCAAATGAACCATAATAAAAGGGATCAGAATAAGGACTGCCTTCTTCATTTGTAGCAGGTTTAATTTCTACAAATTCATATCTGTAGACAAAATTTGTTTTCCAGTAGCCTTTTATCCGGGCTCCAACCATGAAATCAATGCCCTTCCCTCTCCGATTATAAAGGAAGGGAAGAATTATTTTTCGGTCATAAATGTTGAAACCTAAATTTATTGGATAATCGAGGAAATAAGGCTCTGTAAAACCAAACATATAGTTCTTGATTCTTTTACCGTGTTGAACCATAAACTCCAATTTTTCTCCGGCTCCCAAGAAGTTTACCGTAGAGTAGCTCAGGGCAATAAATGTGCCTTCATAACCGCTGTAACCAGCTGTAAACTGGATGTTGTTTCTCTGGAGTTCTTTAACACGCAGATTAACATCAAACTGAGTCGGATCCTCGGGAGAAGGTCTTATCTCAGGTTCTCCCTCGAGTTCTACCAGGCCAATCTGGTTAAGCCTCAAGACACTATCTCTGAAAAGGGAAAGGCTGAACCTGTCCCCTTCCCTGAGGATCATTTCTCTGCGGATGACTTTATCCTTTGTGTATGCGTTGCCCCTGAATTCAAGTCGACGCAAATAGGCGACTTCGCCTTCA
>Ga0114921_10000413_pt1 | contig 18189 bp, 13 predicted proteins | sample BentaG_FD_87016 | JGI IMG/M metagenome (GOLD analysis project Ga0114921, IMG submission 87016) | Deep subsurface microbial communities from South Atlantic Ocean to uncover new lineages of life (NeLLi) - Benguela_00093 metaG | ecosystem: Environmental > Aquatic > Marine > Oceanic > Sediment ...
GATTTTATGTCCGGGTCAACTACTCCCGAACCTGTTATGGTCTCGCCCCGAGCGATCCACGGGGGAACAATCTCGGTGCCGGTCTGAATGATGGCCGGACGGTCTGCGCCGCGCCGCGGGTTGCGGTGGTCGCGCTCGTCGAAGTCTTCATCCGGGTAGCCAACCTTGGGTTGTAAGGCAGGTCACCCGCGGTCAGTATCCCACATCCTGTGAGTCGGACCGATCAGGCCGCACCGAGTCGCTCCGCGATGTCTACCGGCCGGGGAACCAGAGATCGATTTCCCGAGCGGCCGACTCTGGCGAGTCGGATCCGTGGACCAGGTTGAATTGGGTCTCCAGCCCCAGGTCACCGCGGATAGTGCCGGGTGTGGCCTTCTCGACGGGATCCGTCCCGCCGGCCAGCTGACGGAACGCCGCGATAGCGCGTGGCCCCTCCAGGATCGCGGCCACTACTGGACCCGAGGTGATGAACTCCAGCAGCGAGGCGAAGAAGGGCTTGCCGTCGTGCTCGGCATAGTGTGCACGCGCCAGTTCGTCACTGACGTTCTTCAGCTCCAGGGCCGCGATGGTGAGGCCTTTGCCTTCTATGCGGGCGAGGATCTCTCCGATGAAGCGGCGCTCTACGCCGTCGGGCTTGATCAATACGAGGGTGCGCTCAGTCACGGCCGACAGCCTAGCCGGATGACGATCAAGCGGCGAGGAACGAGTCCGCGTTGAGGAATCCGGCCCCCAGAACTAGCCGGATGACGATCAAGCGGCGAGGAACGAGTCCGCGTTGAGGAATCCGGCCCCCACAACTAGCCGGATGACGATCAAGCGGCGAGGAACGAGTCCGCGTTGAGGAATCCGGCCAGCCGGACTCATTCGCCCGGCGGCTGTTGCCCGGGAAGAAGGCCACGCTTCTGCCGACGGAGTACCTCAGCCCGCAGGTACAAGATCAGCAGCCATACGACGGTGAACAGCAGCCCGACGAAGCCGACACCCGGGTAGATCGCCCACCCGATGATGATCAGCGGCTGGACGCCCAGATTGGCCCAGATGGCCCAGGAGCGGCCCTGAATGCCGGCCATCAGTACCAGCAGCACTGCGATGCCGACGAGGTAGGCCGTCGAACCGGCCGACAAACCGCCCCCAACCGCGCTCACGACAGGCAGCGCGAGCAATACGACGATGGCCTCGAGGATCAGCGTGCCGGCCATGACGCCGCGAAAGCTCTTCCACGGGTCCGGCGCACCGGGTCCGGCGCCGGCGGGTCCCGACGGTGGTGACTGCTCGCTCACGCTGGGTCCTTTCCGAACAGGGTGCGCGCTGCGCCTGCGGTGACGACCGATCCGGTGATCACGATGCCAACCCCGCCCATGCCGCCGATACCGTCGCCTGCGTTGCCGGACTCTTCGACCAATGCGGTGGCGGTTTCGATAGCGTCGGCGAGCGTATCGGCGGCGATGACCCGCTCCGGGCCGAAACGCTCCTCAGCCTTGACCGCCAGCGCTTCTACCTCGAGCGCCCGAGGAGAGCCGTTGTGGGTGACGACGATCTGGTCCAGGACCGGTTCGAGTGCGGCCAGAATGCCGTCGGCGTCCTTGTCGGCCAGGATGGAGACGACGCCGACGAGGAATCGGAAATCGAACTCCTCCCCCAGTGCCTGAGCCAGCGCGACGGCACCCGCGGGATTGTGCGCGGCATCAATGAAAACTGTTGGAGCACTGCGCATTCGTTCCAACCTGCCCGGCGAGGTCACGGCAGCGAAGCCGGCACGCACGGCGTCGACATCAAGTTGACGTTGCGCCCCGGCCCCGAAGAACGCCTCGACCGCCGCGAGGGCGACGACGGCGTTGTGCGCCTGATGCTCGCCGTGCAGCGGAAGGAACACGTCGCCGTACACGCCGCCGAGCCCCTGGAGTTCGAGCAATTGTCCACCGACAGCCACCTGTCTGCCCAGCACCGCGAACTCCGAGCCTTCGCGAGCGACCGCGGCGTCGGCGCGCACCGCCTGAGCCAGCAGTACGTCCATTGCTTCCTGCGGCTGATGGGCGATCACCGCGACCGTGCTCACATCAGCGTCCGAGGGCACGAGGTCCTCGGGTTGCCTGGTGATGATCCCGGCCTTCTCGCCGGCGATCTCGGCAACGGTTTCGCCCAGGTAGTCGGAATGGTCGATGCCGATGGGCGTGATGACCGCGACCGGGGCGTTGACCACGTTGGTGGCATCCCATCGCCCGCCGAGCCCGACCTCGACGACCGCCACGTCGATGGGGGCGTCGGCGAACGCGGCGAAAGCCATTGCGGTGACTACCTCGAACTTGCTCAGACGCGGGCCTGCCTCCCCCAGGGCGCCCGCCTGCGACTGCTGGTCGACAAGCTCGACGAAGGGCTCGATTTCACGGTAGGCAGCCACGTAGGTCCGCGGACTGACCGGCGCGCCGTCAATGGAAATTCGTTCCACCGCAGACTGCAGGTGCGGACTGGTGGTGCGCCCGGTGCGCCGGGCCAGCGCGATCAGCAGCGCGTCCACCATCCTGGCCACCGATGTCTTGCCGTTGGTTCCACCGATATGAATCGATGGATAGCCAAGCTGCGGTGACCCGAGCATCTCCATCAACGCCGAGATCCGGGCAGTACTCGGCTCGATCTTGGTCTCAGGCCAACGCTGGTCGAGGAGGTGCTCGACCTGGAGCAACGACGCGATCTCGTCCGGAGTCGGTTCGGGTGCACTGGTCATGTCGGGAACGTCTCAAGCCTCGCGGTGATGCGCTGCACTTCTTGGTCGGCGACCTGCCGGCGGGCCCGGATCTTGTCGACGACCTCCGCGGGCGCCTTGGACAGGAATCCCGCGTTGCCGAGCTTGGCCGCGGTACCGGCCAGTTCCTTACGCGCCGCGGCGAGATCCTTCTCCAACCGGCGTCGTTCGGCCGCCACGTCAACGGTGCCCGAGGTGTCTACTTCGACGAGGACGGTGGCTGCCGACAACCGCACCTCCAGCGAGGCCGACGGGGTGAAGTCGTCGGCCGGCGGAGTCAACCAGGCCAGTGCTGTTGTCGCCGGAACATGTTCGTCGAGGCCGGCGGCGGAGATGTCCGAAAGCCGGGCAGGCACCTTCTGGCGGTCGGCGAGACCTTGGTCGCTACGGAACCGGCGAACCTCGGTGATCAACTTCTGCATGTCGCCGATGCGTTGCGCTGCATCATGATCCAGTTCGAACCCGGAGGGTACGGGCCAGTCAGCGATAACCAGGGACTCACCGCCGGTCAGCGTCTTCCACAGCACCTCGGTCACGAACGGCATCACCGGATGCAGCAGTTTGAGCAGAGTGTCCAGCACGAACGCCAGCACGGCAGTAGTGCGCGCGGTGGCGCCCTCGTCCTCAGAACCCAACTGCACCTTCGCCAGCTCCACGTACCAATCGCAGAACTCATCCCATGCGAAGTGATATAGCGCTTCACACGCCCTATTGAATTCATAGCTGTCAAACGACGAATCCACCTCGGCGCGAACCATTTCCAAACGGCCGAGGATCCAGCGGTCGGCGTCGGTGAGTTCATCGACTGCGGGCAACGGTGCCGGGGCGGCACCGTTGAGCAACGCGAAACGGGTGGCGTTGAACAGCTTGGTGGCGAAGTTGCGCGCCGCCCGGGCCTGGTCCTCTCCGATGGCCAGATCACCACCGGGGCTAGCACCGCGGGCCAGGGTGAATCGCAGCGCGTCCGCGCCGAACTTCTGCACCCACTCGAGTGGGTCGATGCCATTGCCGCGGGATTTGCTCATCTTGCGGCCGAACTCGTCGCGGATCAGGCCGTGCAGGAACACATTTTCAAAGGGAACCTGCGGGCGTGAATTCCCCTGGGCGCCGTGTCCCGTAATTGCAGGATCCTCGGCGATGAACGTGCCGAACATCATCATCCGCGCCACCCAGAAGAACAGGATGTCGTAGCCGGTCACCAACACCGTGGTCGGGTAGAACTTCGCCAACTCGGCGGTGTGATCGGGCCAGCCCATCGTGGAGAACGGCCATAGCGCTGAGCTGAACCAGGTGTCGAGCACGTCGGGGTCCTGCTCCCATCCCTGCGGCGGCGTCTCGTCTGGTCCCACGCAGACGGTTTCGCCGTTGGGGCCATGCCAGATCGGAATGCGGTGACCCCACCACAGCTGCCGCGAAATGCACCAGTCGTGCATGTTGTCGACCCAGCTGAACCAGCGAGGTTCCAGGCTGGCTGGGTGAATCACCGTGTCGCCGTTGCGGACTGCGTCGCCGGCGGCCTTGGCGAGGGCCTCGACACTGACCCACCACTGCAGGCTCAGGCGGGGCTCAATAGGCTCGCCGCTGCGTTCGGAGTGACCCACGCTGTGCAGATAGGGCCGCTTCTCGGCGACGATGCGCCCCTGTTCAGCCAACGCCTCGCGAACCGCGACCCGCGCATCGAATCGGTCCATTCCGTCGAATGAGGTTCCGGTGTCGGCGATCCGGCCCTTGGCGTCCAGCATCGACGGCATCGGCAACTGATGGCGCATGCCGATCTCAAAGTCGTTCGGATCGTGCGCGGGTGTGACTTTGACTGCGCCCGTTCCAAATTCCGGGTCGACGTGGTGATCGGCAACGATAGCGATGGGTCGAGTCAGGAACGGGTGCGGCAGAGTCTGTCCGACGAGGTGGCGGTAGCGCTGGTCGTCGGGATGCACGGCGATGGCGGTGTCGCCGAGCATCGTCTCCAGACGGGTGGTGGCTACCACGATATGGGGCTCGGCATCGGCCATCGATCCGTATCGGAACGACACCAGTTCACCCTCGACATCCTCGTACTTGACCTCGAGATCCGAAATCGCCGTCTCAAGCACAGGCGACCAGTTGACCAACCGCTCGGCCTGGTAGATGAGCCCGGCGTCGAAGAGCCGCTTGAAGATCGTGCGCACCGCACGCGACAAGCCGTCATCCATGGTGAAACATTCGCGACTCCAGTCCACGCCGTCGCCGAGGGCCCGCATCTGCGACCCGATGGTGCCGCCGGACTCCCGCTTCCAGTCCCAGATCTTGTCGATGAACCGCTCGCGACCCAAATCCTCTTTGGTCTTGCCCTCGACTGCGAGCTGCTTCTCCACCACCGATTGGGTGGCGATGCCCGCGTGGTCCATACCGGGCAGCCACAGGGCTTCGTAGCCCTGCATCCGCTTGCGCCGGGTCAGCGCGTCCATCAGCGTGTGGTCCAGCGCGTGACCCATGTGCAGATTGCCGGTGACATTGGGTGGCGGCAACACGATCGAGTATGCGGGCTTGCCGCTGGCGGGATCGGCGCTGAAGTAGCCGGCATTGACCCAGCCCTCGTACAGTGCACTCTCCAGAACACCGGGGTCCCACGATTTGGGCAGGGCGTCAAGGCTGGGCCCCGTTGGGAGGCCACTGCCGGCGATGGGCTGGGAACTGGCGGTCACCGAGCCATTCTAGGAAGACGTCGCGGGCGTCTCACCGCCACCCGGTACCCGCGCTGCTTCTTCCCACCCAGTAGCCCGCGTTTTCTTCCAGTAGCCCGCGCTACTTCTTCCCACCCAGTAGCCCGCGTTTTCTTCCAGTAGCCCGCGCTCCTTCTTCCCACCCAGTAGCCCGCGCTACTTCTTCCCACCCAGTAGCCCGCCCAAGATATCTCCCAGGGGGCCGCCCTGGTTTCCGCCCAGGACGCTACCGAGGATGCTGCCCAGCGGGTTGTTGCCACCTGCGCCACCTGCGCCACCTGCGCCGCCTGCCAGGATGCCGCCGAGGATGTCGCCCAGACCGCCCCCGCCGCTGGACTGCTGTTGCGCCGGCGCCTGGCCGCCGGAGAGTTGCTTGCCGATGTAGGCGAGCACGATGGGGGCCAGGATCGGCAGGAGCCTCTGGATCAGATCGCTGTTTCCGGCGCCGCCACCTGCCAATGCCGACGCCACTTGGCCGGTGTCGTTGCCGCCGAAGATCTTCGAGACCGCCCTGGAGCCGTCGGATTCGTCGACCTGGTCGACGCTGACCCCACCGTCAAGCAGTCCGCTGGCGGCGTGGGTGTTGGCCGCCGACTCGATGTTGGTCGCGGCATCAGGGTCCTCGGCGTTCTGCTGCAGGCCGCCGACGAGCATCGGAACCAACGTTTTGACCGCGCTGTCCACCTCGCCTTGGTCGACGCCCAGCCTGCCGGCAATCTGCTCAGTAGGAATCTGGTCGAAGAGTTCGGCGAGGCCTGCCATCACATTCCACCTTCGTCGCTGGAAACGCACGTGTCACGGACAACCCTAATCCCGCGCTATCGGTAACGGGAGAAGTTTCTCTCGCGCAGGGCCGAACCTCGATCAGTTCAGCGGCGTGACCTCCAGCGACACGCCTGCCGCCGGGAACCGGGCCAACAGCGCGTCACCCATGGCCGCTGCCGGGGTCAGCACTCCGCGCAGGTCAGAGAGTTGTTCCCGGTCCAGTGCAAGAGCCAGCCCACTCTCGCCCAACAACACCGATGTCGCCTTGTAGCCAGGGTCGCCCTGCTGGCTCATCCGCGCGAGGTAGCGCGCGCCGGTGGAGGTGGTGGTGTAGGTCTCCACGGTGTAGTGACCCTGCTCGCGTGTCTGCTCGCTGGGTCCGGTACCTGCCGCGGGCAGGATGCGATCGAGGATGCGTTCGGGCACGCGGTCGAGGAACCGGCTGCCGAGTTCCACCGTTGCCACGCTGGCACCCGTCGCCAGCGCCGCGGCCACCGGTGCGGCGATCGAGCGGCCCACGCTCATCTGTTCGGCGTACTCGAAACGCTTGCCGTAGGCGTAGTCCAGCAGCGCGTTGGTACGCCGGAAGATGCGGGTGTTGGGAATCGCCATCGCGAATGCACCAAACCAGTAGCCGTCGAGTTCGGGGGCGATGTCGCGGCCGCGCCGCCACCGCGCGTCGGGCTGGGCGCCGAGTTCCGGTTCCGCCGAACGGTCGGGGCTCAGCGTGTAGGGGTCATTAAGCAGCCTCCGCGCCTCCGGATCAGCGGATGCTTCCCGAAATAGGTTCGTCATCGACGCGACCGTGCCGCCGGAGACGCCGCCCGCGGCCTGGCGCACCACGAAGTTGGTGTCTCCGAGCTGCCCGGCCTGGTCTCGTTCGGCCTGGCGGTGCAGTGCGAACACCGTCAAGTCCGATGGAATGGAATCGAAACCACACCCGTGGACGATGCGCGCGCCGGTGTCGACCGCCTGCTTGTGGTACAGGTCGATGCATTCCCGGACGAACAAGGGCTCGCCGGTCAGATCGGCGTAGTCGGTTCCTGCGGCCGCGCAAGCGGCGACCAGCGGCAGTCCATAGCGCAGATAGGGCCCGACGGTGCTGATCACCACGCGGGTGCGGGCCGCCATCGCATCGAGCGTCGAGGGCTGCGATGCGTCGGCAACCATCAGCGACCAAGATTGCGCCGCCTCGCCGAGCGTGTCGCGCACGGCTTGGAGGCGGTCTGCGGAACGGCCGGCCAGGGCGACGCGCGCACCTTCTCCGGCGGAGGCGAGGTACTCAGCAGTCAGCTTGCCGACGAACCCGGTGGCCCCGTAGAGGACTATGTCGAACTCGCGATCGGCGGTATTTTCCGGATGGCCCATGGCTCCTGACGCTACCCGAGCATGTCGGGCGGCTCGAAGTCCCGACCGGGCACCTCGAAGTCGCGACCGGGCACACGGCCGTTCCACACACGGCCGGACCACACACGGCCGGACCACACACGGCCGGACAAGGTACGAAGCCGTGCGGTGCGCAGCCCTTCGCGATGAATATGGGCCGACGATCGATATGGGCCGAGAAGGATTGGGGCCGATAGTGCACCCGGGCCGATATTGTCGGCGCATGTCCGCGCACATCACCGTGATCGGCGCCGGCATCGCCGGCCTGGCGACTGCTGTCGCCCTGCGCAGAGCCGGACACGAAGTGACGGTGATCGAGCAGCGCACCGGTATCGCCAGCGGCGCGGGCATCAGCATCTGGCCCAACGCGCTGGCTGCCCTGGACCAAATCGGACTGGGCGACGCGATACGGCGCGCGGGCGGCAGCGTGACGGGCGGAGCGATGCGCTGGCGCGACGGCCGGTGGCTGCGCCGCCCGTCGCCCCAGCGGATCGTCACCGCTCTCGGCGAGCCTCTGGTGGTGGTGCGCCGATCAGAATTGACCGACATCCTGCGCGGCGCGCTGCCCGCCGACACCGTCCAGACCGGCGTGACCGCTACCGGACTGGAGATCACCAATTCCTCGGTTCGGGTCACTCTTTCGGATTCCCAGATTCGAGAAGCTGACGCGGTGGTCGGCGCCGACGGCGTCAACTCCTTGGTGGCGCGCTTCCTCAACGGTCCGCTGCCCAGCCGCTACGTCGGATACACCGCCTGGCGCGGGGTGGCCGCTTGCCCGCTTGATCCCGCACTGGCCGGCACGACCATGGGGAACGGGACCGAAGTCGGGCATGTGCCGCTGGGCGCGGATCACACTTACTGGTTCGCCTCCGAACGCGCACCCGAAGGCGGCACTGCCCCCGGTGGCAACCACGCCTACCTCACGACAAAGCTGGCTTCCTGGGCCGCGCCGATACCCGAGTTGATTGCCTGCACCAGTCCCGCGGAGTTGATGCGCAACGATCTCTTCGACCGTGTCCAGCCCAGACACTGGTCACGCGGGAATGTGGTGCTCGTCGGTGACGCCGCCCACCCGATGCGTCCCCACCTCGGGCAGGGCGGGTGCCAAGGGCTGGAGGACGCCGCGATCCTGGCCCGTTTCATCGAACTGGCCTCAGATCTGCCCACCGCCTTTGCCAGTTTCGGCCGGTTCCGCAGGCGCCGGGTCCGCCCGTTGGTGCGGGAATCTGCCACGATCGGCAGGATCGTCAACATGCGTCCGTCGTTCCTCGGCGGTGCCGCCAGCCGGGCCACCGCCCTGATTCCCGAACGCGTGGTGGCATCTCACCTCAGAGCCCTGGCAGCCCGCTCGGCGTTCATCCTGCCTACCGCGGCGGATGCCGCAGGCTGAGGTTCGCCGTTGTCAGCTCGACCGCAGCAGCGCTGAGCACATCTTGCGCAGGTCGATCACGCCCCCGAAGACCGAGGCCGGCATTACCGCGCACCCGTTCGCCTTCGCGGGAACCGTGACGGGAGCGGCAGGGGCCGTGGCTGCGGGGCCGTTGCCCCTCACCCGAGCAGCCGTACCCTTTTTGCCACAGGTCGGCCACGCATTGATGCCCTGGTTGCGCAGCACGTTCTCGGCCACCCGGATCTGCTCGGACCGCGACGCGGCCGACGGATGGCCCACGCCGCCGTGGGAGGTCCACGTCGTGTGCTTGAACTGTAGGCCACCGTAGTAGCCGTTGCCTGTGTCGATCGCCCAGTTTCCGCCCGACTCGCACTCGGCGATCGCGTCCCAGTTGACCGAATCGGCGTGTGCGGTGGCCATCGGGCGGAGTGGGCCGTCCAGTGCCATCGGGACGACGGCGAGCGCTCCGGAGATCGCGGTGGCCCTCAGGCCCGCGGTGACGACATTACGAACGTTCATCTCTGCGGTCCTTCCCCGACCGTTGAAACTCAAGGCTCGCGGGCGAAGTGCTGGTGCTGCGTCTTCACCCTGCGGGTACCAGGTTTATCCGGTGACCGGTGTCACATGGGGCGTAAGCGTCAAAAGTTTTAGGAGTTATTTATCTGACGTAAGAGGCTGCTGAGAATGGCCGGGCTAAAGAGGCTGGAGCGCTTATAGGGGCTGAAGATGCTTAAGGGTCCACAGAGGCCAAAGTGACTCAGCCGACCAAAAGAGGCGGTGCCGGCATCAGCCGGCACCGCCTCCTGGGTACTGCTCAGTGGTACGCGATGCGATCAGCCGCGCTGACCGCAAGTCGGCCACGCGCCGATGCCCTGCGTCTGCAGCACGTTCTCGGCCACCCGGATCTGCTCGGCGCGGCTGGCCGCGTGCGGCATCCCCGCTCCGCCGTTGGAGCTCCAGGTGGACGGGTGGAACTGCAGGCCGCCGTAGTAGCCGTTGCCGGTGTTGATGCTCCAGTTACCGCCGGACTCGCAAGCAGCCACGGCGTCCCAGTTGACGCTGTCAGCGTTCGCGGTTCCGGTCGCCAGCACCATCGGCGCCACAGCGAACGCCCCGACGATTGCGGCCAGACCAAAGGTCTTACGGATGTTCATCAACTTCGATCCTTTCGCCAATGCGCGCGCCACCAGCGCCCGTGCGGTCATGCGCGGACTTGTTGCCTGGACTCAGGCGGGTTTGGATGGGTCGAGCCTTCTCGGTCGGGCACGACAGGGTAGGTATGCGATCGCCTCGCCGGATCTGAAGACCCGACGGCTACCGAAGGCGATCCGCCTCCCGTAGCCCCACACACGCAGATACGTGGTTTTGAATTATGTGTTTCGTAATGAACTGCTAGGAACGGTACAAACCGATTAGCGCAATGTCATGTCAGTGAAGAACGTGTCGCGAACAGATCACGGAACAATCACGTCGACCATTTACGATGGTCCACGCAGGTCAGCTGCCGATTTCCGCAGTTCTGCAGACCGGGGCGCAGCCACCTCGGCGTGAGCCGAATCACACTGACATTGTGAACTGTGACACCCGCAATCGGGCGGTGGCGCAGCATCCACCATCGATTTCAGGCAGTCGAGCAATGAAATCGCCGAGTGCGAAGCCTCTGCCAATCTCGCAGCCGGGTCAGGTCACCGCTGGTCAAAGTGTCTGCCGTACAGGGCTTTTGCGAGAGCCGAGAAGGAAGCCGGGACAGGGACGAGCGGGCTCCAGCCGGTAGGTTGATGCCCCGCCGAACGGGATGGTGTCCTCACCTTGGGCGACGAGCGTGAAGGCACCTTCACGCTCGTGCCGGGCCGGCAGGCGGCAAGCGGCAGGCGGCAGGCGGCAAGCGGCAAGCGGCAAACGTTGACAGCCCGACGCAACCACTAGCGGAACCACCGGGAGCTGCCGGGACGGCCAGCCGAGGCCCCCGGTGGCATACCCGACATCGAATGCGATCACCTTGGCGCTTCTGCGCACTTGCCATCACCAAAACTCGTTGCATCACAACACATTTGACATGCTCCACCGCGTCCGAGGGGACACGGAGCGACTATTCAGTCCCGCGTATCACGATTTGATCCGAGAGGAAACTCCGCGACGCTCATTGAATTGTCATGGTGTACTAATTCCGGGTCGCTCGCCATTTAATTTGCCAAACTAATCCCGGCGGGGCCTAAACCAATCTCGGCGGGGTCACGGACTCAAGATCGGCCACCGTGTTGACGTTCACCAACGCGGCCTGCTCGGGCAGCACGATCCGCTGAGTGTCGACCGAATCCACCAGGGCGCGCATACTGCGCTCGCCGGCGTCCACGAGTCCGGCAACGGTGGTGAACAGCGCGGTGCGGTAGATGCCGGCCAGGTAGTGGTCACGGCCGTCCCACGGAATGACGACGTCGGCGCCCAACCGTTCGGCAGATGAGGTCAGTGTCTCGATCAACTCGGTGGTCAGCTCCGGCATATCCACGGCGCAGACGAACGCGTGCTCGACCCCGGACTCCGCGGCAGCCCGCAACCCACGCCCGGTCGCGAGCAACGGGCCTATGCCACGGGCCTCGTCGCGAAGGATGACCGCGGGCAACTCTGCCAGCGACTGACCGGGTGCGGCGACGACGTAGACGGGAGCACAGCGTGTGCCCACGGCTGAGACCACCCGCTCGACCAGGGTGGCAGGACCCGAGGGGCCCTCGATGACCAACGAGGCCTTGTCGCGGCCCATCCGTCGGGACGCCCCGCCCGCCAGCACCACGGCGGCCAACGGCAGGGACGACATCACACCGGTGACGTTAGCGCAATACGCCGACGGTCAGCCGGTCCGGCACTGTCAGGCAAACACAATCAGTCGACGGTCCAGGTGTCCTTGCCACGAAGCAGGGACTGCAGTGCCGCCGTGTCATGGGCTTGGGCTTCGCGCGCCATCACGAGCTGCTGGCGAGCTGCATCGTCGTAGGTGGGCTTGCTGATCTGCCGGAAGATACCCATCACCATGTGGTCAAGGTTCTGCTCGGACAACCGCGACAGAGCAAACGCGTACGCAGGATCCTGCAGGCTCGCATCATGGACCACGATCTCGTCGACCGAGGCGTCGGCGGTTTTGACGACCTCAAGCCCGTATCCGGCTTTGACCACGCAATACTCGCCATCGGCGCCGAACGTGATCGGCTCGCCGTGGCTGAGGTGGATCAGCCGCTCCTCGGCACCTTCTTTTCGCAGCGCGTCGAAAGAGCCGTCGTTGAAGATTGGGCAGTCCTGCATGATCTCGACCAGTGCAGCACCGCGATGCTGGGCGGCAGCACGCAACACCTCGCTCAGGCCCTTGCGATCGGAATCCAGAGCACGGCCGACGAACGTCGCCTCGGCACCCAGCGCCAACGACACCGGGTTGAACGGGTAGTCCAGCGACCCCATCGGGGTGGACTTGGTGACCTTGCCGACTTCGGAAGTGGGCGAGTACTGGCCCTTGGTCAACCCGTAGATTCGGTTGTTGAACAGCAGAATCGTGAGGTTGATGTTGCGCCGCAGCGCGTGGATGAGGTGATTGCCGCCGATCGACAGCGCGTCACCGTCACCAGTGACCACCCATACCGAAAGGTCCTCACGAGCCAGAGCCAGCCCGGTCGCGATGGTGGGCGCACGGCCGTGAATCGAGTGAAAGCCGTAAGTCTCGAGGTAGTAGGGGAATCGACTCGAGCAACCGATGCCGCTGACGAACGCGATGTTCTCGCGGCGCAGACCCAGTTCGGGCAAGAAATTGCGAATGGTGTTGAGAATGACGTAGTCACCGCAGCCGGGGCACCAGCGGACCTCCTGATCACTGGAGAAGTCCTTGGCCTTCTGCGGCTCGTCCGTCGTCGGAACCAAGCTGCTCTTCGTCAGCCCCAACGGCTTCATTTCTGATCGCCGCCGATCAACTGGCTCGATGCGCGCACCTGGCTCGATGCGCGATCCGCATCGCTTCTCGCCGTCGTCATAGGTTCGCTCCCACATGAGGTCCGTCAGTAGCTGCGTCGGGGGCCACGTCCATGGTGGCGCCGCCAGTCGGGCGAACTCGGCCTTCTCCGACTCCTTCTCGCTCAGCGTTCCGTCGAGCGCGGAATCGATGATTCCCTCAACCTCGTCGGCCAGAAACGCCATACCCTCCACCTTGGTCACCGACTGAATGTCGACGAGGTACTTCCCGCGCAGTAACAGAGCCAGCTGGCCTAGGTTCATTTCCGGTAACACCACCGTGGAGTATTCATTCAGCACCTCGCCCAGGTTGGCCGGAAAGGGATTGAGGTTGCGCAGCTGGGCGTGGGCCACCTTGACACCCCTGCGCCGGGCTCGCCGGCAGGCCTCGCCGATCGGGCCGTAGCTGCTGCCCCAACCGAGCATGAGTAGGTCGGCTTCGCCGCCGGGATCGTCCACCTCTAGGTCGGGAACCTCGATGCCCGCCACTTTCTCCTGGCGCAACCGAACCATCAAGTCATGGTTCTTCGGCTCGTAGGAGATGTTGCCCGAGCCGTTGGCCGCTTCCAGGCCACCGATCCGATGCTCAAGCCCGGGTGTTCCCGGAATCGCGAACTGACGGGCCAGGGTGTCGGGGTCACGCGCGTAAGGTGCGAACGGCTCACCAGATTTGGCGAACGTGTGCTCAATCGGCGGGTAGGTGGTGACGTCCGGGATGGCCCACGGCTCCGACCCGTTGGCGATAGCGCCGTCGGACAGAATGACCACCGGTGTGTGATATTTGATCGCCATGCGTGCGGCCTGCACCGCGATGTCAAAGCAGTCCGACGGCGAACACGGCGCCAGCACCGCCACAGGCGACTCACCGTTACGCCCGTAGAGCACCTGCAGCAGGTCGGCCTGCTCAGTCTTGGTCGGCAGACCGGTCGACGGGCCGCCACGCTGTACGTCGATCACGACCAGCGGCAGCTCGGTCATCACCGCCAGCCCCATGGCCTCGGACTTCAAGGAGATGCCTGGCCCTGAGGTGCTGGTGACTCCCAACGCGCCACCGTAGGACGCACCGATCGCCGCGCCGATTCCGGCAATTTCGTCCTCCGCCTGGAAGGTCAGCACGTTGAAGTTCTTGTGTTTGGACAGCTCGTGCAGAATGTCCGAGGCCGGGGTAATCGGGTAGGTGCCCAGCACGATCTGAAGGTTGCCCAGGTGCCCGGCCGTGACCAGGCCGTAGGCCAGCGCGGTATTGCCCGAGATCTGGCGATACTCGCCGGTATCGAGCCTGGCCGGCGACACCTCGTAGGTGGTGCCGAAGGCTTCGGTGGTCTCGCCGTAGTTCCAGCCCGCTTTGAGCGCAAGCACGTTAGCCTCGGCGATGCCGGGCTTGCGGGAGAACTTCTCGCGAATGAACGACTCGCTGTGTTCGAGCTCGCGACCGTACATCCACGACAGCAGACCCAGGGCGAACATGTTCTTGGCGCGCTGGCCGTCCTTCTTCGACGCGCCGATGGGCTCGACAGCGCCGAGCGTGAGGGTGGTCATCGGAACCGGCTGCACGACGTAGTCCGACAGCTCGTCGTTCTCCAACGGGTTGGCGCCATAACCGACCTTGGCCAGGTTCCGCTTGGTGAACTCGTCAGAATTGGCGATGATCAGGCCGCCCCGGGGCAAGTCGGAGACGTTGGCCTTGAGGGCGGCCGGGTTCATCACCACCAGCACGTCGGGCCGATCCCCTGCGGTGAGAATGTCGTAATCGGCGATCTGAATCTGGAACGATGACACACCGGGCAGCGTGCCCTGCGGCGCGCGTATCTCGGCGGGGTAATTAGGTTGCGTCGCAAGGTCGTTGCCGAACAGCGCGGCTTCGGAGGTGAACCGGTCACCGGTGAGTTGCATGCCGTCGCCGGAGTCCCCGGCGAATCGGATGACGACCTTCTCCAGCTTCTGCCGGGGCCGCCCGGCGACGCTGCCGTTGTCTCCCACTCCGATGCCCTTCGTGTCGTGGTTGCGCTGTCGATAGCGATGCCTACCGCGTGGCGGTCGCCGCGAAGCGCAGTCGGCAGACGTTCTCCCAAAAATTGGCGTGACTGCCGGTACCGATTATTGCACTTCTCTTAGGAGCTACCGGCCCGGAAAGGCGCCGGCGACGTTGGCGACCGCCAGTCAAATACCCAGTTCAGGGCCTCAGGGCCTGCCGCGAGGCGGCATAAATGTGGTATTCGTCACGTTTGTGCCGATATGTTTTCTAAGAACTGACTACCCGTCAGTAGCTGCCAGCTAGCACTGTTGTCCGAACTCGCGTATTCCAGGCGGCGCGACCCCGTTAGTGGCGACCCTGGTACGGCGCTGCGCGCCGCTCATGCCAGCGCAGCCGTAACAACAGCACACCGCGGTGTGCACGCCATCCTGCCGACAGCGGGTCGCGCCAGACGGGCATGGCCGTCGGCGATTCGAGATCCCGGTCCATAACCACGATTATCGCGCGTTTGATCAACGTCAGCCAGGCAATGTCAGGTGCGTCACCATGTCGAAAACATCACAGCTCGGTGAACAACCCTCAGTTGACGCACGGGATACCGCGGCTGTCGATGGATGCTCCCTCATCCGGGCTGGGGCCACTGCCGGACGGGTCGCTGTCGTTGACCGGGGCCAGGTCGTCGACGGCCGGGTTCGGCGGGGGGTCGAACGCGGCAGCCACTTCAGCTTTGATCGCCGCGGGATCAACGATGTTCACGTCCTGTCCGTTGATGGTCTGGTAGTCAACGACGGGCAGCGTGCGGAATTCGACGTCACCCCCGGCCAGCGACGCCAACTTCTGGAACTGGCTCTCACCCCACCCCTGGGACAACACCAGGTTGCGGCGGGCAACGTCCATGACGCGGGTGAACTCGCCCAGGTCGGTCAGGGAGCCGGAGTCCTCCAGCCGCCGCATCACCGAAACCAGGAAGGCTTGCTGGCGGTGGGTGCGATCCAGGTCGCCGTTCTCCAGACCATGTCGTTGCCGGACGAACGCAAGGGCTTGTTCGGCATTCAGTTCTTGATGACCCGCGGGAAAGTCGGCGCCGGAGTACTCGTCGTAGACGGCGTGGTTCAGACAGACTTCCACGCCGCCCAGGCTTTGGGTCAAGTCGTAGAAGCCGACCAGATTGATCTCGGCGAAGTAGTCGATCGGCACCCCAGTGAGATCGCGCACGGCCCGGATGACCGCGATCCGCCCGGCCTCGCGCCCTTGTGTCTCCAGCTGGCGTTGATCGGTCACACCCTCGGCGACCAACCGTTGCTCGGTGGCGGCTTTGGCGAGCCCGTAGGCCTCCTTGATCTTGATGTTGCTATAGCCGGGTATGCCGCTGACGGCCACGTAGTCGTCGCGCGGAATGGAGAAGGCAACGACCCTCCCGTCAGCGCTGACTCGTACCAAAATCAGCGTGTTGGCGTTGTAGCCGCCGGATTCGGAGTCCCCGGCATGGAGTTTGTCGAGTACGTCCGGCGGTAGCGCATTGCCGTCCTGATCCCTTCGCGAGTCCAAGCCGATCAGCAGGATGTTCATTGCGCCGCCGGTCGATTTCGGATCGTTCGCACTCAGCGCCGAGGAGATCGTCAGACCGCTCAGCACGCCGTGAGTCACCAAGAACCCGACACCGGTGAGGACAACCGCGACTGCGGCCGCCAATGCCAGCAACACCCGAAGAACCCAGTGCGCCGGCCGCGAACTCTCGCGTTGCGCGCGGTGGCGGGGGGCCGAGCGTCCCGGCGGCGCCGATTCCATACCCCCGAGTCTGCCCGCCGCCGCCGCTGAGCGGCAGAAAACCAAGATGCGCGGTAGCACTGGTCGCCCAACTCGACCGCCGCCCGGAATCGTCGAACACGGTGCTCGCCACCGTCACCATCGGCGCCTTCGATGCCGGCGAGTCAGCCGATGATGCCGGCGAGTCAGAGGATGTAGAGCATCTCCTGATAGGTCGGCAACGGCCACAGGTCGACGGCCACCACCCCTTCCAGTGTGTCAGCGGCACTGCACACAGCTTCCATCAACGGCAGCAAGCTCTGCGCGTGGGCAGCCTCCTGCGCAGCGCTGTCACCACCGTGGGCGCCAAGAGCCTCCTTGAGTGCCGCCAGCCCGACGGTCAGTTCGGAGATCGGCGTGGAGACAGCCTCCAACATCATGGAGTCCGGCTCCATACCCGCCGCCTTGAGCGTGGCGACATTGGACGCAAGCTCAGTTTGGTAGCGCATCGCCGCAGGCAGGATCACCGTCGAACCGATTTCCAGCGTCAGCTTGGCCTCCACCCCGACGGTGAGGGCGTACGTCTCGTAACGGACCTCTGCACGACTTTGGAGCTCCCGCTCGGTGAACACGCCGTACTTTTCGAACACCGCGATAGCTTCCGGTGTCCCCAGCTGCGGAATGGCATCCAACGTGGTCTTGAGATTCGGCAGTCCGCGCTCGGCGGCCTCGATCTGCCAGTTCTCCGAGTAACCGTCACCGTTGAACACCACCGCGCCGTGCTCGGTGATGATCTCGGTGAGCAACTGCTGTACGGCCATGTCGAAGTCCTCGCCCTCGCCTACCGCCTTCTCCAGCGCCGAGGCCATGTAGTCCAGCGAGTCGGCCATGATCGTGTTGAGGACGATCATGGGCACGTTGATGGTCTGCCCGGAGCCCGGCGCGCGGAACTCGAAGCGGTTACCGGTGAAGGCGAACGGGCTGGTTCGGTTACGGTCGCCCGGATCGGTCGGCAAGATCGGCAACGTATCGACACCGATTATCATGCTGCCCTTGCCCTTTGAGGATGTCGCCGCCCCCTTGGCAATCTGCTCGAAAACGTCGGCGAGCTGGTCGCCGAGGAAGATCGAGATGATCGCGGGCGGGGCCTCGTTGGCGCCAAGGCGGTGATCGTTGGTGGCCGAGGCCACCGACACCCGCAGCAGGCCGGCGAACTTGTGCACCGCACGGATCACCGCGGCACAGAAAACCAGGAACTGCGCGTTCTCGTGCGGCGTGTCGCCCGGCACCAGCAGGCTGCCCAACTGCGCGTTGCCCATCGAGAAGTTGACGTGCTTGCCCGATCCATTGACGCGGGCGAAGGGCTTCTCGTGGAACAGGCACTCCATGCCGTGCTTCTTGGCGATGGTCTTGAACGTCGTCATCAGCAGCTATTGATGGTCAGCGGCGATATTGGCGTGCTCAAACATCGGCGCGATCTCGAACTGCCCGGGTGCGA
>Ga0114921_10000414_pt1 | contig 18187 bp, 16 predicted proteins | sample BentaG_FD_87016 | JGI IMG/M metagenome (GOLD analysis project Ga0114921, IMG submission 87016) | Deep subsurface microbial communities from South Atlantic Ocean to uncover new lineages of life (NeLLi) - Benguela_00093 metaG | ecosystem: Environmental > Aquatic > Marine > Oceanic > Sediment ...
GTGGCTTAGTCGTAGAGCAACTGATTCGTAAAATTAATTGATTCGAATCATCAGTAGATCGGGGGTTCAACTCCCCCCAAAGGCTCCATATATATATCCTGCGTTACTATAAACTTTTTGATAATTTGTAGAGCAAGCATTTTGAAAGCGTCATTTATGTTCTCTCCCGTCTTAGCAGATGTCTCTATATAAGTTATCTTTAATTTTTTCGCTAATGTTTCTCCATCTTCGCTTGAAACAACTCTTCCTTCTTTTAAATCGATCTTATTTCCCACTAAAATAAGTGCGATATTAGGACAAACTTTTTTAATCTCTTGGTTCCAATTTTTATTTATACTTTCAAAGCTAGCTCGATCAGTTACATCATAGACTAGAATTCCCGCTTCTGCTTTCTCTAGATACGACATTCTAACCCGCTTGAATTGAGCTTGCCCTGCTAAATCCCAAATTATAAACCTAACGGTGCTGTTAAGGTCTTTAAAGGAGCATTCCTTTTTCATAATTGATGTCCCTATTGTTGATTTATAATCTACAGCAAATTCGTTTTCAACATATCGATGTACCATACTTGTCTTACCTACAGCTCCGTCTCCTCCAAGAATTAATTTAAAAGCGTATTCCGGAGATTTAATATTAACTTTTTGAACCTTATCCACTTTTCTCTGGATTTGGTTTCCACTAGATTCTAAAACCAATTTTGGAATAACGGGACTCACAGTTCTTCCATCAAATATTCGAGCAATCTTTTCAGCTGCCAAATAAGCGTAAGGGAAAACCGCGTCTACTCCAGATAAAGAATCCAACACAGTAACTAAAATAGCTTCCGGTCCGGATTCGCAGAATATGAATCGATATTCTTCAGTATCAAATGTCCCCGTTCCAAACGATCCTGAACTAAATTCTTCCGTGATTCTAGTTAATACCGGTTCAACTAAAGCGCTTACTCCCTCAATAATTTCTTCATCAAGCGATTTTTCTGAATCTCCTATTAAAGATTCCATGATCAAACCATCTCTATTTACGACAAGCACGGCAATTAAATCTTCACCCAGACTCTGTTTATACCATTGGAGTAAGGCTGTCAATTTTTTTGTATCCACCGACATTCTTTCTTAACTTCGTTTTTTTTATTAAATCAAATTCTAAACAAACCAATTATATAAATATTTAAAACTTATGAATAAAAGTTTTGTTAAATATAGATAAATTAGATTCGTGCAATTTTCTTCTCCTAAAGTCAGTTTCTCCTTTATTTCATTATTTTATAATCAAAGAGAACAAAAAAAAAATTTTTTAATGCTTCTATTCTTTAATGCTATTAAGTTCGAGAAAATAAATAAAAATTTATCTGATCTTAATTAGAGAACAATTGCAGGAGTTGCCAAGCCTGGTCAACGGTGCTAGACCGAGGCTCTAGTCTCATAGGAGTTCGAGGGTTCGAATCCCTCCTCCTGCATTCTTAATAAAATTTATAATCTACATAGAGCCTTAGTTATAACTGAGAAATAAAATATAAAACATATATTAAAAAGTTGACAAGTATTGAGAAATTTATGAGTACAATTTTAAGCTTAAAGATAAATCATCTAGATGCCTCAATAAATCATGTTAAAGCTTTAGCCTTTAATCGATCGCTTGGTTCCACTGGTGAAACTAAAGCAGTTTTATATATTAAAGATGAGATGGAAGAAGAAAATATAGATTGTAAGATTGAATATTTCGCCTTTACCGGAGCGAAAAGGTTATTTATGAGGTTGACATATATCATTTTATTAACTTACATGATAGTTTTTCGTTTGATATTAGTTATTTTTTTATACATATCTATCAAATATCTTTTTCCAGCTGTTCGAAATTACTCCTTAGTAGGTAAGGAGGAATCGAAAAATGTAATTGCAAAAATTATAGCTTCTAAAAAGCAAGAAAAACGCCAGGTAGTAATATTATCCGCTCATTACGACACTTTTTCTGCAAATCTTCCATATGGTTTACAAAAAGTTTTCTTCCTTTTATTTAGGATTATTATTATCCCTTATGTTATATTTGCAATAGTTATTGCAAATTTCTTTTTTATCACTGAAAGAACGAGGGAAGCAGCTCAATTAATACTTTTATTCACGCTAATTGAATTTGTAATGACTACAATAATATTTTTACTTATATACGATAATGGCCGGTCTAAGGGTTCTGTTGATAACGCTAGCGGAGTTGCAATTCTAATTGAATTAGCAAAAGCATTTAAGAGAAATCCACTTGAAAATTACGATGTAATACTATTATGGAGCGGTGGTGAAGAATGGGGTTTAAAAGGAGCTTCAGCCTTTTGTAAGAAGTATCGCGAGTATTTAAGTAATACGTATGATTTAAACCGTTCTTTTAACATCAATGTAGATATGGTTGGTTCCTATATAGGGCTTGAAGGCAAACGGTCAATACAGGTAAGACATCCTGAATTTCAATTTGACTTAAATAAAGAGCTCGAAGAAACCGCAAATGAAATGAATATACCAATTGAAGTATCTCATAGTATTTTCGGATCGAAGGCTGATCACAAAAAATTTAAATCACTTGCCAAAAAAACTAAATCTTCATTTCAAGTAGCATACATTCATTCTGCCAAAGACTCTAAATTCATTCATTCCTCTAAAGATACTCCTGATAAATGTTATCCCGAAAATCTAAATGGTTGTATAGAAATTTGTTACAACACCATAAGAAGTATTGATTCAATGAATTTCTCTTCAAAAGAAATTAGATAACTTCTGTTGTTTTATTTTAGGATTATTAGTGAGACTTTCCACATATTCTTCAATTAATCCCATTCTCTGAATTGTATACTCATCCAAGTTAAAGGTTTTACACAGTTTTATGGCTTTCGGGATGTATTTTTCGATACCCCCTCGATTAACCGTCAATATTACTTTACTACCACATTTTGGGCACTTTCCCGCGTTTGAAAGTGGTGGGCGGGCAAATTTTACATTACATTTTACACATCTAAAATTCTGTACAGCAAATTTTCTTAAATTTCCTAAGATATCAGGGGTGAAATGAGTTGATAAAATCTTTTCAGCAACCTTTTTCTCGTTGACAGCTTTAATAATCTTCGCAAGATGCAATTGAGCGTTGATTTTTTCTTCCATGCTTGTATAAGTTTTATAGGCTGTAGTTATAGGACCTTCGTTAATATCACTGGTTGGGATATTAAAACCAAGATTTTCGTATTGATCGGAAGTTCCTAATCGTTTTTTTACTAAATTCATCTTTTCCTCTATTTCTACCGGCATAACATATTTCTGGGTTGCCTTATAAAACTCTAAAGGGTATCTATATAGAGTGTCCATATTATGAGCTTCGCTATCTATTTCATTTGGGTCAAGAACGGAAGATATAACGAGAGTTGCGTCCATTCTACCTCCAATTTTACTTGGTAAATAATATCTAGAAAAATTTAAAAGCGGATCTAAAAGAAGCATAATACCATCTTCATCACCATCGCAGTTTCTACGTTTTGCTGCATGCCAAAAAGGATGTGCATATATTGATCGGGCTGGACTAAATCCAATGATCCTTCCTACAATTCCAGCACTTGTATGAGGTGCTAGACCTACTACCAAATGCCCTATCAAATTTTCTCTTTCCGAGATGTGGTAAAACCTATCCATTTTATAGAAAAATTCTAATTCATCGTCAATGAAATTTGCAATTTTCACGAAGTAGTCGGCACAATCATCAGATAATAAGACATCTTGCACTTGAAGTTCTAAGATCTGATCAGGATTAGATAAATCGCTATTTTTATAATCTTTTTTGTAACCAAGTTCTATTAACCTATTTACTGGAGTTTTAATTTCTTTTGGTTTGAAATGAGTTAATGGAATATCAGTAGCATCATAGCGTATTTCGGCAGTTTTATAAACCATTAAACCATTTTTAGCTCTAAGAATTCCCTTAACAATTGGTTCTGGAACTTTAAATTTATTAGTTAAACCTATAATCCCCTTAAATTTACTTGGTAACGCTACTTTTAACGATTTCGACATAGACATAGTATAATTTCTAATATTGAAGGAGGCTTCTTTAGAAAAATTCAGCAACCCTCCGCATTGATGACACTTTTCTTCGTTTTTAGGATAAAACTTATTGCATTTAAGACATATTTTTTGAAACATTGTATGCGTCCCACATTTAGGACATAGGTTAAAGGGTGTAATGGTCTCACATTTAGGACATTTCTTTCTACAAATATCAATTTTTACCTTTCCAAGTTCTACAGCTTTCTCAACTAATCTTGTGTTCCCCACCTTATCACTAAGTGGAAATAAACTCTGAATGCCTTTCATACTTTTTCTTTCAGATTTCTCAGGTCGTCCCATACGAGTACCCATGAAAAATGGAGCCTTATTTCTAATTTCTATGGGGGAAAAGATTGAAAAAAGAGTAAAAACATCATCACCTTTAGTTAGATTGTGATCCTTTCTATTATTTAAATCAAATATAGATGTGAAAATTTCACTCGTTGGATCATCTAATAATAAATTAGTATCATTAATCGTATGAGAAATAAACGCTTTTTCTAAAATTTCCTTCAATTCTTTAGTATTTTTTAAATCAATTCTGTTGCTATTCTTGTTATATCCGGAAACTAAAGCTTCTCTTAGAATTAATAATTCTCCTCCAGAGATATTTCCCCAAAAATCAGTATACTTTGGATGAAGCGGTATATTGTATTTTTTCGCCATGTCTATAGCTTCTTTAGCAGAGGGTATATTTTTAAAGGGATCTTCTATATACCTAGTCAACTCCAAGTTAGAATTTTGTTGATTTTGTATCGCTTCCTCCAATTCAAGAGCCCACCATTCTTCAACATATCCCGATGGAACTATTTTATGATTGTTTTCGGAAAATTCACCGAATCCAAAAAGGATATCACCCAAAAACAAAATCTTTTCTATGTCTTTAAAGCACTCTTTTGCCATTTTTACGCTTGAAATTTTCCTAACTGTCCCATTTTTCAACTTTACAATTGGGACTTCTATTGAGCTAACAGGACAAATACTAGCACTCTTTCCTGGTCTTTCAATTCTTAATTGTGTTCCAATTGCAATAAAATCATCTAATAAAGTCATTGTTGCTGGATGTAAACCGGCTGCAGCTAATCCTGTGTTTCGGGATCTTCCATATCGAATTCTATGTCCACCTATTTCAGAAGGATGACTAAATACAGGTCTCCCCGCGATAACATCCGCAACAAATTTTGAATTAGGTGGTATAACTACCTTATTATTTTTATCCGTTGTATCTAAATCAACTTTCTTTTCATCTTTCTGTGCAATATCTTTCAGCTTCCCTAACCAATCCCAACCGTCCAAGTTCATACTTTTTGCAATTTTTAGAAGTTTTGGAGCTTTGAGAAGGATACCATCATTTAAAACTAGACAAGCACCACCTCTTATCTTATTTGTGTTGATTCTAGGAAGTTTCCTAAAGGCAGAGACTTCTTCATCTTCAGTAAAATCTCCATTTATTTCCACTGGTAGATGCTCCACAGCAAAGCGTATTTCATCATTTGAGGAAGGATATTGTAAATGAACCCGTCTATCGTAAAGATTAACCTCTTCAACATATCTCCCAATTTCACCTTCCGTTGCTTCATATTTTGGTATATTTGACTTTTTCCTCACATAATCCGCTATTAAAACACAAAGCGGCTGTTGTTCCTCCTGCGGCTCTAATAGGCCCTGCAAAGTACAACGACAAATACTTATTGTGATGTTGATCTTCTCTTATTAAAATTTTGGATATTCCTTCAAGTGGAGCACTAACAACACCCATCGTTTTTATAGCAAGACCAACACGTATTGCTCTCTCAACTCTCTCTTCAAGCGAATCTATACCCCCAATTTTCTGTTCGAGAATGTCAGAAACTACTTGAAATACTATCTCATCTTCAGATTTACCCAGAACTTTTAAATTTCTTATTAATTTAGCAACTCCATGAGGTCCCACGAGTTTTTCAACTCTTCCCGCTAAATCTTTAGCTTGAGGAGATTCTACGAAGATTTCAGGATCTAATCCTTTTTGACGAGCATTTTCAGCAATTTCGTAACACTCATCTACATCTATTTGCAATTTAGAAAAATATTCCTCTGTTTCTTTACTCATTTCTACCATAATAAAACGCATTCTAAAATTACTAAAATATTCTTAATGAAGAAAACTCGATACATAGTTTTAAATTCTGACTTCTAAAATAAAATATTCTATTAATAGGTTAGTTGAATATTGTTATAAGAATTCGAAGAGATTTACAGTTTATAATGAAATTATGAGAATTGATACGCACTCCTAATACTTAAAAAAATTTGTTTTTTCTTTAATAATAAACATTTTAACTTTATTATTTCATAAATATATTAATTCTATTCTGGATAAAAGAGATTTGAAGACCGAGATATCTGAGCAGAAACAAGTAATTCTAAAAAAATTAGTTAATTCTGGTATTAACATTAGTCCCAAAATGTTAGAGTGCGTGCTAAATCTCGAAAATCCGATGAAAAATATAAACAGGCTTATTAAGGAAACTAGCTTTATTCCCTCATTCAAAAGCCATTTAACGGAAACTATTGTTCACGAAATATCAAACGAAGAATTACAAAAAACTCTAAAGCGAGCATTATCTAAATCCCTCTCTCCCCCTCTGAAAGAAGGAGTTAAAAGTAAAGTTACTGATACTCAAAACAATTCAATTATAGAAAACTACAAAGAAGATTTCGATCCAATAAAAGTTGAACAAATTATCGAGACTTCTATACCTGAGGAATTGAACCATGTTATTCCTAATTTTTCGCCTATAAAAAAAACACCATCGATAAAAAAAAAAGTTAAAACCCACGAATCGACAAAATCTGTCTTTGCATTTAGCCCTATCGCAAAGGATCATGATTTTCAAATTGAGATAATAAGTGACCCGACTGGGAAATTATATACTAATGGGAAATATGAAGATTTTTACGAATTAACACACGATAAATATAACAAGCTTAGAAATCTCATGAGAAAAAGACCCGAAGCAAGTTCAGCAACGAATATTAATAATATCCGTAGATTATCAAATAGTGTTGAAATCTCTACAGTAGGTCTTGTTGAAAATGTGCATCAAACAAAAAAAGGGAATTTTTTGTTTGGATTGGAGGATTTAACTGGAAAAATAAGTGTTTTGATTCAAAATGATTCTAAAAATGTGGAATATGTCAACATTATTGAGAGAACTTTCAACGATCAGATGCTTTTTGTCAAAGGATTATATAACCCTGGTGAAAACGGAAGAAAAGGGATAATTTTTGCTAATCATATTTCAAAAATCGATATTCCAACTGACTTTAAACCAAATATATCTTCTGATCCATTATCAATTGCTTTAATCTCTGACACTCACATCGGTAGTAAAGAATTTGAAGAAGAATTATTTAAAAAATTCCTAAAATTTTTGAGCGGGAAAAGTAGTAACAAAATTTTAAGAGAAAACGCGGGTAAAATAAAATATCTCGTCATTAACGGTGATTTAATTGATGGGATTGGAATTTACCCAAACCAAAAAGAAGATTTAATTATATCAGACATATTTAAACAGTTCAAAAAGGCTTCAGAATTATTATCAGAAATTCCAGATTATATTAAGGTGTTTTATGTTTCAGGCAATCACGAACCAGTAAGAAACGCTATACCCCGCCCCGCTGTTCCAAAAAAATATTGTGAAGATTTAATTAATTTAGGGATTAAATGTTTAGGTAATCCTTCTCTTATCAAAACTCACAATGTTAATACTCTGATATATCATGGAGAAAGTATGCATGACATTAATAGATTAATACACGATTTAGATATTAACAAACCTGTTGAAACTATGAAAGAATTTCTTATTTGTAGACACCTTGCTCCAGTCTTTGGTGAGAAAACACAATTAGCACCTACCAGTAGCGATATACTTGTATTAAATAAAATACCAGATATTTTTCACACAGGACATATTCACATTAATGGAATAGGAAAATATCGAAATGTGACACTTGTTAATTCTGGATGTTTTCAAGCTCAAACTGATTTTATGAGAAGTTTTGGAATAACTCCCACTCCGGGCATTGTACCAATAATAGAACTTGATTCATTGAATTATTACCAATTAGACTTTAAAAAGATCGATTAAATTTGACCAACTATCAAATTAATAGGTGAATTTAAATAAATTTCACAATCCCAAGAAATAATTATTCTGAGATGGTTTTATATATCTGGAAAATTATTGAACTTCCATATATTTCTACAAGTGACTTAATTTACAAAATATCCTTCGATTTATTTCTGTTCTCTCCTAAAGATGCAAAGATATTCATTAAAAAGGCAATACACAACGGTTTATTAATATTAGAAGAGAATAACAAGCTTAGCATATCAGTTGATTTAGTTTTTGAATTAAAAAACTGGCATAAAAAAAGAAGAGTAGAAATTTTAAAAAAAATCAATTATTCTGCGAGTATAGCCCAAAATTTAGATAATTTTGAGAAAAATAGCTCGAATAAGTTTAATATTTTATTAAAAGCGTTTTTAGATACAGCTACTTTAAATAGAGCTGTATTAGTAACAGATAATGCGATTAAAATCGACACATTTGATCCTAACGGTAAATTTATTAAAGTAGAAGTTAAAGGTTCTCAAAATACACCTTATATTATTGAGATATCCACTGATGAGAAGGTCATTAAGCACGATTGTCAAGATTTTCAAACAAAAAGAGCCCCAAATAAAAAATTTTGTAAGCACTTAGCTAAATTATTTCTACTACTCAAAGAAAAGGATGAGAAAGGAGCAACTTTAATTCTCGAAAATGTTACTAAAGATATTAATAAATGGAATTTTGTCAGTTAAATTAATTTTCTAAAAACAATATTCTTTAACTTAACTTTATCCGTTTGAAGTATTATAGGCTTATAATCTAACAATCTATAGTCTTGTATCTTCTTAATTTGAGATAATACTCGTTCTACTAAACCAAGGACTATGTCAAGTTTAATAATTTTTGTGCGCCCGTAGTGCCCCATTGATCTAGTATTTGCTGTAATTAATCCTGACAATGTTAATTCGTTAATGTAATCACTAATTCTTCTACGTGTTAATTGTTTCAAGCCCGGAATTTTATTTGAAAGTTCGGAGTGAACTTCGTAAATATCTCCTGAAGTGATTACATGTTGTTTTGCATATTTAGACAATAGGTAAATTGCTGTTAAAGTTAATTGAGCTTGAAGGGGCATCGATAATATATATTCAACTATGTGATCTTTATCTATATCCTTTTGGGCTTTTATTACATGGCTTTCTATAATTTTTTTATTTTGATTTCTTTCAGCAAGCTCTCCTGCTTTTCTTAATAATTGAAGAGCTTTTCTTGCATCACCATGCTCCTTTGCAGCGAGACCAGCACACAATTTTACTACGCCATTGTCAATAACACCGACATTAAATGCAATATCAGCTCTTTGTTTGAGAATATCTGCCAACTGATTTGCGTCATAAGGATGAAAAACGATGGGTTCTTCTTCTTCTAAATTAGAGGTTACTCTCGAATCTAAATATTCCATGAATTTCAATTTATTAGATATTCCAATAACACTTGTTCTGCATAGGTCTAAATTTTCATTAAGCCTCGTTAAATTGTATAGTATTTCATTTCCTCCTTTCTTCTCTATTAAAATATCGATTTCATCTAATACGAGAAAACAAATGCCTTTATTGATTAATTGATCCAACAATCCAAGTAATTTTTTCAAGATAATATCTTTCGGTAAGCCGGTAGCAGGTATCTTTTCTTTTCCCGCGATAGTGTTATAAATGTGAGCTAAGATTCGGTATGGAGTAGAAACTACTGTACAGTTGATATATACCCACCAAGGTGGATTGTCAGTGCAGTGCTGAGCTAATTTTTGCGAAATATAGCGGACTGTTGCTGTTTTACCTGTACCTGTCATCCCGTAGCATAAGAGATTTGGTGGTACATCTCCTTTTAACGCGCATGCCGTTATGCCTGCTATTTTTTCGATCTCAGAGTTTCGGTGTGGAAGTTCGTCAGGAATAAATGACGGTTCGAGTGCTTCCCTATTTTTAAAAAGTTTTGGACCTGTTAAATAGTTTTGATAAAATTTATCAATATTAAAAGAGTACATGTCCCTATTTTTTTGATTCGTCAACACTTATTCCACCATGAGAATTGTTTCCACTCGAAATGATCACTAGAATAATATTTCGATTCCGCGATATTTAAACTTGATTATTAATCGAAAAACTAATGATACATGTTAAAGCTTTAATATGTTATTCTCATTTTATCCGATTTGCTACGATTAGATCGATAATTTATAATATTATTGTCGGGACTTTAAAAGATAATTATTTAGGAAGCAATATTATTAAGGGTTTAGTAGAACTTATTTATATTTACCAAAATTTAATTTTAATCATAAATTAACCAATCTAACCTTTATAATTATAGGAACTATTATGCTAACAGATAATAAAAAGGGAGAAATTGATAGAAAAGATGTAAGACTAGCAATATTTTTTACATTTTTATTCATTTGTCTGCTTTTTTGTAACTTTCTGATTATCTCTTTATTGTTTAACTGGGCTGATTGGTTAGCAACTCTTATTTTTAGCGTGCTTTTTATCGTTCCCGCCTATTTTTCAAACGCAGGAATGGTAATTGTTGGTGGTGGTAAACCTTTAGATCGGGGGAAATTTTGGCGTGATGGACGAAGAATATTAGGAGATCACAAAACTATTTCCGGACTTGTCAAAGGACCTTTATATATTGGTATTCCATTAAGTTGCGCATTATTTTTGTTATTTTTATTATTGTGGCCTGTTATACAAGAGATTCCAATGGAAGGCGCTTCAATTGGAGTGTACAAATTATATTCTGAGATTTTTTATTATCAATATTATTTTATTGGCGGTGAGTTTCCAATTGGAATACTGATGATTGTATTCAGAATAGTGTTTTGCTCATACGGAGCCGCATTTGGAGATTTAGCAGGATCTTTTCTTAAAAGAAGATTTAACATAAAAAGTGGAGCACCTTTTTGGGTCATTGATCAATTAGATTTTGCTGTAGGCGCAATCATATTTGCCCTGATTCCTGCTATCTTTTTTCCAGGATTCTACTTGATCCCTGACCTCAATATTATAATTTTTCTCCTAATTCTAACGCCCTCTGTAAGTCTTATAGCGAATACAATTGCTTATCTCGTAAACTTGAAAGAAGTTCCTTGGTAGGTTTTCTCATAAACTTACAACTTCACATTTAATTTTTACATTAAACCCTTGGTAACCTGCAAATTTAATGTAGTTTTCGAAAATCTTATTGATAGCTTTTATATAATCACCATTACAACCTATTGCTATTCCTCTTTCTTCGTAGGAAAGAAACCCTACGATAATTATGATCTGTCCAGTATTAAAGTTTCTTTCAATTCTTATTCTGTGAATATAAGGATCGGGGAAAAATCCAAAAACTAAATTAACTAATACAACTTCTTCCCGGACAAGCACAATTCTCCTATTTTGAAATTTTTTTCTTAGATATGGCAATTTTACTTTCGCTTCAAAATACTTTTCATTATCAAGGAAGAAAAATACAATATCTTTAATAGTAATAACATTTCTCGGAAAAACTTTAGTAGAATCGTAGAAAAAGTGAAAGAGCAATAGTTCTTTATTTGAAAATTTCTTTATTACGGTTAATTTCTGATAAAAAAGCAAATCATCAATAAATGAATTATGAGTCGTACTCAACATATAATTAAGATTTCAGACCTATTATTTTAAACCCCTAAGAAAATTAAATTGAACAGCAAAAGATTTATTTTTAAACGAGACTATTTATAGTAAATCTATACTGAAAATAGTACGAATCTTATGAAAAAAGCCGGATTTGAGTTTAGAGAACATACTGCAGATGTTCAGGTAAGAAGTTGGGGGCCGTCATTAGAAGAAGCCTTTTCGCAAACTGCTTATAGTTTAATGACGACTATAACGCCAAACTTAAAATTAATATCTCCTGAAATCGAAAAAGAAATTACCGTTAAGGCTGAGGATAAAGAAGCTCTTCTATTTGATTTTCTCTCTGAATTTTTATATATTTTTGATGTAGATGAGCTTGTTTTTAATCAAATCTATGTTAGTAGTATCGAAAAAATCAATGATAATTATAAGCTTCAGGCTACTCTAAAAGGTGAAAAATTTGATTTGGAGAAACACGAAATAGGTATTGAAGTTAAAGCTATAACTTATTCCTTCCTAAATATAGAAGAAAAACATAAAAGCACTACAATAGATATCGTTTTTGATATTTAATTTCAGAACAATTTTTGAATAATAGGATCGTTCAAAAATATACTGTATTCATATTGATATACTATTCCTTTCTCTAATTTAGTTGAGTTTAAATAAGCTTTTTAGAAATATTATCTAAGCAAAGTTGAGTTGAGAATGTTCTCAATATTAATCAATTTTGAATATATTTGAATCAAATTTAAGGGAATTGAAAATGCCGGGATGTGGATCAATTTCTCCTTTGACATAGAACTATTTAATGTAGTCATATTTTTATTTTCATTTTTTGTAAAATTTGCTTTTAGGAAGATAAAAAAATAAGAGTTTAACCTTTTACAACCCCTATTGGAACTAACCTAACAATTTTTTCTATGATTCCAAGATCGTGACTTACTTGTACTACTTGATCTATATCTTTGTAAGCCCCTGGTGCTTCTTCAGCAATAATCTTAGGAGAAGCAGCTTTTACTACGATTCCTCTATCTTTTAAATCTTCTTTAATCTTCGCACCCCAATATAGTTTTGTAGCTTTAGATCTTGACATTAATCTGCCAGATCCATGAGCCGTAGATCCAAAAGAGAGATCCATCGCTTTTGGCCTTCCAACGCATAAATAAGAAGCTGAGCCCATGGTACCCGGAATTAACGCAGGTTGACCAATGCTTTTATAATCAGGAGGTATATCTGGATGCCCTGGAGGGAAAGCTCTAGTCGCACCTTTTCTGTGAACATTTAGTTTCATCTTTTTTCCGTTTACTTCATGTTCTTCAATCTTTAAAATATTATGACAAACACCATAAATTAAATTGAAATCCAGATCGTCTATTCCTCTTTTAAAATGCTCTTGAAAAGATTCTCTGAGCCAATGAGTAATTAATTGGCGATTACTAAAACCAAAATTCGCAGCACATGCCATACTTTGTAGATATTTTACTGCTTCTGGTGTATCAGCAGGGACACACGCTAATTCTCTATCTGGGACTTTTATGTTATATTTTTTCATTGCTTGTTCGACATTACGTAGAGAATCAGTACATACTTGATGACCCAGTGCTCGCGAACCGGTGTGAACCATAACCGTAATTTGATTTCTATCAAAAATTCCTAATTTTTTTGCAATTGATTCGTTATATATTGTATCTACTTTCTGGATTTCAAGAAAGTGATTGCCGCTTCCTAAAGAACCTAATTGCTTTATCGCTCTCTGTTTAGCTTTTTGAGAAATCAATGATGAATCTGCATTTTTTAAAAATCCGTTTTCTTCACAGTGTTCGATATCCTCTTTAATTGCATAACCGTTCTCAAACGCCCAATTCAATCCATCATCCAAGACATCGTCTAACTCTGAATAATCAATGCTTAATTTTCCCTTACTTCCTAAACCTGACGGAATATTCTTAAAAATCGTGTTTAATAAATTAGGAATCGATTTCATCACGTCTTTAAAGTGAAGATTTGTTCGTAACAATCTTACACCGCAATTTATATCATAACCTACTCCTCCAGGCGAAATCATGCCTGTTTCGGCGTCTGTTCCAGCAACCCCTCCTATACAGAACCCATAACCTTGATGTGCATCAGAAAGCGCGATAGCGTGCTTCTGTATGCCTGGAAGACATGCAACATTGCTGATTTGATCAAGCGTTCTGTCGTTTTTAATCTTTTCTAAGATGTACTCGTTAGCATAAATTCGTACTGGTACTTTCATCTGGAACTTTTCGATTTTTCCTTCTACTCGAGCCATTAATGCTTTTTGCGGAATTTCATAGATGTTATCGGCAACTTTATTCACATTCATATTATCTGTAATAGTGATATTATTTTCATAAACCTTATGATTATATGTCTTATCGCGATTTTAATCATTAAAAAACAATCTAAAAAATATAAAGAGGGTGTTTATCTAACATCGATAAACTTTAAAAGCTTTAAATCATCCAAATCGTCGATTATGACATCAATTTCTGCTTTTGGTACTCCCGCTTCTTCGGCGATATCCGATACAGTGTGAAAGCCATCTGCTAAATGCGCAATCTTATACTGCTCCTTGTTCAAAAAGCCTTGGATAATCACCTGAGTGGGAAGGCGCTTCGAGGTCCATGCGGGTTTCTGGTTCCGAACACTCCGTAGATCTTCCTCCGAAAGAACCAAGCCCTTCTTCTCAATTTGCTTCTGGGATTTGAGGAAATCCTTCTCAAATATCTTCAAAATTGGTATTTTTAGTGGTACTTCTGCCACATGACCGTCTTTTAGCATGCCATCCATGACATTCTCAAATCCTCTGAAAATCCTAACATCTCCTGACCAATTCTCCATTAGGTCTCCATATCTTTCTGTAAATTTATCGATAATCCCACTAAGAACTTTGTGGGTTATTTTAGCATCATCATTTTTATCAGCCGCTGCTGTACACAAGATTCCTTCCTTAAAAACAAGAAGGAGATAAAATATTTGCATATCAATGATTTTCAATTCACCCGATCCTTTCGAGAATTCCACTGAAAAATCTTTTAACGCAGTTAGAAAACCAGATACTAAATCTTGGTTAAACTCTATAGTTCCATACTTTCTATGGATTAAACAAATGCCCGTATAATTTGATATTAAGTAAACATTGTGAAGGATAACTATCAACTCCTCTATATAATGAAATCTTTTTTTATTATAATATATAAATTTTAATAATTTATATCTTCATTTTTTAATAATTTTAAGAAATGATTCTCACTTTTTTTTTAAATGCGGTGGTGAAATAGTTAACCAAATTAAAGAAAAATAGACTATTTATTTTCAAATTTGTAATCTGTTTTCTTAAATAAATTGAAATTAAAAATTATATTATTAATATATATTGAATACAACTAAGGGAATTAAATGGATTACTATATCTTTTTTGTTACAGTTCCAAATATAGAAGAGGGTAAAAATATAGCAAACACTTTGGTTGAGAACAGGTTAGCGGCGTGCGTAAACATAATTCAAAATGTTTTTTCAATTTATAGATGGAAGGGAAATATAGAAAGAGAAAAAGAATTGTTATTAATTATTAAGACCACGGAGAAAAATTGCAATTTGATAATTCAAAAAGTTAGAGAAATACATAGTTATTCGAATCCCGAATGCATAGCGTTCAAAATCGAAAAAGGATCGAAAATATATTTAGATTGGATTAACGAAAATGTAGATTAATATATATCCTGAATTGAAAATATTATGGCATCTAAAATCTTTCAAGTAGATTGGATTACAATCGATATCAATATAATCATATCACTAATTCTATTATTAATCGGGGTAAATATTCTTAAAGAGGTATATCGATGGAGATTTTTTTTTACAAATTCCTCTACGATCCGAAGAATTGATAACTTTCCAGAGATTAATGCTCAGCTATCAACTATTTTTATAAAAAAATGCTTTTTAACAATATCCCGCGTTTTTCAGCAAGGAGATTTAACAAAACCCTCAATTATCATAATAAGAAGGAATCGAAAACTAATGTTGTTGAAAGCGCTTACAGAGACATTCTGTACGCTGGGATATAGTGTAATAAACATAAAAATAAGAACTTTATCTATTACCGGTAAAAATAGAGTTGATTCGGAAGCCGAAAAAAAGCTATATCAAACAATTCCTTCTATTGTGAAGTTTTATAATCACGAAGTTAATATGATGAGTAAAAATTATAATGTTATTGACTTTAGCAAAAGAATATTACCTTACAATCTTCTTTTAAAGAACTCTGACTGTAAAAATCTAATTTTAATTAATCCTCTTTTAAAATCCCACAATCTGGATGTAATTTTAACTTTATTAAACCATTGTAACAAATATCCTCAATTAATTACGATATTTAGTGAAAAATTAAATCCAATCTTTAAAAATAAGAATGTTAAGAAGATATTGCTACATTCTGAAGCATTCAAAAGTACCAAACACACTATTATTCAAAAAGCTAAAAGTACGTTCAAAAACTATGAAACAATACTCTTAAGCATAATAATTAGATATATAGAGAAATAGTAAATAAGATAAAAACGTTTAATTTCTAATGAAAGGAAATAAAATTCTAAGAGAACATTCTAACACCGTCATATATTCTGAAAATCGCTTGGAACTATTTCGCGAAAAAAGGGAACGATCTAAAATTCTCTTGGATATGTTCGTTAAAGAGGGTTTGAATCCATTTATATATGGCAGTATTGCTCGAGGAGACGTTCATAATGACAGTGATATAGATATTGTTATTGTACAATCAATAGCGTCATATCAAATAGAACTAATACTCGACAAGAATGGTTTTAATAATTATTTCAGAGAAATTATTATGGCAACACCTGCTGATACCGTGAAACTCTACATATACTTAAACGAGTTAGAGAGTATAACAATTCCATTATCTAAATTTGACAAAAAATCAAAAGAATTTTATGATTTTGGAGGGAAAGTCAATCTAGGTCAATTAGATAATAATATTAGAGTGCCTGGAATCGACAAAAGGTTAGTTCTAATTCAACCCAATATTAATGGACATGAAGAATATTCGATTATTGGAAACGAACATTTAGCGGCGAAGCAATTAAATGTTAGCATTGATTTGATTAATGAAAGAAAAAAAGTCCTGTTAAAAAGAGAAAAATTTGGAAAAACGGGTGTATTTTTAAAGAGACCAATCGAAATGAACGAAAGTACCGAAGATGTGTTAAAAAAATTGGTTAGAAAAAATTCGATTGTGAGAAAAAAGTTGATACCACGATGAGAGAACCAATTATTGTAGAATCAGAAGCACACACATTTTACGTAAAAAAAGGGGAATCTCTAAAGGATGCCAGCAATGTTTAAAGGGTACTAAAGCAGTATTATTTCTTAATGGAATCTGCCAGAATCCAAGACATTGTTGGTGGTATTGCCCAATCTCTGAACAGCGAAAAGGAAAGAAAAGTACTTATATAAATGAGATACAAATATCTTCTAAAGATCAGATACTACAAGAATTAAAAGCTATTAGCGCAAAAGGAATGAGTATTACGGGTGGAGACCCCTTATTTGAGCCAAATTTAAAAAAAACGCTGGAATACATTAAATTTATTAAAGAACATAAAGGTAGTAAGTTTCACATTCACTTATATACTAACGCCCTTAATTTTAACGAAGAAATTGCCTTAAAGCTCGCTCGAGTAGGATTAGACGAAATTAGGTTTAACCCATCGAAAGAAAATTGGAATGTGATAAAATACGCATTAAACAAGGGCATGGCTGTAGGAGCTGAAGTTCCGGTGATTCCAGAACTGGAATATATAGCCAATTTGAAAAAATTTATTTTTTTCTTAAATAAAATTGGCGTAAATTTTATTAATTTGAATGAATTTGAGTTTTGCTCACCCAACAGCCAAAACCTTAAAGATCGCAATTTTAAATTGGAGGTGGGTACAATAGCTTCTGTTAGGAATAGTAAGAAATACGCGATAAAGCTTGTTAAAGATATTGCTCCAAAGGTCTCAATTAAAATTCATTTTTGTACGATTAGAGCTAAGGATTATTGGCAAATGAGAGAAAGATATTTAAGAAGAGCAAAAACGATTAAGTTGCCGTACGAACAAATCACAGGTGACGGTTTGCTAATATATGCTCAAATAGAAGGGGAGAAAATAGACATTAAGAATTTTTATGTTAATTTATTAAACGATATAAAAATCCCTCAGAATTTCTTAATTTACCAAGAAACTAATATTAAATTGCCAATAACAATTGCTATGGAGGAAATGTTAATAAATTTATTAAACCAATACAATTTAAAGGGATA
>Ga0114921_10000415_pt1 | contig 18134 bp, 25 predicted proteins | sample BentaG_FD_87016 | JGI IMG/M metagenome (GOLD analysis project Ga0114921, IMG submission 87016) | Deep subsurface microbial communities from South Atlantic Ocean to uncover new lineages of life (NeLLi) - Benguela_00093 metaG | ecosystem: Environmental > Aquatic > Marine > Oceanic > Sediment ...
CCTACGTTACGACCATCGCCTTCGCCGTGCTAACCTACGGCGCGACAACGATGCTCGGCTACGACATGAAGATCTGGTACTGCAACATAGTCGGGTTAGCAGTCGGAACCGTAATCGGTATGACAAGCGACTACTATACTTCCATCAACAGGGCGCCCGCCAAGAAGACCGCCGAGTCGAGCCAGACGGGCGCGGCCATCAACATTTTGACGGGCTTCAGCTACGGTCTCATCAGCTGCTTCCCGGCTTTCCTTGGGATAGGCATCGGGTCAGCCGTCGCGTACACCATCTACGGGGTCTACGGCGTCGGGATCGCGGCCGTGGGGATGCTCAGCATCGCAGGCATCATCATCGCTGGCGACGCCTACGGTCCGATTGGCGACAACTCGAAGGGCATCGCGGAGATGTCCGAGCTCGGCGAGGAGGTCGTGGCTATCACCGACGAGATCGACGCCGCGGGCAACACCACGAAAGCGATCACGAAGGGGTTCGCCATCGGCGCGGCCGGCCTCACGGCACTAGCCCTGCTAGCGTCCTACCAGGAGATAGTGAAGAGGCTCGTAGGGACCACTGTGGTGTTCGACCTCATGGACCCGCTGGTCATGATGGGGGTCTTCATCGGCATGAGTGTCCCCGTCATATTCTCGGCCATGATCATCCTCGCCGTCTCGAAGAACGCTTACAGGATGATCGAGGAGATACGCCGCCAGTTCAGGGAGATCCCCGGCCTCATGGAGGGCACCGGTACGCCGGAGTACGGTAAGTGCATCAACATCGCCACCAAGGGAGCGTTGACGGAGCTGCTGCCGCTGATCGTGTTCAGCATCATGGCGACCCTCATCGTGGGCTTCGTCGCCGGCATCAAGGCGCTGGCGGGCTACCTGAGCGGAGCCATGTTCAGCGGCTTCTTCCTCGCTATACTCATGGCGAACGCGGGGGGCCTCTGGGACAACGCCAAGAAGTACGTGGAGTCGGGCTACTTCGGAGGCAAGGGTAGCGAAGCCCATAAGGCGGCGGTCATCGGCGACACGGTGGGCGACCCGTTCAAGGACACTGCGGGGCCGTCGCTGAACACGCTGGTAACGGTTATCAGCCAGATCGCGTCGCTGTTCGCGCCTCTCTTCATCGCGTACGCGCTTCTGGGCCTCTAGGGGCCCTGCGCCGCCCTCTATTTTGAAGTGTCTTCCCTGTCTATACCTTTATTAGTTTGAACCATTCTACTTTGATAGCCAATCGAGGAGAACATCAATGTACAGGCATCTCAGGGAGGCGTGGAAGCGACCCAAGGACAGCTACGTATACGATGTCATGAGGCAGAGGGTCATCGTCTGGCGGAGGCAGCCTTCCACCGTCAGGATCGATAAGCCGACGAGGCTGGACAGGGCTCGTAGCGTGGGCTACAAGGCGAAGAAGGGGTTCGTCGTTGTGCGTACACGTGTCCGGAGGGGCGGCAGGCGGAAGATCAGGCCTGTGCTTGGGCGTAGGCAGAAGCGTATGGGTGTCAAGAAGTTTACTCCGGCGAAGAGCAAGAGGCTCATAGCCGAGGAGCGGACCGCCCGGAAGTATCCTAACCTCGAGGTGTTGAACAGCTACTGGGTGTGGCAGGACGGTCAGTACAAGTGGTTCGAGGTCGTCATGGTTGACCCTAGCCACCCTGCGATCAAGTCGGATAAGGACGTCGGCTGGGTAGCCGGCAGAAACTAGCTGCTGTGAGTTTTCTTATGACCTGCTGCAGGTCAGATCGGAAAATTTTTTTATTCGTATGTTTGTCTGGCGTAGCCGCCTTTCATGGGTTTGCGGTTCATGATGGATACGTCCCACTCCATCTTGAATACGAGGCGGATGTAGTTGAGGAGTCCCATCTTCTTGATTCTGCGGACGCTGTAGTGGATGATCATGTCGTCGAGTAGTTTGACTCTGCCTTTGTGTTTGATGCGTTTGTAGAGTTCGGTGTCGTCGGCGTAGGTGAGGGGGAGGTAGCCGCCGGTTTCGAGGAACGTGGTTTTTCTGAAGGCTGAGTTGGCTCCGCAGAGGTGGTACTTGCCGAGGGTGCTGAGGACGACGAGGAGGACGTTGCTGAGCCGGAAGAGTGTCTCGTAGGCGAGCTTCTCGGCTCCGGTTATGTCGGCCCAGTCGCTGGGGTCTAGGAACCCTGTGACGGCGATGACGGCGTCGTCCTCGAATCCTTTCAGTGTGGCTTCGAGCCATCCCGGGTATGGCTGGCAATCGGCGTCTGTGGTGGCGATGATGGGGGCCTCGGCGTTGTGGAAGCCGTCGTTTCTGGCTCCGCCGACTCCGTCGCTGGTCTGGGTGATGACCCTGTCGGCGAGGGTCTCGGCGATCATCCGGGTCCGGTCCAGGCTGTCTCCGTCCACGACTATTATCTCGATGTTTTCTCGGGGGATGGTCTGGCTGTGCAGCGAGTGTAGGCACTTTTCGATGTTTTTCTCCTCGTTGTATGTGGGGACGACGACGCTTATCAGCGGGCCAGGGCTTCGGCTGCTTGTTTCCCTGACTGTATCGCCTTGTCCATGTTGTGGTACTCCCATTCGCCGAACCTTCCTATGGGTGTGATGCGGTTACTTTCAAGGTACCGGTGTATAATGTTAACGTTTCTCCTGTGGTTCAGGTCGTAGATGACGTAGGCGTACTTGAAGTCGGCCGCCGTGCTGGTCTCCACCTCGTCGTCGGCTTTTATGAGGTCGGCCTTCACGAGGTCTTCGAGTACGCGTATCTTGGTCTCCTCCTTGTCCACATGGTCCCTGTAGGTCACCTCTACGAGGATGCTGCTTCGGCCCTCCGGCGTCGTCTGTGGGCTGAAGTTCATGGGGAAGCTGATCCTGTTGAACGCGAGGTCTTCCTCGGGGAAGTAGAGCCAGTGCTTGTCTGTGATCCGGGGCCGTTTGACTCCCACCATGACGCAGACTATGGAGTTGTGCACCAGCCTCTCCGCGGCCCTATGCACCTCCTCGGGGGCGTCGTCGATCATCTTGACGACCTCGGGGAGCGGCAGCGACGAGAGTACGCGGTCTGACTCGACATTTCTCCGTCTGCCGTCCTTCATGTAGACCACCTTGACTCCGTCTCCGTGGGGCTTCAGCTCGGTGGCCGTGGAGCCCAGCGAGACGTTCAGGCCCTTGGACAGCTGGGCGGCGAGGGCCCCGATGCCGCCGCGCTTCGGGTACCAGAAGACGGCGTTGGGGCCGAAGTCCTTGTCCTGTCTTCCCTCGGCCCCCCTCCTCATCTCGTCGACGCTGGGGGAGGGGACGCGGCCCGCGATCCAGTCCGTGTTCATCTCCTCGAGGGGGTGCTTCCACACCTTCTGGTTGTAGGGCACCATGTAGTGCCTGGCGACGCCGTCGCCGAAGGTGGAGCGTATCCACTCCATGAAGTTCCGGGGCTCCACCTGTCTCCGGTCTATGACGCCCTGGATGCACTCGTCTATTACATGCCTCGGCAGGGGGCTCAGGTTGGCCTCGAAGGGGTACTTGACATAGGTGTTCATCATGTAGATGTAGGCTCTGCGTTCGTGGGTGTGGAGGTTATCACTGAGGAGCCTGAAGAAGAGGTTCCTGGTGTACTCGTCCCGTGTGAAGAGGATGTGGGGGGCGTAGTCGAACACGTAGCCGTCTATGTATACGCTTCTGCAGAGGCCGCCCGCCTCCCGCTCCTTCTCGAGGACCATGTAGCCGTCCCTGAGGTGATATGCCGCGCTTAGCCCCGAGAGCCCTGCGCCGAGTATGGTTATCATGGTGGTCAGCCGAAGAACTTGATGAGCTTCTCGGCCACTATGGTGCTGTTGCCCCGCTGGGCCTCGACGCTGCCGGATCCGATGTGAGGGGTGCACACCACGTTGGCTCGCCTGACCAGCTCGGGGTCGGGACTAGGCTCGGACTCGAAGACGTCGAGCGCCGCCCCGGCGACCTTCCCAGAGTCGAGCGCGGCCTTGAGGGCGGCCTCGTCTACGATGCCTCCCCTAGCGGCGTTGACTACGTAGACGCCGTCCTTCATCTTCTCGAACTGTGGTGCGCTGATCATGTGCTTGGTCTGGGGCAGCAGGGGCACGTGGACTGTGATGAAGCCGCTCTCCGCGAGCAGCGTGTCCAGGTCCACGTCCTTGGCGCCGATCTCCTCCACGAAGTGCCGGAGCTTGTCCATGAGGACGTCGTAAGCCAGGACCTCCATGCCGAGGGCTCTGGCTTTCTTGCCCACCATGTAGCCTATGCGGCCGAACCCGATTACGCCGAGGGTCCTGCCGCTAAGCTCGATGCCGGTGAGCCGGTTCTTCTCCCACCTGCCCTGCTTCGTCGTGGAGTCGGCGACTGGGATGTGCCTCGCCATGCTGAGCATGAGGCCGATGACTAGCTCGGCGACGGCGTTGCACGGCGCCTCGGGGCTGTTGAATACCTCTACTCCCTTCTCCTTGGCGTACCCTGTGTCGATGTTGTCGAGGCCGACGCCGGCTCGTGCTATTGCCTTGAGGCTTGTGGCCTTCTTCAGCACCTCCGCTGTGAGCTTGGTGCGGCTCCTAACGACGACTGCGTCGTAGCCTCCGATGACCTTCATGAGTTCCTCGCCGGTGATGTCGGTCCTCAGGTCCACTGTGAGGCCGGCTTCCCTGAGCATCTTGACGCCGTCCTCGTGGATTGGGTCGGATACCAGTACTTTGACCATGTTTTTCACTTATCTTCGGCCCTTGGCCGACACTATCTGTATCACATCGTTGTTCTCTAGGATATAGGTGTCGCCGAGGCGTCTCTTGGTGCGGGCGTCGACGGCGTAGATGAAGCCCTCGGCGAGGTCTGTGTGTATCTCCGACGCGAACTGTTTTGCGGTGGTTCCCCTTGTGACGAGGAAGCAGTCGGGGAGCACCTGGCCTCTGTGGTTGGTGAGCTTCTCGGCGTCCTCGACGGGGTAGACGGTTATCATGTCGAGGAGGCCGAAGAACGCCTCGTTGATGGCGTCCTGGAGGCCGGTGCCTCCCCACTTGTCGAATGCCTTCTCCTTTATCGTTTCGAGGGCTCTGCGCTGTCCGTCTGTCAGCTTCTCGGGGGACGCGACGTTGAACTCGGGGTCGCCGGGGGTGTACTGGACGAGCCCAGCCTCGGCGGCGCGTCTGAGGGCCAGCTCGGCCTCGGCGCAGGTGGGGACGACCCTGTAACCCGCCTCTTTCATGCGCTCGATGTTCTGTTCGGCTCCGTCCCTGTCGGCCTTGTTGGCGGCGACTATGAGGGGCTTGCTCACCTTGCGGAGCTGGGTTGTGAAGCGGTTGAACTCGTCGTCCGTCCAGCCTCCGCTGTTGAAGCCGTCGAGCCCCGTCTCCTGTATGGCCCGGGCTATCTGGTGGCGGCTGATCCCGAGGCCGGTGAGCCGTTCGTCCAGGTGTCTGCTTATGTGCTCCTTCTTGCTCTGGGCGGTTCGGCTGACCTTGTCCCAGTCCTTCCTTATGAGGGCGCGTAGCCAGAGGTCGAATTCTTTCTCGAACATCTTGACGTCGTCTATGGGGTCGTTGGTCATGAGGTCGACGGGCTGGCCGTTGAGGTCGGTGGCGCCGCTGGCGTCGGCTACGACGATGAGTGCGTCTGCGCGGCGCACCTCGTCGAGGAACTGGTTGCCGAGGCCCCTGCCCTGGTGGGCGCCTGGGATTAGGCCGGGGGTGTCGATGAGGTCGACGGGGATGAGGCGCACGCCGTCCACGCACGCGCTGTTGACGGGGTTGTCCTGTACGCCGAGCTCGCGGCAGACGCAGGGGGCTCGGATGTAGCCGACGCCTCTGTCTGCCTTGACGGTTGTGAAGGGGAAGTCGGCGATGTCCACGGGTTTGAGGGTGGCGGCGCCGAAGAAGGTGCTCTTGCCTACGTTGGCTTTGCCAACGAGCCCCACCATCTTAGCCATTGCTTTTCATGTGTTCTGTGGGGTTGGAGCGCATAAGGTTATCCACTTTGTTTCAGGGGACCTGTAATTGGAGGAAAATCGTTTTGGGTGGGGGGTTTGTTCATAGTGACAAGGATATTAAATTTCTCATTATAACTATATTTTATCAATATAAAAATTCATACATGCAATTTACCGCTTACAAATGGTAAAAACCGGTAAAAAGAAGATAATAAAAGTGGAGCTAAGGCATTACGTTCGTATCTGGAGAACGTTGTTTTCCACCTACACCCCAATGGTTCTTGGGAATCTGATGCACTATGACACGAACAGCTTCTGGTGGACATCCGACAGCTTTACACATGGCTTCAGTCTGTAACTCGATGACTCTTCCTACTGTTTCATCATCTTTTCCAGCCCAGAACTTTACCTCAATCAGTGGCATATCAACCGTATCTAAAAGGAGAGATTCAGGATATAGGATTATCTTACAACCCAATCCATAATTTTATCCTCATTGTACGATAAGTCTTTGTTATGAGGCTTGAAGATCGTTTAGAGATACTCGAAGTAATAGCGAACCTAGCTTTCAAACATGATTCCCTGGACTTTGAAGGATACAAGAATTTGTTTAAAGAGGATGTGTTGAGGTCTATTAACTTTCAAGGCGGTGAACCTACTTTCACTGAAGGCAGGGAGAAGGGTACCCAAAACACAGTAAACCGACTTAAGATGCTAACTGAGCGTGGGATACAGGACCGACACTATTACCTGAACCCGATTCTGGAGCAGGTTTCCGATGATGTGGTGAAGGGTAAGGTTGGTGTGATTATTGTTAATCAGCATAGAGACGAGGAGTCGCCGAGGTGGAGCAGTACTGGGCTTGCTGATATAGTCTTTAACAGGACGAGAGATGGGTGGAAGATAGCTGAGTTCCATGTACACTTAGACAGACCAGACCCACGACCATCACACAATATATAATCCAGAATTTGATAAAGGAAACCTTAATTTCAAAACAAGGGTCGAAGATTTTATCCACAATTCATCAAGTTTGTTTAACTGTTAACTCTTTGTATGAGTTGTGTTAGAATCCTCCTGTGAATCTGACGACTCGATAACTATATGACTAACTCAAACAAGCTCTAAGCAATTATTGAAATTCAGTTATTCCAAATAACTAGGAATAAGCGTCTTTTTTTTGGGGGGGGGGGTAGGTTCGAGTCAGGTTTAGGCGGGGCTCTTCTTCCCTGTCATCTCGTCTACTTTTATCTCTATGACGAGGAGGTCCTTGAACTTCGTTATCTTTTCGAGGTTAAGCCTTCTGCCTTTGCCGAAGGCGTATTTATCGCTGAGGAGGCGCAGAGCCTTGAGCTTGTCCTCGGGGTCCTCGATGAGCGTGGCGGTGCCGTTGGCTATGACGCTCCTGTAGGTCCAGCTGTAGTTGCAGGGGTCGTCGCCTTCGACGATCTCGCCGCCGTCGACCTCGAAGCAGACCCGGGGGTTCCGCTGGATGTCCTTGACCTTCTTGCCGTCTCTGTGGGTGTGGAGGATTATCCTGTCGTTGGTGTAGACGAAGTTCATGGGGACGACGTAGGGGCGGCCGTCGACGGCCGTGCCCAGCCTGCCCACCTGGTTCTCCCTGAGTATCTCCTCCAGCACCGCCTTCTCCTTTATCTCCTTGTCCTTGCGGCGCATGGTTGACATGGTTTTAAACCGGGCCCGCTGGGCTTAATGGTTTCCCTCGTGGAAACGGTTACTGACCCTATTAAATTCATGTTGCTCAGCAGGAGTCCCTGTGGAGTGGGACGACTCTTAGCCTTATGTTCCGCGTTTCACATGCTATCGGGATTCAATTGAGCGAGGAACGTAACTTCAGGGACTCCATGAGGCGCAACGACAAGGGCAGGTGGCGCATAGCCGAGATCAACATAGAGATCAGCCCAGAGGTAGGCGAAGAGTACGACTCACAGTACGAGCGCTGCCACGGCCTCTTCGAGGAATTCTGCATCGTCAGCAAGAGCATCGAGCAGAGCATACCGATAAACGTGAAGGTCAACAGGAGGTAGCTACCCGACCACCCAGGTGTGCCCGCACTTGGTGCACCTGAACTTCTCGACGCTGCGGTCGTTGCTCACGCCGGCGTGCTCCCCTAGGGCGACTGTGATGTTGCGGTAGGCCTCAAGGTTGCCGCACGCGGGGCACATCCGCTGGACGACTATGGCGCTCTCGATCCCGCTCATAACGTACACCGGCTCGGCTTCGCCGGCGGGGCCCGCCTTGATCTCTATGACCTGGACTGCCTTCATCCACCCGCACCGCGGGCAAACGTAGCCCTTGATGTCGGCTTTCATGAAGCTGCCGCAGCGGTCACAGAACTCTACCATGTTTGTTCACCCAAGAACACTATCTAGTATATATGGTCCAATATAGGATTTTACTAAAATACTCCCTAAAAAAGGCTTGTTACTAGTCAAGCACACCATATAAATCACGAACGAGATACAGGTCTCATGCGGTTTACGGCCAACCACGACGTTGCTATCGGCGTAGAAAACCTCGAAAAATCGATGAAATTCAACGAAGAGACTCTCGGACTCACACTTATAGAGACAGGCGCCGGGCGAGCCGTCTTCGACGCCAGCGAGTCCAGGTGAAAAGGCGTGTGGTCAACGTTTTCTGCGCGACAACACCATGTACTTGACAGCGAGCTCCTCCGACATGCTCCTAAGGTTCCTAGCGATGTCGTCTGTGGTGAGTATCCCAACAACCCTGTCCTTCTCGTCCACGACCACCAGTCGGCGGATGCCGTACTCGTTCATCATGTCAACGGCCATGTCGACGTCGGCGTATATGCTGATGCCCACCACGGGCTTGGTGCAGACCTGATCGGCGTCGCATTTGTCGGGGTCTCTGCCCTCCGCCAGGACCCTGTGAACGAGGTCGCGCTCGGTCACGACGCCGACAGGGAAACCGTCCTTCACCACAACAACGGAGCCGATGCCCCGGTCACGCATCAGCTTCGACAGCTGCCCACACGGGGCGTCCGGGGCCACCATCACCGGGTCCCGGACCATGACATCTGAGACCTTCATCTCATGTATTGAACAGAGTGGAAACCGGGAAAAGAACTTGCCGGTTCACGCTTTCTCCACGCTTGGCGGGTCCCCAGGCACGACCCTGAGGCAGAACCCGAACCTGTTGAGGTCCATGGCGCAGTGGAAGTCACCTTCCACGAACTCGGGCTGCTCGGGGTCGAAGAACTTGGCGCCCTGCGGGTGCTCCCTGATCCTCTGCTTCATGGAGGCGAAGTCAGGTTCGAGGCCGTTGAGCCTCTTCTCTATGTACTCGGCGAGGGACTCGTCCTCGGGGCTCTTCACCCGTCCGCCCCTGCCCATCGCGACGAGGCTGACGGTCTCTGGGTTCTTCCTCTTGATGTACTCGACGATGGCGTCCGCCATCACGAAGCTGCCCAGCAGTATCTCGTCCGCACCGACGGCGTTGACGATGCCTTGGGTGCCCGCGCTCGTCGTCTGGACCACCGAGCGCCCAGTGAAGTCGACGCCTCTCACCTCGTAGGGACTGTTCCCATAGTCGAAGCCAACCACCTTCCTGCCCCCGCGCTCGCCCATGAGCACCCAGTCCGGGTGGAGCTCCCTGAGCCTGAAGGCCTCATCAAGGCTCCCCACGGGGTGGATGCGCTCAGCCCCGTTCCCCATGACGTAAGCCGCCGTCGTGAAAGCCCTGAACACGTCTATGACTACCGTGAGCCCCACTGCCCGCTTGGAGCCCTCTACGAGGCTTAGCCGCCTGACCTGCAACTCAGAGCCGCCCCACGGCCATCGATGGGCCGCCATCTTCAATCAAATCGGTTCAAAGAGAATAGATGGGGTGGCTTAAGTCGTTAACCCTACTGGTGTCCCTTCAGCAGGCTCGTCTTCTCCTGGAAGTCCACAGGGCTGCCGCTGCCCAGAGTGAAGAGCATCTCCTGTATGAGGCTCGTGGCATCCTCAACGTCACCCGCAACCCTCTGGGCGCGGAGAAGGTTCCACGCCCATTCCAAGGCCTCGAAGGCACCTATCTCGTATGTTGACACGGCGAGTCACTTGATGCATACCATCCTGAACCGGTTTTAAAGGAAACGCAACGTCTCAAAGCTAAGAGTCGGGTGAATGTGGGCGACTATACCCAGCGTCAAACGCGAGCCATGTAGGCGACGTATCTGTCTCCGAAGAACTCGACGAGCTTCATCTCCTCGTATGAGGCCAGATGGTGGTAGAACAGGAAGACGCCCAGCAGGACCACCAGCGCCGCAACTGACGCCGTGGAGACCACGAGCCCTAGAAACACCGTCATTATGCCTAGGTACATGGGGTGACGGCTCAACCCGTAAACCCCGTAGTCCACCAGCTCGGCCTCCTCCCTGGCGACCCCGAAGATCTGCTCGTGGGCCCTCCATCCCATGTAGCCGCCAGCTACGGTGAACACCAGGAACAGGGCGTTGCGTATGGACGACGGTATGTACTGAGAGTAGCTTGTGGTCACGTGCAGCCAGAAGGAATCCGACGCCCACACGACAAAGAAGATGGTAACAACAACAGCCTGTGAGGCGTCTGCGTAAGGGGCCTCGCTCTCCTCGTAGTCCTCGGGTAGCATCCATTACGTTAATGGGACTCAGGTGTAATAAGTGAGGACAACATACGCGCTTGGACGTTTATGAAAAAAGTGACGGCCTCTACACATAACTTCTAAAAGAGTGTAACGCGTAAACCTTGGTTGCGTGGGCTACGGATGCAGGATATAAAGCTCATCAGAGAACAGCCCGAAAAAGTGCGGGAAAACCTAGCCAGAAGACACGACCCCGAGAAGCTTGAACTCCTAGACCACGTCATAGAGACGGACAAGACGTGGCGGGAGCTTACGCAGAGGGTCAACGATCTACGCAGGAGAAGGAACCAGATATCCAGCGAGATCGGTAAAGTGATGAAGGAGGGCGGCGACGCCTCAAGCCTCAGGAAGGAGGCTTCGGAGATACCCTCCCAGCTACGCGGGCTAGAGTCTCAGATGAACGAGAGCCAGGAAAGGCTCCGAGACGGACTGATGCGGCTGCCCAACATGCTCCACGAGTCTGTGCCCTACGGCGAGGACGAGCACGACAACGTCGAGGTCAAGCGGTGGGGCGAGAAGCCGGACTTCGGGTTCAAGCCCAAGAGCCACGCAGAGATAGTCACCGCGCTGGGAATCGGCGACTTCGAGAGGGGCGCCAAGGCGGCCGGGTCAGGCTTCTACTACCTCAGGAACGAGCTGGCGCTCCTGGACAAAGCGATCCAGCGGTACGCGATCAACCACCTAATCAAGAAGGGGTACAGCCTCATCGTGCCCCCGTACATGATCAGGCGAGCCGCCTACGAGGGGGTCACTGACCTCGCCGACTTCGAGAGCGTCATGTACAAGGTGGAGGACGAGGACCTATACCTAATAGCCACCAGCGAGCACGCCATGGCGGCCATGCTCCAGGACGAGACGCTGCTGGCGGGGGACCTGCCCGTAAGGCTGTGCGGTGCAAGCCCCTGCTTCAGGAGGGAGGTGGGCGCCCACGGCAAGTACACCAGGGGCCTCTTCAGGGTGCACCAGTTCCACAAGGTAGAGCAGTTCATCTTCTCTCTGCCCGAGCAGAGCTGGGGGCTCCACGAGGAGCTGCAGAGGAACTGCGAGGAGCTCTACCGGGGGCTGGGCCTCCACTACAGGGTCGTCAACGTCTGCACAGGCGACATTGGGATCATAGCGGCGAAGAAGTACGACACCGAGTTCTGGATGGCGGACGGCGAGTTCCGCGAGATCGGGTCCAACAGCAACTGCACCGACTATCAGGCGCGCCGCCTCAACGTAAAGTACCGCCTCAAGGAGGGGGCGCCGCCCGAGGGCTTCGTCCACACCCTGAACAACACCGCCATGGCGACGAGCCGGACAATGATCGCCGTCATAGAGCAGTATCAGCAGGAGGACGGGACCGTTAAAGTGCCGGAGGTGCTGCAGCCTTACATGAACGGCCTGAAGGCCATCGACGGCAGCCTGAACAAGCTACACATCTAATCTTATTCAAGTGTCAGTTAATTTCAACACCATTTCTTTATATACATATGAAATATAATACATGGATTTGACCCGCGTGTAAGGGGAATATGTATGAAAAGAGGTTTGAATGATATCTGTTACGGGTTCTTCTCTACTCTGGCGAACCCGACTAGACTGGCGATCCTTGAGAAGCTTTCTGAGGGAGAGAAGAATGTCACGAGGCTCGCCTCGGAGCTTGGGCAGGAGCAGAGTATGGTGAGTCACAACTTGAAGATGCTTGAGCAGTGTAGGTTCGTGTTCTCCGAGAGGCGGGGCAAGAAGAAGTACGTCTCGCTGAACGAGGATACCGTAAATTCGATTTTAGGTATCGTTGAGAACCATGAGGCTAAATACTGTAGGGCCACCGGTAACTGCCCGTTCAGGGGTTAGTTGTAGACTCCTTTTTTGGATGGGTCTTATCCGCAACCCTTATATTCTAATGAAACATTCTTCATATGAAGATTGTTTCAGATAAGGTGTCTGGTGTGAAGAAGGGATTCACAAACCTCTGCTACGGCTTCTTTTCCACCTTGGCTAACCCGACGCGGCTAGCCATAATCGAGAAGCTCGAAGAGGGGCCCATGAATGTAACGGGGCTCGTGGACGCCCTAGGCCAGGAGCAGAGCATGGTGAGCCACAACCTGCGGCCCCTCGTCCGGTGCAAGCTGGTGAGAGTGAGGAGGGAAGGTAAGCAGAGGGTATACAGCCTCAACCACGAGACCCTGGACCCTATAGTGAAGTCGGTTGAGCTCCACGCGGAAAAGTTCTGCGAAGGCGGCGCCAACTGCCCACTCAAGGTCCAGTCTGAGACGTCCTGAGAGGAGATGAGAGAAAATGTTTTGTTATCAATGTGAGCAGACGGCCGGAGGAACCGGCTGCACACGTGTAGGAGTATGCGGAAAACAGCCAGAGGTGGCAGCGCTGCAGGACCTCCTGGTCCACGCATTGAAGGGATTGAGCGCCGTCGCCGTGGAGGCGAGGAAACTCGGCGTCGAGGACGCGGAGATAAACCAGTTCACCAACGAGGCCATGTTCAGCACCCTCACCAACGTGAACTTTGACCCCGAGAGGTTCCTTCCGTTAATCCGTAAAAGCGTGGAGCACCGGGAGAGGCTCAAGGCTCAGGTGGAGAAGAAGGGCGGTAAACCCAGCTACCCCAAGGCGGCGAGCTTCAAGCCCGCGGAGAGCCTGGAGGAGATGATCAAGCAGGGCGCAGAGGTAGGGGTCATGAGCAGCCCCAGCATAGACCCCGACGTCCTCAGCCTCCAGCAGCTACTCATCTACGGCATCAAGGGAGTGGCGGCGTACGCCGACCACGCCCACATACTGGGCAAGGACAACCCCAAGATCAGCGAGTTCATCCACAGAAGCCTAGCCGCAACCCTGGACCCCAATAAATCGGTCGCGGAGATGTACGACCTGGTGATGGGCTGCGGGGAGGCGAACCTGTGGGCCATGGAGCTGCTGGACGCCGCGAACACCGGATCTTATGGCCACCCTGTGCCCACTGAGGTGCCCCTCGGCCACAAGAAGGGAAAAGCCATACTGGTCTCGGGCCACGACCTCAGAGACCTGGAGATGCTGCTGAAGCAGACAGAGGGAAAGGGCATCTACGTTTACACCCACGGCGAGATGCTTCCCACCCACGGGTACCCCGCGCTCAAGAAGTACAACCACTTCTACGGCCACTACGGCACAGCTTGGCAGAACCAGATCAAGGAGTTCGCCCAGTTCCCGGGCGCCATACTCATGACCACCAACTGTATCCAGAGGCCCACGGAGAGCTACAAGGATAACATATACACCACGGGCCTCGTGGGATGGCCCGGGGTCACCCACATCAAGGACAAGGACTTCACCCCGGTCATCGAGAAGGCGCTTGAGCTGGAGGGCTTCAAGGAGGACGACCCCGGTGACAGCGTCATGGTGGGCTTCGCCCACAACGCCGTGATGGGCGTCGCAGGCAAGGTCATCGACGCGGTGAAGGAGGGCAAGATCAGGCACTTCTTCCTGGTGGGCGGCTGCGACGGCGCGAAGCCGGGGCGCAGCTACTACACCGAGTTCGTGGAGAAGGCACCCGAGGACACCGTGGTGCTGACGCTGGCGTGCGGCAAGTTCAGGTTCTTCGACAAGAAGCTGGGCGACATAGGAGGAATCCCGAGGCTGCTGGACATCGGCCAGTGTAACGACGCGTACAGCGCGGTCCAGATCGCGTTGGCGCTCGCGGATGCCTTCGAGATGGGCGTGAACGACCTTCCACTGAGCATTATACTGAGCTGGTACGAGCAGAAGGCCGTCGCCATACTGCTGACGCTGTTTTACCTGGGCATCAAGGACATCAGGCTCGGACCGAGCCTCCCCGCGTTCATAACCCCGAACATACTGAACGTGCTGGTGGAGAAGTTCAACGTCATGCCCATATCCACACCCGACGAGGACCTGAAGGCCATCCTAGGATAACCCACTTTTTATGGTGAAACTGATGGAGATAACGAGAGTAGCCGACACGGCGCCTGGGAAGAACCCACACGGCGTGGAGACCAAGAAGATATACGACCACGAAAACGCCCTAGGGGTCCACATACTGCTGAGGCCGGGCGAAAGGCTCAGACGGCACATCACCCCCGTGGACGTCATGTTCTACGTACTTGAGGGAGAGGGCGTCGTGGAGATAGGCAACGAGAAGATGGCGGTGGGAAGGGACTCAGCGGTTCACAGCCCCGCCAAGATAGTGCACTGCTGGTACAACGAGTCCGACTCGGACCTCAGGGTCCTCGTCGTTAAGACGCCGCGCCCCACAGAGTCCACTGTTTTACTTTAATTCTCTTTCACTCGACCCCACAACCACGTTTATAGCTATAAAAAGACGAGAGATACAGAAGAGCCGCCGAGGAGCTATTCGAGCTTCTCGGCGTCTAGGTGTCGAACACCGTCTGGACCCGCCAGCCCTTCTCCTCCTCCGCTATCTCCATCATGTGGTACGTGACGGCCTTGACGGCGATACCCACCTCGTGTGTCTCACGGCTGAACCTCTCGCCTACGCACCGAGCCTTGGCGGTGAAACCATCCATGTCAACCTGTATGTCGATCCTTCTCGGAACCAGAAACTCGACGTCGTTCAAGTAGAGGAACTCGTCCATGAGGTTGAAGAGCAGGCTCTCCATGTCCATCCCCTCGGCCTCCAAGGTGAACTCCTCTTTCTCGGCTATTCCCTCGATGGGAGTCATGGCGTTGAACATGCCGAAGGCCAGGTTGGCGAAAGCCTCTCCGAGGGTGGAGCCTGTGGCCTCGACGAGGAGGTCCGCCAGCGGGCCCCCCTCCGGGTAGGTGAACCCTGTCATCACTCCCACTCTACGGTGCTCGGGGGTTTATGGGTTATGCCCCCACCAGGCCACCATGGAACCTGAGCCAGTAAACCGGGGCCTCATCGTAGGTGATCCTCTCATGGCCCCAGAAGACGTCGATGTCTCCACTGCTGGTAAAGCTGTACCTCCATGGGGCCGCAACGTATTCCTCTGGGCCACGGTACGGGTTCTTTCTCTCCACAAGCCCCAGAGCCTTGACGAGGAACCCGAACACCTCACCCGGGTCGTGGGTCGTGGCGACGCCGTAGTAATTCATAGACCATATGGCATGGTCATCCCTGAAGACCACTTCCTCACCAATGAAGGGGTTGCCCCCGAAGTACCTGTCCCTGTAGGTGTAGCCGTCTCGGGAGAGCAGGTATTCTTTCGAGCCGTCAGCGAGCCGCTTAGGCTCAGAGGTTGACGAGCCATAGGTACGCCTCTTGGCCCACACCAGAAAATCAGCTAGATCCATAAAGAAACAGAATATGTGGGTTATTAGAAGGTTTACTCCCACTCTATGGTGGACGGGGGTTTATGGGTTATGTCGTAGACGACCCGGGTGACGCCGGGTATCTCGTTGCCTATCCTGTTGCTTATACGCTCCAGGACCTCCCACGGCGCCTTGCTGAAGCTGGCGGTCATCGCGTCGACGCTCTCGACCAATCTGACGGCTATGGTCCACCCGTACGCCCGCTCGTCGCCCTTAACCCCCGTGGCCTTGGTGTTGGTCAGCACGGCGAAGTACTGCCAGAGCCTGTCCCTGAAGGGGTGGGCCTCCACCTCGGCTCTCGTCGTGTCGCTGGGCAGTATCTCGCTGTAGACGTTCATCTCGCGGACCCTGCGGGCTATGAGGTGGCAGTACTGGCCGCCGAAGTCCAGGATGGCTATCCCGTCGTGTCGTGTGTCGGGGGTCATTAACTATCATGGAGGGAGGGATGTTTTAATGATTTTGTTAAATAATCGTGCAAGTTTGCATATATATTTCATGTTTAATGCCTACGACCGCCGCATACTGGGCGGTGCTTGTGATCGCCGTCGTCCTAACCCTTGTCAACCTAGGTACAAGATGTGACGTCGCCTACAGCCCGGTCATCGTCTGCGCCCTCGCCAGCATAGTCTACAAGCAGATGGCGGAGCCCCTGATACCCTACGCCGCCCGGGCTGGGGGCCCTGATGATAATCGCGGGATAAGCCTCACCCTGGTGAAGAGTAGTGGGGTCTAGAGGTTATCTAGGAGCCTGTCCACGTCTTCCTTCGTGTTGTAGAAGTGGTTCGATACCCGTACGTGGTCGCCGTGGGCCGACCTGCCCGTCACCTTGATCTTCATGGCCTTGAGCCTCGCAGCCAGCTCCACGGCGCCTTCCTGGAAGTAGCTCACTATCGTCGACGCCGGGGGGCCGGGCGTCCAGAGCTTCTTCCCGAGACCGGATAGCCGGTCGTAGAGGTAGCGTGAGAGCATGAGGTTCCGTTTCTCCACTTGGCCGATGCCTACCCTGTTCAGGTACTCTAGGGACCGCTCCATGGCGTACATGCCCTGGAAGTGGAGTGTCCCGTACTCGAACTTCTCGGCGGTCCCGAGGTCGACCGGGTCCTCGGGGTTGTCGCCGCCCCATATCTGGTTCTTCCATCCGGTCCTGTCCGGCGTCAGCTCAGCGAGGTTCTCCCGCTTCACGTAGAGGAAGCTGAGCCCCGCTGGGCCCATGAGGTACTTGTAGGGGGCGAAGCTCACGTAGTCCACGCCGTCCCTCCTGTAGTCCACGTCCAGGGCGCCCACCGCCTGAGTCGCGTCCACAAGCACCTTGGAGCCGTGGCTGTGGGCTACCTCGGCCACCTCCCCCAGGTCGAGCCTCTGGCCGTTGACGTAGCTCACCTGGCTGACCTGGACGAGCCTGGTCCTGTCGTCCACGAGCTTCTCCAGGTCGTCGGTGTCGAAGACGCCTTCCACCGGCCTCCACACGCGGGGCTCGACGCCGTGCCTAGCCGTGGTGTGGGTGTGCAGCGGGTTGTGCTCCCACTCGGGGAAGACGACGTTGTCGCCTCTCCTCCACTCTGTGCCGTTCACAACGATGTTGAGCCCCGAGCCGGTGCACATGTCGAAGGCGACCTCCTCGGCGGAGACGTGGATGAAGGCTGCGACCATCTCTCTAACCCGTCTCGCCTTGGCCAGCCACTCTTGGAGGATCGTCCTGTCCCCCGTGGTGTCGAACATGTACCACTGGTCCACGTACTCTCCGTAGCCGTCCCTCACCTGCGCCGGCATGAGCCCGACGAACGCGTTATCAAGATATACCCAGTCCCTCAGGACGGGGAAGTCCATACGAATCGCGGAGACATCCATGAAAGCCTCACCCATGATGCGTCATATGATGGGCGTTGCTGCGTTTAAGCTAAGCTATGCATGGCGGGCGCCCCGGTCAGACGTATACGTTGGTCTTCTGCATCTGGAGCCCCGGGCCGCCCACCACGACGAGGGTCCTCGACCCCAGCATGGTCTTCTCGCTCGGCTCTATACTCGCCTTGCCTCCGCTGCTCTCCTGGGCGAGGAACCCGGCGAACATGGCGAAGGGGCAGACATACGTGCCTGAGACCAGTCTCCGGCAGTCCCCACCAAACATGCAGCCGCGGATGTTGAACCTGAATGAACGGTGGTCCTCCATCACCGCCGTAGCCTTCTCGGCGACGCCCGAAGACTCAAGGAGGGCGCTGTACTTGTCGAGGGTCTTCTCCACGCTGTGGATCGTTATGAGGCCCATGGTGGGCACTCCCGTCACCTTGTAGAGGGCGTCCCGCATCATACCC
>Ga0114921_10000416_pt1 | contig 18129 bp, 14 predicted proteins | sample BentaG_FD_87016 | JGI IMG/M metagenome (GOLD analysis project Ga0114921, IMG submission 87016) | Deep subsurface microbial communities from South Atlantic Ocean to uncover new lineages of life (NeLLi) - Benguela_00093 metaG | ecosystem: Environmental > Aquatic > Marine > Oceanic > Sediment ...
GCCTACAATATTAGCTTTAGAGATGGGAATAAAAATAGCACTTGCAAATAAGGAAAGCTTAGTAATTGCTGGTGATCTTATTATGGGAATCAAAAAGATAAAAAAAGGAGAAATAATTCCAGTTGATAGTGAACATAGTGCTATATTTCAGTGCCTTCTTGGAAGAAAAAAAGAAGACATAGATAAAATTATTCTTACTGCTTCAGGAGGTCCATTTTTTAGGAAAAAAATTAACGAGCTTGAGAAAGTAACAGTAGAACAGGCGATTTCCCATCCAAGGTGGAAAATGGGTAAGAAAATATCTGTTGATTCAGCAACTTTGATAAATAAGGGATTTGAGATAATAGAAGCACATTACCTATTTGGTATTGAACCACATAAAATAAAAGTTTTAATTCACCCAGAAGCAATAGTTCATTCCATGGTTCAATTCAAAGATGGTTCTATAATTGCTCAACTTGGACCTACCGATATGAGAATTCCGATACAATACGCTATAACATATCCTGAAATGTCTAAATCACAGGTGAAAAAACTTGATTTAGCTCAATTAGAAAAATTGACTTTTTTTGAACCAGATATAAAATCATTTACAGCATTAAAGCTTACTTATTTTGCTCTGGAATTAAAGAAGAAATACCCTACAATTATGGCAGTAGCAGACGAGATAGCAGTTGAGGCTTTTTTGCAAGAAAAGATAAAATTTACAGATATTACAAAAATTATAGAAAAAGTAATGAATAAATTTGAAGGCTGCACTATACCTGATTTAGAAGCATATTTTCAAGCAATGAACTGGGCAAGAAATATTACAAATCAGATCATTAATGAAATAACCAAAAATTAAATTTATTATAATATTGAATTCTATTTAAAAAATAAAATGAATCCATCATTTTTTAGTTATTTAAAAGCAATAATAGCATTTTCACTAATAATAATTGTGCACGAGTTTGGTCATTTTATTGCTGGAAAACTAAGTAAAATTGAAGTATTAGAAGCAGCTTTGGGTTTGGGACCCAAACTATTTAAAACAAAAATAAAAGATACTATATATGCAATATGTTGTATTCCCGTTGGAGGATATGTGAAATTTCTTGGTCAAGACCCACTTGAAAATATACCCTTGGAAAAGAGAGGGGTTGCATTCAGATACAAATCTATAAAAAAAAGATTTTTAACAGTAATTGCTGGTCCACTTTTTAACTATATAACAGCAATTTTACTTTTAGCTATAGCAATAAATATGGGCATATATTTTGGAACTACAAAAATTGAAGATGTCTTAGCTAATACTCCTGCACAAGAAGCTAAATTTATGGCAGGAGATGAGATTATAAGAATAAATGGAGAGGAAGTTGAAACCTGGGATGATATAACTGAAATAATTTCTGAACATCCTGGAGAAAAACTCGAATTTCAAGTTAAAAGAGATGGAATGATTACTATATTGTATCCAAGATTAACCAAAAAAGAAGGAAGCGGATTCTTAGGAATAGCAACAGTTGTTGAAAAAAGAAGAGTTCCATTTCTAAAAGCTCTAGTGATGGGAGCAGAATCAACAATTATGACTTCTTATCACTTCTTGGTAGCCATTCCCATGCTTATAATTGGAAAAATTCCATTAGAATATGCTCGACCAATAAGTCCTATTGGAGTAGTAAAGCTAATAGCTCAAACAGATATAACTTATGGAATTCAAAGTTTTCTTCAACTACTTGGAATGATGTCAGTCATAATAGCTATTGGAAATCTCATTCCCATACTTCCACTTGATGGAGGACATATCCTATTTATGATTATTGAAAAGGTAATTGGTAAAAAAGTAAACCCAAAAGTTATTATAGCAGTTTCTAACATTGGGACATTGATTTTAATTGTAATATTTTTATTTGCCTTCTATCTTGATATATTCAGTCCAATTGATATTTCATTTTTAAGATAATTTTAATCAATTTATACTCTTTTCTTAAGATTATCCTATTACAACCGTTTTAACTTTATTTAAATGATTCTAATAAAATTTATATTTCTAACAAATAGTATAATAATTTTTAAAATCTATAGTTTTAAATTAAAGTTGGTAATATTTTAATTCCTACAGAAAAATTAAGATTTACTATAAGACCTCTAAATAGGTCTTATTATTATTTATAAACTAATCTAACTTAAGTAATTTTAGTATACAACGTGTCTAATGATAGGGGTTCAGTCCTTTTTTAGTCTCTTTATTAACAAATTTGCTGAATAAAGGTTCTATCCTATTCTGGTAAAATAGAATAAAATCATACTCATATCTTATTTATGTTTATAACTAAAATTATCAGGTTAATTTATTATAAGTATAATAATAATAATAATAAGAAGAATAAGAATAAGAATAAGAATATAAATTACCTTAAAGGATTTTAATTAAAATGGCTAGTTATACAAAAAGAATATATGTTGGAAATGTACCGATAGGAAAAGGTGCACCAATATCAGTTCAAACAATGATTAAGGTAAAAACCACTAATATAGATGCAGTATTAAACCAGATAAAGGAAGTAGTAGAAGTAGGATGTGACATTATAAGAATATCAATTCCTGATAAGGATTCGCTAAAAGCATTAAAAAAGATTAAAAATAAGTCACCCATTCCAATAATTGCAGATATTCATTTTGACTACAGACTAGCTATTAAAGCCATTTTATCTGGGGCAGATTGTATTAGAATAAACCCAGGAAATATAGGAAGCAAGGAAAGAATTGTAAAAATTGCAAAAGCTGCTAAAAAAGCAAATATTCCCATAAGAGTAGGGGTTAACGCTGGTTCAATAAAAGAAGAAATATTAAATAAATGTAAGGGAAGTATTGTGGACTCATTAGTAAAAAGTGCATTAGAAACTGTGAAAGTATTAGAAGAGTATGATTTCTATCAGATAAAGATATCAGCAAAAGCATCAAATGTTATAGAAACGGTTTTAGCGTATCGCAAACTTTCAAAGTATACAGACTATCCTCTACATTTAGGAGTAACTGAATCAGGTCCACAAGAACCTGGAATAGTAAAATCATCTATAGCAGTAGGAAGTCTTCTTTTAGATGATATTGGAGACACTATAAGGATCTCTCTTACTGCAAGTCCGGTAAAAGAGATAATTGTAGGAAGAAATATCCTCAAATCATTAGGACTTCTAAAAGAGGGAATTGAAATAATATCATGTCCGATCTGTGCAAGATGTGATATTGATTTACTAAAATTAGTAAAAGAATTTGAGGAAAAAACAAAAAATATTAAAAAATATTTAAAAGTTGCAATTATGGGATGTGTGGTAAATGGACCTGGTGAAGCAAAACAAGCAGATATAGGTATTGCAGCAGGGAAAGGGGGAGGGGTACTCTTTAAAAAAGGAGAAATAATAAAGAAACTCCCTGAAGAAGATCTACTTGATTCACTGATGTTTGAAATAGAGAAATTTTAAATTATTGATATATAATATTTGAATACTTATAATTATCTCTAATTATAAAATCTTGTATATTAACAGAACTAATTTAAAAAGGAAAGATAAAAATTGAGGTTATCAGGATATTTTTTACCAACAACTAGGAAAGTTCCATCAGATGCGAAAGTTCCTAGCCATATCTTAGCTATAAGAGCAGGTCTAATCCGTCAAGTATCCCGTGGAGTATATAACATACTCCCATTTGGATATCGAGTGGTTAAAAAAATAGAAACAATAATAAGAGATGAATTGGATAAAATAGGAGCTCAAGAAATCTTAATGCCAGTAATTCAACCTGCTGAATTATGGCAAGAAACAGGAAGATGGTCAGAATATGGTTCAGAATTAATGAGGTTAAAAGACAGACTTGGAAGAGATATGTGCTTAGGACCAACTCATGAAGAACTAATAACAGAGCTAATAAGAAAAGAAATTCATTCCTACAAGCAACTACCAATAAACCTTTATCAGATACAGGTAAAATTCAGAGATGAAATAAGACCCCGCTTTGGGCTTTTGAGAGGAAGAGAATTTATTATGAAGGATGCTTACAGTTTTCACGCTACCTGGGAGGATTTAGATAAGACATATAATAATATGAAGAAAGCCTACTCAAATATTATAGAAAGATGTGGTCTTGATTATAGAATAGTAGAAGCAGTAAGTGGAATTATTGGTGGAAAAGTAAATCATGAATTTATGATATTAGCAGATACAGGGGAGGAAGATATATTTTACTGTTCAGAATGTGATTTTGCAGTGAAAAGAGATTTAGCACCAATAAATAGAGGTGTAGAAAAAATTAAAGCTAATAAAAAGGATGAAGAACCAAAAGAGAATATAAAAATAGAATTTGGAGAAATGAAAGAAATAAAAAAGATACCTACTCCAGATGTTAAAACTGTTAAAGAATTAGCTGAATTTTTATCATTAACTTCAAAAGATTTTGTAAAAACAGTTCTTGTACATGGAGAAAAAACAGGATTTACAGCCTTTTTAATTAGAGGAAATAGAGAATTAAATATAAATAAAGTGAATATTTTTCTAAAAGACGAAATTCAATTGGTATCAGAGGAACAAGTAAAAGACAAACCTTATATAAAGTTAGGATTTCTGGGACCAGTTGGACTAAAAGATATTCCGATATACGCTGATTATGAGGTTGAAATTTTAAGAAACTTTGTTACTGGTGCAAACAAGGATGGATATCATTTGCTTAATGTTAATCCTGAAAGAGATTTTAATGCAAAAGAATATAATGATTTCACTTTCATACAAGTTGAAGATAAATGTCCTAAGTGCCAATCAAAATTAATTAAAAGTAAAGCAATAGAAGTTGGACATATATTTCAACTTGGCACTAAATATAGTGATTCAATGAAAGCTCATTTTTTAGATAAGGAAGGAAATCAAAAACCATTTATTATGGGATGTTATGGTATTGGAGTAACTAGATTGATGTCAGCAGCAATTGAGCAAAAACATAATGAAAATCAAATAACCTGGCCTATATCAATTTCTCCATTCAAATTTTATTTAATTCTAATAAACCCTCAAAACAAACAATTAAAGCAAACATCAGAAAAATTGTATCAATATCTAATGGAAAATAATATTGAAGTTCTATATGATGATAGAGAAATAAGTGCTGGAATAAAATTTAATGATGCTGATTTAATAGGAATTCCCTTGATTGCAGTAATAGGTAATCTAACTTTAGAAACGGGGAAAATAGAAATAAAAAATAAAATTAAAAATAAAAAAGACCTTATTTTAAAAGAAGATATTTTAGATTATATAACTACTGAATCCACCATTTAATAAAAGTGTCATGTTTTGACATCGGACATATTAGGATTAAATAAACACTTAATCTAAAATTTCGTAGAACTTAAAATGGAAAATATCCTTATTAGAAATTATCAAGATAAAGACTTATCTAATTATGTAAAATTTTTCAATTATATTGCATCCAGATTAGATATATCAACTACCTCAGAAAAAGAAGTAAAGATACATTTTCAGGATCCTCGAAGAAATCCTTATAAAAATATGTTTGTAGTATACAGAGAGAGTAAATTTATTGGATATATATATTTATATTTAGATTCTATAACTGAAACTAAAAGAGTAGAATCTGGTATAGTAATCCATCCCAATTACAGAAGAAAAGGAATAGGTACTAAGTTACTTAAAACCTTATTAAATCGTTGTAATGAACTTAATATTAGTATTATTGATGTATTTACAAAAAAAGACACAGAAGCAGCAAGAGAATTTGCTAAAAAGAATAAATTTAAGATAGAGAGATATTTTTATGAAATGAGAAATGAAAATTTAAAAAATATAGAAAAAGTAAAAATTCCAAAAGGAATAACGTTTGATAAATTTAACTCTAAAAATACTCATTAAAGGATTTAACTGATATTGATAATGGAACTTTTCAAGAACACTTTGGATATATGGAGGTAAAAGAAGATGATTGGGAAAGAGAAACAAAATCTCCATACTTTTTGGAAAATGGGATTATTTTTGCTAAAGACGGGGAAAAAATAGTTGGTTTTTCCTATGCTATTTTTGATGAAAAAGATATTGAAAAAAGAGGTGAAATGGTAGGATATATAGAAGCTTTAGGAGTAAAAGAAAATTATAGGAAAAAAGGAATTGGCAAAGCTTTGCTTCTCTCATCATTAAATTTTTTAAAAGAATATAATATAAAAGTTGCTGAACTTGGTGTTGATGCTGAAAATCCAAATAAAGCTAAACACCTTTATGAATCAGTTGGATTTAAAGAAAAAAGAAGAGGAATCTGTTTTAGAAAATATTTGAGATAAGGAATTACTCATTAGTTTTTAAATAAAAATGTGAACATAAAAATTAATAATAACTAGTATATTTTAAATTTTATAAATTAATTATTTTGTAAGATTAAATTATAAAAATATAAACTAAAAAATGGAAAGAGATATTATTGTCATAAGTGATCTTCATTTAAGTGAAGGTTTAGATAAAGACACTGGGAAGATATCAAGAAATGAAGATTTCTTCTTTGATAATGAATTCTCTAATTTTATTGACTATTTAATAAATCAGAAGGATAAATCTTTCAATCTTATAATAAATGGGGATTTATTTGATTTTCTTCAAGTTATTATTACAGATAAATATAAGCTAACAAAGAAGAATGACTACTATGAGTTAAAGATTAGTAATAAATTATATAAACTTAAGGAATCTGAAAAAAAATTTGGTTTAGGAACTGAAGAAGAAAAATCAGTATTAAAGTTGAAATTTATTGCTGAAGGACATGAGATTCTTTTCAGAGCATTATATAGATTTCTTTTAAGTAATAATATTATTTCTATTATTAAAGGCAACCATGATGTTGAGATTTATTGGGATGGAGTAAAAGAGGAATTTAAAAATCAAATTGTCACAGCTGGTTTAAACAAGGAAGAGGAGAATGTTAAAAATATAAAAAATAATAAAAAAAAGTTAAAAGAAGAGGATATAAAGGATATCAAGAAAAGAATAAATTTTTATCCCTGGATATATTATGATTCAGGAATATATATTGAACATGGAAATCAGTATGAAAAAATCAATTCCTTTGAATATTTTTTACATCCTACTCTACCAAAACCTGATGAAAATAGAATTTATCTTCCCCTAGGTTCTTATTTTGTTAGATATTTCTTCAATAAAATAGAAGCAATTAGTCCATTTGCAGACAACATTAAACCAGCAACTAACTACATATCATGGGTTATTAGAAATAAGATATTTCATTTATTCAAGATAATAATTAAATATACATTACTTTTATTTAAAGTCTTAAAAAAGGATAGAGACTTTAATGAAGAACAAATGAAGGAGATAAAGGACATTAATGATAACAAACTCAATAAAATAAGTAAAGAGTTTAATTTAAAAATTATTAAATTAAGAAAAATTTATAATATGAAAGAAACACCAATCATAAAAAATAAGTTTGAACTCATTAAATTAATGTATAGGGATCTAAGTCTTGGATTTATATTTGTAGTATTATCTGGAATTTTATTTTATTATTTATGGTCATATTTTGGACTATTAAGACCACTTCTCATCCTTTTTCTTTTAATACTATTTTATTTTCTTCCTTCTATAATTAATTCAATTACGAGTCCTTATAAAACTAAAAAGAATTATTTACGCATTAAGGCAAAAAATATTTACAAAAACTTAGAGGATAAAGTAGAATGCATTGTTTTTGGACACACCCATGATCCTGATATATTTAAAATCTCTGATAGATGCTATTATTACAATACTGGTACATGGACACCAGTATTTAATATAGAAGAACAAATAATAAAAGACAAAGTACAATTTTCTTATCTTCATATACAGAAATCAGAAAAGCCTAAACTTTTATGCTGGAATAACAATACTGGTGAGCCTGAACCCTTAAAACTGTTTAAAGAATAAGCCAAATATTAGATTGAAATAAATATTAAAGTTACTCTTTATAATAAAAACAGTAATTATACCTTTTTTATGAAACTCTCTTCAGCAATTTTTGCTTCTTTTTCGTATTTATTATTTCTTCCATGTTTTAAAAATTCCCATAAATATTTAATTGGAAAAAATCGTATTGAATAATATTGCTCAACATGTTTTAATTCATGTTTGAGAATTCTTTTATTATTTCTATAATAGTGAGAACCAAAAAATATTTTATTATAGATAGTAATAGCAGCAGCATTAAATATTGCACATAAAAGACGAGACCAATAATTATTTATGTATTTTACCTTTTTTGTTATTGATGTTTCCATTCGCTTATTTTTAAATATCATTAATATTAATAATAAATTACGTATATATATTATAAAAGTTCTGTTTATTATAAATATAGATATAAATTATACTTATTATTAAAGATACATTCAAAGAATTTATTAGAAAGAAATAATAATTGAAGTATATAAATTATTATTATCAATGAATCAAATTTCATATTTTTTTCGTCTATTTGTTACTGAATTTTTTAAGAATAACATTTTGATATCTTCAATTTAGAAAGGAGAGGATTTGAATTTTTATTATTTATTAATAATTTTAATTAGCTATTTGTATGGATCTATTCCCTTTAGTTTAATTATTCCCAAGACTTTCTTGAATATAGATCCAAGAAATTATGGAAGTGGAAATATAGGAGCTGCTAATGTTTTAAGAACTGCTGGACCAGTCGCTGGAGTAATTTGTTATCTTCTTGATTTTTCTAAGGGGTTGTTGGGGGCAGGTCTTCCAATACTGCTTTCAAATTTGAAATATATTGAAAAAAATCATTGGTTAATTATTCTTGGAGCATTAGCAGCGATAATAGGACATTGTTGGACAATTTTTTTAAAATTCAAAGGTGGAAAAGGGGTAGCCACTTCTATGGGTACTATTATTACAATAAGCCCAAAAATATTTCTATTTTTCATAATCATCTATTTAATTATTTTATTTACGTTTAGATTTGCATCACTTGCAGGGATAGTGACTTTTGGATTGCTTCCAATAATTGGATATGCAGTTACATATTTTTGGAGTAATAAAATTGGTCTTTCTCAATTTTTAACTTTTTCAATAATAACAGCAATTATTGTGATATGGCGTCATAAAAGCAATATAAAGAGACTTTTAAATGGAACTGAGAGAAGATTAGGACAGAAAGTAAAGGTTGAAAAAGAATAAAAAAGTTTATAGTATTTTTTAGTAAACCATAATTATTTTATAACAATAAGTAATAGGAATTTTATCGGAATTATAATATTGATTTTATAATAACCATTATTGAGATAGTTATTTTTTTATGCTATAATTTTAACGTTTTTAAAATTCTAAATTAGCCTATAAGTGGGCAAAAGCCCACTTTTTTTTTAAGATTTTAGTAGCTTTTAATGACTTAAATTGTAAATATTATACCTAAAATTAATTTTTTATAATTAAAAGAAGTGATAAATTTAACAATTTCTAAGTTTATTTTTAAAAAAATAAAGGTGAATATAAATGAAATATGATCTAATTGAAGCCTTAAAACAGATAGAGAAGGAAAAGAGTATTGCTTTTAATACAATATTAGAAACTCTCGAGGCTGCTCTTCTATCTGCTTACAAGAAAAAATATGGTTCAAATAAAAATATTAGAATTGAAATTGATGAGATAACTGGAAATATCAAAATATTTAAATTAATTGAGGAAGAGGATAAAGAAGGTACTAAAGAAGAGATAGTATCAGCTCCTTCGGATTTTGGTAGGATTACAGCACAGACAGTTAAACAGGTTTTAAAACAAAAGCTCAGTGAAGTCAGCAGGGAAATTATGTATCAGGAATTTAAAGATATGGCAGGTGAGATAATAACTGGAATTATTCGCCAAACTGATCAAAGATTTACCCTGGTTAACCTGGGAAAAGCTGAAGCTCTACTTCCACCAAGAGAGCAAATTCCTGGAGAAAAATATGAATTAGGTGATAGGGTAAAGTGTTATATTGTTGATGTAAAGAGGACTACTAAAGGTCCACAAGTGATTGTATCAAGAACCCATCCAGGTTTGATAAAAAGACTTTTTGAATTAGAAGTCCCAGAAATCTCTGATGGAATTGTTGAAATAAATAGAGTTGCAAGAGAGCCAGGTAATCGGTCAAAGATTGCAGTTTCATCAAATGATAAGAATGTTGATCCTGTTGGTGCTTGTGTTGGACAAAGAGGTTCTAGAGTAATAATGGTAGTAAATGAGCTTAGTGGAGAGAGGATAGATATTGTAAGATATAGCGAAGATATGACAGAATTCATAAGAAATGCTCTTAGTCCTTCAAAGGTCAGTGATGTTTTTGTTAAACAGGAAGAACATATAGCCAGTGTAATTGTTCCTGATGATCAAGTTTCTTTAGCAATTGGTAAAGATGGTCATAATGCTAGACTTGCTGCTAAGATAACTAATTGGAAAATAGATATTAAAAGTGAAAGTATGTGGGCAGAAGAGAAGATTAAAGAGATTGAGGTGAAAAAGAAGAAGAAAGCAAAAGTTAAAGCAAAGGAAAAAGTAAAACGATGTAAAGCAATTTTAAAGAATGGAAAAAGATGTAGAAACAAGGCTAAGCCCGATAGTGATTATTGTGGAATAAAATCTCATAAAAAATTAGAAGATGAGGGGAAAGATTAATATTATAGGCATATTACAATTCTTTTTGAACTAAAAAATATTGAAGATTTTAAAAAGAATTATGAATTGGATTTAGTGTTACGTTTATGGTTAAAAAGAAAATCAAAGGTAAAGAAAGAGAGATTATAAGAAGAACCTGTACTGGATGTGGTCAAGTCAAAGATAAAAATGAAATGTTAAGAATTGTTAAAACTCCAGATGGGAAGATAAAGTATAATTTGAATGGTAAAATACCTGGAAGAGGTGCATATATATGTTATGATATAAGTTGTGTTGAGATGGCATTCAAGAAGAGAAGTTTAACTAAAACATTAAAAAAAGATGTTCCAATTAATTTAAAAGATGATATTATTTCTATTATTTCAAATCTACATGAAAAAATATATAAATAGTTTGATAAAAATATAAAAATGAAATAATTTTAATAAATAACAAGTAACAGATAATTATTTTAATATCCTAAATTATATACCATAATTTACAGGAAATAGTTAGTATAAACTTAAGGTAAAGGTTTATGGGAAAAGAAAAAGATAAAGATTTAGAGAAAAGAAACAATATTGGAAATGAAGCTTCAGAAAAAAATCATACTAAAAAAAGTTCTGATGAAGAAGCTAAAAAGATAAAAAGAAGAGCAAAAGTAAAAACGATTGAAGTAGCTTCTGGAATAACTTTAAAGGAATTTGCTAAAAAAGTTAATCGCTCATCTTCTAGTTTGATAAAATTTCTTTTAGCTAAAGGTAAAGTTATTACCATAAATAAATCATTAGATATTGATACCTTAGATATTTTGTCCAAGGGATTTGACCTAAATATCAAACTCCCTACTTCAAAGAGAAAAAAACTTGCATTTAAAAGAGTTTTAAAAGATTTAAGGCCAAGACCACCAGTAGTAACTATAATGGGTCATGTAGATCATGGGAAAACAAAACTACTTGATGCTATTAGAGAGACGCATGTAATGGAATCAGAAGCTGGAGGAATTACTCAACATATTGGAGCTTATCAGGTTGATTATAATAAAAAGAAGATAAACTTTATTGATACACCAGGGCATGAGGCATTCACATCTATGAGAGCAAGAGGGGCACAGGTTACTGATATTGCTGTTATAGTAATTGCTGCGGATGATGGAGTGATGCCTCAGACTATTGAAGCAATTGATCATGCAAAAGCAGCTAATGTTCCAATGCTTATTGCCATAAACAAAATTGATCTTCCAACAGCAAATCCTGATAAAGTAAAAAGGCAACTTCAGGAAATAGGACTTGTTCCAGAAGAATGGGGAGGAGATACAGTTACAGTTGAGGTATCTGCAAAAATGAAAACAAACTTAAATGAACTTCTTGAGATGATAATACTAATTTCAGAAATTCAGGAACTGAAAGCTGATTATAAGTGTAAAGCTAAGGGAACAGTAATTGAAGCACAACTTGATGCGAGGAGAGGTCCAGTAGCAACAATAATAATCAATAATGGTATATTAAAAGTTGGAGATGCTATTGTTGCAGGACTATTATCTGGGAAAATAAGAGCCATAATAACTGATAAAGGAAAATATATAAAGTCCGCTTTACCTTCTCAACCTGTAGAAATTTTAGGTTTATCAAAACTTCTACAAGCAGGTGATGAATTTTTTGTAGTAGATAATGAAAGAGATGCCAGGCAAATTGTACAAGAGAGAAATCTTCAGATGGTACAAACTAAATTTGCTCCACCCAGACATATATCTTTAGAAGATATTGCAAAAGGGATTGAGGAAGGAAAAATTCAAGAATTAAAGATAATCTTAAAAGGGGATGTTCAGGGTTCAGTAGAAGCAGTCAATGAAGCACTCTCTGCAATAACTGAAAAGGAAGTTAAGATAAATATCATACATAAAAGTGTTGGTGCTATCTCGGAGACAGATATATTATTAGCTGCAGCATCGAATGCTATTACTATTGGTTTTAATGTTAAACTCTCTCCTGGTGCTAAAGAAATGGCTGATCAAGAAAATGTTGATGTTAGAACTTATGAAATCATTTATAAGGTAATAGATGATATTCAAGCAGCCTTAAAGGGTCTTCTTGCCCCAAAGAAAGTAGAGATTGATAAGGGAACTATTGAAGTAAGACAGGTATTCCAGGTTCCAAAGGTTGGAAATGTTGCAGGATGTTTTGTGTTAGATGGTGAAGTTAGCAGAAATTATTGGGTAAAAGTTAAAAGAGATGATGAGATTATACATAAAGGAAAAATAAGTTCGCTTAAAAGATTTAAAGAAGATGTTAGAAAAGTTGTAGCAGGTTTTGAGTGTGGGATTAAAATAGAAGGATTTCAGGATATTGAGGAAGGAGATATTCTCGAAATCTATTCTATAGAAGAACAAGCTCAGTAGTAAAAATAAATTTTCTATTAAAAAAATTTTTATTATATTAATTCTATAAAAACAAATTGTGAAATATTTTATTAATATTACTTATTATTATTTAATTATTACAATTTCTCTCAAAATGATAATTGCAATAGTAGAATTAGAGATACTCCTACCATATTGTCAAAGTCTAAAAGATAAAAGAAGAATAATAAAAAGCTTAATTGATTCATTGGGAAGGAAAAACAATATATCTATAAAAGAAATTGATTATAGAGATTTATGGAAAAGGTCATTACTTGGGATAACAAGTATTTGTGATAATACAAGTTCTGCTCAGAAATTTTTAGATATGATAAAGAACAAAATATATGAAAAGGAAGGTACCCAAATTTTAAAATTTAACTCCTCAATTTACTCCACTGAATAACTTACTTTCCAAAAATCATACTGACTGAAATTTTTAAAAAATATAACAAAAGTCTTAATAAACTAATCAATACAATTTTCCACATTAAGATTCTTTCTTCAATTTAATTACTTTTACTAATTACTTCCTTTAACCCTTATCTATTAATTAAAGGGGTAGAGGAATATAAATTTATTAAATTAACTACTTAAGAACAATTATTTCTTGACAGGCGAACTAATGTATGCTATTATTTTATCGATAAGCGAACGTGTGTTTGCTAACAGGGGAAAAACCAATGAGAGATTTTGTACATCTTCACGTTCATAGCCAATATAGCCTTTTAGATGGAACAGCTAAGCCATTAGAGTTAGCTCAAAGAGCTAAAGAGCTGGGTATGAGAGCTATTGCTTTAACGGACAAAGGAGCAATGTATGGAATCGTTAACTTCTATAATGAATGTTTGGCAAGAAGGGTAAAACCCATAATTGGCTGTCAGATAAAAATGGTACCAAGGAGTAACGATAATAAAAATGATGATAGCAACAAAGATAGTAATAGCAAAAGGGAAGAAATAAATAGTCTAATATTGCTCGTTAAAAACTTTGGAGGATATTCGAACTTAGTAAATTTGATAAGTAGAAGTCATCTTCGTATGCATCAGGGAGTCCCGTTCATTTATGAAGATGAGTTAATTAAAAAAAGAGGTGGACTTATTGTTATAACTGGTTCATTACAGAGTAGAATTGGTAAACATCTCTTGAGATGCGAGTATGGTGAAGCAGAAGAACTTGCAAAAAGATATTTAGGAATATTTGACAGGAAAAATTTATATTTAGAGCTGCAAGATCATGGAAATAAAGAGGAGAAAGCCTTATGCCGACGTCTAATTAGACTTAGAAAGAAATTAGGGCTGAATTTAGTGGCAACTAATGATGTCCATTTTCTTCACAAAGAAGACTATTCACTTCACAAATTGCTTTCACAATTAGAAAGCATGAGTACTACTCCAGACAGTACCAAGGAAAAAATATATAATGACCATTACTATCTTAAATCCTCCATTGAGATGGGAAGGCTTTTCTCCTCTTTTCCCCCTGCTATAAAAAGCAGTTTAGAGATAACTGAGAAATGTAATTTAAAACTCCCTTTAGATGATACTAAGCTTCCTCATTTTCAAACACCATCAGGTTTTACGGACAAGCAGTGTTTAAGAAAGCTATGTTATGAAGCTGTGCAAAAGAGATATCCTGAAAATAATATAATGTTAAAAAAATCGGTAATAAGTAGGCTTAAGCATGAGTTGGATGTGATATGCAATATGGGTTATGCAGGATATTTCTTGATAGTATGGGACATGGCAAAGTTTGCCAGAGAAAGGAAAATTCCTATGTGTGCTAAGGGTTCTGCTGCAGGAAGCCTGGTAACCTATCTTCTTGAAATATCAGATGTTGATCCCATAAGAAACAATCTGTGTTTTGAGAGATTCCTGAATAGGGAAAGAGGCAAGCTTCCAGATATGGATATAGATTTTTGCCAAAGGGGCAGAGAAGAGATTTTTGATTATATGGCAAAACGATATGGAAAAGATTATGTGAGTAGAGTAAGTTGTTTTTCTACCCTCCAGGTGAGGGGGGCAGTAAGAGAGGTAGGAAGGGCATTAAATCTTCAAAAAGAGGAGATAGATATCTTAGCAAAGAGAGTTCCACACTCGTTTCTAATTAGATTGGGAAGGCAGGATAAAATTGATATTCTGTCTCTTCTGAGGAAGAACCTACCAGAGGGTATAGATTTATCAGAAGAGCCATACAGAAGCTGGCTTGATGCAGCCAGCAAGTTAGAAGGAGTGATAAGACATCCATCTCTTCATCCGTCTGCATTTATTGTCTCAGATGCACCCTTAAATCAGCTTGTTCCTCTTACAAGAGCAAATACGGGAGAACTAATGTCTCAATATGATATGCATAATATAGAGAATTTGGGATTTTTAAAACTTGATTTAATAAGCTCGCTTTCTCTCACTATGATCAGGGATGTCTTAGAATCTCTGAAAAAAACAAGAGGAATTGATTTAAAAGAAGATGATATTGTGATGGGTGATTCTAAAACTTTAGAAATGATAAGACAGGGAAGAACTCTGTGTGCTTTTCAACTTGAAAGTTCGGGGATGAGAGGGTTACTGAGGAAAATAAAACCCAGAAATGCTATGGATTTAACCCTAGTTATCTCCTTATATAGACCTGGCCCCTGGAGCTCAGGAATGGTGAATAGCTTTATTAAGAGGATGCATAAAAGGGAAGAAATTGACTATATACATCCGGATTTAAAATCTATTTTAGAAGATACATATGGGGTTATGCTTTATCAGGAACAGGTGATGAAAGTAGCTCAGCAGATAGGGGGATATTCATTAGGTGAAGCAGATAGGCTAAGAAGAGCAATAATAACCGGACTCTCAAAGGAAATGATGACTTGTGAAAGAGGTAGATTTATTAAAGGGGCATTAAGCAGAGGATATTCAAAGGAGTTAGCACAGAAAGTAATTAGCTTGATAGAAAAGTTTGCAGGATACGGGTTTGTGAAAGCACATGCTGCTGCATATGCTCTTACTTCATATAAAACCTGCTATCTGAAAACTCATTTTCCGGCTGAGGTAATTTCCTTCTTTCTAAACAACCACATGGGTTACTACCTGAAAGCTAACTATATTGAAGAGGCAAGGCGCTTGGGAGTTGAGATACTACCTCTAGATATAAACAAAAGTCAAGACAAATTTACTGTTGAAAATAAGGGGGAAGCAATACGAGCAGGTCTATTGTCAGCCAAGAGAGTTGGACCAGTAGCAGTTAATGAGATTTTAAGAGCAAGAAAAAATAGGTCTTTCAAATCTCTTTATGATTTCTGCTCAAGAGTTAGCAGAGCAAAGGTTAGTCTGGCAGCAATAGAGAATCTGATAAAAGTAGGAGCCTTTGATTTCACTGGACTTACTCGCAGAGAATTGCTTTTAATTCTCAGATTTATAAGCAAATTAGCTCGTAATTCAAGAGTCAAAGCTACTACCTTTTTTGTTTGTGAAGATGAATCAGGTATAAAAAGTGATTCCTTTACTGGAAAATTGGAGCAGTTTAGCTTAAAGGAGAAGCTTAGAGCCGAAGGCGAGATTTTAGAATTTTGGGTTAGTGCTCATCCTTTAAAATTATATTCAGATATTTTATCTTTATATAAGATAACATCTAGCGGAAATTTTCATCTTTTGGAAAACAAGCACCCGGTTACAGTGGCAGGAATGCTACTTCATTGTAGAAAGGAGAAGACTAAAAAAGGAGAAGAGATGGCCTTCTGTCTACTTGAGGATAAAGATGGAATGTATGAGGTTGTTGTCTTTCCAAAAGTATATGAGAAAAATCGCTATCTTTTCTATAAAGCTTGTGCACTTCTTATAGAAGGAGAAACATCATATAACGATGGGGATGTATCAGTAATAGCTAATAAGATATATAGTTTAGATAAACAAAATGAGCAAATGAATGAAAAGATTTGTATAGAAATTTGAAGATAATTTTTTTATCATATTTTCCAATTTTAATAACAAAAATAATTTGATAATTATTAGAAATAGTATATCTTTGTTCTAACTTAACAGATTTTTTAAAACTTCATTGTGTAAATTGAAGTCTTTCTCTGAATATAGAACCATTCTTATATGACTTGGTTTTTTATTGTTTTTTAAGAACTCTATAATTGTATTAAAAGCAATTTCTGCTGCTTCCCTCTTAGGATAACCAAAAGCACCTGTACTTAAAGCTGGGAAAGAAATACTTTCAAGACCTTTTTCTTTTGCTAATTTTAAACTGTTTTCATAACTTGCTCCAAGCAGAATAGGATCATCATCTGAACCAGAATATATAGGTCCAACAGTATGAATAATATAAGAGGCTTTAAGATTATAACCCTTTGTGATTTTAGCTTCTCCGGTTCTACATCCACCCAATTTTTTACACTCTTCCCAGAGTTCAGAACCAGCTTTTTCATGTATAGCTCCTGCAACTCCACCACCTGGTGCAAGTCGAGAGTTAGCTGCATTTACAATAGCATCAGTTTCTTGAGCAGTAATATCACCTTTTATAATTTCTAAAATATTACCATTTATTTTTATTGACATTTCGTTTTTACTCATTTTTTTACCTCCAATTTAATTTTTTAATTTTTTATGTACTTAATATATCTTATTTACTTTTAAATTTTCAATATTCTAATATATACAGGATTTTTTATTTTTTTTTGGTTTGTCTATCTTTGAAAATAGGAAATGAATAAAAATAAATTTAATTATTTATAAAGTTATAACTTAAAATACCCCAATACCTAAAACATATCTCTTTAAAAAATAACTGCTAATTTTAATTTGATATATAACCTTTATTTCTTAAACTTTCACCAAATAGTAAACCCCCATTTTTTGATTAACATATTTAAATAAATGTGCTTTTGTGTTATAATATAAATAAATATTCATTTAAATAAATATATATAATTTTAGATTTTAAATTAACTAATCCATTTCTTAAATAGGACTAAATTTAGTTAAATTATTAAGACTAAGTTATTTTTATAGGATCAAATTAATATAAGTTCTAATTATTAATAATAAATTCAACTAAATATAGTTAATAGAAAAATAA
>Ga0114921_10000417_pt1 | contig 18116 bp, 20 predicted proteins | sample BentaG_FD_87016 | JGI IMG/M metagenome (GOLD analysis project Ga0114921, IMG submission 87016) | Deep subsurface microbial communities from South Atlantic Ocean to uncover new lineages of life (NeLLi) - Benguela_00093 metaG | ecosystem: Environmental > Aquatic > Marine > Oceanic > Sediment ...
GACCACGGGATGAACGAGAAGAAGGTCAATCTCGACCTCGTCCAGCTCCTCGGGGAGGCGAGGATGGAGGCGAGGTTCGTCGCGGCCATAAAGGACGAGCACGTCGTCCACCACGGCAACCTCGGGGGCTCCGCGTACCTCTACGTCTGCGGGGATGTGGAGAGGGCCAGGGACATGGTCGCCTCGGCAGACGGAGTGGAGGCGGTGCTCACCAGGGCCGAGGCGGCGGAGCGGTTCAGGCTCCCGGAGGGGCGCATCGGCGACCTCCTCGTGCTGGCCGACGCCGACCACACCTTCGGCCCCAACCCCGGCTCGGTGTACGCCGATGTCCAGGTCCGCTCCCACGGCTCCCTCCACGAGCGGGAGGTGCCCTTCATCCTCAGCCGCGGCGCCGAGGTCGGGCGGGAGCTCTACAACAAGGACGTGATCCCCAGCCTCGTGAAGGAGCGTCCGTGAGGGCCCGGGCCTACCGTGCCTCCTCGATGAAGCGCTCTAGCTCGGACTCGTTTTCGATGGGCGTGATCCTCTCACTGAACTCGTCGAGCATGAGGTTGGATTTCAGCCCGCTGCCGCTCCCCGTGGGGACGAAGACGGCGTCCGGCGTGAACCGCTCCTCGATCTCGTAGGCGGCGGTCGAGACGGCGGCGTTCCCCGACGAGTCGATGACGACGGTGCGGGCGCCCTCCTCCACCATCTTCGACACGAGGAAGGCGACGCCCCGGTCCTTGAAGCTGGAGGTGGGGTTCACGTGGTCGGCCTTAACCCAGATGCTTGACCCGCGAAGTCTCAGCAGAGGCGTATCTCCCTCGCCGAGGGTCTTCTTGCAAGCCTCATCGACGGGAGGGAGCCTGTCGCTGAACCGCCATATACCCGTCCTCTGCGATACGATGGCAGCTATTACAGATCCTCCAGGATATCGCCGACCTCGCCTATGCTCCTCGCCACGGCGTCCGGCGCGGGGCGCCTATCGACCGGGTCCCCGTCGTCGATGAGAATGGCCTTCATCCCCACGTTCTTCGCCCCCACGACATCGGCGTCGAAGGTATCCCCCACCATGACAGTGGAGTCAGGGGTGGAACCCAGTTCCCCGAGCGCCCTGTCGAAGAGCAGTCGATTCGGCTTCCTGTAGCCGATCTCATCTGAGACGACAAGGGAGCCGAAGAAGGCGTCGAAGCCCAGCTTGTCGAACACCCTCCTAGCGGTGGGGCCGTGTGCGAAGTTCGTGACCAGCCCCAGCTTGTACCTCCCCCTGATCGACTCCAGAAGGGCCGGCGCCTCCTCGAAGAATCTGCTCTGCCTGGGCCACTCGGCAAGGTAGTCGACCCACGCCCTGTCAACAAGGTCGTCCAGCCGGGCGTGGCTGAACCCTATGGATTCGAGAGCCGTCCTGATCCTCCCCACGTAGTCGAGCTCCCTAAAGTCCGTCCTCGCCTCCTCGTTCTGCCTCCTGGCCTCAGCGATGTATGCCTCCCTGAAGGCGTCGAGGTCGATGGCACACCCGCTGGCGGTCAGGGACCTGTGGAAGTATTCGACGGAGGCGCCCCTCCTGAGGAGGTTCGGGGCCTGGAGGAGGGTGCCCCAGCAGTCAAAGAGCACGGTCTTTATCACGGTCTCGACGACGCCCGTGTTCTACCTCGCCATCCACCTCGACGTCCGGACCCGGGACTCGAGGAGGATCCAGAGCCAGTCGACGAACTCCCTGAGGTTCTTGGTCTGTATGTAGACCTCGCCGGGTCCCCTTATCCGGGTTACGAAACCCTCGCCGCTGAGGATGGTCTCCTTCCAGCCGCCTATTTTGTTGACCTCATAGTCGCAGCTGCTGGAGAAGCCGACCAGGTGGAAGTTGTCGACGATCAACTCCTCACCGGGGGCCAGCTCGTGCGCGTCGATGGCGCCGAAGGTGTTGATGAACAGGTCGCCACGGCCGTGAACCCTTATCATGAAGAGGCCCTGGCCGAAGAGGCCCTTGGTGAAGCCCTCCCACTTGATGTCCAGCTCGACACTCTCCGTCGAGGCGAGGTATCCAGCCTTCTGTATGATGTAACCGTGATCCGGCTCCACCTTCAATACCTGGATGTCGCCGACGGGGGCAGCAACCATCCCCACCTGACCTGAACCACCCTCCGCGACGTAGTCGTTGACGAACAGGGACTGGCCCCCGAGGATTTTTAGGCCGATGCTTCCGAGGATGCCCCGCTCCCGGAGGCGGGTCTCGATACTTATGTTAGGCGTCATGTATGTCATCGCCCCCGCCTCCCCCGTGACCTTCTCGCCGGCCTCGAGGTCGACCACGAGCATCGAATATGACGGGCTGTACTTGATCTCGTATTTCATTTCATAGAGAGTTAAACCCGTCCACTATTAAAATTCATCCATAAACTCCAATAATCCAGAAGACTCCCGCTAGATAGGAGTCTGACGACGGATATACATTCTTAGACCCTGTGCGAATAATTACACGAACGCCTATATCGGAGAAAAGGGGGTAAAGGTGGTTGAAAAAGAGAGCGGGGATAGAGAAAAGGTATGGCACAAATTCTTAAATAAAGACCCCATTTTTGTTCATTTGGTGATACGATGATAATAGCGATAGGCTCGATCGCGTTGGACACGACGAGGACTCCCTTCAAGACGGTCAAGGAGGTCATGGGTGGCTCTGGAACATACTTTGGATTCGCATCCAATTTCTTCTCCGAGACGGGGTTAATCGGTATTATTGGTGAAGACTTTCCAGAAAAATACAGGAATTTGTTGGCTGAGAGGCTCGATCTGACCGGCCTCGTTGTTGAAAAGGGAAAGACCTTCAGGTTTGATTCGAGTTTTAGCTATGACCTGGGGACGAGAACTACCAACAGGTCAGAACTCAACGTGTTTGGGGAATGGGATCCTAAAGTTCCGGATGAGTATAAGGACGCCGAGTACTTTTATCTTGGCAATGTGGACCCAGAGCAACAGCTGCGGGTTTTGAACCAGCTGAACAAACCCAAGTTGACGGTAGCTGACTCTATCGAGCTATGGATAAGAACAAAGAGGGAAGAACTCGTCGAGGTGATATCCCGGACCAACGGGGTGGTATTGAACGATGAGGAGGTCAGACAGTTCTGCCAGACCTCAAACCTCATCGCAGGGGCGAAAACCATTTTGGACTGGGGGGCTGATTTCATAATCGTCAAAAAGGGAGAGCATGGCGCGATTCTCTTCACTCCGGAGATGATATTCCCGACCTGTGGCTATCCCTTGGAGGAGGTTGTTGACCCGACAGGTGCCGGCGATTCATTCGCTGGAGGCTTCATGGGATACCTGGCTCGAAAAGGGAAAATAGACGATAAAACCATCAAAGAGGCGGTTATTTATGGCAACGTGATGGGGTCCTTTGCTGTTGAGAGATTCAGCATTAACAGATTCCTGACGTTGACAATGGATGATATAGAGAGCAGATACAAGAAGTACAAGGAGATGGTGACGTTTTAGGGGAGATTTTGTGTATTACAATGTAAAGAACATCTCGTTGGCAGGCGAGGATGCCAACATCACCGTCCTCGACCCGACCCAGGCCAATGCCCTCTTGGAGGTCCCCCCATGAAGGAATCTGGATGGGCTATCTGGATCACAGGGCTCCCCGCGTCGGGCAAGTCCTCCGTCGCCAAGGCCCTGAAGAGTAAGCTGGAAGACCTGGGGGTGGGGGTCCAGGTCCTGGAGTCCGACATCGTGAGAAGGGTGCTCACCCCGAACCCGACCTACACGCCCGAGGAGAGGGAGACCTTCTACCATAGCCTCGTATACATGGGGGTGCTGCTGACCCAGAACGGCGTGAACGTAATCTTCGACGCCACCGCCAACAGGCGCAGATGGCGGAGGGCGGCCAGGGGCCTCATCGACAGTTTCCTCCAGGTCTATATCCGATGCCCCATGGAGGTCTGCAGAGAACGGGACCCGAAGGGCGTATACAGCAGGACGGAGACGGGCGAGTTGGCACATGTCCCCGGCGTCCAGGAGGAGTACGAGGAGCCCTGGCACGCCGACGTCGAGCTCGACTGCGTGGAGGACTCCCCCGAGGGCTCCGCCGAGAAGATCATCGAGGCGATGAGAAGGAATGACTTCATCTAGCCAGGGCCCGGGTTGGACGCCCATCCTCCTGGAGGTGGCGGAGAAGGTCCGCAGCAACGTCCGGCAGGCCCTACTGAAGAGGCAGTCGTACGAGGTGCTCGACCTCAAACGGCTCCTCGACTCGGAGGCCCAGGGGGCGGTGGTGGACACACTCGAACGCCTGGGCGCCTCCGTCCACCTGATCAGCGAGGAGGGGGACGTCACCATCGGCGGGGGCGGAGCGTACGTCATCGCCGACCCGGTAGACGGCACCACGAATCTCTCCAGGGACGTCCCGTTGGCTGTCACGAGCCTTGCCGTGGCGGAGACGCCGAGGCTGTCCGACGCCGTGGCCGGCCTCGTCATGGACCTGTACACCGGAGATGTCTACAGGGCCGAGCGGAACAGGGGCGCCTGGCGCGGGGGGAAGCACATCCACCCAGCTGGGCCGAGGCCCCTAGGCGACGCCCTACTATCCATGGACATCAGTAAGGGAGCCCCCCTGAACCCCGTTAAAGAGGTCATAGCTAGGGCGAGGCACCTCCGCCAACTCGGCTGCTCCGCCCTCTCCCTCTGCCTCGTCGCCGCCGGCGTGATGGACGCACACATCGACCTCAGGGGGACGCTCAGGGCGACCGACGTCGCCGCCGGCCTGCTGATACTGAGGGAGGCAGGCGGCATCTTCAGCATCGACGGGGCCGTGGGCAACGACCTGGAGCTCTCCCGCAGCACCAGGCTCAACCTGATAGCGGCCTCTGGACGGGGGCTGCTGGAGGACATCATGGAACTCCTCGACCAAGCCGGGGCGTGAACGATGCGATTCCCGAAGCCTCTGGTTCCGGCGGTCTTCAGGGAGAGGCCCAACCGCTTCCTCGGCGTGGTCGACTTGGAGGGGAGATCCACCCTCTGCTTCATACCGAACCCGGGTAGGATGACGGAGCTGCTGAAACCCGGCGCAGACGTCTACCTGCTCAAGAAGACCTCGATCAATAGGAAGACGGGGTATGACCTCGTCCTCGTGGACCTCGACGGGACGCTCGTCTCCGTGGACTCCAGGGCACCGAACACCCTGGTGGCCGAGGCGATAGATGGAGGAAGACTGCCCATGTTCCACGGCATGGAGATCAATAGGAGGGAGCCCGTCTTCTAGGACTCTCGCCTCGACTTCCAACTGGAAGGGGGTTCAAACTCGCTACTCCTCGAAGTGAAGTCCTGCACCCTGGTGGAGGACGGAACCGGCCTGTTCCCGGATGCGCCGACGGAGCGCGGAAGGCGGCATCTCCGCACCCTCATGGAGGCACTGAAGCTGGGAAGGGCTGCGGTGATGTTCGTGATCCAGAGGGCCGACGCCGACACCCTCATCCCAAACGAGAGAACCGACCCTCGCTTCGCCGGGGCATTGAGGGAGGCAGCGGGTCTGGGCGTCGAGGCCTACGCCTACAACTGCGAGGTGACGCTCAGGGGCGTCTCCATCAACAGACGGGTGGCCGTGAGGCTGTAAGCTGCTGTAAGAGCCGAGGAGGACCCAGGAAAGCCTTTTTCCACTGAAAAGATTGAAAATACAAACTTTTTCCTGATAATAGGGCATTGTCATCCTGTTTCCGATGGAAATGATTTTTAAGGTTTCACACAATGTTATTCGAGAAGAGGAAAACGGATGGGTAAGAAGAAGGTCCTCAGCGAGCGTGAGCTCAGGGACGCGGGTCTACCCGTCGGAGAACGACGTGCTGTGCGTGGTCCAGAAGATACTGGGCTTCGACAGGGTCCTCGTCAGGTGCCAGGACGGCCACACCCGGACCTGCAGGATAAGGGGCAAGATGAAGAGGAGGACCTGGATCAGGGAGGGGGACGTAGTGCTGGTCTCGCCGTGGGACTTCCAGAGCGAAGAGAGGGGGGAGATATTCTGGAGGTACACCCAGAGCCAGGTGGACCAGCTGAGGAAGAAGGGTATCCTGAAAATAGATTAGCGGGACCGTAGAGCCATGTCAGAGCGACGACGCGAAGAGGCCGAGGCAGACGCCATCGAGAGGCGCTACGAGGAAGAGAGCCTCATGCTGAAGAAGCGGTCCGAGGATTACAAGGTCTTCGAGGAGGTCTTTGACAAGCCCACCCGGGAGGGCGTATACAAGCTCATCCGCAGGAAGGTAATCGACAAGATCCACGGAGTCATCAAGGCCGGGAAGGAGGCCCGCATCTACTGGGGGACGAGCCCGGAGGACGCCGAGCTCGCCATCAAGATATACTACACCGCCACCGCGGAGTTCAGGAAGGGAATGCTAAAGTACGTTCAGGGAGACCCCCGGTTCAAGAGGATTAGGAAGGACACCCGCCACCTCATATACACGTGGGCCCAAAAGGAGTACAAGAACCTCCAGCTCGCGGAGAAGGCAGGCGTGAACGCTCCGAGGCCCATCGCCTTCTACCGGAACATCCTAGTGATGGAGTTCATAGGGGCCGACGGCGTCCCGGCGCCCCTACTGAGGGAGGTCGACCCGGCGGACCCGGAGGAATTTTACCGTCAGCTGCTGCGGGAGATGAGGCTCCTCTACACGGCGGCGAACCTGGTCCACGGCGACCTGAGCGAGTACAACGTCATGGTCTGGGAGGAAGCCCCCGTAATCTTCGACGTCTCCCAGACGGTACTCAAGGTCCATCCGTTGTCGGACGCTCTGATCCGGAGGGACATCGGGAACGTCAACAGCTACTTCAGCAGGCTCGGCGTGGACGTGACGGACGCCGAGACATTGGAGCAGTGGGTGAAAGGTGGAGCAGAAGATCTACATTAAGATACCAATGGAACGCATCGGCGTCCTAATAGGCCCGAAGGGCAGGGTGAAGAGGAGACTCGAGGCGGCCTACAAGGCGTCGCTGACCGTCGACAGCGAGTCCGGCGCCGTGGAGATCGCCCTGAGCCCAGAGGCTGAGGACGTCACCGTGCTTTTCACCGTGCGGAGCATCGTCAACGCCATAGGCCGAGGATTCAGCCCGAGTAGGGCAGAGGGACTGGTGGAGGAGGACCACGATCTACTCGTCATAGACCTCACGGAGTACGTGGGCACATCGAAGAACGCAATCGCCCGCGTCAAGGGCAGGATCATAGGCAAGAACGGACGGTCGAGGGCGCTGCTGGAGGAACTCACGGAGTCGTCGATAAGCGTCTACGGCCGCACCGTCGCCATCATAGGCAAGGTCGGGAACCTCGACATTGTGAAGGAGGCGGTGCTCATGCTGGTCAAAGGGGCCTTCCATAAGACCGTTTGGAACTTCCTATACGCCTACAGGAGGAAGTTGAAGAAGGGCCGCTCCGAGCTGTGGGAGGAAACCCCGGAGCCTAAGGCGGAGTTGAGGTGATGGAAAGATGACCCAGGCGGAGTATCAGTCCATAAGCCCGTCCGACTTCTTCTACAGGAACCGGGAGATCGCTGGCTTCAGCAACCCCAGCAGGGCGATATACGCCGCCGTCAGGGAGCTGCTGGAGAACTCCCTCGACGCCTGCGAGGCCCAGCTGGTTCCGCCCGAGATCTACATCCGCATCACCGAGGTCGCCGCCTCCAAGTCAGAGTCCAGCATATACATCCTCAGGATCGAGGACAACGGCACCGGCGTCCCCTCCGAGCACATCCCCCAATGCTTCGGCAAGGTCTTCTACGGCTCGAAGTACACTTTGAAGCAGGCCAGGGGTACCTTCGGTCTGGGTGGGACCATCACAATCCTCTACGGTCAGATCACAACCCACAAGCCGGTGAGGGTTACGTCGAGCACCGGCGGCGACATCCACGAATACGAGATGATGATCGACATAGAGCACAACCAGCCGACCATTCTCAAGTACACGACGATCAAGAACACGAAGAAGTGGAGGGGGACCGCCGTGGAGCTCCAGCTGGAGGGCGACTACAGCCGGAGCATGTACAGGCTCTACGAGTACCTGAAGCAGACGGCGATGGTCAACCCCTACGCCGACATCACCTTCGTCGACCCCAGGGGCCGCCTATACCGCTTCGAACGGGCTACGGACAAGATGCCGCCCCTGCCCAAGTCGGTGAAGCCCCACCCCCACGGCATAGACGTGGAGACCTTCCGCAGGCTGGTCGCCGTGACCGGGACCAAGAAGATGAAGGCCTTCATGAGGAAACACTTCCAGGGCGTGGGCTCGACGACGGCGGAGAAGTTCCTCAAAGCAGCGGATATCAACCCCAAGGCGAATCCGAGGACCCTGGGCCCAGAGGACATAGTGAGGCTGGTCCGGACGGCCCGGGAGTTCGACGGCTTCATCCGCCCCGACCCGAGCTGCCTCTCGCCCATAGGGGAGGACCTGCTGGAGACGGGGATCAGGAAGGAACTCGACCTGACGGAGAACGACTTCCTGAGTGTGATTCAGCGGAAGCCCTCCACCTACCTGGGGTACTCCTTCATCGTGGAGGCCGCCATCGCCCACGGCAGGTCCATAGCCAGGCAGACCCGGGGGGGCATAACCATCTACCGGTTCGCCAACCGCATCCCCCTCCTCTTCGACGAGTCCAGCGGCGTCGTTTGGAAGGTCGTCAACAAGGTCATCAACTGGAGTACCTACAAGGTCTCGTCGGACACGCCCCTAGTCGTCGCTGTCCACGTCTGCTCCACGAAGATACCCTACAAGACCGTGGGGAAGGAATACATGGCCGACCAACCGGAGGTGGAGCGGGAGATCGAGAACGCGATCCGCAGCGTCGCCCGATCCCTGAGGCTATACATCGCCAGACGGATACGCATCGCCAGGGAGAAACGCCGGCTCGATGTCTTTGAGAAGTACCTCCCAAAGATAGCCGAGTTCTCAACGAAGCTCTCGGACAGGGAGAAGCAGCCTGACATCGAACCCCTACTGACGGCGGTGAGCGCCAGCCTCCCGGAGGTGGAGGAAAAGATAAAGGAGGTGCCGCAGATTGCCGGACATGGCAGTTAGAGAATCTAAACAAAGGGAGTCGATTGAACTCTATCTTAAGCAGCTCGGCAACATTGTATACGAGCAGATAGAGAATAGGGAGTTCCCCTGGATCATAATGCAGAGCAGGTCAACGGACAACATAGTCTACGACCCCGACCTGCGCCAGTACATCCTCGGTGGAAGGACCATCCGTCGTCACGCCCGGAACATCAGGCACATCCGGCCCTTCACCCAGCTCATCTGGACTGCGTGGTTCGCCCGGGAGCTCCTCAAGCTGAGGAAGACGAGCACCCTCAGGGAGGTCTACTACTCCGCCAGAGGCCAGCAGGACATCGAGTTCAAGAACCAGTCCGAGTCGGACAACATCATCACCGACCTGGAGACGGCGCTGAACACGCCCCGGGAGGAGTTCAACATCTTCCCCGAGGAGCGGAGCGCCATCTTCGGCGACCTCACCATCGAGTACACCGTGCCGGGGTACGAGGGGCGTAGGATGAACTTGATGGAGCACCCGGATGGCGTCACGATCGGCCCCGCCCTCACAAGCTCTGAGTTCGTAGAGACCACAGCCGACAAGGTGCTCGTCATCGAAAAGGGCGCCATGTTCACCCGCCTCGTGGAGGAGCGGTGCCACGAGCGGTTCAACGCCATCCTAGTCCACACAGCCGGCCAGTCGCCCCGGGCCACCCGGAGCATCATCCACAGGCTCAACCGGAAATACGGCCTCCCGGTATACATCTTCACGGATGGCGACCCCTGGGGCGTCCACATCGCCATTGTCATAATCTCCGGCTCCGCCAACGCCGCCCACCTCCGAGGCCTCGCCACCCCCGAGGCCCAGTGGATAGGCGTCTGGGCCACCGACATAATCAAGTATAAGCTGCCCACCGAGAATCTGACCGACTACGACATGAAGAGGCTCAAGGAGCTTAAGGAAGACCCCCGGTACAAGGACGACATCTGGCAGAGGGAGATCGACACCTTCCTGAAGATCGAGAAGAAGGCCGAGCTGGAAGCCTTCAGCCGCTACGGGCTGACGTACATTGTCGACGAGTACCTACCCGCAAAGCTCGAGGGCGTATGAGCCGGCTACACATAAGTAGAAATGACACCGAGGATCTGATGTCCATGTCGGGCGAGGTTACAACAACCCTGGCGAGGCTTGCGACCAACCTCATCGGCGCAGTCGTCCTAGTCCTCGGCCTCCTCCTCGTCTACTACTCGCTCAACACCGAATACACGATTATAGACCCCCGCGTCATCACCCCGATAGGGGCGGCCATCTCCGTAATCGGCGTCTTCATGGCCCTGGCCAGGGAGGGCTGAAGATGAACGGGAGGAGGCTGAAGGGGGTTATCCTCGCGGGAGGCGAGGGGAAGAGGTTCAGGCCGCTGACGTACTACTTTCAGAAGTGCATGATTCCCGTCGGCGAGGGGCAGAAGCCGGTCCTGGAGTACATCATCAGGCTCTTCAGACACCACGGCATAAGGGACATCGTCCTCCTCGTGGGCTATAAGTACAGGCAGATAAAGAACTACTTCGACGACGGACGCCGCTTCGACGTCAACCTCAGCTACGTCCTCGACAGGCCTGGGCACAAGGGAAGCGCCAACGCACTCTTAAACGCGTACCGCGAGGGCGCCCTGTCCAGCGACGACTGCCTAGTCGCCTACTACGGCGACATAATATCGAACATCGACCTAAAGGACCTCGCGTCCAGGCACCTGGAGTCCGGAGCAGCGGCCACCGTCGCCCTCGCACGCAGCTTCAGAGTCAGGGTGGGGACGGCCGACGTCAGGGAGGGCAGGATAACCAGGTTCATAGAGAAGCCGGAGCTCGAATGGCCCGTGAGCATAGGCGTGCTGGCCCTCGACGGATGGGTGCTTGAGGTGATGGACGGCCTCATGGCGGAGGGCCGCTCCGAGGGCTTCGACCTCATGGGGGACGTGATCCCCCGCCTCATCGACAAGGGGGACACGGTCCGCGCCTACGTCACCGACGCCTTCTGGTACGACCTGGGCTCCCTGGAGAGGTTCGAGAGGTTTGAGAACGACGGCCTCAGCAGCCGGCTTAGCTTCCTGTTCGAGGACTAGGCACACGCGGGCCGCACCACAAAAGTTTCTTAAACAGACTTCTTAATGATAACCAGAGGTGAACGTTTTGAAGGCCCTCGTCCTAGCCGGTGGCTTCGGTACAAGGCTCAGGCCGCTGAGCTGTACCAGGCCGAAGATGCTCTTCCCGGTGGCGAACCAGCCGCTCCTGGATTGGACGCTCAGGAACCTGTCCAAGGGGGGCGTCGACACCGTCATCCTGGCGGTGAACTACATGGCGGAGGCCCTGGTCCGCTACTTCGGGCCGACCAAGTTCGACCTCGGCATCATCTACTCCAGGGAGGAGAGGCCCCTGGGGACCGGGGGACCCATCAGGAAGGCGGAGAGCCTCCTAAAGGACAGCGGGCCCTTCCTCATGCTGAACGGCGATATCATTTCTGACATAGACTACAGGCGCCTCGTCGAGTTCCACAAGCGTAAGGGAGGCCTCGCAACTATCGCTCTCTTCCAGGTCCCCGACCCCAGCAGGTACGGCGTCGTGGAAATCGACGGCGAATCCCGCATCCTCCGGTTCGTGGAGAAGCCCGAGCCGGGCAGGGCACCCAGCAACCTGGCGAACGCCGGCATCTACGTCCTTGAGCCCGAGGTAATAGACTACGTCACCACGGGTCGATCAGTCTCCATAGAGCACGAGGTGTTTCCCCCGCTGGCGGAGGAAAAGAAGCTCTACGGCTTCGAGTTAAGGGGGCTCTGGGTGGACATCGGCATGCCCGAGGACTACCTCAGGGCCAACAGCCTCCTCCTATCAAAGCTCGACGGAGTCCAAACCGAGGAGGGGTCCAAGATCGACGGCTCGGCGGAGATTCTTCCGCCGTGCTCCATAGGCACAGGCGTCGAGGTAGGCGCCAATTCCGTCATCGGCCCCAGCACATCCATCGCCGACCACGTGCACGTGGGCAAGGGCTGCAGAATCGAGAACTCCATCATCTTCTCGGGCACAACCATCGGCGACTACACCTCCGTGAGGAACGCCATCATTGGCGAGAACGCGACCCTGGAGCGGTGGGTCAAGGTCGAGTCCGGGACCCTCGTGGGGGACTACGTCTCCATCATGGACGGGGTGACCATCACACAGGGCGTCACCATCTGCCCCTCCAAGAGAGTTGAGGAGAGCGTCCTAGAGTCCGGCCAGGTGATGTGATGGGACGGCTCTTCGGGACCAACGGTGTCCGTGGAGTCGTCAACAAAGACCTCACAACCGAGGTCGTCCTGAACCTCGCGGCGGCCGCGGGATCCCTCCTCGGCGAAAAGATAGCCGTGGGGATGGACGGCCGGACGAGCAGCCCCATGCTGAAGGACGCCGCCGTCAGCGGCCTCCTCTCCGTCGGCTGCACCGTCCACGACACCGGAACGCTGCCCACGCCCACCCTGCAACACGCGGTGAAGAGCCTCAGCCTCGACGGCGGCATCATGGTGACGGCGTCCCACAACCCCCCCCAGTTCAACGGCATGAAGGTGGTGGCCGGCGACGGCGTCGAGGCCTCAAGGCAAATGGAGGCGGAGATAGAGGAACTTTACTTCGGCGGCGGACCCCCTCTCCGCCCCTGGAACGGGATCGGAAGGACGACGAAGCTGGAGGCACTCGAAGCCTACAAGGAGGCCGTTCTATCCCACGTCGAACGGGAAACCCTCAGGGAGGCGCGTCTGAGGGTTGCCCTGGACCCGGGTAACGGCGTCGCATCCCTAGCCGCCCCGGCCGTCGCCGAGGACCTAGGCTGCGCCGTCTCCACCATCAACGCCGAGATAGACGGCCGGTTCCCCGGGAGGGAGTCCGAGCCCAGGCCGGACAACCTAGACGGGATTAGGGCTCTGGTCAAGGCGTCCGGCGCCGATGTCGGTGTCGCCTTCGACGGCGACGGCGACCGAGCCATCTTCGTCGACGAGAGGGGCGAGGTCCACTGGGGGGACAGGTCCTTCGCCCTCGTCGCCAAGGACTTCCTCGCCCGAAACCCGGGGGAGGCGGTCGCGACGCCGGTCAGCTCCTCAAGGATGATCGAGGACGTCGTGGAGGCCGGGGGCGGGAAGGTGGTCTGGACCCGCGTCGGAAGCGTAGACGTCAGCCGCCTTATGGTCGCGGAGGGGATCAGGCTGGGCGGAGAGGAGAACGGCGGCATCATGTACGGCCCCCACCAGTCCGTCAGGGATGGGGCGATGACCATGGCCCTCGTGCTGGGGATCATGGCGGCCGAGGAGAAGCCCCTATCCGCGCTCCTCGCCGAACTCCCCGAATACGCCCAGATGAAGGACAGGGTTCCCTGCCCGGAGAAGCTGAAGCTAAAGGCCCTGGAGGCCCTGCGGGGTTCTGTGGAGGCTCCCAGGGTGGAGACCGTCGACGGCCTCAAGCTCTGGTACCCCGACGGAAGCTGGATACTGATCCGCCCCAGCGGCACCGAGCCCATCTTCAGGTTGTACGCCGAGGCCCGGAAAAAAGGGCGGGTTGCGGCCCTAGTCGAGGAGCATAAGAAGCTGGTAGAAGAGGTAGTGGGGTCTCTAGGCTAGGTAGGCGACGTTCAACCCATCCCCGAGGCGAGGTCCAGGAGGGCCTCCCGGGGGCTCTCGGCCTTGACCACGCCGCTGGCGACGAGCACCCCCTCCGCGCCCAGCCTGATGGCCGCAGCCACGTCCTCACCGCTGGTTATGCCAGCCCCGCACAGCACCCTCACGCCGGGGCTCACCGCCTTTACGGCCTTAACAGCGTCCGAGATCACCTCGGGCCTAGCCTTGGACACCGGTATGCCCGTGCCGATCAGCTCGGGGGGCTCTATCGCCACGGCCTCCGGCTCGAACGGCGCCACGGCCCTACCCTTCTCAGGGGTGTCCACGCAGACAACGGACAGCAGCCCCACCCCCCTCGCCCGCTCCACGGTCGCCCCGATGGCTCGGAGCTCGACCTGCCTCTCCGAGTGGTTGATGAGGGTGCCGGCGCAACCCGCGTCGGCGACGGCCTCCGGCAGCGTGTGGCCCGTATATCTCCCGTATCCCACGGCGTCCACATGCTGAGCGAAGATAGGGACATCCGCCGCCTCGATGGCTATTCGCAAGTCCACGGCCTGAGGGGCGACGGCGACGCACACGCCCGTACGCCTGGAGACTTCGCCGGCCATGGACGCCAGCTTTACGGCCCTTTTCCCCGTCGCCTCCTTGTAGGTCTTAAGGTTGACGAGGAGCAGAGGGAAGTCGACCTTGTTCGATGTCATATCACCACCACGTTATCTAACGCCACTGGTCCTTTATCTCTTCCGAGCCGAACCTAGTAACCCAGGCAAGGTCAGCGGTGTTCGTCCCCATGATATCTTACAGGGTTATTGTGGAATTTACCATGGTTGAGGCTCTCTCCAATGCCCATGGATGGTCCCCCGCTCAACAATGTAAAATAATGGCGGGGCTTGGGGACTAGTGATGTCCTGCGCTATAATAATCCACGGCGCCATAGGCAGCGGGAAGACCTGCTCGTGCCTCAGGCTCTCGAAGAGGGCTGTGAAGGAGGGGATTAAAGTCGCCGGAGTAATAAGCCCACGGGTATTCGAGGACGGTGAGCTAGTCGGCTACAACGGGTTTGCCCCAGCATCGGGCTTAGCCTTCCCCCTCGTGAAGTTGAGGGATCGGGTAGAGGGATCGGACTGGTTCACTGTCGGCAATCTAAAGTACGCCTTCTCGAAAGCGGGATTGGAGCGTGCAAACAGAATCCTGAGCAGCTCAGCCGACGCTATCAACGGAAACTCCCTCATCTTCGTCGACGAGTTCGGAAGGCTGGAGAGGAAGAGGACCGGCATCTACCCCGGCGCCCTTGCCGTCGCGGAGGCCCTGAGAAGGGGGGGCGTAGCGGTTTTCGCCTGCAGGACGGAGCTGGTCGAGGCCGTCGAGAAACTCATCCACGGTCGGGCGCAGGAAGTGTTTAGATACGAGCCCGGCGACGCTGAGGCTCTTTGGCTTAAGGTTCGTAGATGCCTAAGTCGAGATGTATGAACATTTGAAATATGTGTTGAGCCCTCTATCTGGTGGGTATAAGCACCATGGATTACTGCGATATACTGAAGAACATTCTGGGGCGGGACGACTATCTGGTTGTGGGCCGGAGCGTCGTCAGGACAGATGCACTCGACAAGGCCCTTGGCAGAGCCAGGTTCACGGCCGACTACATCCAAAAAGGGACAATTGTAGTAAAGGTCGTCCGCAGCAGCCAGCCACACGCCCTCATCAAAAGGGTCGACGTTGACGCCGCCCTGAAGGTCCCGGGCGTGCAAGCCGTTCTAACTGCAGCGGATGTCCCAGGCGAAAACCAGATCGGGTACGTCCTACCCGAACAGCCCTTCCTAAACGGTGAGAAGGTCCACTACATAGGTGACCCCATAGCCCTCGTCTGTGGGGAGAATGAGGACGCAGCCGCCGATGGGGCGGACGCCGTCGAGGTAGAGTACCAGCCGCTGCTGGCAGCCTTCGACATCGACGCCACGCTGAGGGCGGACGCCGTTGAAATCCATGAGGGCGGAAATATAGCCCTCACGACGCGCATAAGGAAGGGGAGCTTGGACGAGGGGTTCTCCGAGGCCGAGGTGGAGGTCGAGGATACCTATGAGACACCCTACCAGGAGCATATGTACCTCGAGCCCGATGCGGCGTACGCGGTGCCAGAGGGATCTGGCAAGGTCACAGTCATCGGCACCATGCAGAGCCCATTCCTAGTCAGAGAGAAGGTGGCCCGAGTCCTGGGCTGGAACCTCAACCAGGTGAGGATCATACAGGCACTGACCGGAGGCGCCTTCGGGGGTAAGGACGACACGGGGCCCCTCGTCTGCGCAAAGGCAGCGCTGGCGGCGGTCAAGCTGGGGAGGCCCGCAGCCCTCGTCTTCGACAGGAACGAGTCGGCGGCGTATACGCCTAAGAGGTTTCCCGCCAGGATCAGGTACAGATCAGGGGCAGACAGCTGCGGCAAGATCACGGCGGCCGAGGTTGACATAACCGTGGAATGCGGGGCCTATGCCAACAGGGCTCCCTTCTGGCTTTGGAGGATGACCGCCCACGCCGCGGGCCCCTACGAGGTGGCGAACGTTCATGTCGACGGCCGCGCCGTCTACACCAACAAGGTGTTCGGCGGCAGCTTCCGCGGCTTCGGTGACGTCGCCATACACTTCGCCGCCGAATCCCAGGTCGACCGGTTGGCCGAGGCCCTCGGCATGGACCCCGTAGAGTTCCGCCTCAATAACGTGCTGAGGCCCGGCTCCAAGACGACATCCGATCAACTCCTCGAAAACTCCGTCGGCATAGAGAAATGCCTCTTGGGAGTTGCAGAAGCTTCGGATTGGACCAACAAACGTAAATCAGAACGGAGGGGGAAAAAGGTCAGAGGCATCGGCGTCGGCTGCGCCCACCATGGGATCAGCACAAGCCGCGGGGCGCCCGACTGGTCGGCTGCATCCCTCATTCTTAACCAGGATGGATCCCTCAATTACCGGACAAGTATCTGCGAGCTCGGGCAGGGGACGCCTATCGGCCATGCAAAGATCGTGGCCGAAATCCTCGGCACCCCCCTTAGCTCTATCAGTGTTGAGGTTCCCGACACGGATTCCACGCCTAACGCGAGGCCGACTCACGGGAGCCGGGGCCTAACGCTCGGTGGAGCGGCGGCGGCGGATGCTGCCTTGAAGCTTAGGCGGCAGATGGTGCAGGTCGCTGCGGATCTACTCGGCTGCGAAGAGGCCGCAGTCGACATGAGGAGTGGCCGGGCCTTCGACAGGGACGACCCCTCGAAAGGGTTGGATTTCAAAGAACTTGCGAACGAAATCTACATCAGAGGGGGCTACCCTGCAGCTTACGGCTTCTTCGTGCCTCCGAGGAGGTTCTTCGACCCAGAGACGGGGCTTGGGGTCGCCTACCCCGTGTACACCTTCTCGGCCACCGTCGCAGAGGTTGAGGTGGACATCGAGACGGGGCAGGTCGACGTCGTTAAGATTTGGCCGGCGATGGATGTCGGCAAGGCCATCGACCCGCAGATGATAGAGGGGCAGATCCACGGCGCCATCTCCCAGGGTATGGGGTTCGTCTTGATGGAGCACCTCAAAGTCGATGAGGGGATGGTCCTAAACCCCAACTTCACAGACTACGTCATTCCTTCGGCTCCCGACACCCCTGAGGTGGCGGAGGCCATCATCGTCGAGGAGCCTTATAGGCACTCGGCCTTCGGCGCAAAGGGGGTCGGCGAGCCGGCCATCATCTCCATCGTCCCCGCCATCACCAACGCCATCCACCACGCCACCGGCGTCTGGTTCAAAACCCTCCCCGTCACGGCGGAACGCCTTCATGCAGCGCTGAGGAGATGTAGCCCATGAGGCCCCTCCCCCATTTCAGTCTCAGCCGGCCCGGAACCCTCAAAGAGGCGCTGGAGCTGCTGCAGGAGCTGGATGAGGCAAAGCCCATCGCCGGGGGCACCGACGTGTTGATAGATCTGAGGAGGGGCGCTTGTCAGGCTAAGCACCTCGTCGACCTCGGCCGAGTTGAGGAACTCAGATACATACGAGAGGACGGTGGTCAGATCCGTATCGGGGCGACTACCACTCACGCCCAGCTCCTGAGGTCGGAGACTATAGCAGCTAAGGCGCCTGCGCTAACGGAGGCCGTATCTCTCGTTGGCAGTGTCCAGACCCGAAACATTGGAACGATAGGAGGAAACCTGTGCAACGCGTCGCCGGGAGCGGATACGGCACCGCCTCTCCTAGTTCTCAACGCTGAGGTCACCGCTTCCTCTCTGGAATGGTCTCGAAGCATCCCCTTGAGCGGGCTATTTGCAGGCCCCAAGATGAACAGCCTGAGGCCTGGGGAGCTGCTCACAGAAATAAGGTTCCCCGTCCCACCGGCGGGGTCAGGCGCATCCTTCCAAAAGCTCGGAAGAAGAAGGGGCAGCACACTCTCCCTACTGAACGCCGCTGCCTACCTGGAGGTGGACGGCGACATCTGCCGAGAGGCCCGAGCGGCTTTCGGCGCCTGCGCTAACGGAGGCC
>Ga0114921_10000418_pt1 | contig 18099 bp, 16 predicted proteins | sample BentaG_FD_87016 | JGI IMG/M metagenome (GOLD analysis project Ga0114921, IMG submission 87016) | Deep subsurface microbial communities from South Atlantic Ocean to uncover new lineages of life (NeLLi) - Benguela_00093 metaG | ecosystem: Environmental > Aquatic > Marine > Oceanic > Sediment ...
AGGGGGAAGGGGGAAGGGGGAAGGGGGTAAATATACACCTCTCAAGTATAGGGAGTTTAAGAGGGGAGCGAAGCCCCTCTTTTTAATATCATTCCCCCTTCCCCTTGATAAGGGGAAGGGGGATAAAGGGGATGGGGTTATTTAATGAAGATTCTCCATTTTGCTGACCTCCACCTTGGTGTGGAAAGCTACGGGCGCATTGACCCAACTACCGGCTTATCCACACGTCTTCATGACTTCCTATCTGCCCTTGACCAGGTTGTTGATTATGCCCTGGGAAATAAGGTAGACCTTGTCCTCTTCTGTGGTGATGCCTACAAAACCCGTGAGCCGAGTCAGACTCAGCAGCGGGAGTTTGCCAGGCGCATCAATCGCCTGGTTACCAGCGATATCCCTATTTTTCTACTCACCGGTAACCACGACCTGCCCAACGCTATCGGTCGGGCTACTGCCATTGAAATCTTTCATACTCTGGCTATTAAGAATGTTTATGTTTCTAATCACCCCGAAATTTACCGCATCCCGACTAGCAGTGGCACTATTCAAATAGCCTCCTTACCCTGGCTCAGGCGTAGTACTCTGTTAAGCAGGGAAGAGACTAAAAATCTTAACTTTGAACAGATAAATCAGAGGTTACAGCAGGTGCTAACCAATATTATTGCTACTCATGCCCAGAAACTTGACCGGCAACTCCCCTCTGTACTGGCGGCTCATGTCTGGGTCTCCGGGGCTAAAGTAGGTTCAGAAAAGTCAATGACCATAGGGCGAGAGCATATGTTGCTATTAAGCAATGTGGCTAATCCCGCTTTTGATTATATGGCTCTGGGTCATGTTCATAAGAATCAGGTATTGTCTCAGAATCCACCGGTAGTTTATCCCGGTAGCCTGGAACGGCTGGATTTCAGCGAAGAGGAGGATGATAAGGGATTCTATGTGGTGGAAATTGAACCAGATAAGGAAGGTAAGAGGCGGGTCTCATTTGATTATCACCGGGTAACCGGGCGCCGTTTTGTCACCATCAATATCAATATAGAGCCAGAGGAACCCGACCCAACTGCAAGCGTAATCAACACCATCTACTCAGGTGGAGAAGATAAGATTAGAGATGCCATAGTGCGACTCCAGATTAGCCTGCCGGCAGAGATTGAAGGTCAGCTCAGGGATAGTGATATCAGGAGTGCCCTAAAAGAAGCTCATCACCTTACCATTGCCAAGGAGATAAAGCGAGAGGCCCGCCTCAGACTGGGGGACTGGGCAGCCGAAGAGATAACCCCTCTTGAAGCCCTGAAAGCCTATCTGGAATCAAGAAAGGATGTAACTCCAGAGCGAGCCAAGCTCCTGCTTAAATATGGTGAGAAGCTGATACAGGAGCAGAGGACTGGGGAGAGTTAAAAAGGCTTTTTGAAGGGGAGTTTTAGAGGGGCAGTGCCTCTCTTTCTCCTTTTAACGGCACTTTTGCCCGTGCTATACTGTGCTAAATAATCAGTGATTAGGAGGTGAATTGCATGTCACCACGAAAATCATCTAAGAGAGAGCCCAAAATAGTGGAAATGCCGTCACAAAAGATGGCTATAGTCCAGGGCAAGGGTGCCCCGGATAAGGTCTTCCCGGAACTTATGCCAGCCCTCTATGGTGCGGTCTACACGCTAAAGTTCGACCTCAAGAAGAGGGGTCTGCCTACCTTCAAAGTCACCGGACTCCGGGCTCGCTATCCTGATGCCCACCTTGTCCCTATGGAGGAATGGACTCACATTATTGGCTTGCCCATCCCTGAAGAAACCACATCCCTGCCCCAGAAAATGGCTGACATTGAGGTCAAGATTGAGACCTGGCAATATGGCACTGTGGCCCAGATTCTTCACCTGGGACCTTATGACCAGGAGCAACCCACTATTGAGCGCCTGCATCAATTCATTGAGGAAAGCGGCTACGAGATAGCTGGTGTCCATGAGGAAGAATACCTCACCCGCCCCGATGCCAAAGTTCCCAAGACTATCATCAGGTATCCGGTCAAGAAGAAGTAGTACATCCTGAGGTATTTCGCTATCTAAGGGAAGCTGAGCAGTAAAAACTTGTGCTATACTTTCATAAGAGGAGGACAGATGTACATTCATGAGTATATGAAAAGCCCGGTTATTACGGTGACCAAAGACACATTACTGGACGATGCCCTAAGGATGATGTATGACAAGCATGTCCGTCGCTTACCGGTGGTAGACAATGGGAAGCTAGTAGGACTGGTGACCCGGAACCTATTGCGTGAAGCGACGCCTTCGTCAGCCATTCCACTGAGCATCTGGGGGGCTCATTATCAGCTGTCAAGAATGAAGGTAGGGGATGTAATGATAACTGATGTGGTTACTGTTGCGCCTGATACCACAGTGGAGGAAGCGGCTGTTTTGAGTGAAAAGCATAAAATCGGGACTTTACCTGTGGTTGATGCCGGTGGCAAGCTGGTGGGCATTGTTACTGGTACCGATTTGCGCAACATTATGGTTCAGGCATTGGGTTTAGGTAAGAAAGGCGTGCGCCTTCATATCATAGGTGACCTTAAAGGTGTTCAGCAGTACCAGATAATGGAGATATTGAGCAAGCATAAGGTAAATATTCTGTCTGCCTTCCCGGTGAAGCCGACTGGTACCCGGCAGGGGAATTTCATCATTCACATGGATACTGAAGATGCCAGTGCCATCGTAGCCGACCTGAATAAGCTGGGTCTGGACATAGAGGTGCGAAGGCACTAACTTTGCTTTGTTCAGTAACTACTCTTGATTGCTGAAAGACCACACAGCCAGAAGTACCATAACTATGCCAAAGCCGGCCAGTACCATAACATTATCCCAGATTGACATAGTGTGCCCCAGTACGCTGATGGTGAAAGGTGAGTCTGGTGATGTCCCCAGCAGTATCTGGCGGATTGGGGCGATACCGTAGGTAGCCGGGTTGATTTTCACCAATACATTCATCCATGTGGGCAGCCCCTGTAGTGGGAAGAACACCCCGGATAGGAACATCATAGGAAACATCAGCATCTGCATTACCACCTGGAATGCCTGCATGGACTTGATACGTGTGGCCAGCAGGATGCCCATAGAACTCATTGAAGCGGCCAGCAGGAGCATCAGCGGCACAAGTACCAGTACTGTCCCTAAGGACGGGGAGACACCAATTAGTGGGCTTAATAACAGGATGAGCATCCCCTGGAATAATGCCACTGTGGCTGAACCTAATGTCTTGCCTACGGCTACCGAGACACGGCTGATTGGTGCCACTAATACCTCTTTCAGGAAGCCAAATTCTCTGTCCCAGACAACAGAGACCCCACCCATAAGTGAGTTCATCAACACCGTCATGCCAATAATGCCGGGGAAGATGAACTGAGTGAAATCAACCCCGGGGGCAAGGGAACCCATCATGCCGCTGAGCCCACTGCCAAATACGAATAGAAACAGCAGAGGAAAGGCTATAGACCCAATCATGCGGGTTTTATCATGCCAGAAACGAAGTATATCACGATACCAGATAGTGTATAAGCCACGCAGGTTGTTCATCTGTTCCTCCTAGTGCCTCATGCGGTGACCACGCCAACGTCCCCTTGCCTTAAAGGTATTCCTAACTTGTTCTTCCCGTATTTCCCGCCCGGTGAGCTTTAGAAAGACAGTGTCTAAACTTGGGCGGCGCAGGCTGACGCTCAGTATCTTGGTGCCAGATTCCCTGATGAAGGTGGGCAAAAACTCCTCGCCATTGTCTATCTCAAAGGTAAGCCCGTTGCTGTCACTTCTGGCCTCAATTCGGTAGCGAAGTCTGACCTCTTCAGCCGCTTTTTGGTCGTCCTCGGTCTTAACTGAGATGATATCCTTGGCCACCATATTCTTGAGCCTCTCCGGGGTATCCATGGCGATGAGTCTTCCGTAGTCAATGATAGCAATGCGCTCTGCCTTCTCAGCCTCGTCCATATAGTGAGTAGTCAGGAAAATGGTGGTGCCTTCACGCTCTCGCAGTTCAAGTATGTATTCCCAGATACGATTACGCGTTTGCGGGTCAAGTCCCAGCGTGGGTTCGTCAAGGAATAACACCTTGGGGTGGTGCAGTAGGCCTCTGGCTAGTTCCAGGCGGCGTTTCATTCCTCCAGAATAGGTGCGAACCATATCGCGGCGCTTGTCCCAGAGTTCTGTCATCCTGAGCATCTGCTCAATTCGCTGCTCACGAACCGAGGACGGCATGTTATACACCGAGGCGTGAAAACGCAGGTTCTGCAACCCGCTGAGCTGCTCATCCAGGCTGGGGTCTTGAAAGACCAGTCCGATTATCTGACGCACCTGGCTTTGCTGGCGCACCACATCAAAGTCATCAATGAAGGCTTGCCCTGAGGTTGGTTTAGTCAGGGTACAGAGGATATTGATAGTGGTGGTCTTTCCTGCCCCGTTTGGACCCAGAAAGCCAAAGATTTCTCCCGGTGCCACTGTGAAACTAATGTTAGCCACTGCGTCCAATGTACCATCTTTTTACCAGGTTTTCCACTTTGATAATGTAATCGCTCATATCTCTCCCATAAGGATGAAGCTAGCCAAAACGCCGCATCCGCCATTGTCTGAGGTATTGGATCACCTCATCATCGCTGAGGTCATGCCAGTCACGGTAGAAGTCAGATACATAGAACTCGGGACTGAATTCCGTAGCGCAGGTTACTATCTTGACAGCAAATTTTTCTAACTGCCTCACAGCTATTGCCGAGGCAGCGGGTACCGCTACGACTATTTCCTTGGCTCGGCGGTGGCGTACCGATTCTATTGCTGCCATCATGGTGAAGCCTGAAGCCAGTCCATCATCGGTGATTATCACTGTCCGGCCACTTACTCTAACCAGTGGTTGGTCTCCTTTGTAGAGTAGACTCCGCTGTTTAATCTCAGCTCTTACTTTACTTGCCTCATACTCTATCTGTTGTCGGCTCAAGCCGATTCTTTTGACCACTTCTTCATTGAGGATAATGGTGCCATCATCAGCAATGGCACCAAAGCCTGCCTCGGGTGCAAGGGGCAGGGGAATTTTGCGGCAAACAATCAGGTCAAGCTCAGCTTCAAGTGTGCTGGCTATCTCCAGAGCCACCGGTACACCCCCGTTAGGAATGGCAAGCACCACAACCGACTGGTCACGATATTCACCCAGCTTTGCGGCTAGCTGCCTCCCAGCATCCTGTCGGTTCTCAAAGATGGCTTGTTGTCCAGCAGAATAGGTCATTACCCTCCTCGGTGCCTATTTTAGCCTGATTTACCTGTGGAATAAGACCTTCTTATCCATTTAACCAACCTGAACTTGTTTACATCCACCAGGCCGAGGTCGGTCAGCTTGAGTTCAGGGATTACTGGTAGGGCCAGGAAGGAGAGGGTGGCAAAGGGTGAAGGCAGGGTTGCTCCTAAATCCCTGGCAGCTTGCTCCAGCTTATCCAGCTTATCTACTACCATCTCCAATGGCTCATCAGACAAGAGGCCAGCAATTGGTAAACCCAGACTGGTTAATACTTTCCCATCGGCAGTGGCTACCAGACCACCCTGGAGTCGTTCAATCTCCTTAACAGCAGTAAATATATCTTTATCATTAGTCCCCACGGCAATAATATTGTGAGAATCATGGGCAATAGACGAAGCCAAAGCCCCTTTCTTCAAGCCAAATCTCTTAACCAATCCCAGACCAATATTACCGGTAGCCCGGTGCCTTTCTATTACTACCAGCTTCAGGATATCCCGGTCAATATCGGGCATAATTACTCCATCTGAAGCACTAACCTTTTCCCGTCTTTTCCTGGTGATTATCTGACCGGGGATAACTTCAATAACCAGCTCAGTTTTTCCTGAAGCGGGGAGTCTTAGTGCCTCTATGTTGAATGGCTTAATATTTACCGTACTGGCTACTCCCCGGTGAGGACAGCGAGGCAAGGGGAATAGCGGCTTGCCTTCTCTGGCCACCAACCGACCTCGGTAGAAGACCCGGTCTATTTCTAATCTAGTCAGGTCATCAAGCACAATTAGGTTAGCCAGGTAGCCGGGAGCTACCGCTCCCAATCTTTCCAGACGGAAATACTGGGCAGTATTGATAGTGGCCATCTGAATTGCCCGCACCGGGTCAAGACCTTGCCTTATTGCCTTGCCCACTACGGCGTCAATATCGCCATCTTTGAACAGGTCAGCACAGCTGCGGTCATCAACGACAAAGAGGCATCTTTTATAGGTTTTATCGGTAACCAAGGGTAGTAAGGCAGCCAAATTCTTCTCCGAGGAGCCCTCTCTAATCATGACATACATGCCTAGCCTTAACTTCTCTCTTGCCTCATCCAGGGAGACTGATTCGTGGTCAGAGCCTATGCCAGCAGCAATGTAGGCATTGAGGTTCTTCCCGGCAATACCCGGGGCGTGACCATCAACGACTTTTCCCTTGGCAAGGTTAATCTTCTTCAGTACACTGGTATTGCCAGCCAGCACGCCAGGGAAGTTCATTACCTCCCCCAGTCCAATACAGTCCGGCCACTTAAGAATTTGCTGAACATCTTCAGGTTCAAGGTTAGCTCCAGATGTTTCTAAAGGGGAAGCGGGCACGCAGGAGGGAGCCATTAGGAAAAGGTCCAGGGGTAAACGGCGGGCACAGTTCAGCACATACCTCATACCCTTCAGACCGCAAACATTGGCTATCTCGTGGAGGTCGGTAACCACGGTTAGGGTGCCTCGTGGCACCACTGCCCGGGCATACTGAGGAATATCAAGCATTGAGCTTTCTAGATGAGTATGCCCGTTGATAAGACCGGGAGCCAAGTATTTACCTTCTAAATCCAGTATCTGCTCAGCCTGGTGATAATCTCCTACGCCGGCGATCCTATCCTCACTGATAGCCACGTTGCCTGGCTCAACCTCACCAGTAAAGACATTCACCACTCTAGCATTAGCCAGAAGCAGGTCAGCAGGGGATTCCCCCTTAGCTATTGAGATTAAGCGAGTCAGCCCTGATGGCATCAATCCTTCTCTTCCACAAAGCATATATCGGGCAGATACTTGTCCCCAGTTTACTATGTTCGTGAACTTGGCGCAACGCTCAGGCATGCAGCGGAATTGTTAGATAGTTTAGCCACTAGCCTTCAATCTGTAGCTAACGATAAGGCAACCGACCTTGTGTGACTGGAGATTAGACTATTGACATTGCAACAGCGGATGATTTACGCTTCAACATAAAAAGGCAGCATGCCACTTGCCTATTAACGCTTTCTCGATTAGGAAATACATCAAGTAAGGGCTTTGATATGACCAAGAGTCTTCTTGCGGCAACTATAGTATTATCACTAATATTGTCACTGGTATTTATCCTGGGATGCTCAGAAATATCAGAGCTAACAAAAGGTCTAACACACACATTACCCGCAGCAAATCCTGAGATAACAACGAAGACTGCTCAGGCAGACCCACGCGATACCAAGGTAGTTGCCGACGCCTACGAAGGGGTCATTGAGAATGACGAGACCAACAATGCGAAGACGCTTGTCTTCTCTCCTGTTGTTCCTGACCTCATCATCAAGACGATAACCTGGTCGCCGGTAAATCCATTAATGGGGGATACAGTGACTTTCACTGTGACCATAAAAAACCAGGGTAATGGCAAGGCTGGTTCCTCCCATGTTGCTTACTATATTGACAACGCCCTCTTGACTTCAGACTCTGTTATTTCAATAGACCCCGGAGATACAGTCATGAAGACCTTCACCTGGGCTGCTCAGGCAGGCTCACACGACATCAAGGCAGTTGCCGACTCCAATGAAGAGGTCATTGAGAGTGACGAGACCAATAATATGTTCACGATAACCCTCTCAACCCTTGTTCCTGACCTCGTCATCAAGGCGATAACCTGGTTGCCGGAAAATCCATCAAAAGACACTATAGTATTCTTCACTGTGACCATAAAAAACCAGGGCAGTGGCAAGGCTGGTTCCTCCCGTGTCGATTTCTACGTTGATGGCTCTTTCAGAGGTGACCAAGTTGTTCAAGCGATAGATGCTGGCGCCACAGCGACAGAGCGCTTCACCTGGATTGCTCGGGCTGGCCTACATGACATCAGGGCAGTTGCTGACTCTAATGAGGAGGTTACTGAGAGTGACGAGACCAACAATGCTTTGACGGTAACCCTCTCAACCCCTGTTCCAGACTTCATCATTGAGGCGATAACATGGTTGCCGGCAGATCCATTAGAAGGTGTTACAGTAACCTTCACTGTGACCATAAAAAACCAGGGCAGTATTGAGGCTGACTACTCCCGTGTTGCTTACTATATTGATAATGACCTCCTGGCTTCAGACCCTGTTATTTCAATAGACCCCGGTGACACGGTCGACAAGACCTTCACCTGGACTGCTGAGGCAGGCTCACACGACATCAAGGCAGTTGCCGACCTCTACGAGACAGTCATTGAGAGTGACGAGACTAACAATGCTTTGACGGTAACCCTCTCAGCATTTGGTCCTGACCTTATTGTCCAGGACATCACCTGGTCGCCAGAAAGCCCATCAATAGGGGATACAGTAACCTTCACTGTCGCTATAAAGAATCAAGGCGCCAGTGCTGGTTCCTCCCGTGTCGCTTACTATATTGATAATGACCTCCCGATTTCAGACTCTGTTGTTCCAATAGACCCCGGAGGCACAGTAGACAAGACCTTCACCTGGACTGCCCAGGCAGGCTCACACGACATCAAGGCAGTTGCCGACTCCGATGAGGAGGTTACTGAGAGTGACGAGACCAACAATGCCAAGACGGTAACCTTCTCAGGTGCTGTTCTCTCTGACCTCATTGTCCAGGACATCACCTGGTTGCCGGAAAGCCTGTCAATAGGGGACACGGTAACCTTTACTGTCACCATAGAAAACCAGGGCAATGGTAAAGCCGGTTCCTCCCATGTCGCTTACTATATTGACGACACCCTCCTGACTTCGGATTCTGTTAGTCGAGTACACCCTGATACTTCAGTTGACAAGAGCTTCACCTGGACTGCCCAGGCAGGCTCACACGACATCAAGGCAGTTACCGATTCCGATGAGGAGGTTGTTGAGAGTGACGAGACAAACAATGCTTTGACGGTAACCCTCTCAGCCATTGCTCCTGACCTCATTGTCCAGGACATCACCTGGTCGCCGGAAAGCCCATCAATAGGGGACACGGTAACCTTTACTGTCACCGTAGAAAACCAGGGCAATGGTAAAGCCGGTTCCTCCCTTGTCCATTTCTACATTGACGGTTCCTTCAGAGGCTACCAGGATGTTCAAGTGATAGATGCTGGCGTCACAGCCACGAAGACCTTCACCTGGGTTGCCCAGACAGGCTACCATCCTATCAAGGCAGTTGCCGACGAAGCCAATTCCGTTACCGAGAGCAATGAGTTCAATAATAAGACCACAGTAATCTTCTCAATCTCTCCCTCACCACCTGCCCCCGTACCCAGCCCAAAAACGCAAGAGGCAGATGTTCATCTCTATGGCCCAAGTACCGAAGTCCCCGTTGGTCAGGATATAGTTCTTAATCTCTCCGCAGCCAACCCCACAACCAATCCGACCATGACAGTTGAGCTAATCTTGGGAGTTCCTTCTGGGATGAGTGTTACCTCGGCTGAGTTTATCAAAGATGATGCAGGGCAATACATTGCCAGTTACAGCGTGGAACCAGGGGATAGCCGGCAAATAGAAGTGTCTATAAGAGCCAATCAGGAAGGTAGTTTTAACATTACAGGCCAGCTCGTCTATTATTTTGCAGGAGACAAGTCAACTGCGGAATACCGAACGCTGTCACTGCCAGTCACGGTGGTAACTGCTGAGGCTCCGGTAGAAGAACCAACCCCCACCCATTCACCAGAGAAAGGGATTTTGCCGGGCTTCTGGGTTGTTTTAGCTGTGGTAGTATTGGGTAGTTTAGTTACCATAGCTGTGCTGAGGTCCCGGAAACGGAGCAAAACTGGCTAAACCTCTTGTCCAGGTAGTCAGGGAAAAGAGGATACTCCGGCGAAGGGGAATTTGCCGTATCATTGACTGAGTTATCATCTCCGACAGTCTTAGGTATAGCCACTCCCAAAATCAGTTGCCCACAGATTCCTCAACCGAGCCATAGCCAACTCAGGCAGTGGTCCTTTACCGGAGCAGGTGGCGGCTTCCTCTATCTGCTCCAAGTTGGAAAACCCCACACCAGCACCATAGACACACCGGGATGCATCAGGGCAAAGCGCACCGCAACCTGGGGGAGGCTAGCAACATCAGTCGCTACTAGGAAGTCCAGCTTTTTGGCTCTGGCTTCATCGGCTTGGTACTTGCTACCGGGAACCGCGGGGCCACCTATGGTAGGCGCTGCGTACCCTGTCCGTGCCGCTGCCCCTCCTAATGCACCTGCGGCCAGCGCCCGAATGACCACAACACCCATATCGCGTGCTGCGGCAAGGTTAATAATTTGGCGGAAATCGTAGCCCCTAAACCCAGGTGGCACGGCTAATCCGGCGCTGGGATTCAGCAGGTTGTAATAAATTTGCACAAGGTCGAAACGGCTAGTGACATGTTTCCGCAGCGTGAAAGGAGCTACGAACCAAGGGTCCCGAGACTACCTGCCGGAAGCCAAGTTGCTTCCCTATATTCGCATATTCTTCAAACTCTTCAGGAGGAACATATCTGACCAGCTTGTAGTGCCTTAGCGAAGGTTGTAAATACTGACCTATTGTCAGGACATCACAGCCAGCTTCTCTGAGGTCAGCCATTACTTCAATGACCTCCTGCCTAGATTCACCCAATCCCAGCATGAATCCTGATTTGGTTAAGATTTTATTATTGAGCAGTTTAGACTGTTTAAAAAGCTCAAGTGACCGCTGATATTTTGCCTGAGGACGAACCTCAGGATAAAGCCGGGGCACCGTCTCCACATTGTGGTTAAGGACAGTGGGGCAAGCGTTTACCACGGTTTGTAAGGCAACGGAAGAACCCCCAAAGTCAGGGATAAGGACTTCAACCCTGATATCAGGCTCATAGTTATGGATGGCTGTGATGGTTTGGGCAAACTGGGAGGCACCACCATCAGGACGGTCATCCCTGGTTACAGAGGTAATAACCACATACCGAAGCCCCAATTTGTTGACCGCCTCCACAATATGCTCTGGCTCTTGGGAATCGGGGACTTGAGGCTTTCCATGCTTCACGGCACAGAAGGTACAATTGCGAGTACAAATATCACCCAATATCATGAAGGTGGCGGTATCTTCAGCAAAGCATTCTGTGCGGTTGGGACACTGGGCGCTCTCACAGACAGTATGCAGCTTCAGGTCTCGCATGAGCCTTCTCATTTCGTTCAATATGGTGGGAACGAGAGGGCGTAGCCTTAGCCACTCAGGACGCCGAGCATAGCCAGCCATTTGTAATCTCCTTGCTCAAATTCTAGCCCGAATGTTTCTGAGAACCAATCAATTAAATTCCCTGTGATGGTTTCCATCTTGACAGGGTGCCCCAACAACTCCAGAAGTGAGGTTATCATTCCACTTCTCAAGCCGCAGGGTCTTATATATTCAAAATAGCGCAGGTCGTTACTTACATTTAGAGCAAACCCATGCATGCTAACGTGGTGGCTAACACGTATACCTATGGAACAGACTTTCTTCTCACCTACCCAAACACTGCCAGGGTACCTGGCAACCCGGTACCCCTGTATACCCAGAGCAAGCAGTAACTTGATGATAACCTCTTCTAATTTCCAGATATATTGACGCACACCAAGGTGGTGTTCTCTGAGGTTAAGAATGGGATAACCTACCAGTTGCCCGGGAGCGTGATGGGTGATGCCACCCCCCCGATTGGTATGAAAGACCTCTATTCCCTCTTGAGCCAATCTTTCTAGAGGAACAATTATATCTTCTTCCCCTCTAAAGCGTCCTATTGTAAAAACTGGTGGATGCTGCAGGAGTAGTAATACGTCAGGAATACTACCCTCAACTCTTGACTGCACTAATCTTTGTTGCAGCTTTAAGGCATGCTCGTATGGCACTACTCCTAAGTAAGTGACGGCACATATTTTCTTACTCGTGGAAATAACCATTAATAACGCCCTACATTCTTCGGAAGTGGATGGCACCATCCAGCTGTCCCATTGCTGCTTCGCGCACTGCCTCAGGCAGAGTGGGATGGGCGTGCATAGTATGGACAATATCCCTAGCGGTGGCTCCCATTTGCATGGCAAGCACACCTTCAGCAATAAGGTCACTGGCATGGGGTCCCATAATATGCATTCCCAGAAGCCTACCATTCCCGGTATTACAAATCATCTTAACCATACCCGTTGTCTCATCCATGGTAACAGCACGGCCGCAGGCAGCAAAGGGGAACTTGCTTACTTTATAAGGAATGCCACTATCCTTCGCTTCTTTTTCGGTGATGCCAACACCGGCTATCTCAGGTTGGGTGAAGATGCAACTGGGAACAGCATGATAATCTATCTGGCGAGAACGACCAAGGGCATTCTCGGCAACTACTTCTCCCTCGTAAGAGGCAACATGAGCCAGCATGTTTTTGCCAAGAACATCCCCAATGGCATAAACATCATTGATATTTGTCTCAAGGCATTCGTTCACCACAATAGCGTGCCCATCCATTTTTATCCCAATTTCTGATAAGCCCAGTCCCTCAGTATAGGGAATGCGCCCGGTAGCCATAAGTACCATCTGCCCCTCAACTCCCTGCTCACCTTGTGGGGTATCCCAGACCACCTTAAGAACTGCTCCTTCCCTCTTAATAGCCTTAACCGCGGCTCCGATTTTGACCTCAATGCCCTGCCTGGGTAAAGTCTGACTGAAACGCCGTCCAATCTCTTCGTCAACAGGTTCCAGTTGCAGGGGACGTCTCTTCACAATGGTTACCTTTGTCCCCAATGCACTAAAGATGCTGGCGAACTCAACACCTACATGACTGCCTCCAATGACTACAAGGCTTTCTGGAATTTTTTTTAACTCAAGGATATCATCAGTGGCGAGCACTCCGGGCAGGTCTAAGCCGGGGATGGGTAATAGAGCCGACTCAGAGCCGGTGGCGATAATAAGTTTTCTGGTTGCAATCTCCTCATGGTGTACTTTAACCAAGTGTGGGGAAAGGATGCGTCCAACGCCTGTATGGACACTTACCTTGTTTGCTTTCATTAACCATTTGACACCTGACACCAAATTGTCAGATATGCGACTCTTACGGGCCATAATTTCGGGGAAGTTTGCCTTGATATTACCAATCTCTATTCCAAACTCATCCGCCCTTCTCGCCTCCAGAAGCACCTCCACACTTCTAGTCAGAGCCTTGGTGGGAATACAGCCCCGGTTAAGGCAAGTACCACCTAGCCTATCCTTCTCTACCACCGCCACATTAGCTCCCAGTTGAGCAGCACGAATTGCTGCCACATAGCCACCGGGACCGCCCCCGATTATTACTACATCCTTTTCACTCAAAGTGTTGGCTCCTCAGCTAGTATCTTTTTTCTCATCAATTTCTGCTCTGCCACTCGTCTTCCAGCGCAAATCTGGTTTTCTGGCTGCTGTAGCCTCATCCAGCCGCCTAACGGGTGTGTTATGAGGGGCTGTATGCAGGATTTCAGGGTTTTCATCTGCCTCCCTGGCTATTTCCTTCATAGCATCAATGTAAGCATCCAGCATTTCCTTGCTCTCTGTCTCAGTAGGTTCGGTCATAAGAGCACCATCAACCACCAAGGGGAAATAAATGGTAGGGGGATGAAAACCAAAGTCAAGCAAACGTTTGGCAATATCCAGCGTAGCCACTCCCTTTACCTTTTGCCATTTCCCCGAAAATATCACCTCATGCATACAGGTACGGTCATAGGGCAGGTGATAATATGCTTTTAGCTTTTCTTTGATATAGTTGGCATTTATGACAGCATTCTCACTGACTTCCCTTAATCCTTCAGCACCAAGTGAACGTATGTAAGCATAAGCTTTGACCATCACACCGAAGTTCCCGTAAGCTGCACCCAGGCTACCTATAGACTTAGCTGGTAAGGTAAAGGTATATTCTTTGTCTTGTTTGGTCACCAGAGGCGAAGGTAGAAAGTCAGCCAGGTTTGATTTGACGCAAATGGGACCTGACCCCGGTCCACCACCCCCGTGGGGGGTGCTGAAAGTTTTATGAAGATTCAACTGGACACAATCAAACCCAAGGTCTCCAAATTTCACTTTCCCCAGCAGGGAATTCAGATTGGCTCCATCACCACACAGCAGTCCTCCTCTTTCATGAATGAGCCGACCTATCTCAGCTATCTGCGGGTCAAATAGACCTAGAGTAGTTGGCATAGTTAATGTCAGGCAGACAACCTCCTCATTCATCATGGATTCAAGGCTTTTCAAATCTATGTTGCCCCTATCATCGGAGGGCACAGCACTTATCTCAAACCCACACATAGCAGCGGTGGCTGGATTGGTGCCATGAGCTGAGTCTGGCACCAGTATTCTCTTCCGCATCTTATCCCCTCGGGCTTGGTGATATGCTTTTGCTATTAATATGCTGGCAAGTTCACCCTGGGCTCCCGCCATAGGTGCTAAACTGGTGGCACTCATGCCCGTAATCTCAGCTAGATATTCCTGCAACTCGAACATAAGCTGCAGTGCTCCCTGAGCAGACTCTACTGGCTGGTAGGGATGGATTGAAGTAAAGCCCGGGAATTTGGCAATGTCCTCATGCCATTTTGGATTATATTTCATAGTGCAGCTTCCCAGAGGGTAAAACCCTGTGTCTACTCCGTAATTGAGCTTACTCAGGGCTGTGAAATACCTTACAAGCTCAACCTCGCTTACCTCAGGTAGCTCAAGCTCCTGGCGAAGTAGTTCCTTGGGGGGTAACTCTGCTGCAGTTACATCCAGAGAGGGAAGACTGCAACCAATCTTACCTGACTGGCTAATATCAGGAAGTAAATAATGATGACGACCCATTTCTCACCCCCATCTAAAATGCTGACAGGACTTCTACCAGCCTGTCTATATCCTGCTTGGTGTTTACCTCGGTGACACAGAGCAACATGCTATTGTCTATCATATGGCTCAGGTCCAGACCACCAATTATCCTTTCCTTGAAAAGCACTTCGTTAATCCGGCGAGGTGCTGTTGGACAGCGCATGACAAATTCTTCAAAGAAAGGCTGCTGGAAAACGAGAGAATATCCTTTGAGCTTACCTATAGCATCGGCAGCATAGTGAGCCTTATGGTAGCATAGCTCAGCTACCTGGCGGAGCCCTCTTTTGCCTAAGGCTGCCAGATAGACTGTTGCTGCCAGGGCAACTAAAGCCTCATTAGTGCAGATATTGGATGTGGCCCGTTCTCTTCTAATATGCTGCTCACGAGTGGATAGGGTCAGCACGTATCCTGGTTGACCATCAACATCCACAGTCTTACCCACAATCCTGCCTGGCATCTGACGCAGGTATTCCTTCCGGCAGGCGAAAATACCCAGACCTGGTCCCCCGAAGCTCATCGGGTTGCCCAGTGCCTGACCCTCAGCAACAACAATATCAACCCCGTAATCACTTGGTGGCTTAAACATTCCCAGAGAAATAGGGTCAACTACAGCAATGAGCAATGCACCAATATCATGGGCTTTCTGGGTATATGCTCCTATGTCTTCAAAATAGCCAAAGAAATTAGGTTGCTGCACTATTAAACAGGCAGAGTCTGAAGACAGACTGTCCAGGTTCGGCTCCACTTTCTCTAAGGGAATATTGTGACCGTTGGCATAGGTATCTACCACTCTCTGGTACCTTGGATTTACCGTAGACAGCATGGTAACCCGGTCTCTCTTGGTAATCCGGCATGCCATTAGGGCGGCTTCAGCAGCAGCGGTACTACCATCGTACATCCCGGCATTGCTCACCTCCAGTCCGGTGAGCTGGCAGATTAGTGACTGATACTCATAGATGGATTGCAGGGTACCCTGGCTGGCTTCTGCTTGATATGGGGTGTAGGCAGTATAGAACTCACTGCGACCAGTGATATGACCAACTACGCTGGGAATGAAGTGCCGATAGTAGCCAGCCCCCAGGAAGCAGGCATAATCATGCAAATTTGCATTACGGTTTGATAGCTGATAAAGCTCTTCTTTGAGTTCCAGTTCCGAGAGGGGGGAGGGCAATTTGAAATGAGCATTGCGGAACTCTTCAGGTATATCCAGAAACAGCTCCTCAACAGAATCAACACCAATGTCCCGGAGCATACTATTTCGAGTAGCCTCAGTATTTGGCAGGTAAGGTGATAACATTTGTATCAGTTGCCTCCTCTTATCCTGACTCTTCTTCACTTAATTCGGCTACAAGTTTATCATACTCATCACTGGTCATCAGGGCATCCAGTTCTGAAGGCTGGCTCAATTCTAACCTGACCAGCCAACCGGCTCCGTAAGGGTCCTGATTTGCCAGCTGAGGCTCATCAATGGCAGCTTGGTTAACTTCTAATACCCGCCCACTAGCTGGTGAGAGAAGGTCTGAAACTGCTTTCACCGATTCTACCTCGCCCATCTTCTCAGACTGTTCCACTTGAGTGTCCAGAGCCGGCAGGTCAAAGAAAACCAGGTCTCCTAATTGGGATTGGGCATAATCGGTAATTCCCATCTTTCCTTTATCCTCTGACTCAGGACAAATCCATTCATGTTCCTGTGTGTACTTATATTCTTTTGGGTTCATTTTATTCTCCTCTTTTGTAGAACCGCTTATTAACTATGCGAGCAGTAACCGGCTTGTTGCGAATTATTATCTCAATATCAGTGCCAATAGTAGCCAGCTCAATGGGAACATAAGCCAGACCAATATTAACACTCAGGGTTGGCGCATAGCCACCACTGGTAACCCTGCCTATCTCTTGACCAGATTTGAAAATAGGGTAGCCTGAGCGGGCTATCTCTCGCCCTTCCATTTGAAAGCCGATAAGCTTACGTCTAACACCTTGACGCTTTATTTCAAGCAGAGCACTCTTACCCACGAAATCACCATTTTCGAGGTCTACCAGCCACCCCAGTCCTGCCTCAAAGGGATTGGTACTTGTGTCCATATCTTGTCCATACAGTATCATACCAGCTTCCAGGCGCAAGCTATCGCGTGCTCCCAGACCACAGGGCTTCACTCCCTGCTCTACAAACGATTCCCACAAGGGTAGTGTATCTACTGCATCAGCAATTACCTCAACCCCATCCTCTCCAGTGTATCCTGTTCTAGTCACAAAGGCGCTCAGGTCTCCTATCTTCGTTTGGGCATGACTAAAGCGAGGTAAATGGGAGACACCCTTCAGATTCTCCAGTTGGAACACAGCTGGGCCCTGGATAGCCAGCATAACTGTATCACGTGACCTGTCCTCAATAATGATATCGGGGTCTGAGCCTGCCCAACGAGATAACCAATCAAGCTTTTGCTCAGTGGTGGCGGCATTCCAAACTATCAAATACTGCTCGGTTCCTATACGATATACCCACAAATCATCCAGGATACCTCCGTCCTCTAAACACAGGAGGCAGAGCTGGGCACCACCTACCTCTAACTTCTGTACCCGCTTGGTAAGCATTCTATCCAGAAAGGCTCCTGCCTGCCTTCCGCTTAACCAAACTCTACCCATGTCAGAGACATCAAAGATACCTGCCCGGGAGCGAACAGCTTTGTGCTCCTCTAAAATAGAGGTGTACCAGACAGGCAACTCCCAGCCTGCAAAATCTATCATCCTGGCCTTCAAGTCATGGTGCACCTTATTTAGAGGTGTCTTCTTTAACGGCTTCACTATTTAGCCTCCGGCAAGTCCTTACCTTCCCCAAACAAAAAAGAGACCAATCCATACCAAACAGATTGGCCCCTGTCTTTTTACCTGAGAGATTGTCCGCTATCCTGTTTGCGGACTTACCCCTTCGGTGACCTCATACAGAGGTCTCTCCAGAGGTCTTGCTCACAATAGTCCTTTTGCCTGAGAGTTTCAAGGCATAGACTTAAGACTCTGCCTCTTTCCCCTTCGGCTCCCTATGCAGGGTATCTCCTATTGTCGCAGTAAAATATTACTATACCTCACCACGATTGTCAAGCTGGCAAATTG
>Ga0114921_10000419_pt1 | contig 18097 bp, 15 predicted proteins | sample BentaG_FD_87016 | JGI IMG/M metagenome (GOLD analysis project Ga0114921, IMG submission 87016) | Deep subsurface microbial communities from South Atlantic Ocean to uncover new lineages of life (NeLLi) - Benguela_00093 metaG | ecosystem: Environmental > Aquatic > Marine > Oceanic > Sediment ...
AGAAAAGCCTATAGAAATTACATAATTGAGGAGAAATATGAAGCTGGAATGGTATTAAAAGGTTCTGAGGTAAAATCTGTTCGCAATAGAAATGTGAATTTTAAAGATAGTTATGCTACTGTAAAAAATGGTGAAGTTATATTACACAGTCTTCATATCAGTCCCTATAATAAAATTGGATATGAAAGGATAGTACCAGATAAAGACAGGAAACTTCTTCTAAATAGGAGAGAAATAAATAGAATAATGGGTAGAACAACTGAAAGAGGTTATACAATAATTCCATTAAAAATATATCTTAAGGGTAAATATGTAAAAGTTGAATTAGGTTTAGCAAAAGGTAAAAAGAAGTATGATAAGAGAAGAGATATAATGAAAAGGGAGTATGAGAGGGAGAAAGAAAGAGCTTTAAAAAATTATAAAAAAGTTGTATAATTATTATGTGGGGGTGAATTGGTTTCGACGGGGAAATTGAAGCAAAAGTTGCAAGTCGAGGACCAGATCCTCGTAAAAAGCTGGAAAAACATATAAATGCAGAACATGCATACGCACTAGCCTAAAAAGGCTACATTCTTAAAGTTTTGTCTACGGACTTTAGTGAATGCCGGTAGTAGACTATCTCACATCTTTACTTCTGAGGAAGATGGGAGTGAAAAGATACTCGGAATAGCAGTTGGTTATGTATTTCTGTATATAAACCAAATAGCGAATTTTAATACAGAATAAACTTGTAGATACTTCTGATGGATTTCTTCGGACCCGGGTTCAATTCCCGGCACCTCCACCAAGTTTATTTAATTTCACGAGCTCTTGAGTTGAATTAAGAGCTCTTTTTTATATAATTTTTTTTAAAATTTTAAGAAAAAGTGACATTGGGTATTTAATAATAAAAAAATTAATATTAATCAAATTATTAGTAATGATATAATCCTAACTACTTTCTTAATAACACAAAAATTGTTAGATTGTATATTTAAGGTAATTAAATTTTTATAAAAATATTAACCTAATTGCTTTCTTAAAAATAAAAGAAGGATGAAATATGAAAAGAATAGATGGAAGAAAAGATAATGAACTAAGAGAAATTAAAATAAAAAGAGATTATATAGAATATGCGGAAGGTTCAGTACTAATAGAGGTTGGAAAAACTAAATTAATATGTGCAGCGAGTGTTGAAGATAGAGTACCACAATTTCTAAGGGGGAGTGGAAGTGGTTGGATAACTGCAGAGTATTCAATGTTACCTCGTTCTACACCCGTAAGGACTTTTAGAGATTCTACTATTGGGAGGGTTAAAGGTAGAACACATGAAATTCAAAGATTAATTGGTCGGTCATTGAGAGCTGTTGTTGATTTAGATAAAATTGGAGATAGAACAATCTGGATAGATTGTGATGTAATTCAAGCTGATGGTGGGACAAGAACTGCAGCAATAACTGGTGCTTGTATAGCATTATATGATTGTTTAAATAAAATGGTTTCTCAAGGGAAGATTATCGATTTACCAATAATAGACTTTGTGGGTGCAACAAGTGTAGGATTAGTTAATGGAGAAATTCTCCTGGATCTCTGTTTTGAGGAGGATAATAAGGCACAAGCAGACATGAATGTTGTTATAACTTCAAAGGGTGATATAGTTGAGATTCAAGTAACTGCAGAGGATAAACCTTTATCAAAAGACATATTTCAAAAAATGTTAAAAGTTGCAGAAGAAGGAATAAAAAAGATAATCAATATTCAAAGTGATTTAATAGGTAAGGACATAGATAAATTAAAAAGGTGATATAAAATAATATTTATATTTATTTCAACCATTACTTTTTAAATAAAATTTGAGAACAAATGATATGTATACAAATAAACAAATCGAGATAGTTATTGCATCAAAAAATAGAGGTAAGATTAAAGAAATAAAATCGATTTTATATAATAAGAATATTAGATGGCTAACCTATTTGGATTTTAAAGGCTGGCCAGAAGTAGAAGAATCATGTAATAGTTACGAAGAAAATGCTTTAAAGAAAGCTAAAGTAGTAACATATTTTACTAAAAAGCCAACATTAGCTGAAGATTCAGGACTTGAGATAGATTATTTGGAAGGAGAACCTGGAGTAAGATCAGCAAGGTATGCAGGAGAAAACTCTACTGATTTAGAAAATGTTAAGAAAGTTTTGAATCAAATGAAGGAATGTACTTTTACAGAAAGAACAGCAAGATTTCGTTGTGTGGCTGTTTTATATCTACCAAATGACAAATTTTTTATGTCGCAAGGAAAATGTGAGGGAAAAATAGATTTCTCACCATATGGTGAAAGTGGTTTTGGTTATGACCCCATTTTTGTTCCTGAAGGACATTCACATACAATGGCTCAAATTAGAATAGAGGAAAAAAATAAGATAAGTCATAGAGCAATGGCTTTAAAAAAATTATTTAGAATTATAAGTATAGATATTTTTTAGACACTTTTTAATTTTTTATAGTTCATTATTAATATTATCTTTTTTAATAGTTACAAATATTTTCCTTTAGATAATTTTTAATTATAATTATTAATAAATATTGATTCGGGGCGTAGCGCAGTTTGGTTTAGCGCGCTTGCTTTGGGAGCAAGAGGTCGGAGGTTCAAATCCTCTCGCCCCGACCATACAAAACCTTGCGATTTTCTTTATACTTATATCATAAATGAAGACAGAAGGTGCTCTTGAATGGTTGAGAAGAAATCTGTTTATTTTTGATTGATTCACTATAATATGTTTTTGGTATAATATATTAGAATAGTGAGCGGGAATAGCTCAGTTGGCTAGAGCGTCAGCCTTCCAAGCTGAAGGTCGCGGGTTCGAGGCCCGTTTCCCGCTCCATTTTTATTTAGTTTTGAATATGCGAATATTGTTAAAAATACTAAGGATTGTAAACAGATATCTTAAGTAGTTCAAATTAAGACTTTTAATTACTTAATTATTTGCTTTTTAAATTTGCAATTACAATAATTTTTCGTCATATTATTAAAAATAAATTTGAATGATTTATTTAGTTAATATAAAATCTTAAATATTATTTTGTTATTTGTAATATATAAATTTAATTTTAAGAATTTTATAGGTATAAAATTAATAGAAAGGAGGATGGCTCTCATAAACTTTCTTAGAAAAAGGGGAAATGAGCTACATTTTTAGGATGAAAATTACAAGGAGACAAATAGAGTTTCTGTCGAAATTTTTAAAATTATGTAGTGATGCAAATGGATATATTCATTATACTGATTTAGCTGAGAAGCTTGGTGTAAGTAAATATACAGCTTATGATATGCTAAGACTTTTAGAGAGGAAAGAGTTGGTTTCTCATAAGTATGTACTTGGTTATAAAAGAGGGAAAGGGCGCTCAAAGGTTTTGTTTTATCCCTTTCCAAAAGCAAGAGAATTGCTCATAGAGTTATTGGGAGAAGATATTGAAAATAAGAAATGGAGAGATTTTAAAGAATTAATGCTAAAAGAAGTGGGTGAGGGGAGAAAAAAATCATATTCAAAACTTTTAAAAAGAATTTCCAAAAAAGCTGATGGAGTTGTAAGACCAATGGAGTATTGCACTTATTATATGATGAGTCTATTTATAGAAATTAAAAAAATAAAAAATGAATTTTTAAAGACTAAATTAATAAAAAATCTTAAAAAATTTAGAAAAAAAAGTAAATTTAAAATTAGTTCTCTTGTTGCAATGATTTTAGGTACATTTCAGTTAGATGAAGACCTCGATATTGATAATGAGCTTTTTTTAAATGACTTTCTAATATATGAAAAATATTTAAATGAGATGAGCAGTAATAGTAGAGATGAGCTTGATTCATTTGTAGATAAAATTTTTAGTAAGCTTTTTGCTTAAATTTTTTTTAATTTATTTTTTTGGTTTTTTTGGAAAATTTTTAAAATGTAATTTTTATAGAAAATAAGAAAATGATGGAGGATAAATGATAGAAAGATCGGAAAAAATTAAACTTTTTTCTCAAAGATTAAAAAATGCAAAAAAAGCTAATAGGTATTTTTATATGAGAGAGATTCAAGGTCCTTCACGTGCAAAAGTAATTGTTGAAGGAAAAGAGTATATTAACTTTGCCTCTTATAGTTATTTAGGTATTTCGGACCATCCAGATATAATGCAAGCTGCTAAAAATGCAATTGATAAATATGGCTCAGCTACAGGTGGTGTTAGATTATTAGCAGGAACTACAACATTACATAAAAAATTGGAAGAAAAATTGGCTGAATTTAAAAAAGTAGAGGCAGCAATTACATATAGTAGTGGTTATGTTGCAAACTTGTCTTCCATTTCGAGTCTGACAAGTACAAAAGATATTATTGTAATGGACAAACTTGATCACGCCAGTATTATTGATGGCTGTATGTTATCAGGAGCTCATTTTAGAACTTATAAACATAATAATATGAAACATTTAGAAAAGATATTAGAGAAGAACAAAGATTATAATATAAAGTTAATTATAGTAGATGCAGTTTTTAGTATGGATGGAGATATTGCTGATCTACCAAATATAAGAAAATTAGCTGATAAGTATGGAGCAGATGTAATGATAGATGAAGCTCACGCATTAGGAGTATTAGGAGAAACTGGAAGGGGAATAGAAGAGCATTTTAATATCGATGGAAGTGTAGATATTAAGATGGGGACATTGAGTAAAACAATACCAAGTGTCGGTGGTTATATTGCTGGTAACAAAGATTTAATCAATTATTTAAAACATATTTCAAGGGGTTTTGTATTTTCTGCAAGTCTTCCACCATCATCGGTTGCTGCAGCTTTAGCGGCTTTGAATGTTATGGAGAAAGAAACATGGAGATATGAAAAGTTGAGAGAAAATACCAGGTTATTTAATCAGGGATTAATTGAAATGGGCTATAATACCATGAATAGTGAAACTGCAGTAGTTCCAATTCTAATAGGAGATGAAGAAAGAACATTGGAGCTTGCAAGATTTGTAAATGACAATGGAATATATGTTTGTCCAATTCTTTATCCGGCTATTCCAAAAAATACAAACAGGATTAGAAATCATGTGATGGCCACTCATTCTATAAAGGATATTAATAAAGCTCTTGATATATATTATAAGGGTGGAAAGAAGATAGGAATTAAATAAAGTGTTAGCTTATAAATCTAATCTTTTTTAGGTTTAAAATATATAAAATAATTTAGTATTTTTTAACTTCACATATTAACCTAATCTTAATTATAGATTTTTAAAAAGGGGGTATCTTGGAGATATTATTATCAGGTTCATTAGTGATATTGGGATACTTATTAGGTTCAATACCTAATGTTTATATTGTAGTTAAACTTTTTACAGGTAAGGATATAAGAAGTATAGGAAGTGGAAATGTTGGTGGATTAAATGCTGCAAGAAACGTAAGTTTACCAATTGGTCTTTTAGGTGGTCTTTTAGATGTAGCAAAGGGAGTCTTAGCAGTATTTTTAGCTCAAAAATTTAGTTCAAATGAAATAGTCTATCTTTTAACTGGTATAGCAGCTGTTGCAGGTCATAACTGGCCTCTATATCTAAATTTTATTGGTGGAAAGGGAGTTGGAACAACTTTAGGTGTGATGAGTATGATAAATCCTATAGTACTTATTCCTTGTTTGGTAGGTGGAGCATTAATTGCACTAATCTTAAAAGAAGCTTCAGTTGGGGCAATTGCAGGATTCTTAGCAGGAACTATTTATCTCTGGATTGATTATAAATCTGTATATTATCTTCTTTTTGGATTAGTTTTAACTTTATTCACTATAATAAGATTCAGAAAAGATTTATTTGAATACCTTAAAAAGAGAAATATAATTAAAAATTAGGAAAATTTACATAATAACAATGTTAAAATTTTTCTTAAAAATATTGATATAATTAGATAAAATAATAAATTTAAATTATGTGCGCCTGTAGCTCAGTTGGATAGAGCTACGGACTTCTAATCCGTAGGTCGGGGGTTCGAGTCCCTCCAGGCGCGCCATTTTTTTATTAATATTTTTTATTTCATTAAATAAAGTTTATCAATAGCTTTGTGAAGTTTGATATTTAAATCATTCATAAATAAGTTCTTTCACCTCTTATAATTTTAATTTTTTTGGATATTTTTACATAATCTGATATCAATAACTGAATTTAAATTGAAATATTTTTCGTAGTTTGAGATAATTAGAATAGTGGTGAGCGTAGCTCAGCTTGGTTAGAGCGCAGGATTGTGGCTCCTGAGGTCGCGGGTTCAAATCCCGTCGTTCACCCCAGATTATTAAATGCGGATGTAGTTCAGTTGGTAGAACGTCACCTTGCCAAGGTGAAGGTCACGGGTTCGAACCCCGTCATCCGCTCCATTTGATTATAAAATTTTCCTTTATTACAAATAAACTTTACGATTTTAAGGGTAATAAAGAATATTTATTATTTCAATGAAGAAAAAGATGTAAGCGCCTGTAGCTCAGTTGGATAGAGCAGCGGACTTCGAATCCGAAGGTTGGGGGTTCAAATCCCTTCAGGCGCGCCAAAAAATTTATATAATAGTACCAAAAACACTACAAAGAGAAAGTGGGTCGTTAGCTCAGTCTGGTAGAGCAGCTGACTCTTAATCAGCAGGTCGCAGGTTCGAAGCCTGCACGACCCACCAGTTTTTAAAACTGCGAGAGTGGTGGAATTGGCAGACACGCTAGACTTAGGATCTAGTGGGTAAAACCTTGGGGGTTCGAGTCCCTCCTCTCGCACCATTTTTACCAAATAATTTTTATGAATTTTTTGTATATATAAACAAAAGGCTATATACTTCAAGATTTAGTATTAGTAAGGTTATGTTTACTGATTGTAGAAATAGTTTTCTGATATAATTTTGTAAAAATTAGTAAGAGGTAAAAGCTTAAGATGAATAATATAAAAATAAAGACATTAGTAGAAAAAATTGAGAAAAATAAGGTGAAGATAGAAGTGGAGATTCCGTATGACTTGTTCAAAAAGGATATTGAACAAGCTTACAAAAAGATCTCAAAATCATTAAAAATTCCTGGTTTTAGAAAGGGAAACATACCTAAAAAAATTATAGATGCAAGAGTTGGTCAAGATTATATTTTAAAGGAGGCTTTAGAAGAATCTGTACTAAAATACTATCTTCAAGCAGTTTCACAGTCAAAGGTAAAACCTGTTGTTAAACCAGAAATAAAAGTTGAACAGTTAGAGAAAGAAAAAGCTCTAAAATTTACAGTTAAAGTATTAGTTGAACCGGAGGTTTTACTGAAAAAATATAAGGGAATTAAATTAGAGAAAAAAATAGCAAGAGTTGGAGAGAAAGAAGTTAAATCACAACTTGAAGGATTAAGAAATCAATTTGCAAGATTGGAAGAGGATGAGAACCAAGTTGTAAAAAAAGATAGTTATATAGTTGCTGATATTGACTATTATTTAGACAATACATTAGTAAAAGAAAATAGTGGTACAGATTATTTATTACAAGTTGGATCAGGAGCTTCATTTGGTGATAAGGAAAAAGAGTTAATTGGAATGAGAATAGGTGATAAGAAGATTTTAGAAATGTCATATCCAGAGAACCATCTTAATAAGAAAATAGCAGGTAAAAAAATAAAGTGTCATGTTAAATTAAAAGCTATAAAAAAGAAATTACTGCCCGAAGTTAATGATGAATTTGCAAAAACGGTGGGTGGTTTTAATAACTTAGATGAGTTAAATAAATATATTAAAAATGAGACAAAAAAGAAAAAACAGGAGGATATCAAATCTTTAAGAAAGATTAAGATACTAGAGGAATTAATTAAATATAACCCGATTGACATTCCACCTATTATGATAGAAAATCGAAGTAAAGAGCTTATCGATAGTTTTAAACAAAATCTGGAAAAACAGGAGTCAAGTTTAGATGACTTTTTAAAAATGACAAATCAGGATAAAAAGTCATTTGAAAAAAATTACAAAAAAAGAGCTGAATTAGAAATTAGTAATAATCTAATTTTAGATAAAGTTTCGGGAAAAGAGAATATAAAAGTATCTGATGAAACATTGAAATCTGAAGCTAAAAGAATAGCAAGTTATGCCGGTGATAAAAAAGATGATGTTTATAACTACTATATTAAGGGAATGGGTTATTATGATCTAAAACTGGAATTAAGGAGAAGAAAAACATTAGATTTTTTACTTGATAATGCAAAAATTGTTTAAAAGAAAGTGAAATTTGTATAATTTAATACCTTTAAACTTATGCAGTATCATATAATTTATTATCAATTTTTTAAAAAGAGGTAGAGTTTGAGTAATTTAATACCAATAGTCATTGAACAAACAAGTAGGGGTGAAAGATCTTTTGATATCTATTCAAGATTATTAAAAGAAAGAATAATTTTTTTAGGTGATAACATAGATGATAGACTTGCCAATTTGGTTATGGCCCAGTTACTTTTTTTAGAAGCAGAGGATCCTGAAAAAGATATTAATCTCTATATAAACAGTCCTGGTGGTTTGATAACATCTACTATGGCTATTTATGATACGATGCAATTTATTAAGTCACCTGTTTCTACTATTTGTATGGGGCAAGCAGCAAGTGGAGCTGCTTTAATTTTGGCTGCTGGGGAAAAAGGAAAGAGATTTGCTCTTCCACATGCAAGAATTCTTCTTCACCAACCAAGTGGTGGAACAACAGGAAGTGCTACGGATGTTGATATTCATGCTAAGGAGATATTGAGAATGAGAGAAATGATGAATAAACTATTAGCTAAACATACGAGTCAATCAGTTAAAAAAATCAATAAAGATACTGATAGAGATTTTATTATGACTGCTGAACATGCAAAGAAATATGGAATAATAGATGAAATCTTCACTAAAAGACTATAAGGACAATTTAACCAAGGTAACCTAATCGGTAAGTCCGTTATATAGAATGAGTGCTCCCCTTTTGGAGAAAGAAGGTGGTACCACGAATTATGCCCAATTCGTCCTTTTAGAATTGGGTTTTTTTGTTTAAATTAATTAAAAATTATAGTTAAAGGGGGAAGCAAATTTTAATTTTAAAAATTTGCAAATCTTATGAATAAAATTATTAGTAAAAAATATGATCCTTCAATAGTTGAAAATAAAATATACAATTTTTGGTTAAAAAAAGGTTATTTTCATACTGAAGTTAATGAAAGCAAAAAACCTTTTACAATAGTTATTCCACCTCCAAATGTTACTGGTGTTCTGCATTTAGGTCATGCACTAAATAGCACTATCCAGGACATAATTATAAGATATAAGAGAATGCAGGGATATAACACGTTATGGTTACCTGGAACAGACCATGCAAGTATTGCTGTTCACAATATTTTAGAAAACATAATAGCTGATGAAGGCATAACAAGACATGAATTGGATAGGGATAAGTTCTTAGAAAGAGCATGGCAATGGAAAGAAAGATACGGGAATATAATAATTGAGCAACTTAAAAAACTTGGCTGTTCATGTGATTGGGAGAGAGAAAGATTTACAATGGATCCAGGTTTATCAAAAGCAGTACTAACTGCATTCAAAAAACTCTATGATGATGGATTAATTTATAGAGATTTTAAAATGATAAACTGGTGTCCGAAGTGTTTAACTACTATTGCAGACATAGAAGTTGAAAAGGAAGAGGAAGAAGGAAATCTCTGGTATATTGATTATCCAATAAAGGGAGAAGATAACTATATAACAGTTGCTACAACAAGACCTGAAACAATGTTGGGTGATACTGCTGTTGCAGTTCACCCCAAGGATAAAAGATATAAATCATATATTGGAAAGACTGCAATCCTACCACTAATTGGTAGAGAATTACTAATAATATCAGATGAAAGAGTGGATCCAGAATTTGGAACGGGTACAGTCAAAATAACACCTGCTCATGATTTTAATGATTATGAGATAGGATTAACCAATAATCTAAAACAAGTAAATATATTTAATGAAAGAGCAAAAATAAATGAAAACATACCAAAATATCAAGGTTTAGATAGATATGAATGCAGAAAAAAAGTAATAGAAGACCTTAAAAATTCAGGTTTATTAAAAAAAACTGAGAAACATTCTTTAGCCATTGGAAGACATGACAGATGCAAAGTAGTTATTGAGCCAAGAATTTCAGAACAGTGGTTTGTGAAAATGAAACCTTTAGCAGAGATGGCAATAAAGGTTGTTGAGAATCATAATATTAGATTTTTACCTGAAAATTGGGAAAAGGTTTATTTCCACTGGATGAGAAATATTAAAGATTGGTGTATATCAAGACAACTCTGGTGGGGACACAGGATTCCTGTTTACTATTGCAGGGATTGTAATGAAATTACAGTTGAGTTAGATCCACCAAAAGAATGTAAAAGTTGTAAAAGTAGTAATATATACCAGGAAGAGGATATTTTAGATACCTGGTTTAGCTCTGCCTTATGGCCATTTTCCACCATAGGATGGCCAGAAGAAACACCAGAGCTGAAATATTTCTTTCCTACAGATACATTAACAACAGCTAATGAAATTATCTTCTTCTGGGTTGCAAGAATGATTATGACATCATTATATTTTATGAAAAAGATTCCATTCAGCAGAGTTTTTATCCATCCTACGATATATGATAAATTCGGGAAAAAGATGAGCAAATCTTTGGGAAATGTAATTGACCCTGTTCCTGTGATGGAAAAATATGGTACAGATTCTTTAAGATTTACGCTTTCTTTTTTAACATCACCTGGTAGAAATATATCTTTAGGTGAAGAAACAATAGAAGGGATGAGGAATTTTGTAAATAAGATATGGAATGCAGCAAGGTTTGTTCAAATGGGTACAGAAAAAATCAATTATAAAGAAATTAATAAAACTAAACTGAACTACCAATTAGAAGATAGATGGATTATTAGCAGATTCAATAAAGTTGTTAAGAATGTGTTAGAGAATCTCGAAAAATTTGATTTTGCGGAAGCATCAAAGCAGCTCTATAAATTCTTCTGGAGGCAGTATTGTGATTGGTATATTGAACTTTGTAAAAGTAGACTATATCAAGATGAGGATGAAATAGCTAAAAGTACTGTAGGATATGTATTAATAAATATATTAGAAAGATATTTAAGACTTCTTCATCCGTTCATGCCATTTATTACTGAGAAAATATGGCAAAGTTTACCCCTGGAAAGTGAGAGTATAATGATATCCTCATATCCTGAATATAAATCTGAAGAGATTGATAAAGAAGCAGAATATGAGATGGAGATTTTAATAGAATTGATAAGTTCAATTAGGAAAGTCAGAAGTCAGTTATCAGTGGAACCTTCAAAGAGATTTCCAGCATATTTAATTACTGATGATTTGGATAAGAAGAACCTAATAGGAAAGAATATTGAGAAATTAATAAAATTGGGAGGTCTTAATAGTATAGACTTTATAAAGGAAATAGATGATTTGTCTAAGTATGCCAAATCCCATGTATCAGGAGTTGATATATTTATACCACTACTTGAGTTAGTTGATATAAAAGAGGAAACAGAAAGGTTAAAAAAACGTTTAAGTAAGGTTAAAGCTGATTATGAAAAAAGCAAAAAGAAACTATCAAATGAGCAATTCTTACAGAAAGCTCCGGAGCATATTATTTTAAGGGAAAAAGAAAAGCTGGAAGAACTGGAAAAAGAAATAGAAAGTATTGAAAATCAAATAGAAAGCATAAAAAAATAAAAATGTCTTCGAAACCATACCACAAATCTATTAATAATATTAATTTAAAAATATAAATTCTTAATTTTAGGATGAAAATTGACCTTTAAGCAAGTAGTGGCAGAGTTGGATGCTACTGAAAAGTTTGGAACAAATCCCAGTCTCGATACTATAAGGGAAATTTGTAATAGACTGAATAATCCTCAGAATGATTATCCCACTATCCATATAGTTGGAACTAATGGGAAAACATCAACTACGAGAATGATTAGCTCTATATTAACACACCTGGGATATAAAACTGGTTGTTACATCTCTCCTCACATATTTTCATATATTGAGAGATTTGCAATTGATAATGAATTTATCAGTGAAAATGATTTTGTCTCTTATTATGAGAAGATTAAAAAAATAGCAAATGAATTAGAAAATTCTCCAGGTTCTAAAAAAGTAACCCACTTTGAGATATTAACTTCAATGGCTTTCTTATATTTTAGTGAAAGAAAATGCGATTATGTGGTATTAGAAGCTGGAATGGGTGGAAGATGGGATGCCACAAATTTAGCTGATTCTAAAGTTGTTGTATTAACCAATGTTACTAAAGAACATACGAAATATCTTGGTGACACGGTTTGTAAAATTGCAATAGAAAAAGCTGAGGTTATAAAGGATAAAGCATATGTAGTAACTGGTTCATCTAATAAAGATGTTTTAAAAGTACTAAATAAAAAGTGTGAAGAAAAAATGGCAAGATTGTTTCGGATCAATAAGGATTTTTTTATAAAGAATTGTCAAAGAGAAAATAATTATAGAGTAGTTGATGTAGAGGGAATTTATAACTATTTTTCAGAAATTAGAATAAATCAGATTTCAAAATATCAATGTGAAAATGCAGCCATGGCAGTTGCAGCAACTGAACTTTTTATAGGAAAGGAGAATATAAAACCAGAATTATTAAAAAATACATTAATTCCTGTTGATTTTAGAGGAAGATTAGAAAAAGTGTGGGAAAATCCAACTATTATTTTAGATGGGTCTCACAATCCTGGAGCAATAAAAAAATTAGTATTTGAAATTAAAGAGAATTTTCAATATGAAAAGCTTCATTTAATTTTTGCTGTTCTTAGCGACAAAGATGCCAAAAAGATGTTACAGATTATCTGGTCAATTACAGATAACCTAATAATTACAGAAAGTAAATCATTTAGGAGATATCCTTACAAAAAACTTTATATATTAGCAAAAAAGATTAAGAAGGAGATGAAAGGAGGACTACCAAAGATTTTTAAAAGAAAAACCATATCAAATTCCATAGATTTAGCAAAGAAGTTTTCTAAAGAGAATGATCTGATATGTATTTGTGGGTCATTTACAAATATACCTCTTGCAAGGAATGCATTAAATATATAATTTTAAAGTAATTTTTTCTTGCTATATTGTAATCAAATATTATAGAATTTATTAAATTTTTAAACTATTTATTAAAAGGGAGTAATACATTGCAGATTTTTCAAGATATATTGAACTTTTTCCAATCAGGATCTTTTAAATTTATTATATATCTCTTTTTATATTTCATTGTTGTTATCTGGTTAAGTTTTGTATATTGGACCTATAGAGATGCGAATCAGAGAGGAACAAATGGTCTACTTTGGGCTCTGGTTGTTTTTATCTTTAATTTTTTTGGGCTTTTGATATATTTAATTTTAAGACCATCTGAGTATGTTCAAGATGTCATGGAACGGGAATTAGAGATAGAAACAAAGGAATCATTAATGAATTTACAGATTCTTAAGTGTCCAGCTTGTGGGAATGATGTAGAGAAAGATTTCTTTATTTGTCCATATTGTCGTAAGAAATTAAAAAATTCGTGTCCAAAGTGCGGAAAACCACTTCAATTAAACTGGTCAATTTGTCCGTTTTGTAAAACACCATTATAGAATTGAGGAGAAATGGATATTAAAGAGAGAACACTTGTAATTATAAAACCGGATGGAATTCAAAAAAAATTAATTGGTGAAATAATTTCCCGTATTGAAAGAAAGGGGTTAATAATAACCAATTTGAAGATGATGAGGATCTCTAAAGAATTAGCGGAGAAGCACTATGAGGAACATAAGAAAAAACCGTTTTATAGAAATTTGATTAATTTTATAACATCTGATTCAGTTGTTGTTATGATAGTTGAAGGTGAGGATGTTATTTCAACATTCAGATTAATGATGGGTCCAACCGATTCAAGAAAGGCTGCGCCAGGTACAATAAGAGGAGACTATGGTCTTAATATTGAAAGAAATATTATTCATGGTTCAGATTCTATTAAAAGTGCTAAAAGAGAGATATCATTGTTTTTTCAAGAAGAATAAAAGGAGGAAGTTTGAGAACGAGAGGAAGAACTGGAAGGATTTTTATAACATTACTTGTAGGTCTTTTTTTTGGAGCAATTTTAGGACATATATTGAAGGATGTGTTACCTATTTTAGATGAGGGTTTGAAAGTTGGACTTAAACCACTCTCTTTAAATCTTTATTTATTTGATATGAGTCTCAGTCTTTATTTTAGGATCACTTTAGCAGCTATAATTGGGATGTTGATTGCATTTCTTGTTGTAGACTTGACACGAAGGTATTAATGAAAGATTTAGTATCAGCATAACAATCTTACTTTTTATTTAAAGGAGATATTAGATGTCTATATTTGACTTTTTTACAGGTTTGGTTGGTAGAGATATGGGAATAGATTTGGGTACTGTTAATTCAATGGTTTATGTCAGAGGAAAAGGAATAGTTTTAAGGGAACCATCTGTTGTTGCAATTAATAGAGATAGCAAAGATATATTAGCAGTAGGTTCAGAAGCAAAAAGAATGGTTGGTAGGACTCCCAGTTCAATAGTAGCAATAAAACCATTGAGGGACGGAGTGATATCAGATTTTGATATTACACAAAAAATGTTACGTCACTTCATTAATAAAGTTCATAGATTCAATTTTTTTGCAAGACCAAGAGTGATAATATGTGTCCCTTCTGGAATTACCGGAGTTGAGAGAAGAGCAGTTATTGAAGCTGCTGAACAGTCTGGAGTTAGAGCTGTATATATTTTAGAAGAACCAATGGCAGCAGCAATAGGAACTGAATTACCTGTTAGTGAGCCAATTGGGCACATGATTGTAGATATCGGGGGAGGTACAACTGAAATAGCAGTTATTTCTTTAGGTGGAATAGTTGTTAGTCAATCCATAAGAATAGCTGGAAATGAGATGGATGAAGCAATAATAAGTATGCTTAAAAGAGACCATAATTTACTAATAGGAGAAACTACTGCTGAAGCAGTAAAAATAGAGATAGGATCAGCTTTTACTCAAAATGAGGAAGAGACAGTTGAGGCAAGAGGAAGAGATTTAGTTACTGGTCTTCCAAAGAGCATAACACTTTCTAGTAAAGATGTAAGAGATGCTTTAGATGAGACATTAAATATAATTACCAATGCTGTAGTTGAGACTTTTGATAAAACCCCACCTGAATTAATTGCAGACATCTATAATAATGGAATAATGATGGTTGGAGGTGGCTCTCTTCTTAAAGGAATGTCAGATAGACTGAAACATCATACAAAATGTGAAGTTCTTACAACTGAAAATCCTTTAGAGGCTGTTGTCTTGGGAGCAGGAAAATGCGTTGAAAATTTTGAGCTTTTTAAAGATTTAATATCACATGAGAGAGGTGTATAAAAAGGTTATGGCTCTCTCATTACCGAGAAGAAAAAATAAAATAATTCTTGGTATTTTAATAGTTCTCTGTATCATATTGGCTTCCTTCAATTTAAAATATCAAAATATACTACCTATAGGAAAATCAATTATCTTAGAAGTAGTCTCACCATTACAAAAAGCTGTGACATTTCTAATAAATCCTTTTATAAAGTCTATTAAAACTATAAATAAATTTTCAGATATTCTTGAAGAAAATAGAATACTTACCAGGAAAGCAAATACTCTGTTAAAAGAAAATATTTATTTAAAAGAATTAGAAAGAGAGAACAGGGAACTTAGAGAACTTTTGGGAAGTTCTTATTATGAGCAATTTGAAATAAAATTAGCGAAAGTTATTGGAAAAGCCAAAACAGATTGGAAACACTCTTTTTTTATTGATAAAGGTGCCAATTACAATATAAAAATAAATATGTCTGTTATAAGTCAATCGGGTTTAATAGGAAGGGTTATAACTACTTCGCGTAATTTTTCAGAGGTGAAACTAATAACTGACCCGAACAGTTCTATTGCTGCTATGGTTCAAAATTCCAGAAAAACCGGCATTGTTCAGGGAATTGGGACTAATACTCTAAAATTTGATTTAGTTCCAAAGGAGGCAGAGGTGGATATTGGTAATATTATCATAACATCGGGATTGGGTGGAATTTTCCCTAAAGGAATTCAGATAGGTAGAGTCTCTGATATAAAAAATTTAGATTATGAGTTATATAAAACTATTAAAATTTTACCAGCATGCAATTTTGATAATATAGAAGAGGTTCTTATTATTACAAATTTTACCTCATTAGATTAAAAAATTTTAATTTTTAAATAAAGGTATATGAAAAAATTCTTCTTCTCTCTTTTTTTACTGCTTATAACTTTGGCAATCCAGAGCACAATAACAAATTATATATTAGTTGGAGGTATCCAATTAAACTTAGTTCTGGTCATTGTTATATCTACCTCACTCATATTTGGTGAATTTTTTGCAATTATTTTCGGTTTTTTTGCTGGGATTTGCAGTGATTTTTTATTTGGTCACATCTTAGGATTGTTTGCATTTGTCAATATGATAAGTGCGTTTATATGTTTGAGAGTCAAAAGAATTTTTACTGGAGAACATTATATTATTCCCACTGTTGTGATGATTGTAGTAACAGAAATTTGGGTATTTTTAACATATATAATATCTTTCTCTTTAGGAAAAGAAGTGATACAGGGTAATTTAGTAAATAAAATAATCTATCAACCTTTAATTAATGGTTTGGTAATGTTAATTATTCATCCAATAATTAAAAAAATTGGTTCATTATTAAAATGATAGGAGCGTCAGATTTTGGAAAAAGAAACTTCAATATTTAGTAGACTAAAACTCCTATACTTCATAGTTTTTCTTATTTCAACTACTTTGCTTCTTCGTCTCTGGTATCTACAGGTAATAATGGGTGAAAGCTATGCACAGGAAGCGAAAGAGATTAGAACCAAAACAATAAGAGATGTCGCCCCACGAGGTGTAATTTTTGATAGGAATAAAGTTATATTAGTCTATAATAGACCAGGTCTTGTGATAAGTGTTGATCCAGAAATAATTGATGATAATCCAGAAGTTTTAAAAAGATTAGCACCTGTTTTAGGAAAATCTTATTATGATTTAGAAAAAAAATTATCTGATAAAAGAGAATATATAAAGGGTTATATAGATATAGTTGAAGATGTAGATAAAGAATTGGCAACATTTATAAAGGAACACTCTGATGAATTTCCAGGTGTATTGGTAAAGGCTGTCCCATTAAGAAATTATCCAAATGGGGATATATCTTCCCACATATTGGGATATGTCGGTCAAATAACATTAGAAGAGTTACAACAAGAAAAATTTAAATATGGATATCATCCAGGTGATGTAGTTGGAAAAGCAGGAGTTGAGCTATATTATGAGTCATTTTTATCCGGGCAAAGTGGTAGTAAAACCGTGGAAGTTGATCCCACCGGGAATATAGTTAGGGAACTAGGTAAAGTAAAACCAATTCCAGGGAATAATTTATATTTAACAATAGATATTAATTTACAGAGAAAGGCTGAAGAGGTTTTAAAGAAGTGGATAGAGAAAGCTAAAGAAAGGCGTGATGAAAAGACTAATGAGTATTATAAAGCTCCAGCTGGTTCATTAGTTATACTTGATGCAAAAACAAACCAGATTTTAGCACTCACTTCATACCCAACTTATGACCCCAATATTTTCATTGGAGGAATTTCAGAAAAGGATTGGTCTAATTTAAATAATCCAGAAAGTAATTTTCCACTAAACAACAGAGCATTGATGAGTTATTCACCAGGGTCAATATACAAGGTAGTAACTGCTGCTGCAGGTTTAGGTGAAAATTTAGTTGAACCTTATGGTAAAAATTATCAATGTCTTGGTGTTTGGAAAGAACTCGGAGATGAGCATAAGAGATATTGCTGGAAAAAGTGGGGTCATGGTGATATCAATCTTATAGAAGGTATTCAAGAATCATGTAATATTGTTTTTTATGAAATAGGTCTGTCTCTACATAATAATAGTGAAAAATCTGGTGATGCCTTTTATCATTATTCGAAGATTTTGGGTTTAAGTGAGCTTACTGGTGTTGAT
>Ga0114921_10000420_pt1 | contig 18076 bp, 14 predicted proteins | sample BentaG_FD_87016 | JGI IMG/M metagenome (GOLD analysis project Ga0114921, IMG submission 87016) | Deep subsurface microbial communities from South Atlantic Ocean to uncover new lineages of life (NeLLi) - Benguela_00093 metaG | ecosystem: Environmental > Aquatic > Marine > Oceanic > Sediment ...
CAGTGGATGTTATAGGTTTTATGGATTGTCGGGAAGGGACTGAAATCACACCTGAAGGCTACCTCTATACAGGATACGGAGAGCTCATGTTCTTCTACGGAAGCCCTCCGTGTCCGGTAAACCAGAGGGTAAAAACTCTTTATAAAGGCTATCTCCCTATAGTTGAATACAGCTTTGAAAACGAAGGCGTGCGGTATTCTGTAACTCTCTTTGCCTACACTCTGGACGGCACTCCAGAAACTGACCTGATAAATTTTATCAGGGTGAAACTCGAAAACCTCACTCAGAATCCCCGGACAGTTTACTGGACTGTGGGCACAAGGTATACAGCTGAAAGCAACAATGGCAGAGGTATACCCGATCATCGCTTCAGAAGACCAGCAGAACCCGCTAGAGTTGGAACATATGAACAGGAAGGGGAAGAGTTTTCTCCAGAATGGGAATACACTTATGAAGAAGGCATGATGCTCCGTGGAGGAAAAGTATTTTACTTTTTTCCGGAAGCTGCCTCTAAATCCAAATGGATAACTCTTAAGAGGCAGTATGAGGAAGAATGGAAAAATCCAACAATTCTACCCACGACTCCAGTTGGGCTCGTAAAATTCAAAATAACCTTAAAACCAAAAGAGCAAAAATCTCTTGATTTTAAAATGCCCTACAGGCCAATTTCTTTATCAGAGGATGCATTGGACCCCACCAGAAAAGCGGACTTTGAAGATTACTTCAAGAAAACAGTGGATTTCTGGGAAAACATTTTCTCCCAGGGAATGAAAATCTCAATCCCAGAAGAAAAAGTAGTGAACACATTTAAGGCAAGCCTTGTCTATGACCTCATCGCGAGGGATAAAATTGATGATGATCATGTTCAGAAAGTGAACGAATTCCAGTATGATGCTTTCTGGCTGAGGGACAGCTCCTATATTGTTAGGGCATATGATGTTACGGGTTACCATAAGATTGCCGAGCAGTGTCTGAACTTTTTCCTCAAATGGCAGCCAGAAGACGGAAATTTCCTTTCCCAAAATGGTCAGTATGATGGCTGGGGGCAGAGCCTCTGGGCAATAGGCCAGCACTATCTCATCACACGCGACCAAGAGTTTGCTAGAAGATTTCTTCCCCCCGTTGAAAAGGCAATGAACTGGCTTTCTCAACAAAGAAAGAATGATCCTCTTCACATCATGCCTGTTACTACTCCTGGGGATAATGAGCTTATTACTGGCCATGTGACGGGTCATAATTTCTGGGCCCTGGCGGGCATAAAACAGGTTATAGCCATGGCAGAAGATTTGGGCGAATCAGAGTTGGCTGAGAGATTCAGATTAGAACACGACGATTATTTGAAGCATTTCAGACAGGCTCTGAAAGGCATTACTGAGAAGTCGGAAGGGTACATCCCCCCAGGCCTGGATGAATTAGGCGGGCAGGACTGGGGGAATCTCCTGGCTGTGTATCCTGTGCAAATCCTGTCTCCGTTTGATCCCCTCGTCACAAAGACTTTAGAGGTAGCCCGGAGTAAATATAGGGAAGGAATCATGACCTACTGGAATGAAGAATATCTTCACCTCTACTTGACTTTAAAAAACACCGAAACAGAAGTCATCCGCGGTGAGCAGGAGAATGTCTTAAAAGAATTCTATTCTATTCTTGCTCATACGAGTTCCACTCAAGCCGGTTTTGAATGGAGTATACTTGCCTGGGGAGACCGAGATTTTGGCCACAATCTCTCCCCCCATGGCTGGTTTGCCGCCAAATTCCGCACTCTTCTCCGCAATATGCTGGTGAGGGAACAAGGAAAAGACCTGCACCTCCTCTCTGTCATTTCCCCTTTCTGGGTGAGAGAGGATCAACGCCTTGAAATTAAGGATGCCCCTACAGATTTTGGAATCGTGAATTTCTCTCTTGAATGCGGAAAAGATGAAGCTCATTTGAAATTAGATACGAAATTCCGTGAGGAGCCGGAAAAAACAATCTTACACATTCCCTGGTTTGCTGAAGTTAAAGAAGCCTTGGTAGACGGCCAAAAAATCAATGTTGATGGAGATATCCTTCTCCTGAATCCCCAAACAAAGGCTGTGGATCTTAAATGGTCATTAAAGCTGGTGGGCGCCATGAATTATGAACATTTTGTCCAAGAATACAAAAAAGAATACAGAGTCAAATACAAGGAATTTTTAGAAAAAGGGAAGGATAGATAAATTACCTTTAGGTTATCTAGTCAATTTTTCTTCCTGTGATAGAATCGGGCCAAGCGTTCAGGAGATATCTTCAAAGAGTGACCCAACAAGACCAATTTATTCTCGAAGCTTGTACGAAGGACACCGAGAGATTCATAGCGTCGAGCTAAGGTAATGACCGGGACGGGGATAAAAGCAATTTTTCCCTGTTTTTTAAGGCGACGGATGAAATCGACATCTTCCATAAGAGGAATATCAGCATAGCCTCCAATCTGCTGAAAGACTGATGCTTTAACAAAATAAGCCTGATCACCGTAGGGTAATCGAAAGAACTTTGTTCTCCAATTAATAGTTTTTTCTATGAATCTTAAAAGAGGGGATGCGGGATGAATTTTCAGAGCAAAGGAGCCACCTAATACCTCAGGATTTGACATAGCCTCACGAACAAGGTACGAGAAATTATCGGGAAGAAGAGTGTCAGCATGCAAAAAAAGGAGAATGTCACCCGAGGCTTTTGAGGCTCCGACATTCATCTGCCCTCCCCGGCATGGATCTGATGTAAACACTTTTGCACCCCAATCATCTGCAATCTGTGTCGTATTATCTTTGCTTCCGCTATCCACCACTATCACTTCAGCGTGGAGTATTTTCCCAATATGCTCAAGGGTGTGATGCAAATTCATTCCTTCATTCAAAGTAGGAATAATGACTGAGAGAAACTGATGAGAAACTCTTTCCCAAACAGGAAGGTCTTCAGGAGAATCGACATCTTGAAGAGTTTCCAGGTTCTTGACAGAAAGCCCTATATCTTTGGCTCTTTGAAGAGTAGTCTGGAATACTGTATCTGCTCCCCAGGCAATAGACTCAAAGAGCTCAGGCACCATCCGTCTTAATCCGATCAAATAATAACCCCCATCAGTAGAGGGACCGATCACTAAATCGTGCTTTTCTAGAGCATTAAAGGCAACCTGAACATGCAAGGTTGTAAGCTGCGGAACATCAGTTCCTATAAGCACTACTTTGGTCTTTTTCCTCTGAAAATTTTCCCGAAAAGCGCTGGCCATGCGTTCGCCCAGGTCTCCCCTGCCCTGATGGACGTAATTGAATCGAGGACCGAGCCAGTCTATCATCTGTTGAAGGCTCTCTCCATCGAATCGGATTTCTAAGAGGTCAGGATTTTTCTCATATAGAGGGGATAACAATTTTAGGGTGTACTCAGTCATGCTTTTATGTAAAGACGCTGCTCCCTCAATCCCATGAGAAGGAGCGAGTCGCGTTTTTACCTTGCCAGGCTCAGGGTAACGGGTGAATATGATAAGCCTTTTTTTGCGTGTTTTTGAATCCACTGACCTGAGCTCCCTTATCTTTTCCACCTAAACCAGCGCTCCAAAAGACGCCTGAGAAAAGGTGTCAGCTTATCGGCGTAATATTGACCTGCCACCTGTTTGAATGCATCTGTTAGAGTAGGATAAGGATGTATGACATTGACCAGGGTTTTCAATCCTCTTCCTGCCACCATAGCTAGCGTGATTTCACTGATCATTTCCCCCGCATGCCTGGCCACGATAGTTGCTCCCAAGATTTTATCTTTTCCCTTTTTGACATGAATCTTGATAAATCCCGCTTCTTCTCCGTCGACAATCGCCCTGTCCACATCTTTAAAATTGCGGGTAAAAGTATCCATTTCTATATTTTTGGCTTCTGCATCTTTTTCATACATCCCAACATGGGCAATTTCAGGGTCAGTGTAAGTACACCAAGGGATTACCAGGGAGTTATGTTTCTTACTCTTAATAAAGAGTGAATTCTGAACAACTATTCGGGCTGTGGCTTCAGCTGTATGGGTAAATTTATAAGGAAAACAAATATCACCAGCTGCATAAATATCCGGATTTGTAGTCTGAAGGTACTTATTCACTACTACTCCTTTGCGAACATCATATTCAACGCCTGCAGTCTCCAGGTTCAGTTCCTCCAGGTTAGGTGTTCGTCCAGTGGCAACGAGTATCTCATCAGCCACAACAATCTCATCACCATCATTACTAAACACATGTACCTGTTTTTTCCCGTTGGCAACCGAAACTTTCTTCACGTTGGCACTTAAAATGCAGCGGATCCCTTCACTCTCAAAAATTTTACCTAAAAGTGCTGCAGCTTCTGGGTCTTCTCGGGGCAAAAACTGAACGTTTCTCTGCATGATTGTCACTCGAGAACCGAAACGCCTGAAAGACTGGGCAAGCTCGCAGCCGATCGGACCTCCACCAATAACCGTTAAATGCTCAGGCCTTTCAGTCAATGAGAACACCGTCTCATTGGTCAAATATCCCACATCATCAAGGCCTTCGATTGAAGGATGGGCAGCCCTTGAGCCAGTGGCAATAACAGCTTTCTTGAATCTTAAAGTCTTTCCTTCAACTTCTAAGGTATGGCGGTCTTTGAAATGACCCTCTCCCAGAAAAACATCCACTCCAAGAGATTTCAAGCGTGCCACAGAGTCATGATCACTGATTTGGGCTCTCAGACGCCTCATGCGCTCCATGACCTGGGGAAAATTGACCTCTGGAGATTCGGGTACTTTCACACCGTAATCTGCAGCATTCCATATCTCACCTACAACCCGGGACGATCGGATTATCGCTTTGGAAGGAACACAACCCATATTCAAACAACATCCACCCATAAAATATCTTTCAACCAAAGCTACGCGTGCTCCCAGGTTAGCTGCGCCTAAAGCAGTTACCAGGCCAGCGGTGCCGGCTCCAATCACCACCAGGTTGTATTTTGAGGCAGGCTCAGGATTCATCCAATCTTTGGGATGAACATTGGATAAAAGGAGCTGATTGTGTTCATCATCGGGTAAAATCTGCATTTTTTTACTCATTTTTCGGATTTTCCTCCTTTGTCCTCAGCTTTTTTCTCGCCTGTCTAACCAGAACAGTGATGATAGCTATGGTTAAGATAAAAATTACGATTAACACCCAGGGAATTCGTCCCTGTTGAATAGTGCTTGCAACTGCATCCGTTCCAACTACCAAAAGGACTGTCCCGGGAAGCATGCATGTCCATGACCAGAAAGCATAGGTCCAGAAAGGCAACGTGGTGAGGCCAAATCCATAATTTAGAAGATTGAAAGGGAATAACGGCACAAGTCGTGCGATAGCTACGATGATGGCGCCATGCTCCTCTGTTAGTTGGTCAAGGCGATGAAATTTTTCATTATTATCAAATTTTTGAGCGACAGCTTCCCTAGCTACATGCCGCGAAATCAAGAAGGCAAAGCTTGCTCCAACAGTAGAACCCAAACTTACAACTGCAATTCCCAGAACAGAGCCAAAGAGAACTCCAGCCATTATAGTGATAACAGAACCTGGAATAGCCAGTACCACGGCTGCAATGTATATCAATATATAGACAAGAGGGCCTAAGGCACCTAGGGAAAGAATCCATTCTCGAAGCTCACCCAGCCGTCCTCCTAAGTTGAAAACTCTTGCCAAAACCATTAGAGAAATCACGACCACTAACAGGATAATAGGCCTCCAGATACTCTTCCTGGGAGGCGCGGATGAAGCAGCAATGTGTTTCTTTTTGCCAGTATGTTTCATTTTTTTTCCTGTTCATTCAATGTCCAGTTGTATTTTATGTATTTAATGTTGTAAAAGCCTTCGTATAAAAACTTTCGTTCTTCTTCTGGTAAATGCTGTGAGATAATTTGTATAATTCTCGTATGAAATATCCTCAGTTGCTCCAACTACGCAGATTTTTCCTAAAAACATCAGACAAAGGATACAAAAAATAGGAGTGGCGCGCTTCAAGTTCTGATGTGCTCCAATTTTATGAAGTGCTCAAGGCGAGAGCCCCTACACAAGATGAACCAAATCCTGCTGTACACCCAAAACAGTGTCTGCCTGTTGCGATTTTTCGGTTTGAGAGGAGTCTGAGTTCAAAATCTTTAATATGCTGCAGCCCCGCATTTACTGGCAATTCTAAAGCTACGTTGAAATCACAATCATACAGAGTTCCGTCCCAACCAACACAAATCTGATAGCGACACATGAGCTCTTCAACGGTCTGACAATTAAAGCCATCCCAGAGAAGCTGCATATATTCCTTCTCTTTTCTCTCCCGTTTCAGACTCTCCCAGAAACGTCCGATCGGCATGTTCGTAATGGTATAAAGACCCGTAAAATAAATGCCAAATCGATTGAAAAGTTCCCGTTTATAATCCTCCTCCAACTGGGCTTGATTTGGGGGGAGAAAAGGACCGCCAGGATTGTAAACCAAATATAAGGGAAGCTCAGGGTCCTTTCCGTATCCTAAAGCGTTAAGCTTCTGAAGCATTTGAATGCTTTTTTTATAGACTCCGTTTCCTCTTTGAACATTTACGTTTTCTTCCAGATAGCACGGTAGAGATGCCACGAGATGAACCTTATTATCTTTAAAAAACTGAGGCATATCATCTATCCCTGCCTCTAGGAGTGCTGTAAGGTTGGTTCTGACTTGTACGGTATGTCCATCCTGGCGAAGCTCTTCTACAAATCTTCTAAAATGAGGATGAATCTCTGGAGCGCCTCCAGTTATATCTACCAATTCTGGTTTGATTATTCGGGCCACCCTGAGCACATTGGTCATAGTTTTCCAATCCATCAATTCCTCTCGTGAGGGTCCACAGTTTAGATGACAATGCCTACAGTTCTGATTGCATCTAAACCCGATGTTTACTTGAATAACCTTAATCTCTGAACCATAAAGGTTTGACCCGCAATCTTGTTGAATTCTGACTTCGAAATCATTCATGATAGCTTCCTTTTCCTGATATATTCAATGTCCTCCCATCTACATACCAGACAAGCCTTTCTTTTGCTTCTATCATCGCTGCAGGATAAAGGTCTCTTGCGCGCTCGGGATCTTTCAGAATCGAACTGACTATATTCCCTTTTTTATCTCCGGAAACAAGAAAAAAAACATCTCTTGATATATTAATCACAGGAAGTGTGAGAGTAATCCTAGCCTTCGTCAAAAAAGACGCAGGAGCATCCACAGCAACAGCCCAGCGACTTTTTTCTTTAAGAGCAGGACTTCCTGGGAATAGTGAAGCAGCATGGCCGTCTTCGCCTACTCCAAGAAGTATTGCATCAAAAGTATAGGAAGTCTCTCTTTCTGAATCTCTAAAAAAATCCCTTAAAGTCTCTTCGTACGATTCTGCAGCTCTCTCAGGAGTCTCTATTTCCGATTGAATAGGGTGTATGTTTTGAGAGGGAAGCGGAACTTTCGAAATCAAATTATGATAAGCCATGGCAAAATTGTTTTCCGGATGTTCTTTAGGAACAAAGCGTTCATCGCCCCAAAAAAGGTGGACTGTTTCCCAATTGATTTTCTTTGAATAATCCTTAGCCATAAGCCTATAAAGGGAGAGAGGAGTCTTGCCTCCAGAAAGGGCTAGATTGAACTGGCCTCTTTTTTCTACTGCCTCACTAGCCTCTTTCACGATGGTTTCAGCCAGAGCTTGACTGGCATTTTTCAGGTTATCAAAAACATGAACTTCAGGTTTTAGGTATTCACCCATATCATATTCTCACGCATAATGAATTTGTCTGCCTCCATTGGTCCCCAGGTTCCCCCTGTATATGAATAGACAGGAATATCCTTTTCGAGTAGAGGTGTAAAAAGCTCCCAGGCAGCCTCCACCTCATCAGACCGTACAAACAAGGTCTGATCGCCTTGAATGATGTCAAAAATCAACGTCTGGTATGCATCCGGCAGCGGACCGAAAGCTTCTTTGTAATGGAAGTGAAAACTCTCTGTTTTTAGCCTTAAAGCTTCTTCCGGCTCTTTCACATCGAAGAACAAATGAAATCCTTCGTCAGGCTGCAAAGTAATCAAGAGCCTGTTTGAGTGGATTTGACAGGAACTGTAAGGTTTGAATATAAAGATGGGAGGATGACGGAAGTTTACAGCAATCTGAGTGAGGCGCCGGGGAAGTCGTTTTCCGGTTCGAAGATAGAAAGGAATTCCCTGCCACCGCCAGTTGTCAATCTGAAACCGCAGAGCAACATAAGTCTCAGTGGAAGAATCAGGAGCCACTCCTGGTTCTTCCCTGTAACCCTGGACTTTCTTGTTGTCAATGTTTCCTCTCTCATACTGCCCAAAAATCACATCTTCAGCTCGGATCTCTGGGATAGAGCGGAGTACTTTGACCTTTTCGTCTCGAATGTCATCTGCTCCAAAGACCGCTGGAACCTCCATGGCAGTTAAGGTGAGAAGCTGAGCAAGGTGATTCTGAACAATATCTCGGAGTGCCCCTGCCTTTTCGTAGTATTTGGCACGTTCTCCGATTCCAATGCTTTCAGCTACTGTGATCTGCACGCTTTCAATACGGTCTCTATTCCATATAGATTCAAAAATCGTGTTGGCAAAGCGGAAGATTAAGAGGTTCTGTACGGTTTCTTTGCCGAGATAATGGTCTATCCGGTAGATCTGAGGCTCATCAAAATGGCGGTGGACAAGACTATTTAGCTCTCGGGCAGATGATAGATTCCTACCAAAAGGCTTTTCGATCACGATGCGAATCCAGCCAGGACTTTTATTTAGACCAGACTCGCCAATTCCTTTAATGGCAGCTGGAAATACAGAAGGAGGAAGGGCTAGATAAAAAACTCTATTCCCAGGAATATCATTTTCTTTTTCAAGGGATTCAATGCGTGTCAAAAGAGCAGAGTAGTCTTCAGAAGATTTACCCAGGGATTGATAGTGAAGGCAGGTATCACACCATACGTCAATCTCCTTAGAAGAAATCCCCGCATCTTTAAGTGCCTCTCTTGCCTTATCTCTAAATCCCTCATCACCTAAATCTTTTGTTCCTACTCCTAAAACTTGGCAACGATCCTTCAGGCTTTTTTGAGTGAGAAGTTGGTAAAGGGCAGGAAGAAGCTTTAAGAGACTAAGATTGCCCGTGCCTCCTAGAATCACAAAGATGTGGCGGCCCACAGGAGAATCCATCATGATTTCTCCTTGATTGCATGGCCACCGAACTTTTTCCTGAGGATTGCCAGTAACTTATTAGAAAAGCTCTCTTCTTCTTGAGATAGAAAACGCTGTAAAAGGGAGGAGGTAATCACTGGAGCAGCTATATGCTGTTCGATTGCCTCAAGAACAGCCCAGCGTCCTTCTCCTGATTCTGAAACATAAGATTCGATTCCCTCCAAATTAGGATTTTCCTTCAAAGCCTCAGATGCAAGATCAAGAAGCCAGGAACGAATAACGCTTCCATACCGCCAAACTTCGGCTATCTGATGAAGGTCAAGATTAAATTCTTCTTTCTGTTTCAAGAGGGCAAAGCCTTCAGCATAAGCCTGCATCATGCCGTATTCAATTCCGTTATGGACCATCTTCACAAAGTGGCCGGCTCCGTTTGGACCTACATAGCTCCATCCTTTATCTGAGGCAGGAGCCAATGTTTCAAAGATAGGATGGAGGAATTCCACTACTTCTTTTCCTCCTCCAACCATCAAACTGTACCCTTCGGCAAGTCCCCAGATTCCTCCACTTGTACCTGCATCTACATAATGTATATTCTTCTGTTTGAGCGTTTCAGCCCGGCGTAGCGTGTCCTTGTAGAAGGAATTCCCACCATCGATAATCACATCATCCTTATCAAGAAGAGGAATCAGTGCTTGAATAGTTTTATCCACAGGGTCTCCAGCTGGAATCATCAGCCAGATGACCCGCCGTGGAGAGAGTTTGGAGACAAGTTCTTCCAGGGAATGGGCACCTACAGCACCTTCGTGAACAATACGATTAACTTTCTCCGGAGTCCGAGCATAGCCTACTACGCTATGGCCGCCTTTCAAAAGTCGCTCAACCATGTTAGCACCCATCCGTCCAAGCCCTATCATGCCTAATTCCATCTTATTCCCTCCTTTGCCATTTTATCTTCACAAACCTCTCTTCTCAGCTTTGATTTTGTAGCAAGTCTTCCAAGATTTCGAATCCTCTCCTAATATCAGTCTTCAGATTCACCCGGAGAACCCGGCGTTCTCGCTGTTTCAGGGCCAAGTAATCTCCCAGAGCCTGAGCCTTAATCAGGCTGTTGAAGCTATAGTCGGTCTCAGGAATGGGTAAATCAATCTTGGGTTCATCCACAATCTGTAGAAACAGGCCAGTGTTTGGCCCTCCCTTGTGAAGCTGTCCTGTAGAATGCAGAAAACGAGGACCATAACCCATGGTAGTTGCTAAGCGCGTGCGCTTTAGAAGCTCGAGCCTAAGATTCTGAAGAGCGGCTGTCGTCTCAGAAGTTGGAGAAAGATAAGCCTGAAGAGCAACGTAATCGCCGGGTTTTGCCTGATCTAACCAATTTTTCAAGGCTTCTGCTAAAACTTCAGGCTCATCGATGGACAATGTCTCAACTTTGCTCTGGTTTTGTTCCTCACCTTTTCCCTCTTTTTCCATGGCTTTCTTGGTAAAGTCTTTAGCAAGCTGGACATCTGATTGGTTAAAAGGATGTATCCCAATTACAGATCCAGCTGAGGCAACCGCAATCTCCCACCAGAAAATCTCCATGCCTAAATCAAATTTTTCTTTTAGATTGTGTCGAACAGTGGGATGACCAGCCTCTTCAAGTGATTTTATCAGATCTTCAAGTTCTCTGTTATCATCGCCTTCAAGGGAAAGAAAAATAAAGAACCTATCTTCGCCATAGTCCGCAGGCGATGCTAAAGGCTCATTCACGACAGGTACTATCCCTTTGTCATCCTTTCCAGTACTCTCGGCAATAAGCTGTTCTGCCCAATCAGGAAAACTCAAAAGAGACGGTGAAACCAGAAAAGTTATCTTGTCTCTGTTTTCAGCAATCTCGCCTAAGGCTGCACCTAAAATCAATCCAGAGGCTTTCTCCTCAGAAACACTGAAGGAACAGTTTTCGGATGCTATCCATGCCCTGTCAAGCAGCCTATGGATATCCATCCCAATCAAAGCTGCTGGAACGAGTCCGAAGTCTGTGAAGGCAGAATAACGGCCTCCTACATCTGATTTTGCTTGAAAAACATGACGAAAGCCGCCCTCTTGAGCCAACTTCATAAGAGGAGTGCCTGGGTCAGTGATGGCCACAAAATGATGCCCAGGTGTTCCAGTTATATTGCTTACCTTGTTCCAGAAATATCGGAACAGAGAAAGTGTTTCGAGAGTGGTCCCTGACTTACTGGAGATAAGAAAAAGAGTACTATTTAAATCCAATCTATCTTCCACAGTGCGCACGGCTGAAGGATGCGTGCTGTCAAGAACGATGAGTTCTGGATAGCCAGGCGCATTCCCAAAAGTTTTCTGGAAAACATCAGGGGCAAGGCTTGAACCCCCCATTCCAAGGACAACTGCATGGGATATGCCTCCATCCATTACTTGCTTGGCAAAAGAGTCGAGTTCTTCCAACCTCTCATGCATCAATTCAGGAAGCTCTAACCATCCGAGACGATCAGTGATTTCAGGTTTAGGCTCAGGAAACCAGAGAGTAGGGTCTTTTGACCACAGCCTTCGGGAATAATTCTGTTTTTTCCATGTCTTCAACCTCTCATCAACTCTATTTTTGTACTCTCCAAGAAAAAGAGTCTGATGGTCCTTCAAACCATGTATTATTTCTTGACGTTTATCCTTCAAAGTATCGAGTAATGAATCAAAGGAATCCGCAAAGGAATCAACTCCATCTGCTTGTAGTTTTTCAGTGATTTCACCTAAATCTACTCCAAGCGAAGCCAAACTGTTAAGTGCTTCTTCAGCTTTCTCTAAATCCTCCTCGATGGCGGAGCGAACCTTACCGTGGTCGCGGAAAGCGTTAAGAGTAGCAGGGGGCATGGTGTTGATTGTATCAGGCCCGACAAGCTCCTCCACATACAGAACATCAGAATAGGCAGGATTTTTCGTTCCTGTGCTAGCCCACAAGGGACGCTGTAGCCTAGCTCCTCTCTTTTTCAGATGCTCCCAGTTTTCGCCGCTGAATACTTCTTTGAACCGCTTGTAAGCCATTTTTGCATTGGCTATGGCTATTTTCCCTCGTAGGCTGAGTGCTCCTGGAGTACCGATATCCTCCAGAGCCTTATCGACAGCCTTATCCACGCGGCTCACGAAGAAAGAAGCGACAGAAGAAACTTTGTGAGGATTTGAACAGCGCTCCAATCCCTTCAGGTAAGCACGAGCAACTGCTTCATAGTGCGACAGAGAGAACATCAGGGTTACGTTAACGTTAATCCCCTGGGAGATCAGGATTTCTATAACTGGAATTCCTTCTGCAGTAGCAGGAACTTTAACCATAAGGTTGGGACGCCTCACTTCTTTCCATAGGTACCGTGCCTCTTCAATACTTCCCTTTGTATCGTGAGCAAGGTTGGGCGATAACTCCACGCACACGAATCCATCAGAGCCATCAGTCTCTTCATAGACCTCTCGCAATACATCAGCTGCCATCTGGATGTCTTCAACAGTCAATTTTTCATACAGATTTCGGGCATCCACATGAGGTTCGGAGTCGATGATATTTTTCAAGGTATCATCGTAGTCAGAGCTGCCGGCAATAGCTTTCTGGAATATGGTGGGATTACTGGTAACTCCTCGCAACCCATCTTCCTTTACCAACCGCTCAAGCTCTCCACTAGTGATTAAACTCCGGCGGATGTAGTCCAGCCAAAAGGACTGGCCATATTCTTTTAATTCCTTTAAGGGATTCATCTTCATCCTTTCTTTTATAAGAGCTTTTTAATCATTTGTTTATTTTAAATTTACCAATACTATTTTAATTTTGCCTGAGCTAAGGCAGCCGCACCGACAATGCCTGCCTTATTACCCAACGCAGCTTTAACAACCTTTAATTTCTCCACAGAGGGCTTCAGGGCTCTTTTTTGAATAGAATTTTCAACAGTCCTTATTAGTTCAGGAAGTCCTTCAAGCACTCCTCCTCCAAGCACCAGAAGACAAGGATTAAAGGCATTTATTATGCCCACAAGGCCTGCTGAAAGATACTCAGATGTTTCCCTGACAATCTGGAAAGCCAGGAGGTCTCCCTCGTGGTAGGCCTGGGTTACTACGGCTGCTGTTATGTTTTCTGCGCTTCCAGCCAGAGAAATCAAGGTTTCTCCTGCCTCAGGATCACTCCGAACTGCCTCCTGGGCACGCTCGGCCATGGCCCAACCACCTGCATAAGCCTCCAGACAGCCTTTGTTAGGACAGTGACAATCCCGTCCATCCACGACAACAGTTGTATGCCCCAGTTCTCCAGCAGTGTTACTGCATCCTTCAAGCATTTGTCCGCCGCTCACAACACCACCCCCGATGCCAGTCCCAACGAAAACTACTACAAGGTCGTCAATGCCCTTTCCTGCGCCAAAATGCCATTCTCCACAGGAAGCAGCGCGAACATCATTCGTAACTATCACAGGAAGTTTCAATCTTTTCTCAAGCATTTCTCTCAGAGGGACATCCTGCCAGCCAAGATTGGGAGAAGAGCGTACAACACCAGACAGATTCACCTGACCAGCGATTCCAATGCCAATAGCATGAGCCTCCTCTTTTCCTTTTTTCAGGCATTGATCAACACAGATGATAATTTCATCAATGATTTTCTCTGGTCCTTCCTCAGGGTGCGTAGGATGACGATGTGAGGCGAAAATTTTGCCGCTAGAGTCTACAAGGGCTGTCTCTACTTTAGTTCCACCAAGGTCCACGCCTAAAGTTAAAGGCTTTTTTACTTTTAAACTCATTTTACGCTCTAGCTTTCTAAAATAGATTCCCTAATGAATGATGTTTAATTCATACCTATCTTTCTTTTCAATATGTTTATCCTCTCTAGGATATTATCAGCCTTGATCAGATAGGAGCCAGAAACATACATATTGGCGCCAGCTTCGTTAACTTCCTCGATAGTATCCGGACCAATTCCGCCATCCACCTCTATATCCAGTTCTGGTTTCATTTCTCTCAACCTTCTTATCTTATCTAAGGTTTCGGGTAAAAACTTGCTTCCGTAAAAACCTGGGTGAACGGTCATGATCAACACCTGGTCAATTCTACTTAAATAGGCTTTTATCTCCTCAACATCCGTTTCTGGATTTAAGGCAAAGGCCATTTTCTTTTGCTTAGCCTTTACAGATTCAATGAACTTTTCGGTATTCTTTACCACTTCGAGATGAGCTATTATGGTATCCACTTTTTCCCAATTCTCTTCAAACCACTTCTCTGGATTTTCAATCATCAGATGAGCCTCAAATTGGTATTTTCCAAGGGGAATTTTAAAATCAAAATCAAGGGAATTATTGGGAACAAATCTATTGTCCATGATGTCGAGCTGAAGGAGGCTGGCAAAGTCCTTGATCCTGGAGAAAATATCATCCAATTCCTCCTGTGTCTTGGCTATTACCGCTGGAATAATGACTTTTTTCACTTTTTCCTCTCATAATCGGCGATTTTTTTAATCCGTCTTCTATGCCGTCTCTCGCCACTGAACGGAGTATTCAGCCAGACATTAATAATCTTTTTTATTTTTTCGATAGGGAAAAATCGTCCTCTCAATCCCAGTACATTTGTGTCGTTATCTATTCTCGACATCTTTGCCGAGTAAGTGTCATAGGCTGCCACAGCTCTTACTCCTCTTACTTTATTTGCAGCTATCGTCATCCCGGTTCCCGTGCCACATACCAGAATTCCTCTCCTGTTTTTATTTTTGGCAACCCATTCAGCCACTTTTAGGGCATAATCAGGATAATCCACCGACTCTAAGGAGTCAGTTCCCAGGTCTCTGTATTTTATCTTCTTTCTTTCCAAGTATTTTTTTATTTTTTCTTTTAGCCTAAACCCTGCATGATCTGAAGCGATTATGACTTCCATTATTCCATCCTCATAAAATAGATTTAAAAAAATCTATTTTTAAATCTGGTTTAAAGGCAATTTTCATACCAAGTAAATCAAGAATAATTAGTCTTTATTAATTTATTTATTTTCAATAACTTAAAAAAGCAATCACGAATTAATATGCTATAACAAGGAAAATATGCACCGATATTTCGGTATCTATTTTATGCTCAGTATGAGGCTGATAGAATCCTATCGATTATCTTTCTCTGACAACAGGTCAATCAGTAAGGAAGCTGTCCAGGAAAAATTATCCGCTCCAAGTCCTTTCCCTGATAAGGGATTGTAGTACTCGTAAAATCCATGCTCCTTGATCAGGTCAATTACAGATTTTTTTAAATTGCTGGCATCTTCATAAAAACCATAATTCTTCAATCCTCCGTAAAGCATCCAGTTTATGTTAATCCATACAGGACCTCGCCAGTAATTGAGGGGATTGAACTGAAGCGCATCGACTGATACAGAGGTAAAAACAGGGTGATCATGAGTACAGTTCTCTTTACACATATGAGAGTGTTTCATCCAGGAAGCCAGCATTTCCGCCTGCTCCTGACTCAAAAGGTCTGTACAGAGAGACACCAGTGAAGCTGCCGTCCTCTTTACTATGCTTTTTTTCGCAACGAGGTCATAATCATAAAGGAGAAGATTTTCTGGTGCCTCAGGACAGAAATAAGACAAGTAATTCCCTTTAGTTCTTTGAATCCATGTTTCTATTTCATTCTTATCCTCTCCGATAATATCCGCGATCTTGAGCATCGCTTTATTGGCCGCGTATAAAATAGAATTGAAAATAATGTCTTTAACTTTAAAAGGAATCTTTTCGTATACTTTTTCATCTTCATACTTGTATTTCTTCATTATCTCAACAAGATAAATGTACCTGTCATAATCATCATCTGTTGGTCTCTGGTCAGAGTTCACTCTTTCTGTATCCTCCCTTTTGTATTCAGGCAAATCCTTGACTTCGATTCGAGCTAAAGGTTCATCCCATCTCAGAGAATTATCCAATCCTGACTCCCAAGGGTGGAAAATGGAAACCAAACCAGAATTCTCCTGGTCTCTTTTTGTCAACAAGTAACGGTGAAAGAGAAGAATCTTGGGAAATATCTCCTCTAAAAAACTCCTTGCCTCCTTTTTTTCCTTAGAATGATCATACACATTCCAAGCGGCTATAGCATGGATAGGAGGTTGAGTAATTCCCGATGTATTTTCTGTAGAAAATTCTGAAAGCTCAGATTGCCAATATTCAGCACCTGGAAAATAACCCTTTCCACCTCTAAAAATAACATGAGGGAGCATTCCATTCGTCCACTGACCCTCAAACATAGAAAGCAACTCCTTTTGAGCTTTTTTTTGATCATAACGGGAGTAACCAACGGAAATAAAGCCAGAATCCCAGCTCCACTGATGAGGGTAAAGCTTAGGAGAGGGAATGGTGTATTTGCCTCTCCAATTCTTCTCTAATACTTTCTTGGCATCGAGAAAAAGTTTCTCTTCATCAGCGTTCATCTTTGCTTCCTCAATATCAATATAACCTCTCTCGGTAAAATTATATTTTTCCCATATATAAACTAAAATAGAGCCTTTGTCTACTCGAATCTGTAGATAAAACTACTGAACTCAGGAGGTTTGAAATCTTTGATAAATTCTTTAATAACGGATGTAAAAACGCTTTTGCTTTTCTTTAAATTCTCATCTAAGATTTCAACCGGTGTTGGTTCCTTCTGAACTCCGTTTGCATAGTCTACCCCGAATCCGAGCAGTGCATATGGTATTTCAAGCTCCCCTGCAAGGACAATCTCCAGCCCTGCTGTCTGGCTGACAAAAAATGCATAATTTTTGAGCATACTGATCTCAGCTTTTGAGTTGAATCGCGGCCCGCAGGCATAAGCATATACAGCGTTAGTGATAGGGTCTTCTGCCGCTTCGATCAGCTGTTTTCTCAAATCCTCTGAAAAAGGCTTGTCAAAGATATAATGGCCTCTTTCTTTGTCTCCTATCTTATCATATATCGTACAACTCTCTCCATTCGGCAGCCTGTTATCTGGAAAATACAAGTCATCAAAAACGGCCAGTCTCGTTAGAGGGAGGCCCGAGTGTAAAACCCCGCATACTGTTGTGGCCACGATGGCCTCTGTTCCTATTTGTTTTAACGCCAGAAGATTGGCCCGATAATTGATCATGTTTGGTAATATCTTATGGTCCTCGCCGTGTCTAGCTAAAAAACCTATTTTTTTGCCATCAATATTTCCAACCCGAATTACTGCTTCTCCGTATTCTGTATTAATTCTTTTATCCTCCCCATCTTCCAATCCAGGGAAATCATAAAATCCTGTGCCTGATATGATAGCTATATCACCCATTCAAGCCCTCCTTTTCTCCGTCCAATCTCTGACATTTGTTAATATCGAGACAAACAAAGCCAGCATAAGAAAAAGGACTGCAAAAGAATCCACCAGTTTCGGACTGACATCCAATCCAGTTAGAGTATCCACGAGAAATTTTGTGTAAGAATGTGGCATGTCATGATGCTCTAATTTCATTCTCACCTGCCAGTGCCAGTCTGTGCAGGGACAGAAACCAAAACCATACCATATCCCGAGAAAAAACCAGGAAAAGGCTGTTAATAGAATAACTACGAGATTGGCCAGTCTCGTTTTTCTCCAAATCCACCCGAAAAGGATGAATATAATCAGGGTAGAATGAAAGACGAAAAAGAATTTATCTAAAAACGCATACATTTATTAAGATCCAAAGCTAAAAATCCTAATGCCAAAATCCAAATCCCACCTTCCTTGCTTATACCACAGTAATGACTACATTTCAAAAGCGGAAAGACAATCATAAAAAAAACTTCAACAACAATCGTGAAATTTACTCATCTCCATGTTTTCCCTGAAAATGTGTGTTAATCAGATTAACCTTTGCATTGGGGTCAGGCCTTCAATAATTTTAGTAATTTGATTTTTTTAGAACAATAAGATAAAAGTTTAGAGCTCTAAGAAAGAAGAAGATTC
>Ga0114921_10000421_pt1 | contig 18059 bp, 18 predicted proteins | sample BentaG_FD_87016 | JGI IMG/M metagenome (GOLD analysis project Ga0114921, IMG submission 87016) | Deep subsurface microbial communities from South Atlantic Ocean to uncover new lineages of life (NeLLi) - Benguela_00093 metaG | ecosystem: Environmental > Aquatic > Marine > Oceanic > Sediment ...
CAACACGCTTCTAGCTCGACGACGATTCGAGCCGGGACGGCGCGATGTGGGGGTACGCCCCCGCGAGCGGGAGGTGCCCCCACCCGCTTGCGGGGGAGAGACGGGCAAATTCCGCCTAGCGGGCGGGCTTCAGCCGGCCGCGCCGGCTGTCGCGGTTGCGTTCGAACACGATCCGCAGGCCGTCCAGTGTCAGGTGCTGGTCATATCGGTCAACGGTGTGCAGGTCGTCCAGCAGCAGCGGCGCGGTGTGCCCGGTGGCCACCACCGTGACATCGTCGCCGGCGAACCCGTCCACGTCCTCGCGGATGCGCCGAACCAGGTTGTCAACCAGTCCGGCGAATCCGAACACCGCTCCGGCCTGCATGCATTCGACTGTGTTCTTGCCTACCACCGATCTGGGCCGGGCCAGCTCGACCCGGCGCAGGGCCGCCGAGCGGGCCGCCGCTGCATCGGAGGAAACCTGGACCCCCGGTGCGATGGCCCCGCCGAGGAACTCGCCTTTGGCCGACACCACGTCGACACAGATCGATGAACAGAAGTCGACGACGATCGCGGCGGTCCCGAACTTGTTGAATGCGGCCAGGCAGTTGACGATCCGGTCGGCGCCCACTTCTTTCGGATTGTCCACGAGCAACGGGATACCGGTACGCACACCAGGCTCGATCAGCACGTGCGGCACCGACGGCCAATACTGGTCCAGCATTTCGCGCACCTCGTGCAGCACAGACGGAACCGTGGACAGTCCCGTGGCGCCCGTGAGCCGCTCGCTCTCATCGCCGATCAGACCATCGATGATGAGCGCCAATTCGTCAGCAGTGACCTCAGACTCAGTCCGAATCCGCCACTGTTGCACCACCTTCGCGTGTTCCCCCGAACCGGAAAGCAACCCAACGATTGTGTGCGTGTTGCGGACATCGATTGCGAGCAGCACTGCTAGCCCGCGCTCATTCGGGGCGACAGGAGCTCGGCAGTGTCCGGAATATCGAATTCGGGCACGAATGCCGGGTCGTCACCGAGATCGGCCCGTCGGTTGTCGGCATCGACGAACACGACACGCGGTCGATAACTGCGGGCCTCGGCATCCTCCATCGTCGCGTAGGCGATCAGGATCACCAAGTCGCCAGGATGGACCAGATGCGCAGCGGCGCCATTAATTCCGATAGTTCCGCTGCCCCGCTCCCCGGTGATCGCGTAGGTGACCAGCCGCGCGCCATTGTCGATATCGACGATGGTGACCTGCTCGCCTTCGAGAAGGTCGGCGGCGTCCATCAGATCGGCGTCGATTGTCACCGAGCCGACGTAGTTCAGGTCCGCCTGAGTGACGGTGGCACGGTGGATCTTCGATTTCAGCATTGTGCGTAACATCAATTCCTCCAACGTAATTCGTGATATCCGTCTGGCCCGACAGGCTGCTGCCCATTGGTGCCCGCGATCCTTCCGATCTGTACAGCGATGTTGTCCAACAGTCGGGTGGCGCCGAGCCTGGCGGCAACCAGCAGCCGGCCCGGCCCCTCGGCGGGCGCGGGCCCGAGCGCGTTGTCCCGCAACTGCAGGTAGTCCACCTCGATCGCGGGCACGTGGTCGAGCACCGCGGCGGTCGCGTCCAACGCTGCACGGGCACCGGCCACAGCGGCGTTGGCCCCCGCGCGCAGGGCCGCCGACAACGTCCCGGCCTGATCCCGCTCGACGGAGTCCAGGTAGCGATTGCGCGACGACATGGCCAGTCCATCGGCTTCCCGCGCAATGGGCACGCCCACGACCTGCGCGTCGACGTTTAGGTCGGCCACCATCTGTCGTACCAGCACCAACTGTTGATAGTCCTTCTCGCCGAGGAAAACCCGGTCGGGATCCACGATCAGCAGCAATTTGAGCACGACGGTCAACATGCCGGCGAAGTGGTTCGGCCGGGCCGCGCCCTCGAGCTCGGAGCCCAGCGGACCGGGGTGCACCGATGTTCGCGGGCCCTCGGAATACATCGCCGCCGCCGACGGTGTGAAGGCCACCTCGATACCTTCGGTCCGCAGCATCGCCAGGTCGTCTTCGAGGGTGCGCGGGTAAGCGTCGAGATCCTCATCGGCACCGAACTGCAGCGGGTTGACGAAGATCGACACCACGACTACCGATCCGGGCACCCGTCTGGCGGCACGCACTAAAGCAAGGTGCCCGTCGTGCAGCGCACCCATGGTCGGAACCAGCATCACCCGCCGGCCGGTGAGGCGCAGCGCGCGGCTGACGGCGGCGACCCCGTCGGGGGTTCGATAGGCGTTGAGCTGGCCTGCACGGAACAGCGGCGGTGTACTGGTCACTGTTCCGGCCCCGCCTGCGAGCCGCCGGCCAGTACCTCGAAGACCTGATCGGGGGCGTGCGCGCGCTGCGCGGTGCGGTGTGCGTTCGACCGGTACGCCCCGGCCAGTCCCGGGTCGACCTCCGTGAGCGCGGTTAGGTGCCCGGCGACCGCGGCGGCGTCGCCGCGCGCGACGGGGCCCGTGAGCGCGGCCTGCCCGCGACGCAGCGCGTTCTCCATCGACGCCCTGGCCAGTGGTCCGATCACCCGCTCGGCGATGCCGCCCGGGTCGTCGCCGACAAGTTCCTGACCGAGCAGTTCTTGACCCGACAGGGCAGCCCGCAGCGCTTCGACCGCATCCACCAGCACGGTAATGACGTGATTGCCGGCGTGCGCAAGGGCGGCGTGGTACAGGGTTCGGGCATCCTCACGGACCCGGAAGGGCTCACCGCCGATCTCCAGGACCAGGGACTGCGCGATTGCGTAGCCAACCTCATCGGCCGCCGTGATACCGAAGCACGTGTCTGGCAGCCGCTCGATGTCTTCGTCGGATCCGGTGAAAGTCATCGCCGGGTGGATGGCCAGCGGGATGCAACCCTGAGCGGTCAACCGGGCCAACACGTCGACGCCGTTGGCGCCCGACGTGTGCGCCACAATGGTGCCCGGCCGCACTGCCGATGTGGCCGCCAGACCCGACACCAAGCCGGCCAGCTCCGCATCGGGAACGGCCAGAATCAGCAATTCAGCACCGGCGGCGACATCAGGTCCGGGTAGGACCGCAGTATCGGGCAACCGGCGCTCGGCACGCTGCCGCGAGGCGCGGGAGATGGCGCTGCAGGCCACCACGATGTGGTCGGCACGCTCCAGCGCAACGCCCAGCGCAGTGCCCACCCGGCCCGCGGAGATGATTCCCACCTGAAGCCGGGCCGGACGCAATCCGTCGAGCTGCCCCATTGCAGGCGACCCTCACAAGTTCTCTCAAAGATTCGTTCCGGTCCTGCTATGCGGGTACCGGACGGTCACGGTAGACAGTAGCTGAGTTTAGCTCACAGGACGGAGCTCAATCCTCGCGTCGTCGGCGCCGACCGCCCTGAGCCGGCCCGGGCCGCAGCCGCGCCAACATCTCCGCGACCGTCTGACCACCGGTTTTCGACTGGTCTGGGTCGCCTGATTCCTCCGGGCTGCGGTGCCGTGGCGCCTGCTGTGATGCCGGTGACATTGTCGGCGGCGGGGCCAGGTTTTCGAACTCCCCGGATTGCCGCGCCTACGCCGTACCCGCTGCGGGCCCGCCGGAGGCGCCATAGTGCCGGCCAGCTTCCGGCCCGTCCGGGGCCGTCGGCACCGACTCGGACGGCCGCCAATGCCGGCCAGGCCGGGGATCCTCGGCCGGTGCCCGGCTATCGTCGCTGGGCGCCGAGATCCAGTTGCTGCCCGGCGAGCCGGGGGGCAGCCACTGGCCTTCGGCCGAAACGGGGTTCCATTCGCCGTGCGGCCGGACTGGCTCGGCTGGCGGCGATTGCCTCGCCACCGGATGTGCTTCCGGCTGGTCGCCAGGCTCGGGCTGGGAATCGCGGGGCTCCGCTGACGGCCGACCACTCCCTTCCGAGGCAAGCCTCCCTTCCGAGGCAAGCCGGTGTGAGCCCCCATACGACCCGGCACGCTCATCGGCGGCAACCTCGGCCGGCTGGCGGGGCGGCACCAACGGCTCCTCCGGCACATCGATGATCGAACTCTCCACTGTCGGCGAGGCGGAAGCGTCGGTACCCACGGTGGTGACGCGGCTGCTGGATACTCGATCCGGAGGGGCGGTTCCCGCACCACGGTCCCAGTCGCTGTAGGACCGGGTGGCAGTGCGTTCCGTTTCCAGGGCCGGCCGGTGGTCCAGATCGGCGTCGAACAGGATTTCCAGGTTGCTGCGCAGCGCGGCCAGCTCGGCTCGCAGCGCCCCGACTTGGTCGGCCGACTCGGCTCGCAGTTCGGCGGCCAGGTCGCGCCGCAATTGAGTCTCGACCGTCAGCTCGTACTCGCGACGCGCTGATACTTCCCGGTCCAACTGCAGGTCGTAGACCAGTTTAAGATCCCGCGCCCGGGCCTGATCCACATCGCTCTGCCGCCGGTAAAGCACCGACACGAAAGCGCCGACGACAGCGGCCCACAGCGCCAGAATCACGGCCAGCTTGAGCAACTCCACCTGATCGGTGAAAACCAATGCGGAACTCGCCGCAATCGCAAGCACCAGCATGGCCGTCAAAAGAAGCCAACCCGGCCTGCGGCCGCCGCGCCGAACCCTTGCGCCGCGGGACAGAACGGTCATGCGCCGACTGTACCTGGGAGCGGTCACTGCCCGCGCCGACCCGCTGCGGCGATTCGTATTGGTCTAGTCTGCGGCGCCCTCTTCGTGATTCGACGAATCCTGCGGCGACTTACAGCAATGCTGCAGCCACAGCGCGGCAACGACGAGGGCAAGCGCGCTGACTGCCGCAACAACCACTCCGGCGGTGTCCTCCTCGGCGACGCGTATCGACGATCGCCGTGGCAGCAGATACACCAGCACCCCGACCCACCAACCCAGGACCAAAGCGCCCACCCAGGCCGACGCCTTTGCCACGATCAGGCTCCGCGCCACCGCCAGCGGATGCAACCAACCGGGCCCGTCGCCGATCTCAGCGTCGTTGATCTTCGCCCGCACATGCCTTCCCCAGACGGCCTCACCGGTAGCGACCACTAGCAGTGACAGGCCGCTCCACACCGTGATTGGCGGAAACCACTGGTAGGTGAGCACCACGAGCACATAACTCGGCACTGCAGCGGCAAGCATCGCGGCAGTCAGGTCACGCTTGCGGGTCGGCCCCATCAGATTTCGGGCATCGCGTTTGGAACCACTCGTTGCGGTGTCGTCAGGTTCAGCACCTGCGCGGTGAGCCGCACACTGCCGCGGTCGGCTGGCTCCAGCTCGGCAAGCAGCCCGGCAATGGGCCGCTTGCGCCCGTCCACTGTCAACTCGGCGTCGGGCTGGATGGCGAGCCAGGGAATGAGGACGAAGGCCCGCAAGTGCGCCAGCGGATGAGGCAGCGTCAGACGGTAGTCACGGGAGAACACCTCAACGTCGCCGTCCGGAGCGCTCTGGTAGCAGTTGACCAGGTCGACGTCGAGCGTTCTCGGACCCCAACGCTGGCCGCGGACCCGGCCGGCGGCCTCTTCCAGCTGCTGAGCCCAGCGCAACCAGCCAAACTCGTCCAGCGCCGGGTCATCTGCGATGACGACCGCGTTCAGAAAGGGCCCCTGCTCCACCGGACCCCAAGCGTCGGTCTCATATGCCGGCGACACCGCCAGTAGTGACTCACCGAGCCCGTCGACGACGGATTGCAGCCGCGCAACCCGGTCGCCCAGGTTGGATCCGATCGACAACACCACCCGTGTCATGCCTGCTATCCCCGACCTGCCGCCCGAACGTATGCGCCGCCGCGCCCCCCTCGTCGCGAGCGCCGCACGACCACTGCCACGTCAGCGAATGCCAGCGGGATCGGTGCCTGCGGCTTGTGCACCGCCACCTCCACCGCGTGCACCCGCTGGTCGCCCATCACGTCCTCGGCGATCTCGGCCGCGACGGTTTCGATCAGGTTCCTGGCCGGCCCGGAGACGATCTCAGCGGCCCTCGCAGCGAGCCTGCCGTAATCGTAGGTGTGGGACAATTCGTCACTGGCTGCGGCATCCGCCAGATCTATCCACAACGTGAGGTCGACCACGAAATCCTGTCCGTCACGTCGCTCTTCGTCGAATACGCCGTGCCAACCACGAACAGTTAACCCGCGCAACTCGATTCGATCAGCCATCGCCGACCGTCCCAGACTCGGTCCAGGCTTGGACGACCCTGAGCGCATCGACAGTGGCCAGTATGTCGTGCACCCGCACCCCCCACGCACCGTGCAGAGCCGCCAGCGCCGATACCACCGCCGTTGCCGTCTCGCGTCCACCGTGCGGTCGCGCCGCACCGTCTGCTCCGGCCAACAATGCCCCGAGGAATCGCTTGCGCGACGCGCCGATCAGCACCGGGATACCAGTGGCGACCAACTCCGGCAACGACCGCAGGAGCGCCCAATTGTGTTGTGCGGCCTTGGCGAATCCGAGACCGGGATCGATGATCAACTTCGCGGGGTCGACGCCGGCGGCAACCGCGCTGTCGACACTTGCGAGCAGCTCGGCACGGACCTCGGCAGTCACATCGTGGTAGTGCGGCACCTCATGCGGATGCGCCGCGCTCACCGAACGCCAGTGCATCAGCACCCAGGGCACGCCCGCCTCGACCAGCAGGTCGGTCATTGCCGGATCGGCGCGCCCGCCAGACACGTCGTTGACGATCTGGGCACCGCTCTCCAGCGCGGCCCGGGCCACATCTGCGTGCATGGTATCGATGCTCACCGAAATATTATGCGCCGCAAGTTCTTTGACGACTGACAAAACGCGGGAAGTCTCCGCACGGGAATTGATGCGTGCTGCGCCCGGCCTGGTCGACTCACCACCCACGTCGATGATCGCCGCACCCTGAGTGGCCAGTGCCAATCCGTGCTCAACAGCGCGATCGGGATCCAGGTAACGCCCGCCGTCGGAAAAGGAATCATCGGTGACGTTCAAGACTCCCATGACCCGCACACGTGTCGGCTTCACTTGCGCAGGATCAGGTCCAGCGCCTCGGCCCGAGATGCCTTGTCGGACTTGAATTGCCCACGCACCGCCGAAGTGGTGGTGACGGCGCCGGGCTTGCGGACACCTCGCATAGCCATGCACAGGTGTTCGGCTTCGACGACAACGATCACGCCGCGCGGATCGAGTCTGTGCGTCATTGCGTCGGCGATCTGGCCGGTGAGCCGCTCCTGCACTTGCGGGCGCCTGGCATAGAGGTCGACCACCCGAGCGATCTTCGACAGTCCGGTGACCCGACCGTCGTCGCCGGGGATATACCCCACGTGCGCCACGCCGTGGAACGCGACCAGGTGGTGTTCGCAAATGGAGTACATCGGGATGTCTTTGACCAACACCAGCTCATCGTGCCGCTCGTCGAAGGTGGTGTTCAGGACGGTGCCGGGGTCGATGTACAGGCCGGCGAACATCTCCCGGTACGCCCGGGCCACCCGTGCGGGGGTGTCCAGCAGCCCGTGCCGGTCCGGGTTCTCCCCTACCGCGAAGAGCAGCTCGCGAACAGCGGCTTCAGCGCGCGCCTGGTCGAACACCGGCGCGCCAATCCCCGCAGGGCTGGAATTCGGTTGCGCCATCTCCGGCCTCCGTTCCACTCAACCGTGCGCCGGCGGATTAGGCCGGCCGGCATCCTCACCCTGGTCCTCGGGCGCTGAGCCCGCCTCTGGCGCGGACTGGCCAGAGGAATGGGGACGATACGGCGGATAGGGCGCAGCCGGGTAGTTCTGTGGTGGCTGCGCCCAGCCCGGCGCCGGTGGCTGTGACGGGTTCGGCTTCCCCGGTGGCTGTGGGGGCGGCCATCCGGGCGCATGCCAGCCGGCCGGCGCACCGTAGTCGGGCTGCGTCTGGCCCTGCGCCGGAACACCACCCGGCTCGCCGTGAGACCCGTTGGCGCCGTTGGTGGTCTGCCCCGCTTCGGGCGCCGCAGCCTCGGCGGCCTGGTTGGCCTGCGCTATGGCGGCCTTGAACGCCGGCTCCGGAGCCGGTTTGGGCCACGGTTCGCCGCGTTCGATCGCCTTCTCCCCCGGCGTCTTGATGGGCGGCTTGTTGGACGGGACGCGGCCGCCGAAGTCGTCGAACATGGTGAGCCGCGGCCGCTTCTCAACGTCGCCGAAGATCGCCGCCAGCTCTGGGCGGTGCAGCGTCTCCTTCTCCAACAACTCACCGGCCAGGGTGTCGAGCACATCGCGGTATTCGGTGAGAATCTCCCACGCCTCGGTGTGCGCCGCCTCGATGAGCTTGCGCACTTCCTCGTCAATCTCGCGGGCAACCTCGTGCGAGTAGTCGGACTGGGTGCCCATCGTCCGCCCGAGGAACGGATCGCCGTGTTCCGTCCCGTATCTGACGGCACCGAGCTTGGCGCTCATCCCGTATTCGGTGACCATCGCCTTGGCGATCTTGGTGGCCTGCTCGATGTCGGACACCGCACCGGTGGTCGGCTCACGGAACACCAATTCCTCGGCGGCGCGCCCACCCATCGCAAAGACCAGCCGTGAAATCATTTCCGACCGGGTCATCAGGCCCTTGTCGTCCTCGGGCACAGCCACCGCGTGCCCACCGGTGCGTCCCCGGGCCAGGATGGTGACCTTGTAGATCGGCTCGATGTCCGGCATCGCCCAGGCCGCCAGGGTGTGCCCGCCTTCGTGGTAGGCGGTGATCTTCTTCTCCTGCTCACTGATGATCCTGCTCTTGCGGCGCGGCCCGCCCACTACCCGGTCAACTGCTTCCTCCAGCGCGGGGCCGGTGATCAGCGTGCCGTTCTCCCGCGCGGTCAGCAGCGCGGCCTCGTTGATGACGTTGGCCAAGTCGGCGCCCGTCATACCGACGGTCCGCTTTGCCAGACCTTCCAGATCTGCCTCGTCGGCGATGGGCTTGCCCTCCGAATGCACCCGTAGCACGGCCCGGCGGCCAGCGAGGTCTGGGTTGGACACCGGGATCTGACGGTCGAAACGGCCGGGCCGGAGCAGGGCCGGATCCAGGATGTCCGGCCGGTTGGTGGCCGCGATCAGGATGACGCCAGTGCGGTCACCGAAGCCGTCCATCTCAACCAGCAGCTGGTTCAGTGTCTGCTCACGCTCGTCGTGGCCGCCGCCCAGGCCGGCGCCGCGCTGGCGGCCGACGGCGTCGATCTCGTCCACGAAGATGATGCACGGGCTGTTCTGCTTTGCCTGTTCAAACAGGTCGCGCACCCGCGAAGCGCCCACCCCAACGAACATCTCCACGAATTCCGATCCGGAGATGGTGAAGAACGGCACCTCGGCTTCACCTGCTACAGCGCGGGCCAGCAGTGTCTTGCCGGTGCCGGGAGCACCGTAGAGCAAAACACCCTTGGGGATCTTGGCCCCCAGTGCCTGGTACCGCGACGGGTTCTGCAGGAAGTCCTTGATTTCGTAGAGCTCCTCAACCGCCTCGTCGGCGCCGGCGACGTCGGCGAAGGTGGTCTTGGGCATGTCCTTGGAGAGCTGCTTGGCCTTCGACTTGCCCATGCCGAAGCCCATCCGGCCGCCGGACTGCATGCGGGAGAACATCACGAACAACCCCACCAGCAACAGCAGCGGCAACATGTAGATCAGCAGCGAGCCGAGCATGCTGCCCTGGTTGACGACCGTATTGATGTTGGCACCCTTGGCGTTCAACGACTCGAACAAGGTTGCGCCGTACCCGGTCGGGTATTTGGTGATGATCTTGTCGGATTCGCCGGTGTCGCTGTTGGGAGATTTCAGCGTCAACCTCAGCTGTTGCTCGCGGTCGTCGATCTGTGCGCTCTTGACGTTGTCGGAGTTGATCTGAGCCATCGCCACCGACGTGTCGACGGGCTTGAAACCGCGGGTCTCGTCGCTGAAGTAGAAGAACGACCAGCCGAGCAGCAACGCGACGGCAATCGCCGTGAGGGTGCGGATTACGTTTTTCCGGTTCATCGAGCATCGGCCGCTCTCGGCCAAGTCCTTCCGATACGCGCGGCTGGGATATTTCAGGTTACCGCTAGACCAACGACCGGAAGTTCCCGGCAGTGCCACGCCGGGAATCGAAGACGCCGTCCGGCAGTGCCCAGATGGCCCTTCCAAAGCGGGGGCGGCCGTGCTTGGGTGAACTGATGACCGCCTCAACCGAACGGTTAGTTGGCACCAACGGCGTGCGGCTAAGGGTCACCGAGGCCGGTGACCGCGGCGCACCGGTGGTGGTCCTGGCCCACGGCTTTCCCGAACTGGCCTACTCGTGGCGCCATCAAATCCCGGCGCTGGCCGAGGCCGGCTACCACGTGCTGGCACCTGACCAGCGCGGCTACGGCGGATCGTCGCGCCCGGAGGCTGTCGAGGCCTACGACATCCACCAGCTGACCGCCGACGTGGTCGGCCTGCTCGATGACGTCGGGGCCCAGCGTGCGGTCTGGGTGGGACACGACTGGGGCTCCATCGTCGCGTGGATGGCCCCGCAGCTGCACCCGGACCGGGTAGCGGCGGTGGCCGGTTTGAGCGTCCCGCCGATCCCCCGCGCGCAGGTGCCGCCGACGCAGGCCTTCCGGAGCATCTTCGGGGAGAACTTCTTCTACATCCTCTACTTCCAGCAGCCCGGCATTGCCGACGCCGAACTCGGCGGTGACCCAACCAGAACCATGCGGCGAATGATCGGTGGCCTACGGCCACCGGACGACCAGGGCGCGGCGCTCCGGATGGTGGCGCCGGGCCCGGAAGGCTTCATCGATCGGCTGCCCGAGCCCGACCGGCTACCGGACTGGATCAGCCAGGACGAACTAGACCACTACATCGCCGAGTTCACCCGCACCGGATTCACCGGTGGACTCAATTGGTATCGCAATATGGACCGTAATTGGGAAACCACTGCCGAGGTTGCCGCCGCCACCATCGCCGTGCCCTCGTTGTTCATCGCCGGCACCGCCGACCCGGTACTGGGATTCACCAACCGCGACCGCGCGTCCGAAGTCATCAGCGGCCCGTACCGCGAAGTGATGATCTCCGGCGCCGGGCATTGGGTGCAGCAGGAGCGGCCCGGCGAAGTGAATGCCGCGCTGTTGGACTTTCTAGCCGGACTGGAGCTGCAGTGAACTCGAACGCCCCGCTCAACTTCGGTGTCTTCGTGACGCCGTTCCACCCGACCGGCCAATCCCCCACGGTGGCACTCGAATACGACCTGGAACGGGTCGTCGCTCTGGACCGGCTGGGCTTCGACGAAGCGTGGTTCGGCGAGCACCACTCCGGCGGCTACGAACTCATCGCCTGCCCGGAGGTGTTCATTGCCACCGCTGCCGAGCGCACCAAACACATCCGATTGGGCACCGGCGTGGTTTCGCTGCCGTATCACCACCCGCTGATGGTTGCCGACCGTTGGGTGTTGCTCGACCACCTCACTCGCGGCCGGACGATGTTCGGCACCGGTCCGGGCGCACTGCCGTCCGACGCCTACATGATGGGCATCGACCCGGTGGAACAGCGTCGGATGATGCAGGAGTCGCTGGAAGCCATCCTCGCGCTGTTCCGGGCCGAACCCGAGGAGCGGATCACCCGGAATTCCGACTGGTTCACCCTGCGCGACGCCCAGCTCCATATCCGTCCCTACACTTATCCCTATCCCGAAATCTCGACGGCCGCGATGATTTCACCGTCCGGACCGAGGCTGGCCGGAGCACTGGGCACATCGCTGCTGTCATTGTCAATGTCCGTGCCGGGCGGCTACGCCGCTCTGGAGAACGCCTGGGAAGTCGTCGGGGAGCAGGCGGACAAGGCCGGACGCGACCAGCCGGACCGCAACGACTGGCGGGTGCTGGGCATCGTGCACCTCTCTGACACCCGCGAACAGGCAATCGAAGATTGCACCTATGGCCTGCAAGATTTCTCAAAGTACTTCGGCGCGGCAGGCTTCGTGCCGTTGTCCAATACCGTCGAAGACGGCGCCCAGTCGCCGCGGGAGTTCGTCGAAAAGTATTCCGCATCAGGCAATTGTTGTATCGGCACACCGGGCGACGCGATCGTCTATATCCAGGATCTGCTGGACCGCTCCGGCGGCTTTGGCACCTTCCTCCTGCTCGGCCACGACTGGGCGTCCCCGCGGGCCACCTACCACAGCTACGACCTGTTCGCCCGCGAGGTCATCCCGCACTTCAAGGGACAGCTGAAAGCGGCTCGGGCATCTCATGATTGGGCGAAGGGCATGCGTAACCAACTGCTCGGGCGGGCCGGAGACGCGATCGTCAAGGCTATCAGCGAGCACACCGACGAGCACGAGGCCGAAGCCGCTAAAGGCGGTGACGGCTGATGCGGGCCTCGGTGCTGCGTGACGGGCGCATGATCGGGCGCGACGACGTAGGTGAGCCTGCGCCGGGGCCGGAGCAGGTGCTGGTGGAGGTGAAAGCCTGTGGCATCTGCGGATCCGACTTACATTTCGCCGCACACGGATCCGAGGTGCTGGCGCTCGGCGAGCAGATGGAGGGCGTACCTCCGGGCGGGGTTGGCGGGGTCGGCGGCGTCAATGTCGATCTGACCAGGGACGTCTTCATGGGACACGAATTCAGCGCCGAGGTGATCGAAGCCGGGCCGGGGACAGAAACCCATTCGCCGGGAACCCTGGTGATCTCACTTCCGGTATTGCTGTCGGAAAAGGGTTTCGAACCGATCATCTACTCCAACAGCACAATCGGCGGCTACGCCGAACGGATGCTGTTGTCCGCGCCGCTGCTGTTGCCGATCCCCAACGGGCTGGACGCCAAGCACGCCGCCCTGACCGAACCGATGGCCGTCGGCCTGCACGCCGTCAACAAATCGGCGATCGTGCCCGGCGAGACGGCGCTGGTACTCGGCTGCGGGCCCATTGGTATCGCCATCATCGCAGCATTGCGTGCGCGCGGCGTCGAATCCATTGCGGCATGCGACTATTCACTGAAGCGCCGCAAACTGGCGACGACGATGGGAGCACACCAGTCGATCGATCCCGCCGAGGGTTCGCCGTTCGACACCGTGGCTCCCACCGTGGTGTTCGAGGCCGTCGGAGTACCGGGCATCCTCGACGACGTGCTGCGCAGGGCCCCGGTCGGCAGCAGGGTCGTCGTGGCCGGAGTGTGCATGCCGCCCGACACCGTCCACCTGTTCTTCGGCATCGCCAAGGAAATCAACGTGCAGTTCGTGCTCGGCTACGAACCGAACGAGTTCGCGGAGTCGCTCAGCGCCATCGCCGAGGGGCAGATCGACGTCGCGCCGATGATTACCGCAGAAGTAGGCCTCGACGGTGTGGGCGAAGCGTTCGACGATCTGGCCGACCCCGATCGGCACTGCAAGATCCTCGTCACGCCGTAGCGCCCGAGGTATCACGTAGGGTGCCAGGCATGCCCATGCCGGTCCGTTTCTCCCTTGCGTTTGCCGCAGCCACCATGGCGGTCGCCACCCTGGCCGCCTGCGACTCGAGCCCGTCGAGGCCGGCCGGCGAGAACCCGCGGGAGGTGACGGTCGTCGGCTCCGGGCAGGTGCAGGGCGTTCCGGACACGTTGACCGCAGACGTAGGAATCGAATTCATCGCGCCGGATGTCACCACCGCGATGAACCAGACCAGCGAGCGCCAGCAGGCGCTGATCGACGCGTTGGTGGACGCCGGCGTGGACCGAAAAGACATCAGCACCACCGACGTCAGCCTGCAGCCGCAATACGGCGGCGCCGAGCCGAACGCCGTGCGCACTATCGTCGGCTACCGCGCCGGCAACTCCATCAGCGTCAAGATCCGCAAGCTGGATTCCGCCTCGCGGGTGCTGGCCACCATCGTTGGCACCGGCGGCGACGCCACCCGGATCAATTCGGTGCGCTACTCCATTGAGGACGATTCGCAGCTGGTGACCGACGCGCGTGCGCGCGCCTTCCACGATGCCAAGGACCGCGCGCAACAGTACGCGGAGTTGTCCGGAATGCACCTCGGCAAGATCATCTCGATCTCGGAGTCCTCCGGAGCCACGCCACCGACGCGAGCGCCGATGCCCCGGGCCATGGCCGCCGATGTGCCGCTGGAGCCCGGTCAGCAGACGGTCAGCTTCACGGTGACGGCGATCTGGGAGCTCTCTTAGTTTGGATCTCCTTGCCGCGAGCGTGCACAGAATCCCGGCAATTGCGGCGTGTCGGCGCACAGACGCGCACGCTCGCGCAAGGAATCGCCAAGTGAGCAGCTAGTCCTGGTAGATCTTCGGGTCCAGCGTGCCGATGTATGGCAGGTCGCGGTACCGCTCGGCGTAGTCCAGCCCGTAGCCCACGACGAACTCGTTGGGAATCTCGAACCCCACGTGGGCGATGCTCACGTCGGTGCGCACCGCGTCCGGTTTGAGCAGCAGCGCGCACACCCGCAGCGAACGCGGCCGCCGGGCGGCCAGGTTGCGCAGCAGCCAGGACAGCGTCAGTCCCGAGTCGACGATGTCCTCGACGATGAGCACATCGCGGTCGTGGATGTCGCGGTCAAGGTCCTTGAGGATGCGCACCACCCCCGACGACGACGTCGCCGACCCGTAGGAGCTGACAGCCATGAACTCCAGCTGGGTGGGCAGCGGGATCGCCCGCGCCAGGTCGGTGACGAACATGACCGCGCCCTTGAGCACCGTCACCAGCAGCAGATCCTGGCCGCCGGCCGCGCACACGTTGCGGTAGTCCGTGGCAACCAGCGCACCGAGTTCGGCGATGCGGGCCTGAATCTGCTCCTCGGTCAACAATACCGATTTGATATCCCCCGGGTACAGCTCGGCAGATTGCGCTGGCACGCCCACAGCGTGCCATGTCCGGGCAGCTGAAACCAAGGGGGAAGACCAAGGAGCAGCAGGCGCCGGTCAAACCGGCTTCGTGCTCAACCTCAGCACCCCGTCACGCCGGCCCGCGACCAGCCGCTGACCGCGCAGGGCAGACCCGACCGCCACGCCGCCCTGACCGCGCCACCCGGTGACCAGCGTGTCCACCCCACGAATGTGCTTGTCAGTCAGCCTGGTTGCGCCGCCGGCCAGCAGCCAGCCGCGGATCACCCTGCGCCGCACCGGGCCGGACACCATGAGTAGCCGTTCGGTATCCAACCCGTCACCCGTGCGGACCGTCGCCAGGGCTTCGGTGGCCAGCGCGTCTATCACCTCGGTATCTTCCCGCAGCGCGGTGGCGGTGCGGGCCAACGCCTCGGCGACCCCGCCGCCGAGGACGTCCTCTAGGAGCGGCAGCACCTCCTCGCGCAGCCGGGTGCGGGTGAACCGGCTGTCGGAGTTATGCGGGTCCGCCCACGGTTTCAGCGCCAGCCGTGCGCATGCGGCGTGCGTGTCGGAACGACGCACCCCGAGCAGCGGTCGGCACCAGGGCGGATCGCAAGCGCGCATCCCGGCGATCGATCGTGCGCCCGAACCGCGACCCAACCCCAACAGCACCGTCTCGGCCTGATCGTCCAGTGTGTGCGCCAAGAGAACCGGGGCATCGCCGCGGGCAGCGTCCAGCGCGCGGTAGCGGGCATCGCGGGCCGCGGCCTCCGGGCCTCCTCTGGTGCCTACCTGCACCGAAAGTACGTGCACTGCTACGCAGCCCAGGGCGAGTGCGTGTTCGCCAGCGGTGGCGGCCACCCGATCCGACCCGGGCTGAAGTCCGTGATCCACGATCAGCGCCGTGGTCGGAAGGATCCCGGTCGCGACTGCGGTGAGGGCCAGCGAGTCCGGCCCGCCGGAAAGCGCCACACACCAGCTTTCGGCGGTGCCCAAGTGCGCCTGCGCAAAAGCTGTCACCGCGGCTCGCAGCGCTGCTACAGAACCCGGTCTATCCATCGCTGCGGGTCTTCGATCTCGTCGGGAAGGGGCAGCGTCGCCGGACTCGACCACACCGTGTTGAACCGGTCCATCCCGACCCGGCCCACCGCGTCGTCGACGAACGCCTTGCCGCGGGTGTACTGACTAAGCTTGGCGTCGATGCCCAGCAGCGCTCGCAGCAGCCGCTGCAGCGGCGGTTGCTTGCGGTGCCGGCGCTCGTCGAACCGCCGCCGGATCGTGGTCACCGACGGCACCACCGCCGGCCCGACGGCATCCATGACGTGATCGGCGTGACCCTCCAGCAGCGTGCCGAGCACTAGCAGCCGGTCCAGTGCCTCGCGTTGCGGCTCCGACTGCACGACGCGCAGCAGGCCGATCACACCAGAGCTGCCCGGGTCAGAATTTGCCCCCCGCCCAGCGGAGTCGCGGCGGCCCCGGACGAAGCCGGCCAGCCGACCCACCACATTCATGACGTCTTCACCGCTGTCCTCGGTGAGCACACCGAGCGCCTGCGACATGTGTTCCGACAGCCACGGGTTGGCGGTGAACTGCACCCGATGCGTCACCTCATGCAGGCACACCCACAGCCGAAAATCTCCTGGCTTCACCCCCAACTGACGTTCGACCGCAATGACGTTGGGATACACCAGCAGCAGACGTCCTCGTTCATCGGCCGGGCCGGCGAACGGATCGTATTGGCCGAGAATCCCGGAAGCGACGAAGGCCAGCACCGCGCCGGTCTGCGCACCGGTGATTCGTCCGGAGAGGAAACCGCTCGGCTCGTCGATTCCGCCGGTCATCACGCGCATCGACTCGGCAGCCGCCCTGATCCACTCGGGGCGGTCGACGACGTGAGCATCGGGCACCGCACCGCCGGTGTCGAGCCGGGTCACTTCGCGCACCGGAGGTTCAGCGGCCAGCGCTGCGGCGGTGAGGTCGTCGATCACCTGACAGCGGGTGTAGTCGGTGGACGGCGGTGCGGGCCTTGCCAGCCGGCCGCCCACTGTGGCTGCGAACTGCCAGTCGACGGCGCCCCCGACAGTGAGCTCGGGCGATTCGGTCACGCGCGGCATCCACACGTCCACAGCGTGGTGGCGAGCGCGTCGATGGCGGTAAGGCCGGTCGGGCCGGCGTCGTTGGAGATGAGCGCAAATGTCAGCACTCGTCCGCTCCGATCGGTGACCATGCCGGCCAGCGAGTTCGTTCCGGTCAGCGAGCCGGTCTTGGCACGCAGCCAGCCTGCCGCCGACCCGGGGGCACCAGGATCTTCGGAATAAAAGAAACGGTTCGACAGGGTGCCACTGCCGCCGGCGATCGGAAGCAGATCCAGCAGCGGGCGAAGCGCCGGCTGGTCTGCGGCGACTGCCCCCTGCACCACCGCGTCCAGCGATTTCGCGGTCAGCCGATCGTCGACGGACAGCCCGCTGGAGTCGAAAAGCCTGGCCCCCGCCATGTCGATGCCCGCCGCCGCCAAGCGGTTCGTCACGGCGTGGGCCGCGCCTGCGAAAGTCAGCGGCCGATGCATTGCGGCCGCGACCTCCCGGCCGATGCACTCGGCCATCACGTTGTCGGAGTAGTTCATCATCTGGCGGAGTCGCTGCAGCAATGGCGCGGACCGCACGGAGGCCACCTCACGCGCACCATCCACCGGACGGGAAACGACTGTGACGGTGCGGGGATCGACCTTCAGCGCGGCGGCAAGAGCCCGGCCCGCGTCCAGCGCCGGGGTCAGCGACCGCCCGGAGTTGACGGTGGTCGGCTGGATCCGGCCACCATCGAGCATCGCCGACTCGATCGGGGCGATGTCGCCACCCCCGATATCGGCCGGATCCCAGCCAGGCGCCATCACCGGGCCGCGAAACACGGAGGTGTCGACCTGGACCTTGGTCGCTGCGACGCCGCTGCGCCGGACCTGATCGGCCAAGTCGCTGATCCGCGCGGCACCGCGATACCAAGTCTTCTGGCCGGGCGCCGCAGCCGACAGCGTCGGGTCGCCGCCACCGACCAGCACAACCAGCCCCGGGTGCCGATCCTGATCGGCGGCCACCACCCGCGTGGTAACCCGGGTGTCACGATTAATGGAAAGCAGCGCGGCGGCGGCCGTCAGCAGCTTGTTCACCGACGCCGGCTGCATCGGCAGGCCGCCGCGCTGTTGCCAGAGCTGCTTTCCGGTCATCGCATCAGCGACGCTACCGGTCAACGTGCCCAGGTTCGGGTCGGCCAGTGCTTTCGCCAGCGTGGCCGCCAGCCCCCGGGTAGTCGGCATCGCGGCGGTATCGGTCACCGGGATCACCCCCGGTTGCGACGTCGCTGACGGGGGCGCCGGGTGCG
>Ga0114921_10000422_pt1 | contig 18049 bp, 16 predicted proteins | sample BentaG_FD_87016 | JGI IMG/M metagenome (GOLD analysis project Ga0114921, IMG submission 87016) | Deep subsurface microbial communities from South Atlantic Ocean to uncover new lineages of life (NeLLi) - Benguela_00093 metaG | ecosystem: Environmental > Aquatic > Marine > Oceanic > Sediment ...
ATGAGTTCAGTATGTCCCCATTATCCATACCTAAGATTAAGAAAATTGTTCGTTCGACGAGCTTAACTACAGCTCGGGAACTGGCCAACCAGGTTTTGGCTACTTCAAAAGAAGAAGAAGTAAACAAAATTATAGAGAAATTCGAAGCCTTACCATAATTTTATTTCAATGTAGGAGTAGCGAAGCAAAGCTTCGCGTTCTGGCACTCTGAAGAGTGCCCGACCAGATTAGGTCGGTCGCCCTTTAGCGTGACGGGGAGTAGCGAAAATGAATGAAATGCTTAAATATCTGGAAGATTTTCCCGTTCAATGTGAACAGGCAGTGCAAATTACCAAGAAATATCCCATTGATGTGAAAAGATACGACTCCATCCACCAGGTGGTGGTCTGTGGAATGGGAGGCTCAGCAGCAGGTGGTGACCTGTTAAAGTCCTATCTCCAGAGAGAGGCAAATATTCCCATTGAAGTCAACAGAGGATATCTCCTTCCGCAGTATGTAGGAGAGAATACCTTAGTCTTCGCCATCAGCTATTCGGGCAATACCGAGGAGACTCTATCTGCCTATCAGGACGCTCTCTCTCGTTCCGCAAAGATCATAGCTATTACCAGTGGGGGAAAGTTAAAAGAACTATGTCAGAAAGATGGCATTGATGTAATTGAAATTATAGGAGGCATGCCACCACGGGCAACTTTCGGGTATCTATTTTTTCCCATGGTTACTCTTCTGGAAAGGTTAGGATTAATTGGCTCTAAAGAAGAGGAGATTCGAGAGACAATTCAGAATTTGCAACTCTTGTGTAAACAGTATAACCCCCGGAGTAAGGCCAATTTAGCAAAGGAGCTGTCGGAAAGAATAAAAGGGCATTTTCTACTCATATATGCTCCTGAGCATCTGGCTGCCTGTGCTGTCCGCTGGAAGAACCAATTCAATGAAAATAGCAAGAGCGTAGCTTTCTTCAGTCTATTGCCAGAAATGAACCATAATGAAATTGAAGTTTGGGCCAGTGGTAGCGAATTTACGAAGAAATTCTACCTAATTTTCCTGAGGGACAGTGCTGAAAACGAAAGAATTAAACAGAGAATCATAATAACAGAAAGTATTATAAAAGACAAGGTAGCAGGAGTCCAGCATGTAACTTCCAGCGGGAAATCTCTTCTGTCTCGCCTCCATTCTCTCGTATATCTTAGTGATTGGGTCAGCACCTATTTAGCGTTGATAAGTTCTGTAGATCCCATTCCTACCCCAATGATCAACTTGCTGAAAAAGAGACTCTCCCAGCTATAGTAGTTATTATCGCATTTTTCGCTTGACAATTTGACTTTTCTGTAGTATAATTAAAGGTTGATATTTTGTCCAAAGTATGCTCTGGAAGAAAAATGGAAGAATGTCTCTTTTGTAGTATCGTAAACAAAAAGGTTCCCGCGAATATCGTTTATGAGGATGAGCAAGTTATAGCTTTCAGGGATATCAATCCACAGGCTCCGGTACACCTTTTAATCATGCCTAAAAAGCACATTCCCACAATTGTGGACTTAACTTCAGAAGACAAGGATTTAATAGGAGAGATTTACTTAGTTGCTCAAAAACTGGCTTCTCAAGAGAGCATTGCCCAATGTGGCTTCCGTATTGTAGCAAATTGCAATGCCGATGCTGGCCAAGCAGTGTTTCACATACATTTCCACTTGTTGGGTGGTCGAAAGTTGGGCTGGCCTCCAGGCTAACAGGTAACGAGGCGAACACTCCCGATATGTAATATTGGGAAGCACAGGCTGATTTGATCTATGTAAGGGGTGAAAAGATGTGACTGAGGTAAAGCTTAGAGAAAATGAGTCTATAGATGCGGCTTTACGGCGATTTAAACGCGAATGCGAAAGAGCAGGACTTATGACAGAAATAAAGAAAAGGGAATATTATGAAAGTCCCAGTGTTCGCAGAAAGAGAAAGGCCGCCGAGTCAAAAAGGAAACAGAGGAGAAGGCAACTAAAGCTTTTAAGTCGTTTTAAAAGAAAAAGATAATTGATAAGTAAACTGTCAAAAAAATTTTATTCCCGCAAGACAGAAATCGTTGCTCAAGAACTGTTAGGTAAAACCCTCGTTCATAAAATGGATGAGGGTATAATTTCGGGTAAAATTGTAGAAACAGAAGCCTATCTTGGACAGAGAGACCCCGGAAGCCATGCTTATCGGGGAATTACCCAACGTAACAGGATAATGTTTGGACCAGCAGGGAAAACGTATATCTACTTTGTATATGGTAACCATTACTGCTTTAACGTTGTTACAGAAAAGGATGGCGTAAGCGGGGCTGTTCTGATCAGGGCCTTAGAACCCCAAGAAGGCATAAAACTAATGAAAAAACACAGAAGAATAGATGGGCCCTTAGCTTGTCTTACCAATGGCCCTGGCAAATTGACCAAGGCTTTAGGTATTACGGGGTCGATGAACGGGGCTGACTTAACGGGAAACAAACTATTTATCTCCCGGATTGTTCCCAGAAAGAAGGAAATTCCTTCTAAGGACTTCAGCATCGTCAATACGGGGCGTATAGGAATAAAGGAAGGCAGGAACCTTCCTTATCGCTATTATATTGAGGGAAGTAAATTCGTATCTCGAACCACCCCCATTAGAAAACAGGGTTGCGGATAAAAATTTGTCTTTGCGCAAAATCCATTCCCCAAGGGTAGTGATGAATGCTCTAAAGGGGAGGACCGGAAAGGAAATGATAAATTGAACCTTACTGAATTTTACAAATTCGTTATAGAAGAGGGAGTTTCTCACGACCCTCGTGGGGTAGAAAGGGTTAAACTGGAGATAAAAAGGAAAAAAGAAGAGTTTGAAAAAATGGAAGCAGCAAAAAAAAGAGAGTTTGATCAGGAAACCCTTAGTAACCCTTATAGTGATACCAGGATATTGAACAACACTAAAAAAGAAATAAAAAACATCCTTGTAGGAATTGATATCGAGACCCCAGAACTGCTTTTAGCTGATCGCTTAAAATTGCAGGGGAAAAAGATTGAATTAGCCCTTGCCCACCATCCCGAAGGCCGCGCCTATGCCAATTTCTATGAAGTTATGGGTATGCAGGCAGACATCCTGAACAAGTATGGTGTTCCCATAAATATAGCAGAAGACCTTCTGGCAAAGAGGATAAAGGATGTTAGCCGCAAGGTGATGCCGGCAAACCACTTCCGGGCAGTAGATGCAGCAGAGTTGCTCGATATTTCCTTTATTTGTGTGCATACTCCAGCAGATAATTTCGTAACTACATATCTGCAAGAATTGTTAGATAAGAAGAGACCAGAACGAGTGGAAGATGTGTTTGAGCTGTTAAAGGAAATACCGGAGTATAAACAAGCTACCGCGAGAGGCAGCGGACCGAAGGTTATAGTTGGTTCTGAAAAGAGGCGGGCAGGAAAGATATTCGTTGATATGACTGGTGGCACTGAAGGGTCAGAGGAAGCCTTAGAGAAACTTAGCGATTCAGGAGTGGGGACCATAGTGGGAATGCACATGAGCGATAAACATTACCAGAATGCAGAAAAGTTCCATATAAATGTGGTAATTGCCGGTCATATGGCCTCCGATACTTTAGGGCTCAACCTCCTATTAGATCAAGCTATAAAGAAGTTTAGCCCTCTAAATATTATTTCTTGTTCGGGTTTTTACCGCGTTAAAAGATAGTCTTTCTAAGATAAAAGTTCCCTTTCCTCTTTGAGGAGAGGGTTAGGCCTGCCCATTCTGGGCCTTAACGGCCAGGGTGGCACGAGCCACGGCCAGAGATGAGAGGAAGGAGTTACTTTGGCTATTCCAGGCTACTTAATAGACCAAATACGGCGGAGTAATAATATTGTAGAGGTCATTTCTGGATATTTGCCTCTAAAAAAAATAGGAAGTAATTTTAAGGCGCTCTGTCCATTCCATCAGGAAAAGACACCTTCTTTCATCGTTTCACCGCAAAAAGAGATATTTCATTGCTTCGGTTGTGGAGAAGGAGGAAATGTCTTCAATTTCCTGATGAAGCATGAGAAGATAAATTTTATAGAGGCTGTAGAAAGGTTAGCTGAGCGGGCAGGGATTTCTCTTCCCAAAGACAGAGCCAGCCGGGAGGAAGTCTCCAGAATCTCTCAAGAGAGAAAGAGTCTCTTTGAAATCAATCGTCATGCAGCCGACTTTTTTCATAGGTGTTTAAAGAGTTCCATATCCGCTCAAAAGGCACGGGAATATCTCAACAAGAGAGGATTGAAAGAAGAAATTATTGACAAATTTGGACTTGGCTATGCCCCTAGTTCGGGGAGGGGGTTGTTAGAGGCTGCTGTAAATAAAGGTTATTCGAAGGAGCTATTAGAAAAAGCTGGATTGATCACTTTTTCTGAAAAGAGAAACGATTATCGCGATCAGCTTTTCGATCGGATTATTTTCCCGATTTCTGATGTTCAGTCCAGAATAATTGCATTTGGTGGAAGAGTTTTAGGAGAACGATTACCCAAATACCTGAATTCTCCCGAGACAGCGGTTTTTTATAAAGGAAAGATTCTTTACGCACTCAATCTCGCTAAGGAATCTATTCAGAAAAAGAATCAGATTATAATCTTGGAGGGATATACAGATGTTCTAACTTGTCATCAATTTGGAGTAGAGAACAGCGTGGCCACTCTGGGAACTGCTTTGACCAGAGACCATGTTTCCATAATATCGCGGTATGCTGAAGAGGTAGTAATAGTATACGATGCTGATACCGCCGGGGTTAAGGCCGCATTAAGGGGATTAGACCTATTGATAGGGAGTGGACTGAAAGTGAAAGTAGTGGCATTGCCTCAAGGCACTGACCCTGATGATTTTCTCCGCTCTCAGGGGGCAGAAAAATTTCAAAGAGAAATTTCCCAATCACTCTCTTTAGTTGATTATCGCATTAAGTTAGTTTCACAAACTACCGATTTGAATACTTCTGAAGGAAAAGTTGCCGTAGTGGAAGAGGTTTTGCCCACCATTGCCAGAATAAAGAATCTGATAGAGCAGAAAGAAGAAGTTAAAAAGTTATCCCGGTTAATTTCCGTGGATGAAGAGACATTACTTTTAGAGCTGGGAAGAATAAACAGAAAGACTTACCAGTGGCAAGAGCCCTCTTACAGAGAGGAACTCGCCAGAGACTTTCGAGACCCTACTTCTCAGCAAGGTGTTCTCAAGGCAGAGAAGGGGCTGGTGCAGGTAATGCTCAATTTTCCTGAGGAAATTGAAACAATCAGGGCAGAAGTCGCACCTGAAGACTTCTTTATAAACGACCTTTCCAGGGTTGTGAAGGTTATATACGAATTATATGACAAGAAGAAATCTATAGACCCAGCAATAGTTATGGATAGGATTTACAGTGAGGATTTACAATTTTCAGCCAAGGTCAATCAAATTATCGCTTCATTGGCTATCGAAGAGAAAAAAGCAGAATTCTCACCAGGGATAGTCAACGCATTGGTTAATGAAGTAAAAACGCACAAGTCAGAAAAGAAAGAAAGAAAAATGAGAGAAGAACTTGCCTCTCTGGCAGATAGAGGCTTGCCAGTACAATCTGAGAAGATAGAAAAGTTTCAAAAACTGAGAAAGCAACTTAAAGGAAGTAAAAATGAAAGAGTATAAAGAAAAAATTTCTGAGTTAATTGAACAAGGAAAAGAGACAGGAAAACTGACCTATCAAGAGATAAACGAGCAACTTCCTGAAAGCATAATCGATTCCGACGAAATAGACGATATCCTTACCAAGCTGGATGAGCTGGGAATCGACGTAGTTGATAAAATTGCCCTAATTGAACGACCGGAGAAAGCCGAGGAGGAAAAGGGAGGCTTAGTCCCCATAACTCCCACCACTGAAATAGAAACAAGCGATTCCATAAAGATGTACCTGAACGAAATGGGCAAGGTTTCTCTTCTTAGTCGGCCTCAGGAGATGTATTTAGCCAAGAGCATAAAAGACAACGAAAAGAAGCTGAAACAGATAGCGTTAGAGTCCCCCATAGCTTTGAGAGAAATAAGGCAGATAGGTAAGATGCTAGAGAAACGTGAGATTACTCCTAAGGAGTTAATGCCTCGAGGTCGAAAGACTAACGCAGCTTTAGCCAGAATGAGACAGAAGATGAAAAGGGTAGTTCGGGAAATTACTAAAAACGAGAAGAAAGTCCTTGCCTGCGAGAAGAGATTAACGGCAAAGAGAATTACTCCCAAGTCAAAAGAGAAGGTCGAGAAATTATTGAGCCATGAAAAGAAGAAAATTCTACAACAAATTCTCGATTTGAACTTAAAATCAGAGAAAGTTAAAAAAATAATTACAAAAATAAAACATACAGGTCTAAAGTTAAAACAACTGGAAAAGGAAAGCAATTACTATCAGCGAAAACTTAAACTCCCCTTCGCTGAAGCTAAAAAGCTCTGGCGAAGAGCTAAGGCAAAGAAAATCTCCCGCTCAGAATTCAAGAAGAAAACGGGAGTAACTTTAAAAGAGATTGAAGGAATACACAAGAATTTAAAAAACATTTCTCAGCGCCTCCTCCAGCTTCAGCGAACCATGGGAATGGACTTCTTAGCCATAAAGAATCTGTACAATCAGGTTACTCAACTCGAGTCAGAAATTCTCGACAGTAAACTGAAACTGGTTAAGGCAAACTTAAGACTGGTGGTAAGTATTGCCAAAAAACATATCAACCCCAACCTCTCTTTGTTAGATTTAATTCAAGAAGGCAGTATCGGCCTGATGAAAGCAGTTGACAAATTTGAATATAAGAGAGGGTTTAAGTTTTCCACCTATGCAACCTGGTGGATTAGGCAATCTATAAATCGGGCAATAGCCGACCAAGCTCGCACCATCAGAATTCCCGTACATATGAAAGAGATTATTAGTAAATTGACCAAAATTGCTCGTCGCTATCGCCAGAAATATGGACGGGACCCTCTCATTGAAGAATATGCTAAAGAAATGAAGATGGCACCAGAAAGAATACGCGCCGTATTAAAGATAATGCAAGAGCCGATATCCTTAGCTACTCCTATTGGTGAAGAAGAAGAAAGCCATCTGGAAGATTTCATCGAAGACCGCGATAACCTTTCTCCGGTCAATGTCGCCTTAGATATTTTGCGCCAAAAGGAAATAGAGAAAGTGTTATCAACTTTGACTGAACGGGAGGCAAAGATTATCAAATTGAGATTTGGAATTGGAGTGGGATATCCCCGCACTTTAGAAGAGGTAGGTCATATATTTAATGTAACCAGGGAAAGAGTAAGACAAATCGAGGCAAAAGCGATAAGAAAACTGCGACATCCCTCAAGAAGTAAGTATTTAAGAGAATACGTTGAATAATTCCATAGGAAAAAGGTGACAAAAAAGGGGACAGGCTACTTTTTTGCCCAGCAATCGACTCTGGAGTCCTCCCGAAAGGGAGGGTTAATAGAATCCCTGAGTTTTAGGGAAACCATTTTTCTTTAAACTCAGGGATTTTTTTGTTGATTATTTTCTGAAAAAAAGTTAAATTAAAAAAGGGAACAGGCTACTTTTTCGCCCAACAGAGCGAAACTTTACTTTAAAATGGAGTAGCGGAGCGTCAGCTCCGCGTCCTCGATGAAATCGGCTCTGGAGTCCTCCCGAAAGGGAGGGAAAAAAGTTGTAGCTCGAGAGCGAAGCTCTGTTCTAAAATGGTGTAGCGCAGCAGAGGTCCACGTCAATGTAAGGGTCCCGTGCAAATGGGATGGTTGCCCAACTATCTGCACGATTTGATTCGATTGATCAAATGCATGACAGAAAATAGCAGCAGAGCGATAGCTCTGCTTCACCGTTAGGGGACAGAATGGCAAGGAAAATTCGCAAGAGAGATGGCAGGATAGTAAATTTTGACCAGAATAAGATTACCAGGGCTATTGAAAAATCTATTCTTGCAGTAAAGGCAAAGGACAAGGTCCTGGCAGAACGACTATCCCGCCAGGTCATAAAGATAGTCAAGCAGAAATTTGCGGGAAAGATTCCAGGTGTTGAGGATATACAGGATATCGTAGAGAATGTTTTGATTAAAAAGGGACTTACCAGAGTGGCAAAGGCATACATCCTCTATCGCCAGAAGCGAAAAGAGGTTCGTGAAGCCAAAGGAATCTTTGGTATAGAAGATGATTTGAAATTGCCGGTGAATGCCATAAGAATTCTGGAGAAGAGATACTTATTGAAAGACGAATCGGGTAATCTAATTGAAACTCCTAAGAAAATGTTCCAGAGAGTAGCCAGAAAGGTAGCCAGTGCCGACCATCTCTATGGGAAAAAATTTAATGTAGAAAAGACAGAAAGAGAATTCTACAGGGTAATGTCGAATCTGGAATTCATTCCCAATAGCCCTGCTTTAATCAATGCAGGGACCAGAATGGGTCAATTATCTGCTTGTTTTGTCTTACCTGTTGAAGATTCTATGAAATCGATCTTTGAAGCAGTAAAAGATATGGCTTTAATTCATCAGTCAGGTGGGGGAACAGGGTTCTCATTTTCCAAACTGAGACCAAAAGGAGATTTAGTCAAGTCAACTAAAGGAATTGCTTCCGGTCCTGTTTCGTTTATGAGTGTGTTCGATATGGCAACAGATATAATCAAACAGGGAGGCAGGAGAAGAGGAGCAAATATGGGAATCTTGAGAGTAGACCACCCTGATATCCTGGAGTTCATCACAGCCAAAATCAGGGAAGGAGCCTTTACTAATTTCAATCTCTCAGTTGCCATTACAGATAAGTTTACGAGATTGCTTGAGGCAGACAAGGAGTATGAGCTAATAAATCCCAGAACAGGAAAACCTACCAGAAAATTAAGGGTCAGAGATATATTTAACTTGATAATAGCGACAGCCTGGAAGACAGGAGATCCAGGTCTTGTATTCATTGACCGAATAAACAAATACAATCCCACGCCCCATATTGGAAAAATAGAGAGCACTAACCCGTGTGGTGAAGAACCTTTGTTGCCGTACGAATCCTGCGTTTTAGGTTCAATAAATTTATCAAAGATGGTCGGAAAAAAGAAGATAAACTGGCAAAAATTGAGGGACATAATAAGAACAGCTGTCCATTTTCTGGATAACGTTATTGATATCAATAAATATCCGCTCCCTCAGATAGAGAAAATGACAAAGGGTAACAGAAAAATTGGCCTGGGTGTTATGGGATTTGCTGAAATGCTAATTAAACTGGGCATTCCCTATAATTCCCATGAGGGAATCGGTGTTGCTGAGAAGGTTATGAAATTTATTTCCAGAGAAGCGAGAGAAAAATCGAAGAAACTAGCAAAGCTGAGGGGGGTTTTTCCAAACTTCAAAGGAAGTATCTGGGCTAAGAGAAAGGTCAGGGTGCGAAATTCCGCTTTAATCACAATTGCGCCCACAGGGACAATAAGCACAATTGCAGGTTGTTCCAGTGGCATAGAACCTCTATTTGCTATATCATACGTTCGCAGGATACTGGAAGGCACACAATTTCTGGAGACCAATAGTTTATTTGAAGAAGCAGCCATGGATAAAGGATTTCACAATAAAAAATTGCTAATGGAGATAGCAAAGAAGGGTTCAATACAACATATGAAGAAGATTCCCCAATCGATAAGGAAGATATTCGTGACAGCTTTTGATATCTCACCTGAGTGGCATGTGAGAATGCAGGCGGCTTTCCAGAAGTATACAGACAATGCTGTATCAAAAACAGTCAATCTTCCGTACGAAGCCACAGTGGGAGAAGTGGGAAAAGTTTACAAACTCGCCTATCAACTTGGATGCAAAGGAGTTACCATATATCGGTACGGAAGCAAGTCCCAACAAGTACTCTATCTCGGTCCTATCCCTAAAGAGGCAGGGGAAGAGGCACCTGGATACGTGAGCGTAGACTCGGAATATGCTGGAGGTTGCCCAGTCCCCTACTGCCTCTTCTAAAAGGAAAAAGGGGTCAAAAAAAGGGGTCAACTCTATTTTTCAGAAAAAGGGGTCAGGTCTATTTTTAATGATCTCGTGTAAAACGAAAGTTTGACTCATAACTTGGAATTCCTGTTGAAAGTAAATGTAAAATTATTTGCCAGTGTTCGTAAGTTTTCCCGGAGAGACAATCTGGAGATAGATATCGAAGAAGGTTCTATCGTAAAAGATCTACTTTCCAAAATAGGGATCCCCCAGAATGAACCTCTTCTTGTTATCGTCAATGAGTCTACCCAAGGAAAAGAGACTCCCCTTCAAGAAGGGGACACCCTTTGTCTCTTCCCGATAATTGCTGGAGGATAAGATGTTTGGTTGGAACGGGAAGATAGCAAAAGTTTACTTAACTGAAAAGAAAATAGAGCCCATTCCATTAGGCGAAGAATTCCTCGCCGACTACCTGGGAGGCCGTGGTCTAGGGGTGAAACTCGTCTATGATTTAGTGAAGCCTGGTGTCGACCCACTCTCTTCGGAAAATATCCTCGTGTTTGCTGCCGGACCCCTCACTGGTACTACTTGCCCCACTTCCGGACGATATGCCACTGTTTCTAAATCTCCACTAACCGGCACCATATTCGATTCTAACAGTGGCGGGAGCTTTGGCCCCGAACTGAAGTTTGCCGGGTTTGACGGATTAGTAGTATTCGGGAAAGCAGAGGAACCAGTATACATAGAGATTCATAACGGCAAAATCTCCATAAAAGATGCAAAGCATCTCTGGGGCAAAAATACCCGGGAAGTCACCCGGGAATTATCGAAATTCGGGAGAGTTGCCTGTATAGGCAAGGCGGGAGAAAAAGGAGTAAGGTTTGCCAACATAATGAACGACTATACCCATGCCTGTGGTCGTGGCGGATTGGGAGCTGTGATGGGCAGCAAGAATTTAAAAGCAATTGTAGTGAAAGGAAATAAGAAAATACCCATCTTTGACAGGGATAGATACAAAAAGTATTTTCAGGACATAACCAGGCTCCTTGTAGCCAGCCCCGTATCTTCCAAAGGTCTTAACCAGTACGGAACAGCAGTTCTGGTCAATTTGATAAACTATATGAGGATTCTTCCCACGGGGAATTTCAGGTTTTCCCGGTTCGATTTTGCAGAGGAAATTTCTGGAGAGAAGATAAACTCGACTTTTCCCATAAAAAAGACACCCTGTTATGCTTGTCCCATAGCCTGCAAGCGTGAAGTCAGGGACACGGAAATGGAAATACCTGAATATGAGACCATAAGTATGTTCGGTTCCTCCTGTAGGATTTCCAACATTCAGACAATAATGAAAGCAAATAGACTCTGCAATGATTATGGTATGGATACCATTACTGCCGGAAGCACAATTGCCTGCTATTTGGAACTGAACGGAAAGCAACTCACAGATGAAAAATTATTAAAGTTAGTCGAACTAATTGGTGAGAGAAAAGAGATTGGTCAAGAATTATCCGAAGGTTCGATGAGATATGCCAGAGCCAACAAAAACCACGATATAAGCATACAGGTTAAAGGTCTCGAGTTACCCGGCTATGACCCGAGAGGAGTTTTAGGATTGGCTTTAGGATATGCCACTTCCAATAGAGGAGGATGTCATCTGAGAGCATATATGATTGGCCCAGAGATTTTCGGTAAACCCAAACTAGTAAACAGACTTACTTTCTCAGGAAAGTCTGGTCTTGTGCAGGTTATTCAGAATCTATTCACCGCAGTCGATTCTCTGGTAGTTTGTAAATTTGCCCTTTTCAGCGTGGGAGAAGAAGAATGGGCAAATATTCTAAGTGCAGTGACCGGAATAGATTTTGTCTCAGAAAGACTGCTTGAGATAGGAGAGCGAGTCTGGAATATAGAGAAATTGTTCAATCTGAAAGAGAAATTCAGTAATAAAGACGACACCCTCCCGGAAAGGTTTTTCCAAGAGGATGGAGGAGTGGAGGGCAGGAATATTAAGAAAGACGAGTTTCTGGCATCTCTTCTGGAATACTATCGATTCCGGGGATGGAGTGAAAAGGGCATACCCACAAAAGAGAAACTGGCACAACTCAACATTCAAATGTAGGGGCTCAATTCATTGAGCCCGTATTGTGGTTTTGAACGCGTAGGGGCGACCCGCTGTGGTCGCCCGGTAGACATTGGTTAGGTTGAAAATATTTGTAGGCACAATTTCAAATTGCACAAGGACACTTTAAGAGCCCTTCAAGGAGGCATAATGTGGAGAGAAATTAGCAAATTTGGCAAAAAGATGGTTCAGTGTGGATTGGCCCATTCCCATTTCGGCAATATCAGCGTGAGAGTGGGAAACAAACTCATAATTACCAGAAGCGGTAGTATGCTCGACGAGATCGATGAGAATATGGTAGTAGAGTTAGACCTGGATAAGCCCAGTAGTTTCGACACCATAGCTTCCTCAGAAACAATAGTCCATAGGCATATTTACAAAGAGACTTCCGCTTTAGCCATAATCCATGCCCATTCTCCATTTGCCATAGTGCAATCGATGATTTCCTCCACAAACCTGTTAATCCCTTCCGACTGTGAAAGCAAATACTTCCTACACGAGATTCCTATCATAACAGGAGGAGTGGGGTCGAAAGAGCTTGCCCAAAACGCAGCGAATGTACTTAAAGACCACAAAGGCGCGATAATAAAAGAACACGGACCCATTGCTATTGGAAAGATTGTAGAGGAAGCATTCGTAACGATATGTTCTATCGAACATGCTTGCAAAGTGAAGTATTTTGCAGACCTTTTTTCTCGGAAGTAGCTGCAGAGCAAAGCTCTGCAGCTTTGATGAAATCGGCTCTGGAGTCTTCCCGAAAGGGAGGGTTGATAGAAGGAGGAAAAAATGGTCTCTGGGTTGGTTTTTGTCCGTCTATTATCGGGACATGAAGAAGCTGTTATGGAAGCATTAAGGCAAATTAGTGGAGTCCAGAAAGTTATTGCTGTTTTTGGCCGGTGGGACCTCGTAGTTAGCGTGCAAGTAGGAGATACAGATGAACTTGCCTCGCTTGTGATTAATAAGATAAGGGCAATTCCAGGTACTACCGCAACAGAAACACTAATTACCGTAGGACTCAAAAAACCAAAAATTTTCATCTAATCACTGTCAGAGCATCCTTTTCCAATCCCGTCCCTGTTTTGGGATGGGGTAGGGCGCTGAAAGTAGAATAAAATTTTCTTGACGTTTTATTTATTTACTAATATAATAAATTCACTCATAGCATAAAAACACAATTGGGCCCATAGCTCAGCTGGTTAGAGCACCTGACTCATAATCAGGTGGTCCTAGGTTCGAATCCTAGTGGGCCCATTTTTTATTTCCGGCCATCCCTAAAGCTGGAGTCCTCCCGAAAGGGAGGTTGACGACCGGAGACCTTGCTTTCGCAAAGACTCCGAACCTTTTTGGAGTCCTCCCCAAAGGGTGGTTGTAGTGAGACCGAACTCGAAGAGGAAAAACACAGATATACATTGTGTAATCGAGAAATATCTCAAGGAGAATATGAAGAATTTAATGGGCTTTGTCAGCATTGTAAAGGAGGTCCGATTCAACGAGGATTCCCTTCGCCAAAGGGTTTTCCGAAGATTTGATAACTACGAGTTTCTCTTTAAATTTAGCAGAAAGGTGACGGGATGCTTTTAAATGTCAAGGTGATTCCCAATGCCAGAAGGAACGAAATTAAAAGGGAAGGAAATTGCTGGAAAGTTCACCTGAGGGCACCAGCGGAAAAAGGAAAGGCGAATAAACTTTTGATTAAATTATTCTCTCAAGAATTCAAAGTGAAAAAGAACCAGATAAAAATAGTTCAGGGAGGAAAATCGAGGTGCAAAATTGTGCAGATTGGAAAGAACATTAGTGACAGTTGGTTATAATTTTACACTTGATTTTTTTCTATGGACGTAGTATAATAATAGTATGGAAAAAAAGGTGCTAAGAATACTAGCAATAGATGATGAAGAAGGCGTCCTGACACTTCTTAAGTTCAGACTGGGGAAGTTTGGACACGAAGTGATTACCTCTAATAATGGAATAGATGGAATTAGAAAAGCAAGGATGTTTGAGCCAGACCTTATCCTTTTAGACCTGGTTATGCCCGGGATGAGTGGTTTCAGGGTTTGTGAGTTACTCAAGTCTTATAAGAAGACAAAAGATATTCCCATTTTCATATTTACCGCTTTAGACCGGTTAGAAGATGTTGAACGTGCTTTTGAGAAAGGAGCAGATGACTATATTGTGAAGCCATTCGAAGTGGTAACGATTAATAATACCATTGAGAATAAATTCAGCATGTTTATTGAAAAAGCCGAATATAAGGCGGATTTTCAGGAAAGGCGTGAAGAAACTTCTGAAGAATAATTTTTGAAGATATTTTTAATTTGTAGTATTGAAATTGATCTTCCCAGACGGGAAGATTTTTTTTATTTGATTTTTTATCGAGAAATCTATTATAATTACTTCATCTTTTCGGGAGTTAATTACTATGCACGACTTAATAATCTTGATTGTTTCTCTGGCAATTATTCTGATTCTTTTCAAATGTAAATTGAATCTGACTCTGACTATGATAGTAGCGGCGCTCTTTCTGGGTATTGCTTACAGGTTTAGCTTAACAGAAATTTTAAAAACTTTTTACGCTACTTGCCTGTCAAGGGAGACTCTGGAGATTGCTGCTACTCTTTTTCTTGTGATTATATTCAACCTATCTATGAGTGCAGCATATACTTTTAAGAAAATAATCAATAACATGAAAAATATACTTTTAGACATAAGGTGGGTTATCGCCGTTATCCCGGCAGTGATCGGTTTTCTTCCCATGTTTGGTGGAGCGCTCGTTTCTGCTCCAGTGGTAAAGGAAATTACTCAGGAGATGGGCATATCCAATGAGCGAAAGACCTTTCTCAATTTTTGGTTTAGACATATCTGGGAGTATACTCTCCCACTCTATCCGGGAATCATACTTGCCGCTGGCATTCTGGGCGTGCCTGTTTATAGAATAATTGCAAGCAATAGCATTTTGACAGCGAGTGCAATTATTATAGGAATAATTTGGGGTACAGGGAGACTGAAATGGAGACCTGAACATTCGGGAGAAGCTCTTTTCGGGAAAGGCCGGGCAATCCTGAATTTTCTCTTCAACCTATCGCCAATTATTCTGGTAATGGTTCTGGTCCTCGTTTTTAGGTTAAGAGTTTTATACGCTCTCCTTGTGGCAATAGTGTTCACAATCATCAGCAATCAGATTTCTATTAGAACAGTTTTGCGCTCTCTGGCAAAAGGGAAGTATGGGATGATTCTTATGGTTTTTGGTATTATGATTTTTAAGGCGATGTTAGGAACTACAGGAATGATAGAACGCCTGCCTCTTTTCTTTAACACTGCGGGTATTCCCCGATACTTAGTTATTTCTTTTCTCCCTTTCATTGTAGGCTTTTTGACGGGAATGACGATGGCTGCAGTGGGTATCACTTTCCCTGTTATTCTGCCCCTTTTTGACGGTAAATTGTCACTTATGACTTTTTCTTTTATGTGTGGCTTTGCCGGGGTCTTGCTGACACCTGTCCACTTTTGTCTATCATTAACCAGAGAATATTTCCAGGCTGATTGGCTGAAGCTTTACCGTAAAGAATTGATTCTTCCAGTATTTCTGATGATAATGATTGGGCTTATTTATACAGTAATAATGTAACTGTAGAGAGCGAAGCTCTACTTTATAATCGTGTCACTGCGAGCGACTGAAAGGAGCGTGGCAGTCTCCTGCCCAATGATGAGATTGCTTCAGGACTTCGTCCTTCGCAATGACAGCGCTTTGCTGCTACAAAAAGGAGAAGGAAATGATGAAGAAAAAACAGGTTATATTAAAAAAAGAATTACTGGAAGATTTCGTGACCGAAGTTTTCAAAAAATTAGGAGTGGACAGTTCAGATGCCAGAATAGTGGCTAATATTCTGGTTGCTGCTGACTTAAAAGGATTTAGTTCACATGGAGTTTCTCGTCTAAAAAGATATGTGGATGGGATAAAAACAGGAGGCATTGAATCAGTTACCAAAATAAAGGTAGTAAAAGAGACACCGGTGAGTGCTTTAATTGATGGCGGAAACGGTTTGGGTCAGGTAGTAGCGTACAAGGCTATGAGGAAATGTATCGAAATTGCTGAAAAGACTGGAATGGGTTTTGTTGGCGTGAAAAATAGCAACCACTTTGGAATCGCTGGTTACTATTCAACAATGGCTTTAGAGAAAGATATGATTGGTATTTCTCTCACTAATGCTCGTTTCTCGGTCTCTCCCACTTTCGGAGTGGAGCCTGTTCTGGGAACAAATCCTATAAGTGTGGCTGTACCTACTGGTGGACCATTGCCCTTTGTCCTGGATATGGCAACGAGTATTATCCAGAGAGGAAAACTGGAAGTCCTGGAGAGGGAAAATAAAGAGATGCTCTCAGGCTGGGCAATAGATGAAAGAGGCAAGACCCTCACCAATCCCAAAAAGGTTACTGAAAACATCGCTACAAAAAAAGCGGCTCTTCTTTCTCTGGGAGGAATAGGAGAAGAGTTGGGTGGGCATAAAGGATATGGACTAAGTCTGCTTGTAGATATTCTATGCGCTTGCCTCACAGGAGCCAATTATGGTTTACATCTTTCACGATTTAAAAAGGGGGGGTACAATCTTGGCCATTTCCTGGGAGCAATTAAGATAGAACTTTTCCGCCCACTCGATGAATTTAAGAAGACGATAGATTCGATGTTCAGAGAAATAAAAGGTTCTAAGAAATTTCCCGGGAAAGAGAGAATCTATATTGCCGGGGAGAAAGAATTTGAGATGGAAAATCGGAGAAAAAAAGAAGGGATTCCAGTACACCCTGAGGTATTTGAATATATGAATTCCCTGAAGGAAACGCTAAAAATAGAAAGATTGGACATTCAACCATAGTTTTTTTGGTTGATTATTTGAGAAAAAGAGTATAGAATATTATAAATGTACAAGAATATGAAAATAAAACAAAAAATTCCCCTTTCGTTTTTTACAGCTATTTTTTTCTTCCTTCCACTAATCTTCCAATCTGTAAATAGTTCTCCTTCACCTATTCAGGAAAAGGTAGAATCTTTAAGGCAGGTAATTAAAGAGACAGAAAATCTCTATAATCAGGCAGTTATAGCCTACGAAGAAGGAAAGATTGATCTCGCAGAGAATCTTTATAAACGAGCTTTGAAAAAATTAGCGAAGTCCAATCTGGATGCTGTTCTGAACTATCAATTGAAGGAGGAATACGATAATCTCTTCGGCAAATTGGATGTGCTTCTGGATGAGATGGAGAGAAATTCCAAATCGATTCTTGACGTTTCTAAAGAAGAGCTGAAAGGAACAGAAAATCTGGAAGCAAAGGAAATAAAAGGAAATTATACCATACCCATAGATATTGAAAATAGTTTAGCAAAGAAATATATGCAACTTTATACTAAAGGAAAAAGAAAAAAAGCAATTACTGAAGCACTGGAAAGGTCGGGAAGATACCGAGAGATGATCTTTGGAGTTCTGGAAGAATATGACCTTCCTCGAGAACTGGTCTATTTACCTGTAGTGGAGAGTCTTTATAAAGTGAGTGCCTATTCTCGGGCTCGGGCAGTGGGTCTATGGCAGTTAATGGAAACTCCTGCCAGAAACCTGGGATTGGTTATTAATTACTGGATAGACGAGAGGAGAGATCCGGAAAAGTCTACCCGTGCTGCTCTTAAATTCCTCAAAGACCTCCATGCCTGGTTTAATGACTGGCATTTAGCTCTGGCCGCTTATAATCGGGGACAAAGTGGAATTGGTCGTGATTTAAAATTTTCTAAGTCTGTTGACTTTAACCAGTTAGTAGAGAGAAAAGCTCTGCCCAAGGAAACGGAAAACTTTGTTCCCAAATTTATGGCTTGTGTAAGTATTGGAGAAAATTATCAGGATTACGGTTTCCCCTTAAATTTTGAAGAGCCTTTAGGTTATGATGAAGTAGTTTTAGATAAGGTGATTGACCTGGAAGTTATTGCCAAGTGCGTGGGCACAACAGAAGCTAAGATAAAAAAACTGAATCCTGCTCTACGAGCCTGGTGCACTCCCAAGAA
>Ga0114921_10000423_pt1 | contig 18047 bp, 25 predicted proteins | sample BentaG_FD_87016 | JGI IMG/M metagenome (GOLD analysis project Ga0114921, IMG submission 87016) | Deep subsurface microbial communities from South Atlantic Ocean to uncover new lineages of life (NeLLi) - Benguela_00093 metaG | ecosystem: Environmental > Aquatic > Marine > Oceanic > Sediment ...
CTATAGCCAACACGATAATTACCCACTATTCCAGTAATACTTCCAAATACAAAAACAATATAAGCTGCTATTTGTAAACCTTTATTGTATTTTTTATTCTTCATTTCAATTACCCCAACAAATACGCAGTTTACTGTTCTTGTTCTGAATAGTGTTCTGTGAGATCTTCATCTAACTTGGCAGCACATACTTTCTTTGAGTCATTATCTACTTCTTTAGCCCATTTATCTAATATCTTAAATCCCTTACATGCGTGTGCTCTACCCATTAAATCAGACCAGTTATCTCCCCACCAAATTAAACCAAAATCTGTTTCTGGATCTTCTATTGCCATGTGATGAGTTAGAAACATACTCTCTAAGATTTCATCAGGTATTGTTTCTAATGCTTCTTTTACTTGTTTTAAATTTATTCTATCCATTTTCATTTCCTCCTTTCTTAAGCTGATTATTACTTATAAAATCAACAAGTTTGCCATAATCTACATTTCTACTTTTAGCGAACTGCCAATCTTCTTCTTTTTGTTTATCCATTATCTTCTCTAATGTTGATTTCATTTTCTTTTTTTAAATCTCTGAAAAAAGTATCTTTATTTGATTGATACCAAAATTCAATTTCAATTAATCTCAATCTTGTTTCTTGGTTCATTCTTCTTAATCTTTCTGCTCAACAAATACGCAGTAACTCAAAAGTATGCCATTTCTTTGATTCGTAATAATCTGCTTTCTTCTCTGTATATCTCCTGATTGTTGTAAATGGCAATCCTGTATTAATATGGATAAACACCAGTATTAATCCTTCCTTAAAATTTATTGGATATTCTCCTTTTTTATTCCTAAATATTGTATCATATCTAATAAATTGAGGATGTGATCTTTTTAATCTCTCCATATCTTCACAATATGTAACTGATAATAAAGTTGCTTGAGTCCTTTCCCAACTTAAAGGTAGTTTATCATAATCCTTCGGCACTTCATTAAGGGATTCTGCTTTATCTACTTTGAGTTCTTTATTAAATACAAATCCCTTACCAAGTATTTTATCAAGCTTATCTTCTATTCTAACTAAAAAATTAATTATCCTTGTAGCATCAGCATCTTCTCTATTTACAAGCAGTTTAATATCATCTTCAATTCCCACATTAATCACCTTTTGCCTTTTAAGTACATATCCACCAACCACAGTCATTACAATACCAATGACCTGATTCATCATCATATTCTGCTTCTTGTTTACAAACATCACATTTCATTTTTTGCCTTTAAAATACTTATATAATATTGTATAATTATATGATACTATATTACTTTCTTACTTTGCCTTTAATCTGAAAGTCTACCCTGAACCTCTTTTTTTAGGTCCTTCAAAATACTAAATTGTGCTCTTTTCTTCTCGTAATCTTGTGAATACATAGCATTTTCTAAATCCATCCAATTCTTGAGGTCCACTAATTTCTCATCTATAAGAGAAACCATCTCATCTATGCTTTCTTTATTCATTTTTAGGTTCAACCTCGTCTCCTTTTGAAACTGCGTCTTTGTTATTCACAGACCATAGTGATACAAACTCAGCATTTTTAAGTTTTTTAACATATTCTCTAACAATAATTGCTACTTTTGTATTTGATTCAAATGTCAATAACCAATTAGTCATTTTTAGGTTCACCTTTGCTTTCTTTTGATTGTGCGTTGTCACGCTTCTTTTCAATTCTTTTATAAATAGCGTTAACAATCTTTTTTGATACTTTCAATAGATCATAAACATGAGGTCTAAGATCCTTATGGTTTTCTTCCCATATACCCCATAATGCTGATTCTATCTCTTCCTTTGAACAACCATCTTCTAACAACCGAAATGTTTCATGTATTTTAAGCATACCCACAGTTGATAATATTGCTCTGTTCTCATCTGCTATATCTGCCCAATGTAATGGTTTTCTCATCTTAACATCGCCTTTGCCAGTTTCCACGCATTGATAGCATAAAGCCATACATGGAAATCTTGTGTTCTTAGCACAATCACAAGTAATTCTTTCTTGAATATGTTTTTCTATTCTCATCTTGCTCCTCTATGTTTAATTTTATAGATATACTATTCTTATCTAAATAATAATGAACAAAAGCTACGACTGATAATGCACCAATAATAAGACCAATTAAAAAGCCAATTATGAACATTTTTATTTTGTTGGTTTTACTAAAGTCATTATAAAGTCATGCCACTTTTCTTTTTTCTTCTTTTTCTTAAGCTGATCATATTCTTTGTCCTCAAATACTACATTTATAGTTCTCATAGTTTTATCACCTTCCAGATATTATTCAAAGTATCAAAGTATCAAAGTTTATAAATATTTCTATATTTAGATATGTAGAATAAACAATAAACCTATATAAATAGCATATGAAATACAGATAGCAGGAATAAAAGGAATATTTGAAGTATTATATTTTTTTGCTATTGCTTTATAAATTAATGCTATTGTTGAGAGAAGTAAGGTATAAAATAATACATTAGTCATGGTGCTTAAAATTATGCAAGTTCCAACATATAATTTAAAATCTGCCCATCCACCCCATAACTCAAGATCACTAAGAACAAATGCTAAAGATAACCCTAAAACTCCTGCAAATAAACTATCTTGTCCTGATATTACTAAGGCAAGAAGGATAAAAATGCTTGTTGTGAATGTGGGGATATTGCCTTTTTTTTTATTATATGTAACAATATCCCATACACTCATAAAGCATAAGTATATTAAACCAAACATACTTTCAAAGATCATTTTTCCTCCCTCCAATCTTAATATTATCTAAAAATCAAAAAGCCACATATAAAAACGATCAATAAAAACAATTCTATAAACACATATTCATAAATATTTTTCATCTTCGTTTATCTATAAAGCGAAGTCTCTGAATTTCTTAAAGCATGTATCTTTGGAAGTATTAATATCCATAATACTAAAATACAGACAAATACTAATATTGTCAACTTATCACCAATCTCTATGCCTAACATACCTAATTGCCATTTCATAAGATTTGTAGTTACCAGAGACATGATTAAAAGAATAATTACTTCGATCCCCATTGAAGCTAAAACTAATGGAATCATAATAATCAATTTTAACCCACCTATTATCTCTTCTTTCATTTTGCTTTACCTCGCCTTTCAACGGATACTTGTACCAATCGCTTTATTACCTTATCAAAGCTCTCCCCTTTTGATCCAAGTTTCACAAGCATATTGTGAGCTTCTTTTGATATTTTTATTGTCTTTTCCATTTTATCCTCATTTAGTGCGCTTTACTAATCGTTAGTACTCTTTACTATATAAACCTTTCGCTAAAGTCGGTATTATTCCTTAGAGATTTGTAAGAATTATTTTTCTGGAATTTTTTGATTCTTTAGAACTTAAATAAAAAAAAGAAAAAAATGGTTTATGCTCCCCCACCTGCACCCATAAGGCCTCCACCTCTCAATGCCACTATTAACATGACAATGAGTAGTACAATAACCACTATAGCTGCAATCACTATAAAGATAGGGAACCAATCAACAGCACTATTTATTGAGGCAGTAGTACTTGCTATTACCGCAATAGCTGTTGCGTCGTCTGTTGCTTCCTGCATCTGTGCTCCTGTCAAAGCAAATGCCATAATCAAGATACCAATTACAAATATCATGGTTATAACTGACAGAAATACATTCAGGCCTGCAACTCCTTTCTTATTGTCCATTTCCATTTTTTTATATTAAAAAATAATTGGGCCTTTGCCCAATTATAGCTATTCCTTCGTTCAGAATGATTTAGGTAAGAGCCTAAGCTCCACCTGCACCCATAAGGCCTCCGCCTCTCAATGCCACAATTAACATGACAATGAGTAATACAATGACCACTATAGCTGCAATCACAATGAAGATAGGGAACCAGTCAACAGCACTATTAATAGCAGTACTTGTGTCATTAATAATTCCGATAGCTGTTGCGTCGTCTGTTGCATCCTGCATCTGTGCTGCTGTTAAAGCAAATGCCATAATCAAGATACCAATTACAAATATCATAGTTATGACAGACAGAAATATATTAAGGCCTGCAACACCTTTCTTATTGTCTAGCTTTTTCATAAATATACCTCCAATTTACCTATTATGAGATAGGTTTTATAATCAAATAACCATAAAGATTTATATAATATAGGTTACATTGTCACCTATTTTTAAGAACTAGAATTATACCTATCAAAGCCATAGCAATAGTTACTGCTAAAGCTAAATCATTTACTAATGGAGATGTACCACAGTCTACAATTCTAAACATAATAGCAGCAACACAAGTGGTAAAGGCTGCAACAGCAAAACCCACTGAAAAATCTGTGTACCCTGTTGTTCTTCGTTGATATTCCATTATTGAAAATGTCATAATCAAGAACATAGCTAATAAAAAGAAATTCATAAAAATACCCAGAGTTATATCATTTACATAGCAAACTAATGTATGTGGGCCAGCAATGATATAATCAGTTAATGTTGGATAAATCTTTATTCACCTCGTTTTATTAAGCTCCACCCTGCAAATATTAAGCTTATTATTATTATAGCTGTTAATACTCCTGTGACTATTGGAGGAATACCGAACATATTTGCGATTAAATCAAAATAAATAACAAATACTGATAAAATTGTGGTATATATTAATTTGAACACACCCCAAATGCTGAAGATGATTATAGCTCCTGTTGCCACAAAGATATTATCACTTGTAAATGCTTCACCCCATTTAGAAGCATCACTACTTGTTGTTTCAATTTGATTTGTTATCCTAGACATATCCATGTAATCTGTTGTCATTAAATTTGGTTTACCATAATTATTGCCAAATGCAGTGCCAAAAGACACTAAGCAAATTAGGAAAAGCCCTGCCAAAAGTCCATTTATTATAAATTCTTTTGTTGTTGTCATGCTCGCCTCTGATAGATTTTCCAGATTAATATACCACCTGCCACAAAAAGCCAAATAAAGGCAGAGCCTATTCCAAATGCGCTACCACCATCTAAAATTAACATGGTACTCATAAAAACAAGGCCAATAATGCCTAAAACTATACTAGCAATAGGATTACTAACACCTATAAAAGCCAGCATCACATAACCTAATGTACCCATAAAGATTGCTATATCTCCAAAAAGATCCTGTGCCCTTGGTTGGGTAGAGTATGATTTAACACCTATATAATCCTCATCTTTGAAAATCTTGGCTAGATATGTATTATTATCAAATGCTGGAGGAATAAAACAAGACATAGAGCCTGTTGAACCACTGGAAAAATTAAAACATAAACTTTCATTCTCCCCTGTATTTGTCACATTCATAGACATATTAGTTATTGAACTATCTGTTGTTAGAAATTCAAATGCTATTATTCCAGTAGCTTCAAAAACTGAATCATTTGTAATAGAATATTGAAGATTGCCAGTTATGCTTTCTTCCTCAGTTTCATCACTAGGTTTTTGTATGTTTATTTGGCAGGGTGTTGCTTGGCATAAAGCAAAATATTCACCACTTGTATATAATATTGAATTATTAGAAGATCTTACTATGAATCTATAAACAATATCCTCAGTTACTAAATGTAATCTTGTTTGTCCACCATCATCTGTAAGGCCATGTTCAACACTATAAAATAGATTGCCTTCCCCCACATACTTTCTTTGCAAGTCAATTACTACATCTGGAATATAAAGATAATTCTCATCCTGATATGTTATTAAAAATGATGTGCTTAAGGATTCAGCCAACCCATATAATTCAATTTCCTGGGGAATTGATAACCCACTAAGATTTAAATTCCTTAAATAATAATACTCAATAACTCCATTAGAAGTATTATATTTTATTGTTGCATTTATTATCAATTTGTCATAATCTGCTGACGCTGAACAAATGGTGACTGTATTGCTATATACTAAATTATTTGTTTGGCTTGATTTATTAGCAATAGGATCATACGATGCAAAAGAGTATTCTATTTCTCCTTGAGATGTATTAACTTGATCTAAAGAGGTTTCATCATTTAAGTTAATAGTAAAAATTTGTTCCCCACCTATTGAACAATTATTAAGATCAACATCAAAACCATCAGCTAAAATGAAAATTTCACCATCAGACAAAACACGATTAAATATCATTACTTCATCTATTGAACCATTAAATGTGCGTGCCAGAGTATAGCCTTCAATTTGCCCTACTACAAAACCCTCCGTAATTCCTGAGTAAGCAAGGGGGCCTGATACTGTCCCTGTGTCTGTACTATTAAGAATACCATTAATCCAAAGTTTCATTGTAGTGCCATCATATGTGCCTGCTACATGAGTCCAATCAGAGAAATCCACAGCACCATCAGATAATAATTGTTTGCTTGCACTTCCACTTCCCATTTTGAAACGTATGCTATTTCCTGAATTTGTACTTAAAAAATATCCATTATTCCCTGTATCACCCTCACCTGCAATATATTGCAATGCTGTATTATCGCTTTTTATCCAGGCAGAGATAGTCATATTTTGAACAGGTTGTATTGTGTCTGTAATAACATAATCATTGCCTTTAAAATATATTGAATGATTAGTGACATTTTGTTTGTCAGGAGTATAATTGCCGTCATTATATTGATTAAGTATTTCATTGTCTGATAATGCTCTATTATAAATATAAATTTCCTCAACAGTACCATTAAATAATTCTATACCTCCAGCATCGCCTATTCTTGAAAATGTTGCATTATTATCTTGCACGCCAAATAGAGTAGTACTTACATTAATACCATCTTCATACATTATACAATCTACATCATCCCATACAATAGCATAATGATGCCATAAACTATCATTTGTCATCTGTTCATTGGCATAACATCCCTCACCATTATCATCACCCTCATAATATAGAGTTGATCCATTATCTGTGAATATAATATGATTTTTAATAGTACTTGAATGAGCCAACACAGCATGATTCTGTTTGCCTAAATTTTGCACCCAAAATGTTACTGTGGCCTCTACAGTGGTATTAAGAGTTATTTGGGAAAATGAAATATTACTATCTACTCCATTAAATTCTGCTCCATCTGATGTGTAAGTTATATTTATGTCAGTTCCATCATTACTGCCAAACACATCACTACTATCCCCCTTAAACTTGAACTCATACCCTAATGTAGCATTATCATCATCTATACGATATGTGGCATTATCACTCTCTGTCCGATTTGAAACTATCCAATGCACCCCATTCTCATAAACATCATCATGGGCATTATCATGCTTTAAGAGTATCCAATCAGTGCTATTATAACAACTCCAATTAGAATCTTGAGCACCATTATCAGCTATTGTCCTAAATACTAATTTATCGGAATATGCATTAAAGCAATCAATGGGTACAGTAAAATTTACTCTCCCAGGAGCAGAATGATATTTTATTTCCCATATTGCACCATATGAATTAGGGTATTTTGTAAAATTATAGAAAAAATTACAAGTGGGGGTACCATCACCATAACTGCTCCAGTTTCCATCTGTAGCATTTAAAGGCCATCTGCAACTGCCTGTATATGCTGTCGAATCACCCGTTAAATTCCAAATATTATATGTTTCATTAAAAACGTGTGAAAGGTTCCCATCAAATCTTAAATATAACTCATTATTATTGCTTAAGTTACCAATCAAATAAGGATCTAAAATAATTATGTGGCCTGCATCCATAGCATCCAAAATCCCAGACATAGTATAACCATAAGAAGCAGGATAAGCAAACAGATCATATTTTATCATACCCTGCCCATTATACTTAAGTTTTAGGCTCAAATCAATATAGTTCTCATTCTCAAATGATTTTATGCATTTTATTTTGTCATTTATTCTATGAACTTCCCTTAAATCTTCATCAAACCACCACCACACTTTACGTTTGGCAGAGACAATTTCAACAGTATCAATGCTTAAACCATCACCTAACCTAATACAAGCAATAAAACTAGATATTCCTGCTCTATTCTCAAACATAATATTAGCTTCTGTATTTGAATCAATAATAAAGGGCTGTTGAGCAATCATGCCATAAGATGTATTGACATAAGCAATATCATCTATAAATTGTGTTTCTTGACTTGAAACTATCATTAATGAAAAGAGAAATACAAGCATTATTATCAAAATTGTTTTAACGATAAATACCCCCCCAATCTAAACTTATGTACATCAAAATACCTGCTAAAAGACCTATTACAGTAACCCAAAGAGGTAGATATAACATTATATAATTAGCTCCTGTAAATGAGAAAAATGTGCTTGCAAGCACAGGAGTTTGGCTTAATGTCTCATATGAATTGCTTAAATATACTGAAATAATTATAGCTATTACTACCATCATTGCATAAGCAATAAAATATGCAGGGTGGGTTCTTACTAAAAAAGCAGATATTAAAATACTTAATGCAAAACCAAATATAAAAAATATAGTTATCCATTTAAAATGATTAAAAGCTTCATCTACTTTGCCAATAGTATTTTCAATAATAGCAGTAACGTTTGTAGTATTGCTAAACTGTGCTTGCATATTTGCAGCCTGGGCTAACATCTCAGTATTTATTGTGCTGCTTGCAAATTTAAAAAGAACTAATACAACAACAACTATAAATGCAATTATTATAAACAAGAAAATATCCATAAATCCTGCCTTTTTCATATTAGCCCATCGAATTTTAAACCCCCTAATCTTCTTGTTTGCTTGATTTCAGCCTCTACTTGTTTCCATGCTTCAGTCTTAATAATCATTCTAGTCAAATCACCCTTACTCTTGATTTTTGTCTTACCTGATAAAATCATTTCAGCTTTAAGATGTTCAAGCCTTTGACAAAAAGCCTTATCTGCCCATAATTGCATCTCATGGCTGCGTTTGCTCATCTTGGTGGTAACCTCCTATGTATTTCTTTGCTTAAGATTGCATCCTGCATAATCTTTACTAAACCAAGCACCACAACTACTAATAAAACAGGAAATATTAACACAGTCTCAAATATAAACATTAATCTTAAAATGCCTGAAAAACCTGAAATACTTATTATAATCTGGCTTATTTTCCAGCTTAAAAAAGTAATTATCCAAAATGCTAGATAAGCAAATAAAAAACAACCTAATTTTAGAAAATATCCATATGTGAATTCTAAAACACGATTACCATCTGGACCCATACTCATTTTATTCTTACCAGGAACCATAAAACCAACAATAATAAGGGCAACCATAAAAGCAATGATAGGAACTAAAATTAAAAACATAATAAGACCATTGCTTGATTCATCCCTCCCATAATTGTTAATCTCAAATTTCCATGATGTGAAATTACGCATAGTACCAGATTCACAGAACGCTATTGTGTCATGTATGCCAAGAGTATAATCACCTATGATGGTTGTAGAATTGTAAAATGTATAATTAAAATATTGATTGTTATTAGTCATAGGCTCATCTAACACTGCGATTGAATCATTAGGATAAGTAATTGTTATATTGCACTCTGTAGCATCATTGCAAGCAGTTCCATTTAGAGCACAGTAAATCGTTAAATCAATCACATCCCCTGCCTTATAATACTTATCAATCTCTGCATGAGCAACTAATGAAATGATTACAAACATTATAATCCATATTATTTTTCTCATCAACATTTCTCATCTCCTTGAATAATAACTGGAATATTTAAATATTCTATTTTCATCCAAATAAATCTCCTGTCCAATTTCCCCATTCACCATCGTTATAACCTGTTTGATGTATTTCTATGTTATGAATGATTGAATCAATATTATTAATTGCTTGATCTACTACTTTATCCCAATAATATGCTTCACACCACTCATTTGTTGTACAATCTTCACACTCTATACAAATATCACAACTTTCATTGTATTCACAAACATAAGAATACACTTCATGATTGCATATATCTAGGATAGATAAACAAAGTTGTATTTCATTTAATAGTACACTTGTATAAAACTCTCCTGTATAAAAATGATAAGGTGCATCTCCATCTAATACTTCCATATCGCTACAATTATAATAAGTTATTAAATTAGATTGTTCCAAATAAATCTTACTATCAGATGTACAAAGTAATGTCTGCCACGTCATTGCAGATACATTCAAAGCATCCAACTGTTCCTGAGTATAGTAAAGATCAATTGCATAAACAAATAAAGCTAACAAAATCGTAATGAAAATTCCTAATAATATTTTTCTTTTCATTTTTAGCCTCTAACTACATGCTGTATCCTTTGCAAAAATAGTTCCATTATCATAAACACACACATAAGCCTCACCACTAATATATGATCCTTCTAATCCCTGGATATGTACATCTCCTGCTACTTCTAATTTTAAATCTGGAGCAGCTTCACCAATCCCTACATTATCAGTTCCTCCATCAACCCAAATAGCATTAGCATCATTGTTTGTCTCTACCCTAAAATTAATATCTGCTGATCTATCATTAACAACTAATTCATCATTCCCTATTGGGGATTCTATCAAGGATAACATATGTAAGTTTCCTGTAACGAATAATTGTTTATCTAATGTAAATTCTATAAAATTATCTAAATTACCATCATGCGATATTCTCGCTCCTACTAATATAGAACTGAGAGCACTAAAAGTTTGTGGTTGTGTGAATGTGTTTGTAAGTCCTCTGCCAGCAAGAGTATAAGTTCCACCAGGAAAAGTTACTGTAGACCCACCAATAAATGAACTAGACACTAAATTCATTGGAAAAGCCCCGTCAGAATCTAAAGTAATTACATCAGTTCCATGATTTTGGGTTAAACTCAAATTTTCCCCTGTTATTGGACCCTGTACATCTAACTCTCCTTTCATAGAAAGACTTTGGATATTTACATCACCAGTAACAATAAGATTTTCAACAGTTAAATTATTTTCAATAATAACTTCAGCAAAATTGCTTATGTTAAAAATAGATGTTCCATTAGGTCCTGTTATATGAAAATGTGTTCCGTCGAAACATATCCTAACATCAGCATCTTCCCCTAAGAATATACTTCCATCTTCACCAAGACTACAATCTCTAAGTAATTTAACACTTCCAACCATTAAATTAATATGATCTGCTATACCTGTTAAATTAATATTACCATTAGCTACAATTGAAGTACCTGTATTAAGAGCATTAATTGTTCCTGATGCATTAACATCACCATCAGCCATAATTGAAGTATCTGTATTATCAGCATTTATTTGTCCAGCAAAGTTAGAACCTGAATCAGCAAAAAATACCCCATTTACACCAAATTGATTATGAATATAACCATCGTTACCATCTAACATGAATGCAGGATATGATATAGATTCTGTAGTAGAACCAACAAAAAGATTATCAAGAGCAGTGATGTTATTTCTTGCTAAAATGTTGGTTCCGTTTAATTGGCTTGTTATATTCCTGCTTCCGTCTGTTGGTAATGCCCAGGGGTGATTTCCTGGATCATCTCTTCCAGACATAGAATCATGTTCTGTGTTTTTTGTTGTTGAAAATCCATCTACTAATGATACATAGTCTATGAATAAGTCATGTATTGCTATACCATTTTGATCATGCCTAAGTCGTAGGCTTACGTTGGTTTCATTGATGTGTAATGATGCATCAAATACATCTCTAACAGTAAAAGCGAAGTCCTCCATATCTGTTATATCTCCATATTCTTCTTCATATGTACCTTCATTATAATCATATAATCCAATGATTATTTCATGTCCTGCACTACCTGTGTACCATTCTCTCATTATTATACTGTTAAAATCTATTACTCCAGTAAAATTTATTATTATCTCTAAGGCATTTGCCCCAGCATCTTCTGATATATTAAAACTATCATCATCTTTTGGAGTTAATATAGATGTTATATTGCCATCATCAATAGTACCATAAATTACAGTTATGTTATATGGTAAATATGTTGTAGAAGCAACTAAATCCAACACAGTCGCATTAAAAGGTATACAATTATTGTTTCCATCACCATACTCACCGTCGCCACATCCAGAATAATTTGTGTCTGGGATTGTAGTATCTATAGTACTTGTGTTAAGGCAAGATCCATTACCTAAAAATGCTTCATCATCAGTACAATTTACAAAAGCAGAAGTGTCTACTGTATGAGGAAGATATAAAGCATTGCCTTCTGATTCATTCAATGTCTGATTCTGTACAGTAGCATTGAAATTTATACACTGATTACTCCCATCACCATACTCACCATCACCACAACCTGAATAATTTGTGTCTGGGATTGTAGTATCTATAGTACTTGTGTTAAGGCAAGATCCATTGCCTAAGAATGTCTCATCTCCTGTACAGTTTATGTAACTAGAAGTATCCACTGTGTGTGGGCCCCCTGCTAAGTTACTATTGTTCCAATATATCCCTGATGTGTTCATTATTAAACTTGCTCCTGTACTGTTATGTGTAAGGTTCAACATTATTGTGTTTGAATATAATATCATTGCTAACATTGGATCTGTCCCACTCCATGATACTAACTGTCCTGTTGTTGCTATGTCTTGGTCGTCGATTTCACATGTACAGGTGTATTGCGTTCCTCCATCTTCTGCATAACATCCACCTGCTCCCACTTCACAATTATATGTTCCTGACAATATACCAACTGAACAACTAGAACTGTCTTGTATGTCACAATCTTGATTCCATCCTCCATCACAATCATAATAATTATTGTCACATACACATGTTGAACATGATTCTTGGTTATTGTTGCTTCCTGTTGCACATGCTGTTGATCCTATTGTAACTTCACATCCACTTCCTGATCCGTCTGGGTTTGCTGTTTCATTATTTCCGTCTCCGTCGCTATCATCACAATCATAGTCTCCAGAGTCACATACACACCATCCTTCACCACCTGATCCTATCGTCATACAAGATGAATTAAATCTTGCGTTTGTGTTGCATACACTGTTTACATCTACTTCACATGGTGTTGCGTCTGTATCACAATTAAGGTAACCTCCCCCGTCACTTCTACAATCTCCGCAATATGATATTGCCCATTGTCCACCTGTGCAGTTTGTTTGTCTGAACTCTGATGCGTAACATGTATTATTTCTATTGCACCAATATATATCACCATTACCATTTGAACAGTAGGGGTCAGTGCCGTCATGGTCTATACAATCAATTATGAATCCCCCAGGTAATCCAGACTGATAAGTGTCTCCACTGTTTGACATTTCTGTTGCTGATGGTGCATTTATTTCTGAGGGGTCACTACATTCTAAAGTGGGGTCATCATATCCACAAACTAGCTCTCCCTCTACTAAACAATTCTGTGCTGCATAATTATCTGGACAATTATTGAAATCTGAAACCCAGTTGCTTTGTGCTAATGTTATTGATGCCATAATCATGAATAAAATTATATATATATATTTCATTTTCACCATGCCTTGCAACAAGCAAGAGGAATTACGCTTGAGCATGCTCCTGTTAATCCTTTGTCGTCTGTGAATGACCATGCATTACAAAAACTATCTGTTCCTGTATCGTCTGTGAATCCATGCCCATCATTTACAAATAATACTCCAACTCCTGTATACTTTGACGGCCCACCTTTTACGTATGCTGTCCCTGTCCAATCTGGTAACAATGATATATTTTTCAAGTCATATGTCCTTACAACTTCGTTCCAGTCACATAGATGTGTCCCTGTAAAATTTGAGTTGCATATATAATTTCCTGCTTCATATCCTGTTAATCCTGCTACTGATAAGTTTGCTGTCATTGTTGTTGCTGTTTTGTTGAAGAATATTGATTCATTAGTACCACCACCACCACCCAATGTTGATGTGTTTAAGCATGAACCATTACCTAAGAATGTCTCATCTCCTGTACAGTTTATGTAACTAGAAGTATCTACTGTGTGGGGGAGGTATAACCCATCTGCTGTTGGTTGATCCCAACTTGTGTTGTCTTCTACATGTCCTAGATCATCATTGAATTCACTTAAGTCTGAGTATGTAGTATCATTATCTACTAAATCATCAAACCCTGTAGTCCCTTCAAAACTTAAATTTCTAAATGGAAAATCATAACTATTAGATAGATTACAAACCCCATCTTCACATGTCGTGTCTGCTGTGCCATTTCCACCAGATAAAATTATCCAGTCAGACCCATTATATCCTTGAAATTGATTATTTAGATACCTAATATTTCCCCCAGTTGTATCGGCTGTATATCCTAGATTTAAACCACCATAGAAAAAGATAAGCTCCATAAAGTAATTAGTCTCTGTAAAATTGTTTTCTACATCCCAATAAACATAGTTCGGAGTGGATGATGGTGATGATAAAATAATTTTTGGAATATTCTCATTGTTGTCCATAACTGCACCTATTAAAGGAATTGAAATTAATAAAAAAAATAATAGTACATTTCTCAAATTCCTACCCTCCCATATTTTCCAGCAAGAAAACGCATAGGATTAAAAATAGATCTTTCTTTTACTATCCCACTACTATGAGGCATTTGACCTTGACCAAAAGTTTCTGTTTGATGAATTTGTCTGGCTTGTCTTAATGAGTCTCTTTCTCCACCATTCAAAGCTCTTAAATATGCTGAGTGTACAGTATCTATAATTTCCCTAATAATCATAGGGTATCTTTTACGTTTTTCTAATGTGTCTAAGCCTAAAGCCTCATATTTTAAAAATATCAAATCTGATATTTCATTACCAAAATCAAGAACTTTCCATTTAATTGTATCTTCATCATAATTGCTTAAGATAGTATTCCTATTGAGATATATTGATAATATTCTCATAATTTCAGATACCCCCAAATCGTTAAAGATCTTTTCTTTATCATCTTTAGCAGGAAGGAATATTAAATTACCATCCACCATAGTAGGCCTATCTCCTCTTAAAATATGTTCAATTCTTTCAAGAATTGAATCAAGCTCAAGCTGCCATTTTATAAGATTGTCTTGTCCGTATCCTGACGAAACTAAAGTATTACTAGAAGTAGGTAGGGTGTTTTGCATTGTTTTATTGTATGATGCCATTAAAGGATTTTCTTGCTCAAGCTGTTGAACTGCTTGCTGTATTTCTTCCATAGTATAACCCTGCCCTATAAAATTGTTAATATCATTTTGTGATAATGCTAATGTCATAATACCACCCCTGGTCTTATTTCTAATCCTGTATAAATTTGTTTAAGCATCTTCTTAAGCATTTTTTTATCTGGTTTAATAGTGATACCTAGTGCTTTTGCTGTGAAATCTGGTGTATAAATCTGCCCATAAATTGATTTTCTTCTTTTCCTACGTTTTTGTGTTCTTCCCCCCCTCAACAATGCTATATTATTTATTATTTCAGTTATATGGGTTATAGAAGTAGTTATGCTTGGTGAGGGGCTAGGTGAAGGGCTAGGTGAGGGATAAGGTGAAGGACTGGGTGAGGGATAAGGACTTGGGGATGGCCTCATACTTATTGATAAGCTTCTTGAAATGCTTGGACTTATGCTTATTGATAAGCTTCTTGAAATGCTTGGACTTGGTGAAGGGCTTGGAGGCATACTTAAACTTACTGCACTCATTTGTTTTGATATGCTGGCAGATACTGAGGACATAGATCTCATGCTTGGACTCATTGACATTGAAATGTCAGATATTGGAGATACATAAGATTTACTTGGTCTCATTGATACTCTTGATGATGCTGAAACTTTTTGCTCTATTTGTTTCATTAAAAGAGAAGATCTTGCAGCCTTTATTGGTGGTTTGCTTATGCTTGGTACTGGAAATTTTACTGGTTTAATCCTGCCTGCTGAAAATAATACCTCTGTACTTGCAGGGCCAAACTTCACCTCTGGAAATGCTACTTTTAAAATATTTTTTAAGCTTGCAACTTTCTGTATACTTTTTGGGCTGCCTTTGATTTGTGCTAATTTATCAGCAATAGAAGCTAGATCTGCAATATCTTTTATTCTATGTTCTTCTGGAGCAAAATATAATTTACCTGTTGGGCTTTTGCGTAAAGTTAATGTAGAACCACCTTTCTCAATTAATGATTGTGATAACCTTGAGCCTTTTATTTCCTCTTTTCCAAAAATGAACTTTTTAGGGGCTTGTGTTTTAAAACCCCAAACATCACCCATGAGCATTGCTTCAGGTATATCCTCCCCATGTATATCAGCTAAATGTACCCATTTACCAGCTTTGGTTTTTACTTCCACTAAAGCAGTGTCAGGTTGTAACCTTATTTTAGCACCACTGGCTTTTAATAATTTGGTTAATTCCTGGGCCTTGGGGATTGCCTTACCTCTAAATAAAACGTCAATATCTCCAAATTCTCCTTTTCGACGCATAACATTTGTTTCAAAACCTCTTTCTGCTGTGATTGTGCTTGAGCCATATATTCTTTCTAATCCCTTATTTCTTATTGCATTTATAAAGCCTTTAATCCCCTGCTGTCTTTTTGCTTCTGTTTCAAAGAATTTAGTAAATGTTTTTTGAGCTTTAAATGGTAACTCTTTAATTGCTCTGCCTTTTTCTAAAGGGATTCTTGGCTGGCCTGGTGTTCTCACATTATATAAATCTTTCATGACTTTATTTGTTTGCTTCATTAATACCTGTTCAGTTAATAATCTACCCTTGCCTGTTGATACTGCTCTCTTAGTAAAAGCAGCTTGGATCTTGCTTAATGTCTGGAATTGCTCCTTTTCCCCAACACCAACTAGACTGATTTTTTTAGGATAACCAAAAGATAATTTAGGATCAAATTTGCCTAGCCCTGGCTTGCTGAATAATGGTTTTGCTTGTTTTCCGAATGTAACTATAGGCTTTGCTTGTCTACCAAATAGATTCTGTGCATATATTGTTTTTATCTCCTTCCCTACAGGGCCAAATACCTCAGACCTTATTGGGCTTATTTTGCCACCTGTAACTCCATAGAAAAAGCCTGTTAATTCTGCTGCTGCTTGAGTAGCCCCCACTATCGCACCCTCTTTTTTTGTTAGGCCCACTTCACTAAATGTTTGGGCTTTGGTATAAGCCTGGCCTGCAATACTGCCACCAATTAATAAGCCAGTGCCACCATAAATAACAGCTTTGCCTACTTTTCCAGACTGAGAAATATAGCCAGCACCCCTGCCAACAGCATCTGCAATCCCTGCACTTTTTAAAACAGCCCCCAGTGCTGCTGCCTCTATAGCTTTGGCTCCAATGAAACTAGTTAATAATAATTTACTTCCTTTTCCTTTTTGCTTTGATTCTGCATATAATTTTTCAAACATAGGGACATTAGCAGTTTCTAGCTCCCTGCTTGTAAACGTAATAATTGTTTTATCCCCTGCTTTAAGTCTGCCTGTTTGAATACCCCTGCTTGCAAGAATCCTCTCATAAATAGCAAGATCTTCCGCAGTCTTAATTGGTGACTCTATTGGTTCTGTTTGTGGTTTCAAGACTTCAAATCCTAGTCTGGATTTAATAAATTTAAGTGTAGATATTTTTTCTGGTTTTTCTGCTAACCCAAGATCTTCAAGTAATTTAATCTGCTCTTCTCTAGTTTCTTTTATTTTCAAACCTGATTTTCTTATATCTGAAGATACTTGTTGAGTTTTTTCAAGATAAGTAAGACCTCTATGAATTGGGGTTTTTTCCAATACATCCTCGATTTTACTTAAAAATTCCCCAGGACTCACAAAACCTTTATCTGTTACAGAAAGTGTTACTTTTTTTGTTACTCTAAAAGATTCTTCTCCTAAAAGTAAATTACTTATTAATCTCGTTCTTTCTTGTCTAAATTTTTCTGTTGGATAACCACCTGATGCTGGAGTGGCTCCAGCCCAGAAAGATAGGGGTTTTAATACTGCAAGAACATCTTTTGTTGCTCCACCCAATTCTTTAATAAATGATTTCTTTGGTGGAGTGGGTGGTGGTGCAAGAATAGGAGTTATTTGA
>Ga0114921_10000424_pt1 | contig 18035 bp, 14 predicted proteins | sample BentaG_FD_87016 | JGI IMG/M metagenome (GOLD analysis project Ga0114921, IMG submission 87016) | Deep subsurface microbial communities from South Atlantic Ocean to uncover new lineages of life (NeLLi) - Benguela_00093 metaG | ecosystem: Environmental > Aquatic > Marine > Oceanic > Sediment ...
TGGCCGGGGTGGCAATGCTGTCGGGTCAGGGCATGCAAACGATCGCACTGCTCGCCTTCGCCCTGTCGTTCTCCAGCACGGTGTTCGTGGTCAAGGTGCTCGAGGAGCGAGGCGAATCGCACGCACTCTACGGCCGGGTCGCCATCGGCATTCTGGTGATGCAGGACATCATCGCGGTGGTCTTCCTGACCGCCACCGGAGGTCACCTGCCCAGCCCGTGGGCGCTGGCGCTGGTGGGTTTATGGCCGCTGACGCGGGTGCTGCGCAAGATCTGGACCCGGCTCGGACACGGCGAGATGCAGTCGCTGTTCGGCATCGTGATGGCACTCGTGCCCGGGTACGCGTTGTTCTCGGCGCTGGGGCTCAAGGGTGACCTCGGGGCGTTGATCATCGGTGTGCTGCTGGCATCGCACCCGGCTTCCTCGGAGCTCGCGCGATCGCTGTTCCACATCAAGGAGCTGCTGCTGGTGGGCTTCTTCGTGTCGATTGGGCTCACCGGACTGCCGGATCTGCCCACCATCGGTGTGGCATTGCTGATGCTTCTGCTGCTGCCCTTCAAGGCGACCCTGTACGTGGTGTTCCTTTCCCGCCTGAAGTTGCGGTATCGCACGGCGTTGCTGGCCGGGCTGAGTCTGATGAACTACTCGGAATTCGGCTTGATCGTGGTGTCCGTCGGTGTCTCAGCCGGGTTGCTGGGCCAGGCCTGGCTGGTCGAGATGTCGATCGCCGTGGCCCTGAGCTTCGTCGTCTCGGCACTGGTCAACGGTCGCGGGCACCTGATGGTGGAGAAAATCGCCGGGCGGCTTCCCGCCCAGGACGAACACTCCCTGCACCCCGAGGAACGTCCTGGCGACGCCGGCGATGCCGAGGTTGTGGTGATCGGGATGGGCCGAGTGGGATTCGCCGCCTACCAGCGACTGACCGATCACTATGGATTCCGGGTGGTCGGAGTCGACTACGACGGCCCACGGATCGGGCGACTCGCGGCCGAGGGTCTGCGGGTCATCGAGGGTGACGCCACCGACCTGTACTTCTGGAACCAGATGCGCCGCTCGGGGTCGGTGCGCATCGCCGTTCTGGCCATGCCGCGTCACGGCGCCAACGTCACCGCGCTGGAATGCCTGCGTGAGTCGGGGTTCAGCGGGAAGGTCGCTGCCGTGGCCCGATACGAAGACGAAGTCCAGTGGGCCAAGGACCACGGTGTGGGCATCGCCTTCAACGTCTACGCGGGTGCGGGGTTGGAGTTGGCCGACCAGGTGGCAGACGGTAGAGGACCACGCTCCGTCGAGGCCGAGGAGGGGCCGACCGCCAAGTCGTAGCCAAGTCGCCCGGCCCCCCGGGCCGGATTCGCCGGCACGACAGCAGTCGCGTCCGACCAGTGGCGTCCGAGGCTGGCTGAATCGCGTTCAGTCTGCGTTGTCCTCGGGAGGTTCAGGCGCCGGAGGCGGCTTGTCCAGCCACGCTCGAAGGCGGACCAATTGGCTGGCCACCAATCCGACACCGACCAACGCCATGACGAGCGCAACGACGACGCCCGCCGTCATAGCTGAACCGTTCGTCTGGCCGTTGGCATCAGTTGTTGCCCGCGCCCGCTTCGGAAGTGCCTCGCTACCAGCGTCCGGCTTCGATATCGACGCTGAAACCGTACAGGTCGAGGCTATGGGGGAGCGGCTTGGTCGAATCCAACCGCGTTCCCGAGACTACGGGTGTCCCGGTATCGAGGAGGTGCGCCAGCACGGTCTGGCCAAGGAGCATCGACAGGCCGATGCCCGGACAGACCTGTGGCCCGTGACTGAAGAAGTTGTACGACCAGTCGCTTCCGGCATCGCCGCTGGCCCACTCGCCTGGAGAGAACCGGTCCGCATACGAGATGCGGTCGCGATTACGATGGTTGAACACGTTATAGATGAGTACCTGACCACCTGCGGGAAGCACCGCCCCGTTGGGGAACTCGACATCACGGGTGGTCACCCGGCCGAACATCGCAGTGGCCGGCCAGAGGCGCATTGCTTCGAACAGGCAGCCAGCGAGGTAGTCGAGCGACACGATGCCCGCCGCCGACATGATGTCCCGGTTGGCCATCTCCACGCCCACCTCATGGCGTTGCTCGCCATGGGTGGCAAGCGCGCCAAGAGCGCGGAACACGTTGGCCGCCAACGTGTCACCCATGGCAAACAGCCAGTGAATCACCTGACCAGAGGGTGTCACATCGGGCGCGGTGGGGGCCTGCGGGATCAGCGAGGCAAGGCTGTTGGGTTCTGGGGCGTCCAGGTATCCGTCGATCATGGCGATGAACTCGTCGTACTGCGGCGCGGGTTCACCGGGCATCTTGTTGCCGACCGACATCATCTCGCCCAAAATCTCGGTGAGGCGAGTGTCGTCGGCGGCCCTGTCGCCGAGGATGACTCGGCGAGTCATCCGCTGAAAAGCAGCATTGAAGTTCTGCCACCGAATCGTTTCCGCAGCAAGCTCCCTGGCGGTTTCCGCGGCGACGTCGACGAAGGCTTGGGCCAGCCGATGCATCGGTTTGTCGCTATCGAGCACCGCCACGGCGAACCGCCGCCTGTCCTCCCATGCCTGACCCCGTGAAATCGTCAGGGCATCAGGCTGAAATGCGGCCATCCCTTTGCGTTTGGGCTCCAGATCGGAGGCGAACGGGTCCGGAGAGCCGCTCAGGACGAACTCCAAGTCCGCCGGATCGTGGAGCAGCAGCGCTTCATCGCGGGCGACCCGAACGTAGAAAGGCCCCGGACCATAGCTGCGCACCATTCCTTCCACCAGGCGGTATCCGAGGTAATCGGCACCGACGGTGGAAGCGATCCTGGTGGGCAGTTCCCGCTTGTTGAACAGCCCCAGGATGACGTTGGGCGCGCCGATCTGCGCAGTGAATCGAATGCCTTCCAGAACGGACGCGTGCGGGAAGTCGTCAGTCACGATCGACTACCCCCAAGGCATATAGGCGCGCACGGAATCTGCCAATCCCACGATCCGATTCTTTTTCCCCGGTGCGGGAGCACCCAGCTTCGGCCACGGCGCGAATACTCGCTCGGCGCCGCCGAGTGCCGGTTCCAGCTCGGGGTAGTGCCGCAGCAGGACATCCTTCATCGACGTGTGGTTGACCCAGTCGAAGCCCACCTGAGTGTAGGTTTCCGGCGTGAAGTCCTTGGTGAAGAACCGGTCACTCTTCAGCCGGCGCGACGCCATCAGAATGAAGATACGGAACGCGGTGTCGGAGAACCCGAATCCCTTCGGTGGCTGCTCGGCCTGCATGCCGATTTGCAGGTCGACCGCATCGACATCGCCGTTGTAGACCTCGTTGATCTCCTTGGCCCACTGCTTGTTCGGGGTGATCTCGTCGATACTGTTCCGACGGGGCATGCGCAGCACCTCGCGGAAGTCGTTATAGCGGGGTACACCTCGTTCGCGATCCCGGACGATGTCCAGGGTGGCCAGATCGGTGATCTGTCCGTCGATCCGAGTCAACTCACGCAGCGCATTGGGGTAATTGTGCAAGCAGATCGCGCCGGCGCTGGCACCGCCCATCGAGTACCACAGATCGCCCATCTGCATGCCGTCCATGAAGCCGCGGGTGTGGCGGCCCTGCAGTTCCGTGAAGTTCTTGTGCTCGAGGTGCTCCCCGGATTCCAGCGAGAAGAAGTTCCAGTCATCGGGGATCAGCGGGTGAAGCCGGTAGACCGAGACGAACTCCTCGGTGAGCGAGAAGGGCGAGGCGTGGTGCTCGGTCGACGACCCGAGGATGCCGGAGAGCACGTCGCTGTCACCGACGCGGCCGATCCGGTCCTTGAACGTTTCGCCGAGTGCGCCGTACCAGTTGGCATTCATGCCGATCTGCAGGGCGGGATGGCGAAGCACGCATGTCGTCCACTCCACAGTGTGGATCTTGGCGATCAGCGCGGACACCACCAGCACACCGAGTTCGAACAGTCGCTGATCGTCGAGGCTGGGGTACGCCTTCTTCAGTGCGTCGCACACCGAGTTGTGCTCGCGGGCGAAGAGGGTGTGTAGCAACCCGACGCCCAGCCACCAGTTCTCCTGGAAGCCGGTGAGGTCGACGCCCGGGATGTCACTGGTGGGCAGCCGTCCGTTGTCGCCGACTTTGATCTTGCCGTCGACGTAGGTGCGAATCTTGTTTTGCTTTTCCTGGCCACTGCCATAGATCTGGGAGCCGTCCCACCAATGGGTTTCTTGGTTCTCGAACACCGGAGCAGGGCAGCCGTCCTTGATTTCCCCGTGCAGCGGGATGGTGCTGCGAATCCGCATCGGGTTTTCGGGGAAATCGTCACCCTCGCGAAGCGGGATGTCGATGGTCTTCTCGGGTACTCCGTCGCCGTGAAAGAACCAGTTGTGATTCTCGAACTGAATCCAAGCGGCTGCAATCGTATTCACGATGCCGGCCGGCTTGAATTCGTCACGTGCCATCAGTCGGCGGCTGATGACCCGAGGATCGGGTTCGAGCAGCCGCTTCCGGTCGATGATCGTCTTTTCCGGCGGCGAGTTCCGGCCGAAGCCGGTGCACTTCGCGCCCATCCACGGCTCATCGAGATCGTTGAACCTGCCGTCGGGCGTACGAGCCCGCTTCTCCTCGTCGGTCGGCTTGCCGAGATCTTCGTCCGGCCGGATGCCGGGGCCCTCGAAGAGATTCTGCTCGCGCAACTCGACGCGCTGCTTCGACAGCTCCTTGAGCTGAAGGATCAGAGATGGGTGCTCGTACCATTGGCGACTCAACTGAGTTCCCCGTTCCTGTCTTGGGTTGTGGTGGTAGTTGCCGGCCGCCTAGCGCGGTGTGCGCAGGGCGAAGTAGCCGATCTTGCTGTAGCTGTCGTCGGAATTGAACAAGATCTTGCCCAGGAAGACGCCGTCGACGAGTTCAACCAGTTCGTCGCGAACGCTGCGAATGATCAGGCGCGGGTTCTTCTCCACGTTGGCGTAGTCGATCACCATTACCTGCAGGTCGGGGTCGTCCTTGCCCGCTTCGACATACGTCTTGAAATCGAATGCGAGCTTGCTTGCCTCGGCGTCACGCATCGAGTACAGCGGCCAGAGCAGTTTGGAAACCAGCCCGGTGCTCTTGGTGAGTCGGTTGTCGCCGCTGCCGGCGCCCGAGTCGAAACGCTTGCCCTGCCATGGCATCCACAGCGCGGTCACGGCCCGCACCACCATGTCCAGCTTGGGGTTCGTCGTGGTCATAACGAGAATGCCCTCGGTAGGTCCGTGCAGATCAGTCGGCACCGTACCCATCCGGAACAACTCGTTGAGTTCGGTGTCCGCGCCGGCGGCGTCGGTTTTTGCTCGTTCGGACAGGTCCACGATCCATGCCCAGGCTGCTTCTGCAGCACCGGACGGCTCGGCCGTCATCGAACTACGCAACCACTCGAGTCGTCCGTCGACCCCGGTTGCCTCTATGCCTTGTTCGCTTGTCATTGCACCCCTCTTGGCGCTATCGGAGGTATTCCGACAGTGATGTTACTGACTCGGGCCTTTTCGCGTCGGCTTTTGTCGACGCACGCGGCAATTCGTTCCGCGACCTGCGGCAACACCGCAGAAACGGCTCCTGCACAGTGTGGTCATCCGCGCCGGCTCGAGCAAGCGGCGGCGCGAAGACGAGGGTCGGCCCCACCGTGCTGCGCGCTCTGCCCAGGGAGGGCCAAGCGATAGCCTGGCAATGGTCGGCCTGCCGAGCCGAAAAAATGGCGATTCCTGCACACTGGGCAAGCCCCGGGAGCATCGTGGATGCCATGGCGAAGTCTTCTGTTCTCACGGCCGACAACGGCCTACCGGCGGGCGTTCAGGGCGGGGCCGATCCGCATTTCGGCGGGGTCATGCGTGCGTTCGCCGCGCTGTACCCGGCCCGCCAACTCGGCGGCGGAGCCCTCGCGGTGTACATCGACGGCCGGCCGGTCGTCGATGTCTGGATGGGATGCGCGGACCGGCGCGGTGAGGTGCCATGGACCGCAAATACCGGTGCCATGGTGTTCTCCGCGACAAAAGGTTTGGCGGCGACGGTAATTCATCGATTGGCTGACCGCGGTCTGATCACCTACGACGCACCGGTGGCCGAGTACTGGCCCGAGTTCGGGGCCAACGGCAAGTCCGTGATCACCGTCAGCGACGTGTTGCGGCATCGAGCCGGGCTGGCACATCTCAAAGGTGTGGGCAAGGACGACGTCCTTGACCACCTCGCGATGGAAGAAAGGCTGGCCGCCGCACCGCTGGACCCGATGTATGGCACGCCGGCCTATCACGCGATCACCTACGGATGGCTGCTGTCCGGGCTGGCTCGTGCAGTAACGGGCAGCGGGATGCGTGAGTTGTTCCGCGACGAGCTCGCGCGCAACCTGGATACCGAAGGTCTGCATCTGGGCCGCCCGCCGGTCGGCGCCCCGACGGTGACCGCGCAGACGCTGTTCCCTCAAAGTGCCATTCCTACACCGATTTTCGACTTCGTTGCGCCCAAGGTTGCCGGGCTGTCGTTCTCGGGGATGCTGGGCGCGGTGTACTTCCCGGGAATCACCTCCTTATTGCAGGGTGATATGCCGTTTCTCGATACCGAGATGCCCGCTGCCAACGGAGTCGTAACCGCGCGCGCCTTGGCCAAGCTGTACGGCGCCCTGGCCAACGACGGCGTCATGAACCAAACCCGACTGCTGTCTCGGGAGATGGCACACGGACTGGTGGGGGAGGTCGATCTGTCGCCGGACCTGAACCTCGGTATTCCGTTTTCGTATCACCGAGGGTTCCAATCCTCGCCGATCCCGGGGTTCTTGCCGGGCTTCGGCCATATCGGTCTGGGCGGCACGATCGGTTGGGCCGATCCCGAGACCGGCAGCTCCTTCGGCTACGTGCACAACCGTCTTCTCACGCTGATGTTGTTCGACATGGGCTCCTTCGCCGGGCTGGCGCCGCTGCTGACCAGTGCCATCGCCGCCGCGCGCCGAGACGGTCCACTCGAGGTCCCGAACTTCGGTGCGACCTTCCAGGACCGCGCCGACGATCAACCAACCGACCTCTCAGCGGGACCCAAGTGAACAGTGGTCCAGCTGAACCTCAGGTGGGTTTCGGGGTCTGCAGCTTGTACCCCCGGTCGATCACTTCCCTTGGCAGCGGTTGACTCTCGGCTTCGGGGATCATCACCTCGATATAGGCCGCACCGTCGTGAGACTCGATGGCGTCGAGAATTTCGTCCAGTTCGGCGATGGTGGTGACCTTCGCGGAGAGCCAGCCTTGACAGCCGAACGCCGCCGGCAGCAGATGGTATTGGACCGGGGCGAGGTCGTCGTAGGCGTGCCCGCGCTCGCTGATGACGTCCTCGATGCCGTAGATGCCGTTGTTGAGCACGAAGATCACCGGGTCGGCGCCATAGCGACCCATGACGGCGAGTTCGTTGAGGGTGAGCTGGTGAGATCCGTCGCCGGTGACCAGCCACGTGCGACCTGAGCGTTTGGCCAGCGCGACGCCCAGGGCGGCTGGTGTCGCCCAGCCGAACGAGCCCCACAGCCCTTGTCCCTCGGCGCCGACTCCGGCAGGCAGGTGCATCCCGTTGAGGTGGAGCATGCACGTGCCGGTCTCGATCAGCAGTGTGTCACCGGTGCGCAGCCGCCGCTGCAATCGCGGGTAGAACCCGGCCGACGAGGTGGGCTCGTCACCGGAGCCGACCATCGCCAACGCCTCCGGGGTCGGGCCGGGTTCCCGCGTGCGGGGTGTGACCTCGGTGGTCAGGGCTTCGATCACGTCCTCGATGGCGACGTTGAGGTACACGTCGGTGCCGCTGCGGACCCAGTTGTCGTGGATGCAGATCGCCCGCGTCGTGTCCAGGACGGCGCCCCACAAACCGGTGTTGAACTCAGTGAGCAGGACACCGCCGATGTCGAGGATCAGGTCGGCCTGCTCCACGATGTCGCAGACCCCGGCCGGGCGCGAGTTCTGCGCCGCGTAGAGACCGATGTACTGCGGCAGGGACTCGTCGATCACACCTTTGTCGTTGGGTGTGACCGCGACGGGCAGGTTGGCCTTGCCGACCAGCGCGGCGGCCTTGCCGGCGACGCCGTAGCGGCTTGTCATGGTAGTGATCACGGCGACGGGGTTTGTTGCGGCGGCTAGTTTTCCGGTGATTGCGGCGACGGCCGCGGCCAGCTCGGACTCGTCGCTTCGCTGCCTTTTGATCGTATCCAGCGGCGCCCCCTCGACAGGGGTGCCGATCACCGGCATGAGTCCGTTGACTTGCGAGATGACGATGTAAGCCGGCATGGACTGGCGCAGTGCCTCACGGATCACGCGCTCAAGTTCGTCGATGCAGTTGTCCGGGGTCAAGACCGCCGACACACAGCAGGCTGTCGCCGATATGTCTTGGAAACGGTCGTATCTGGTGTCGCCGAGGTTGTGGTGGGTGATCAGACGGAGGTGCTGAATGCGCTCACTGGGCATCCCGACAATGTGGAAGACCGGCACCCTGTGGGCCTTGGCGCCCATCACTCCGTTGAGCGCGGACAGTTCGCCGACGCCGTAGGTGGTGGACAATATCGCCGCTCCGCGGATTCGCGCGTAGCCGTCGGCTGCGTAGGCGGCGTTGAGCTCGTTGGCGCATCCCACCCAGTCGAGACCCTCGACCTTCTCGACGGCGTTATCGACTGAGAAGGCGTAGTCGCCGGGGACTCCGAACACCCGGTCGATGCCGAGGGCGCTCAGTCTTTGCAGGACGTATTCGGCAACTGTGGCTTGGCGCATGCCGCGAACGGTACCCGATTTTCGCGGTCTTGTTAGGCCCATGAAAGGACTCCATGGAACAGACTATTCGGATGTGTGGCGCCTGGAGCTCGTGAGACGTTTACCCACTGCACCAACCATTTTCAGCTAGGTTCACGCGCCTTATTGATTTCAATACCAAAGCACCGCTCATCGATATGCCGATCGTCTTCGCGCCGCAAGAAGGACCGCGATGAGCACCGAAGGATGCCGGGCGCGCGCCGGGGGACGGAGGCGCCTCTTGACGCTGCCACCGCGGTGCAGGCTCCATAAACTGTTTATGCCCCGCAACCATGGGGCGGGCGTGCGATCCTAACGTAATGAGTTGGGAAATGCGGCTACTGCCGAAGGGCCGATTTGAGGCCTTCTCCGACGGGGTGTATGCGATCGTGATCACCCTGCTTGTCCTCGAATTAAAAGTTCCAGAATCCTCGGATCCACTGGTGGACGGGTTGATTGAAGCATGGCCGACCCTACTGGCCTATTTAGTGAGCTTCGTGTTCATCGGTGCTTCGTGGGTTGCGCACAACGAACTGACTTGGTCTCTCGCTGTCACCGACAACGTCGTGCTTGGGCTCAACCTTCTTCTGCTGCTATTTGTCACCTTTCTCCCGTTCACCACCGCGGTGATGGGCACCCATCTCAACGGGCCGGGCCAGCGTCTAGCGGTATTCCTGTTCGGCTTGAACTTGACTCTGGCGACTGCGATTAACGCGGCGCTTTGCACCTATGTGACGACAGAGCCAGATCTCATCCGGGAGGGGGCTGAATCGGACTTGAGGAGCCTCACGAAGGCTCGGTGGTCCTGGACGGCATTCTGGGCTGTGTCGACCTTGATCGGCGCATTGCTGCCCAATGTCGCCGTGTTCCTCTATCTTGCGGTTTCGGCGTCGGCACTAATCTTGGCCGAACCGATCCGCCTGTTTCAGCACCGGAGGCGCCGGCGGGCGGGGCGAAACGCGCATTGATGCCGTCGCATGCGGGAGAACTTGCGTGTCGATGGTCGCAAGTCGGTGGCGTTGGAGTGCCCACCAGGCTTGTTGGGCACGGTCGGGGTCACGCAGATTGGTGGCGCACCGTCCCGGTTGACCCCCTAATACAACAGGTACGCCATTCGGCTCTCGAGGAAAGTGGCGGCTTCGCGGTCCCATTCCTCGAGGAGCGGCGCGAGTTGACCGGCACCGATCGCGAGGCGCACCTTGTCCGATCCGGTCAGCAGATCGATCGAGGGACCCCAGGCAAAGTCGTCCGGATGCTGCTTGCGAATCGAGTCGATGAGCAGCAGTGCCGTGCGGACCGGCCGGTAGGTCTGCCGATCGGTGACCACCAGCCCGATGGCCGGGATCGTCTGTCCAGGAAACTTGAGGGCGCTGTCGGCAACCGACATGGTGATGGCCTGGAAACCAATGCCCGGGAGCTGCATGGCGTTCATGGTCTCGGCCACGCGCGGCGCATCGAGCCATGGCGCACCGACCTGCTCGAACGGCCGATCGGTGCCCCTTCCCTCCGAGATATTGGTGCCCTCGAAGTAGACGGTGCCCGGGTAGCTCGTCACCGCCGCCAGCGACCGAAGGTTGGGTGACGGGTTTACCCAGGGGAGACCCGTGTCGTCGAACCATTGCGCGCGGCGCCACCCCTCCGTCCGCGCGACGATCAAGTCCACGCCAATGCCGTATTGCTGGTTGAAGAGCGTGGCAAGTTCACCGACCGTCATCCCGTGCCGTGCAGGGATGGGGTACATGCCGATAAATGACGCAAACGCCGGGTCAAGCAGGGCGCCTTCCACGATCTCGCCGCCGATCGGATTCGGCCGGTCGAGCACCACAAACGGGATCCCCTTCTTCGCCGCGGCTTGCATCGACAGCGCCATGGTCGAAACGTACGTCCACGTGCGTCCGCCGACTTCCTGGAGGTCATAGACCAAGAGGTCCACGTCCTTCAACATCTCGGTCGTCGGACTGTGATCGTCGGCCGTGTAGAGGGAGTAGATCGGCACGCCGGTCTTTTCATCGATGTCATCGGCGACCCTGACACCCGCCTCGATAGTGCCGCGAATACCATGCTCCGGCGCCAGCAGTGCCACGAGTTGCAGGTCGTCGTGTTGTGCGATCAGATCAATGTCCGGGGTGCGCGACCGGTCGATCCCCGTCTGATTGGTGATGAGACCAACCCGCTTGCCCCGCAGCGCTGGCGGCAGATCGGTGAGGAAGACCTCGATGCCGGGGCGTACGGTCTCCTCGGCGCCGAGACGTACGGCTATCGTGCTGGTTGTCTGCGCCGGCGGGGCGCCGGATGACGACGCGGGCACTTGCGGCTGCGCGCAGGAGGCGAGCAAAGCGGATGCTGCGAAAGCGCTGAGCATAAGTGGTGTGAATCTGGCACGTGCAGGCAACATCTGCGCACTGTATCTGCGTCGACTCGCCGACGAAACCCTCCCAGTCCGTGTCGGAATGGCCGCGAGCGCTTCAGCCCGAGTGCCTCTCGACCGGTCGCTAAACGTCACAGTGACGAATTAGGCTTATCTCGCTGCGCCTTGGGGCTGAGCGAAGCTGCGGCCAGTTCGCGGTGTCGGACCGAAATTCGACACTCTCAGATGGTTGCGGACAGCATCGGATTCCGGGCAGCCGGTATAGCCTGTCGACCGTCTCGGGACGACGCAGGATCTGGCGAAGAGGGGCGCTCGAGAAGTTCATTCGCGGCAACGCCCGCCTGGCCAAGATGCTCGCCGATCCGGAGACCCGTGCAGAGGTCGACGCAATCGTCGACGAGATGGGCCAGGTTGACCGTGCTTACAAGATGGGTCTGGCAGCGGTGCGCCACGCCGCCAACCTGACCCAGGCAGAACTGGCACAGCGGATGGGTATCAAGCAGGCCGCGCTGTCCGGAGTGGAGAACCGTGAGGATCTGCTGCTGTCCACCCTGGCGAGTTACCTCGAAGCCGCGGGGGCGCGCGACGTAGCGATAACCGCCAAGCTGGGAGACCGCACCATCGAGATGCCATTGCCGAGAGTAGCCGGCCGCGACGCGGCCCCAGCGTGACCGGGCCGGCCCCGTCGATATGGGGAAAGCGCGCCTTTGTATCAGATGCAATGAGAATGTGTCAGATCAAATGAGAACGGACAGTGTATGACTTCTACCAGCGGGGATGGTCTACCTAATACGTCACAGTGACGAATCGATAGGGTGCGGACTTTTCGGGGAGGCCTCGGGCGTCCGGGTGAAGAACTGGCGACCTGAAGCGCGTGGCGCACGATTGGCGGCACTCTCAGGTAGTCCCGGACGACTCTCAAGTATTCACGGAAAGGACGGCACGGAAGTCGTTATGGCGGTGTCCCGGGCCGGCCGCGAGGCCGAGAGTTGCGCCGATGCACACTCTCAGATGGTCGTGGAAAAAGGGGCGGAATCGGACGGCTCTCATGTTTTCCGGCAGCCAGCGTGCGCTCAGCATTATGCAGTACCGATAAGCCACATTATGTCAACTAACGCTCGCCGGATCCCATTGTCCGTCAATCGTTTTCGGGCCGACTGCGCGAGATCGCCGCGCCACTACAGATCGAGGACGAAGCGCAGTGCTTGGTCAATGGCTTGCATCTGTTCTGGACTAATCATTCCCTGGCGAGATGACAGTCGTTCGATGGAGACCGCCCGCAGCTGGTCGCAGCGGGCGTAGGAAGCGTGCCCCAGCCCGCTGGTCGCTGGCTCCAGTTCAACGTTGCTTCGCAGGCCATAACCAGCGGTGGTGATCGGGACGACGACCACCACACCGCCCGGTCCGTTGTTGAGAATGTCGACCGACACCACCACGCCCGGGCGGCGAAAGGCTGGCTCGTGCCCGACTGGTTGGTCGAGATCGACGTGATAGACCTCCCCCCGCCAGATCAAGCCAGTGCGTCCCACTCGCGACGCTCGGCCAGGTATTGCTCCCACAGTTCAGGGTCACCGCGTAGGCGCTGGTAGTCCCCATTGAGCCCGCGCAGGAACTCCTGCCTCTCCAAAGCGTCGATGGCCGCGTGCACGACGTCGATGACGGCGGTCTGACGAGCTTTGGCCAGAGATTGCAGCCGCTCAGAATCGGGGCGGCGGACTCGGACAGTCGTAATTTCTGCTGCCATGGACTTATTGTAGACGAATTGTAGACACGGAACACGCTGGATCTCCCATGTGCTCGCGAAACGAACGCCGGACAAGCTCCGTGTGCTACCCGACCCTTGCCCTACTGCCCTGGCCAGGACGACTGCCAGATTCAATATCTGGGCACCGGTGGCGATGCTCAGACTTGCCCTGACAAGGGACACGGCGGAATCGAGTATGGCGGGTACCGGCAAAGTAAGTCGAAATATGTCTTCGCCCAACGGGTCTCGCCTATCGCGCGAGGCCGAGGAATTTCATCATCGCTCGTTCGACCTCGACGACTTGCTCCGCTGTCAGCCGACCGATTCGGAACGACGTTTCATCGTCGCGAACCTTCTGGCGGTTCACGGCGCGAATCCGACAGAAAGAGTGAGACCGGACATTCCCCGTTATCCAGTTGATCACGTTGATCACGGCGTCCTAACTACTCCCGCAGGTGTGCCTGTGACACCGTGTTGCGTTGCTGGTCGATGACGCGGCCGAGTTCCTGGAGTAGCACCGGTTTGCGAGCGACAACTTCGTCCAGGTCTTCGCGGTCGAACTCCAGCGCGGTCACTTCTTCCAGCGCGTGTGCGCCGGCGAAGCTGGGTTGCCGCAGGAGCGCAGTCAGCCCGATAAACGATCCGTCGTAGAGCGTGCTGACAGCGACGACGGAGCCATCGCGGTCGGTAGCGGTCAACCGAACACTGCCTGCGGTCAGGAAGGCTATCCGCGCGGGCACCTGACCTATGTGCTGCATCGTTTCGCCGACGGCGTAGCGGACCATCCTCGCGTGTGGAACCAGCGACTCGCGATCGGCCTCAGTGAGCCGCAACGCCGGAGCAACCACGTCGCGCATGGCTGCTTCAACCAGAGCCGGGATCGAGAAGTCGTCGGAGGCGCCGTCGAGGTGCAGACCTTCCCGCCGTGCCGCGTACCAGATCCACCGCAGGAAGTCGGATTTCGCGGAGAACACATCGGGGGGCGACTTCACTCCGACCGACGTGCTGTACTGGGTGGCGCTGCCGGCCCATTGGGTGGCCGGGCCTATTGCCAACGTCGAGGGTTCAACGCCCTCTTTGAGTTGCGGCAGCGCGCTGGCGACCCGCGTCAGTAGAGCGCAGACTTGATCGGGCGGGTCGGTGGACAAGAACGTGGTCACGATAAGGAGGGTGTGCGGTCCCTCTGGTCGGCTCAGATTGGTGAACGAGGTGCCGGCCAGTACCGAGTTCGGGATGATTTCGAGCCCGCCAACCTTTGCAAGGTGCACGGCTCGCCAGTTCACTTCGAGAACCTGCCCGCGCGTCTGCGCGACAGTCAGCCAGTCACCGATCTCGAAAGGCTTCTCGAACAGCAATAACATCCCGGACACGACCTGTCCCACTGCGTTCTGCAGCATCAGACCGACGACGACGCCCCCGAGTCCCAGCGCGGTCAGCAGGCCTGTGACCTTGACACCCCAGATATTGGACAGGATGAGCGCCACACCCACGGCGATCAGTAACGCGCGTGTGATGTCGACGAAAATGGACGGGAGGCGTTCGCGCCACGAGCCCTCCGGGGCTCCCTGAAAGAGCACGGACTTGAGCAGGGACAGCGCCAACACCACCACCACGGAACCGGCGACCGTCGCGATGATCCGCACCCAGGTGTTGTCAACCGGTATCTGCGTCGCCCCGACGAGTAATGCCAGCAACGCTGCGAGCGGCAGCAGATAGTTGCGCAGCAGGTTGACCGGCCCGGCCAGGTTGCTCTGTCTGCGAACCAGTCCACGGTGCAACTCGGTGAGGATGATGAACCCCGCCGGGAGTCCTACCGCAACACCCACGGCCCAGTAGAACCAGGACGCTCCGAACACGCTCACGGTTCCTCCGACAATCGCCAGATCGGCTGGTCGGAACCCCCGACCCTGATCGTGCCGGCCGGGGTGAACTGCCGCGTGTCCTGCATCACCCCGAGCACCTCCTCGGTGACGTAGATGCCCAATTGCGGCGTGCCTCTCTGCATCTGGTACGCCACGCTCACCGCGGAACCCCAAAGGTCGTAGGTGACCCTCGACTGCCCCACTAGCCCGCTGACCGCTTTCCCGGTGCTGATGCCGGCGCGAAGACCGATGTTGTCACCGGATCCGGTGTTGAACCGGTCGACGATGTGCTGCATTTCCAACGCAAAGTCAACGGTTCGCCGCACATTGTCCAGCCGAGGGGTAACGACACCGCAGGCGGCGAGGTAGCCGTTGTGCAGGGTGCGGACCCGCTCAATGCCCAGGGCTTCGGCGGCCGAGTCGAACTGCTGGATTAATGCGTCCAACTTCTCCACCAGTTCATCGCCCGAGAGTTCGGTCGACGTCTCCCCGAGTTCCACGAGGTCGGCGTAGATGACCGCGATGCCTTGATGCTCTGCTGCGATGGTCTGCTCCCCCTGGCGGTAGCGTTGCACCAGCGGCTCGGGCATCAACGACAGCAGCAGGCGGTCGTTTTCCTCGCGTTGCTCGTTGAGCTGCCTCTCCTTGGTCTGCAGACTTCGGCTCATCTCGTTGAAAGCGGCAGCGACATCGCCAATTTCGCCCTTGGCCGTCACCGGGATGTTGACGCCGTAGTCACCGGCGCTGATCTTGTTCGCAGCGGCCTCCAGCCGCCGGATCGGCCGCACGAACGCCCTGGCGGCGATCACTCCGGCCAGACAAATGACGAAACTGATCACGGCGGCCGTCAGGACGAGCCATCGTGTGAACGAGGATGACCGCGCGTAGGCAGCGGAGGTGTCCCTCGTCGCCAGGATCGACCAGTTCAACTCGGAATTCGGTACCTTCAGCGGAGCGTAGGCCTGCATCTCTTCGCGGCCCAGGTAGCCCACGGTGCTGAGGACTCCGGTCTCCCCCCGTTGGGCGGCGCTTAGGCCCGGACCGCCCACCGGTTGCACGAACGTCGTCCCGCCGAACCGGATCGCCTCGTCAACGACCTCCGGTGGGGTGCCGGCCGCCACGGCTTCGCTGCGGTACTCCTCCGGGTTCTCCAGGAAGAGCCTCGAGTCGGAGCGCATCAACTCGTCCGTACCTGCCAGGTACGTCTCGGTGGTTGCGCCCAGTCCAGCTTGTTCCCATTGTCCGGAGATGGTCATGACATCGTTGATCTTCGGGATCGGTAGCGGCACGGCCAAGACCCCTTCAGTTCTGCCTTGCGAGCGGACCGGCGACACGAGCCACGCGGTAGGCGCACCGAGGTTCGGCTGATACGGCCCGAAGTCGGTGATCCAGACGAAGTCCACCGCGTTGGCGCCCAACGCCTTCTCGAAGGCAACCTTCAGTTTGGATTCGCGATACGGTCCCTCCACGATGTTGGTGCCCAGGTCAAGGCCTTTGTTGACGCTGTAGACAACGTTGCCCTGTGTGTCCAGCAGCAGCGCATCTTGATATTCGAAACGGGTAACCATGTTCCGGAAGTAGCGGTCGTAGCGAGTATCTGCGGCTGTCCATGCCCAGCGCTTGTCGCGGTCGTCATCCGCCGTGTTGCTGGGTGGCGCGGATGCTGCGGTGTAGTTGGCCTGAAGATAGAGCTGCGCGTTGGAGTTGGGCAGAACCGCGTCGAGGTCAAGTGTGACGCCAGTGGCCTGCTCGGTCGGATCGATGAGTTCGTCGGTGTAGTAGTCGACGAGCGCCTGCCGCTGCGCAGGGTCGATTGTCGCCGCGGCGAGTTGATCAAAGGCAGCTGTGAACTGCTGTGTTGCCAGCAGCACGGTCGTACTGCTGCTGTAGTTAGCCAGCGAGTTCGTGAGGTTTTCGAACTCGGCCTGCATCGCCCGCTGTTGCGACGTCCGCAATTGCGTCAACCAGCTGGCCGATCCGTTCTCAAGGAGATTACGACCGGTTCCGTACGCCACAGCCGCGACTGCCGCAACGGACAAGATGCTGGACAGTAGCAGCATCACCATGAGTTCGGATTGGATGCTCATCCGGAAAAAACGCCGCTTCGGGCGCCGGCTTTTCCGGGCTGATGTGGGTGTTTCTTCCGACTCTGAGTCTGTTGTCTGTTCCGACGTCAAACGATCTCGATTCACTCACGGGCAACAAGAACGGGGACCAGGTAGCAGACTAGCCTGCGGGCGCAGCGAAAAGTGGCGGGTCCCCGTTACTGAGTCCACCTGGAGTTAGAGCCAGGTTGTCGTCGTTCGGATTCAGTTGATCTCGCACGCCATGGCGTAGTGGCCATGGCTGCAGGCCGCAGCGTACTCGGCCGGCGTGCGGTAGCCCAGGGCCGAGTGGCGGTGGCGGTGGTTGTGCTCGTTCTTGAAGTCGCCGATCACCACCCGGGCCTCGAACATGGTGTTCCAGTGGTTGCGGTTGAGGCATTCCTTCCGTAGGCGGTTGTTGAATGATTCGATGTAGCCGTTGTTCCACGGAGTGCCCGGCGGAATGTAGGACAGATCGACCTTGTGCTCGCAGAACTGTTGCAGCGCCTGGGAACCATCTCGGGGCCGTTGTCCATCCGCAGCACGATCGGCGGTCCGCCGGCCGCGCCGAACACCTTCTCGAGTTCGATGACGAGACGGTCGCCGGTGATCGAGCGTTCCACCAGATGCAACAGCGATTCGCGGGTGTGTTCGTCGACCATCGAGGCGATTTTGATGGCCTTGCCGTCGACGGTCGAGTCGAATTGGAAGTCGATCGCCCACACCACCTTCGGGGCGTCGGCGATCACCTCCGGGACCGAGGACACTCCGGCCCGTTTGCGCGGGCTGTGCACCCGCCGCTGCAGCCCCTCCTGGCACCACAGCCGGTGTACTTTCTTCACGTTGATCACCTGGCCCTCGTCGTGACGCAGCGCCGCCCACGCGCGCCGGAACCCATGACACGGGTGTTTGGTGGCGTAGACACGCAGCCAGGCCCGCAGATCGGCATCTGGATCAGCTGGCGTCGCTGCCATCGGCAATTTTCGGTAGGTCGACCGGGCAAGCCCAACCGCTTTGCACGCCAGCCGTTCCGACATGCTCATCGTGTCCTTGAGCATGTCCACGGCGCGGCGCTTGGCGGCCGGGCTCAGAATTTTCCAGTGATGATGGTTCCTGGGTGCCGTTCTGAGGTTGTGACCCCGAAATTTCCTGGCCGATCCTGTGCCTTTCATAGGACCTGTCGAACCTCGGGCCGGCACCCATCCACAACATGAAAA
>Ga0114921_10000425_pt1 | contig 18034 bp, 13 predicted proteins | sample BentaG_FD_87016 | JGI IMG/M metagenome (GOLD analysis project Ga0114921, IMG submission 87016) | Deep subsurface microbial communities from South Atlantic Ocean to uncover new lineages of life (NeLLi) - Benguela_00093 metaG | ecosystem: Environmental > Aquatic > Marine > Oceanic > Sediment ...
AAAATCACAAATATTTTTTGTAATAAATTCTTTTGTGAGAGCCAAATTTTCAATGGCTTTTGAAATTTGATCCGGTGGTATCGGCGCAAAGAAACGCGCTTTATTCTCGATAAAAATTGTCTGCACCTCACGCAACAGTGTTTCTACTTTAATATCAAATTCATATTGTTTTTCTTTTGTCGCAGGGAAAAAGAATCGCAAGCCAACTGCATGAATAGGACGCTGAAAGTTACTTAATCGCTGTTCGTTAAGACCACAAACATCTGCACTTAAAAATTCTCTTGCATCTCTCGTCTTAAGGGGATTTGCTAAGATCCTAACAGTATAGCTCTGCGCAACGAATAAAGGTATCTTTAACGTTTTAAGAGCATTGTCGAGTATGTCTTCAATGTACTTGCAGAAAAGACCAAATTGCACTTCAGCAACAAAGTGATGTGAAAGCGTCAGTCGATCTTTTGAAAAAACATATTCTGACATTTCTTCCGACATAGGAAAACGATGAATAAATCTTGCAGAACCATCCTTAAACGAAGAATCACTAATATCATGAATTTTTGCTAAATGAGAAAATAGGTTAACTAATACTTCCTTTTTATGCATAGATGGTGGATGCAATAATTGAACAACATATCCATAATCACGTATAGATTCTGGGTTCATTTCAACTCCCTAATTAATCTTATTGCGTTCTTAACCGATTTTTAGGAACCCTTAGAGAAATTTTGTGTTTTGCGAATCATCAACAAATTACTACTATAATTCTAATACACTTCTTGTCAAAAGTCAACACCAACCTTACTTATTTGACCCTTGTTTGGTGTCCAAATAGTGTCCATTTGGTGTCTAAATTGGTCTTTTTCAGTATCACTCAGTATCACTCAGTAGCAAAGCAAAATTCAAGTGTGACAAGGCTTTCGGCCGATTCTCCAATAAAATCAAGGGTGTCAGAAAAGGCCAGAATAATAAATTATCTATCTTTGACCTTGAGGAGGGTTTTAACCTCCCTGCCCGTGATCCTTCTTATGTATTCTCTTCCCTCCCCCCTCTCCAGCACGATGACGATGTCTGAAATGATGATACCCCCCTCCTGAAGGGCTTTAATTATGCCACTCAGGGTCCCCCCGGTTGAGACTATATCATCTACAAGGAGTATTCGATCCCCGGCCCTCAGGCCGTTGATGTACATTTTTCCCTCCAAATAGCCAGTCTTCTGGAATGCTTCCAGCTCCCCATCCAGCGAATATTTTTTCTTTCGAATGATATTTAATGGAATCTTCGTCTTATTGGAGAGAAGCACACCAATTGGGATCCCCATGGCCTCAGGGGTCACAATATAATCGACGTCCAGATTTGCTATTTCCATTATACTCTTGACGATATCATCCAAGAGGTCTGGCTCCAGATAGGGTATGCCATCGGTGATGGGGTGAACTACGTACCTATACTTCCCCTTTCTGACTACAGGGCTCTTCTCCCACAATTCCCGAAGCTTCTCTAACACTGGAAACACCGCCCTCGCTTTTACGCTGTGGCCTTGATTCTACATGCCATGTTAAGAGAAAAGCCCCCGCTGATCAGGGGCTTTTCTCTAATAGCTTCTTTTACTCGTAAGGGGCCTACCCCGATAAAAACTCCCACCTATAAAGAGTACTCTTATGGTTCTAACGGGTTTACTTGACAGCATCCTTTAGGGCTTTGCCTGCTTTAAATACAGGGATTTTCTTGGCAGGAATCGTGATCATGGCCCCAGTTTGAGGATTTCTCCCTGCTCTGGCTGCCCTTTGTCTAACATTAAAACTACCTAGTCCAACAAGCAATACCCCTTCTCCCTTGGCAAGCGCGCCTTTGATGCTATCTATAACTTTATCAACAGCCCTTTCGGCTTCGGCCTTAGTGCAAGTTACCTCGGCCACCTCATTGATCAAATCTGCCTTGTTCATTTAAAAACCTCCGTCTTGGTTATAAGTCAATACCTCTTTCACCTCCTTTACAGCCATATCTATTATGCAATTCCGCGGCCTTGTAAAAATCAGTATACTATATACAAATGACGGTTGTCAAGGGTTTTTTTTGGAAAACATGCTATTCTTGTAGTTTGGCCTGGGCAGCTACCAACCTGGCAATTGGAACCCTGTAGGGTGAACAACTCACGTAGTCCATACCCACCCTATGACAGAAAGTTACCGAATGAGGGTCTCCACCATGTTCACCACATATCCCTATCTCAAGGTCGGGCCTGGTCTTCCTGCCCCTCTCTATCCCTATCTTTACAAGATCCCCTACACCCTGCTCATCTATCCTCTGAAATGGGTCATACTTGAGTATCCCCTTCGCAATGTAGTCAGGTAAGATCTTGCCAATGTCATCCCTTGAGAACCCAAAAGTCGTCTGAGTAAGGTCATTCGTTCCAAACGAGAAGAACTCAGCACTCTTTGCAATTTCGTCTGCAGTTAAGGCTGCGCGCGGGATTTCTATCATCGTTCCAACCTTATAATCCAATTTCACAGCGTACTCATCCATAACCTCTTTTGCTACTCCATCAATGACCGATCTTTGATTTTCAAACTCCTTCACCTCTGAAAGAACAGGGATCATTACCTCTGGGATAGTTTTTATTCCCTCTTTTTCAACCTCACAGGCTGCCTCAAAGATTGCCCTTGCCTGCATCTGGGTTATCTCTGGATAAGATATTCCAAGCCTGCAACCCCTGTGTCCAAGCATAGGATTTACTTCTGAAAGAGATGCCACTTTGGCCTCAACGACCTCCTCTGGCGCTCCCATTTCCCTTGCAAGTTCGCGTATCTTCTCTTTTTCGTGAGGAACGAACTCATGAAGAGGGGGATCAAGCATCCTTATTATCACAGGAAGGCCGTCCATCTCTCTAAATATTCCCTTGAAATCCTCTCTTTGCATGGGAAGGAGCTTGGAAAGCGCCTTTATTCTGTCGGCTTGTTTATCCGCAAGTATCATCTCTCTCATTGCTTTTATCCTATCCTTGTCGAAGAACATATGTTCTGTTCTTGTAAGGCCTATCCCTTCTGCTCCAAGCTCTCTTGCAATTCCCGCAGCTTCTGGTGTATCCGCGTTTGCCCTTACACCAAGTCTTCTTATCTCGTCAGCATAGCCCAGGAGCGTTCCGAATTCGCCTGTACCGGATGGACGAGTCTTCGGAACATCACCCAATATCAGATTTCCAGTAGTTCCATCGATTGTGATGGTATCACCCTTTTTTACAACCTTACTCCCTACACGAAATTCCTCCCTTTCGTAACTAATGAATATAGATTCACATCCAACTACACAGGGTTTGCCCATCCCCCTTGCCACAACTGCTGCATGGGACGTCATCCCGCCTCTTTGAGTGAGGATTCCCTCGCAGACAGCCATACCCGCGATGTCCTCTGGGGATGTCTCACGTCTAACAAGAATTGTAGGCTTAGGCTTTGCCTCTACGGCATCCTCTGGACTGAACACTATCTGGCCAGTTGCTGCGCCTGGTGAGGCTGGAAGCCCTGTTGCAGAGACACTAAATTCTGCCTCTGGATCGATCATAGGATGAAGGATCATCTCTATAACCTCGGGTGAAATCCTCCGTATCGCCTCTTCCTTCGATATGAGCCCTTCTTTTACCATATCCACCGCGACTTTCACCGCGGCAAGTGGTGTGCGCTTCCCTACCCTAGTCTGAAGCATGAAAAGCTTTCCTTCCTCTATTGTAAATTCAAGGTCCTGTATGTCTCGGAAATGTCGCTCCAGTTTATCTCTTACAGAAAGAAGTTGTGCATAGATCTCGGGCATTTCCTCTTGTAAGGACGGGAGTTCACTTTTGCCCCTCTGAGCGATATTTATGGGGCACGGTGTGCGTATCCCTGCAACGACATCCTCGCCCTGAGCATTTCTTAACCATTCTCCATAGAAGATATTCTCGCCAGTGGCGGGATTGCGCGTGAAAGCTACGCCGGTTGCAGAAGTCTCCCCCATGTTCCCATAGATCATTGCCTGAACATTTACAGCAGTTCCCCAGTCATCGGGGATATCATTGAGCCTTCTGTACTCCACGGCACGTTTGGCATTCCAAGATTCGAGGACTGAAGAAATTGCGCCCCAGAGTTGCCCCATAGGGTCCTGAGGGAAACCTTCTACTATTTTTTTATAGTCCTCTATAAGTTCCCTTAAGGTATCTCCATCAAGTTCTGTATCAGCTCTTACCCCTTTGGCTTTCTTCTTTCGTTCAAGAAGCTCCTCAAAATTTTCATGACTTACACCAATAACTACATTCCCGTACATCTGGATAAGCCTTCTGTAGCAATCGTATGAAAATCGAGGATTTCCAGATTTTTTCGCAAGCCCCTTTACAGTCTTATCGTTTAGCCCTATGTTTAAGACCGTATCCATCATTCCTGGCATGCTTACTCGAGCTCCTGATCTAACGGAGACCAAGAGGGGATTATCCTTATGTCCAAACTTAGTTCCTATGGCCCTCTCCAGCTTGGTCAGATTTTTTGCGACCTCTTCTTGCAATCCAGGTGGGTATGTCCTTTTATGAGTATAGTAATAGGTACAAACCTCAGTGGTGATGGTAAAGCCGGGAGGAACGGGGATGCCCAGGTTGGTCATCTCGGCCAGGTTGGAGCCCTTGCCTCCCAATAGGTTTTTCAGGGCAGCTCCCCCTTCTGCTTTATCCATTCCGAAAAAGTAGACGTATTTTGGCATCAAAATTCACCTCTTAGTGATTTGTCTATTCCGTAACGATCTTGGAGAGGTCGGCAAGCTTGCGGAATAGGTTTACAATATTGTTCAAGATGGCCATCCGATTCGACCTCAATTCTCTATCGGCCGTCATAACCAGAACCCTCTCGAAGAAGTTATCAATCGGACCCCTCAATTTAGCCAGCAATTTGAGGACAGGTTCATACTCCTGGTGAGAAACCATGTCGTTTAAATCACCCTGTATGGATAAATAGGCTTGGTGGAGCGCGATTTCGGCTGGCTCCTTGAGCAGAGACGATTGAACAGAAGATCCAGGATCCTCCAAGATATTGGCAGCACGACCATAAGCAATGACCACCGATCCAAACTCCTGGGTCAGGCGCAGTCTATTGAGCGTGATAGCCCTCTTGTGTACTGCCAACAAATCATCAAATGGTGTGGCCAGGACGGCCTCGATGATGTCGTAGTCGACCCCATCAGACTCGAGAAGAAAAGCCATTCTGGCCTTGAAGAAATCCAGCAGGTCTTCCTTGGAAGTACTGGACAACATAATGCTCTCTTTGAATGAGGCCAAAGAAGTCTCGATCATTCTACTGAGCGAGATATTCAGGGACTTTCCAAGGATTATCTGAATTACCCCCTGAGCTTGGCGGCGCAATCCGTAGGGGTCCTGGGATCCGGTTGGAATGAGCCCTATTCCAAAGAAGCCCACCAGCGTATCTATCCTGTCGGCCATGCCGACTATGCTCCCGACAATACTCTGGGGCAGGTCGTCTGATGCGCCGCGGGGTAGATAATGTTCCTGAATGGCCTGGGCGACCTCTTTGTTCTCTCCAGAGAGAGAGGCATAGATCTTGCCCATCACCCCTTGAAGTGTGGGAAATTCATTTACCATGGCAGATACTAAGTCGGCTTTGCATAGGCAGGACGCTCGTTCAACAACCCCCTTCTTCTCCCGGCAAAGCTCTTTTGCTAGCTCGCCAGATAATAATATCATCCTCTGGACCTTTTCGTAGACAGACCATAGCCTTTCCTGGAAGGTTACTCCTTTCAACTCCTCGATTCGGTCTGCCAGAGGCCTGGCCCGATCTTGATCAAAGAAGAACTGGGCGTCAGCTAACTTGGCATCTAGGACCCTCTCATTGCCCTGCCTGACAGTATCCATGCCTTCCTTACCTCCGTCTCGAATATTGACGAAGTGCGGAAGGAGTTTTCCTCCCCTATCTACCACAGGAAAGTACTTCTGTTGGCAACAGATGACATGTGTCAGGACCTCGTGGGGCAAATTAAGATAGTCTCCTTTGAACTCTCCAACAAGGGCGGTAGGGCACTCAACTAGATTGGTTATCTCTCCCAGAAGCTCCGGATCCATCAGCGCCTGTCCCCCTCTGGCCTCAGCTAGTTTAGCGGCTTGTCTCTCGATTAGCTTCCGACGCTCTGCTTGATCAACAATGACTTTAGCATCTAGCAAGATCTTCTGATATTCTGAAGCAGTGGGAACCTTCAGGGCTTCCTGGGTCAAGAATCGATGCCCGTAAGTCTGGCGGCCAGTCCTGACCCCTGCCAATTCAAAATTTACTACGCTTTCGCCGAAAAGGGCTAATATCCATATGATTGGCCTGACAAAGCGAAACCTGCTTGGTTCCCAGCACATGGACTTAGGAAAGTTGATATCCTTTATGATCTTCGGGAGTATCTGTGGGAGAAGCTGGAGTGTTTCCCTTCCCTTCTCTACCTTCAGGGCACAAATACATTCTCCCGTGGGGGTCTTCCGGGTAACTAAATCCTCGACCTTTACCCCCTGTCTCTTGGCAAAACCGATGGCCGCCTTGGTGGGTTTTCCACCCTCCTCAAAGGCAACCTCAACTGAGGGACCCAGGACCTCATAGGACCTATCCTGCTGTCTCTCAGAGACTTCGCTCACGTATAATGCCAGCCTTCTGGGTGTACCATATGCCATTATGTCCTTACAGTCAATTCCTGCGTCCAATAAGGCCTTCCCGGCTAATTCTTCAAGCTGCTCCAGGGCTGGTTCGATAAAATGTGCCGGTATATCTTCAGTTCCAATCTCTAAGAGTAAATCCTTGGGCATCTAAGGATCCTTCGCATTCGTTAATTCCGTTAGGCCCGTTAGTCCTATTTTTTCGATCCTGGATGCTCGATCCTTGATCTCGGTTTAACATTGAGGGCAAGTTTCGTCGCTTTAAACCAATCGCCGCAACCCGGCATCAAGGATCAGAATCCAATGCTTATTTTACGAGCTAAACGCTCTTCAATAGCGGAAAACTTCCTTCTTCTCTCTGGCGAAGATAGCCCTGTGCGCACCTTCGAGCAAGGTCGCGTACCCTCGCGATATAACCTGTGCGCTCTGCAACGCTGATGGCTTTCCTTGCATCCAATATGTTGAAGGTATGGGAACATTTAAGCACATAATCATAGGCAGGCAGGATCAGATTCTTGGCCAAGGATTGATTAGCCTCCTCTTCGTAGACCTCAAAGAGCTTGTGAAGCATCTGGACATTGGCCTCCTGGAAGTTGTACTTAGAGAATTCCACTTCACCTTGATGGTGTACCTGACCGTATGAAATGTTACCGGTCCAGATGATGTCAAAGACGTTGTCCTTTTCCTGAATGTACATGGCTATGCGCTCTAACCCGTAGGTGATCTCTACAGGGATGGGGTTCAGGTCGAGGCTTCCGACCTGTTGAAAGTAGGTGAATTGGGTAATCTCCATGCCGTCGAGCCAAACCTCCCACCCAAGTCCCCAGGCGCCCAGAGTGGGGGCCTCCCAATCGTCCTCCATGAACCTGATGTCATGTCTCTTGGGCTCAATTCCTAGACTCCTTAGGCTTTGCAAATAGATCTGTTGAATATCCGGTGGTGCGGGCTTTATTATTACCTGATATTGATAATGCTGTCGAAGCCTGTGAGGGTTATCTCCATACCTTCCATCAGCTGGTCGCCGGGAAGGCTCTACGTAAGCCGCCCGCCACGGCTCTGGTCCCAAGACCCTAAAGAATGTTGCAGGATTGAAGGTCCCTGCGCCCACCTCTATGCCGTGGGGTTGGGCAATGAGACAGCCCTCTCCAGCCCAGAAATCTTGCAGCCTCAAGATAATATCCTGAAACGTCATCGTGCTCTCCCTAAAGGGATTAGCAAATCGTTCAGCAGCAAAGTAGAGCCTTTAAAAAGGGCTTTACAATAAGCGATTAGCTATAAGCGAGCCTCTCTTCTAATCCTGTTCGTCCCTTCTATGTTCCTTGTGGATTTATTTCCTCTAAGGCGTCTATAAATTCTCGGGACTTCAACCTCGGCCCGATATGGTAGGCTATGAAGCTGGCCAGGAGACTCTTCAATTCTCCCCTCAAATTATGGGATATCTTTGATCGGTCAATCTTGGCCAACTCAAGCCTTTGTGCTCCTCTCAAGAATGCCAGCGTGTCCCTTGATATCTTCTGTCCCGGCTGTGGATGGCCAGGACAGATAATCCCGCCCGCTCGGAGGCTGAACTTGAAGCGAGGCCCAACAAACTCCCTATGGCAGATCGAACAGTCATCTAAATGGAGCCGATAGCCCAGATGGGTCAGGAGCTTGACTTCAAAGACCCTGGCCAAAGCTTCTATGTCCTTTGAATCCTCCATTAACCGAAGCGTCCTTACCAGTAGATCAAATGTGGGTGGGTTCTCCTGGGCACCCGTCGCCTTGTCGACAAGCTCCACGGTATAAGAAGCATAGGCCAGCCTTTTGATGTCCTGCCGGATGCCAAGAAATGACTCCTTTAGGTCACATTGACTGATGGTATAGAGATCCTTCCCCTCCCTTTCATAAAAGACAATGTCATTATAAGTCAAGATTTCTAAACTTGAGCCGAACTTCCCCCTCCTTGCCCCCTTGGCCACTCCTTTTATTTTACCATATTCCTTGGTATAGAAGGTGATGATCTTGGAGGTTTCGTGCCAATCGACAGCTTTGATGACGACGGCTTCTGTCTTGCACAGAGGCATACAATTTCTTTCCGTTACTCCAGTTTAGCCCGTTACGGGCTAAACTGGCCCCGTTAAAGGCTTTAAAAAAAGGTTTCTACCATCAAATGAGCCTCTAACGGGGCGGACAAAATCGACCTAACGGATGAGGAATTTCATCAGGGTTGTGGCCAATCCGAGATAGATTAAAAGTCCAGTAATATCGTTAGAACTGGTGACAAAGGGACCAGCAGCGATAGCCGGATCTACGTTGAGGCGTTTGAATATAAGGGGAGCCAATGTCCCGATAGTAGCAGCCACGGTAATGGCAACAAACATAGATGCCCCAATCACCACTCCGAGCATGGGGTTCCCTTGCCATAATTGGGCGACTGTTCCAATAACTGCTCCGCAGGCTAAACCCATTACCCCCCCTACTCTAATCTCCTTGAACAAAACTTTCCATGTTCGGGAAAAATCGATATGTCCCAGCGCGATTCCACGCACGACAATGGTCGACGATTGGATTCCAATATTACCACCCATGCCCATAATAATAGGGATAAAGGCTGCCAGGGTAATTGCCTGGCTTAAGGTGAATTTAAAGAATATGAGGATGACAGCAGATATCAACCCTCCCACTAAAGTGGTAAGAACCCATGGCAATCTCCTGCGGGCTACTCTGAAGACGGGATCGCTGAGGAGCTCTTCACCGCTGACACCTCCCATTTCATAAATATCTTCAGTAGCTTCTTCTTCAATAACATCTATGACATCATCAACGGTGATTACGCCGACCAGCCTCTCCTCTGAATCCACCACTGGCACAACCAGTAGGTCATCCCTGGCTACAATCCTGGCTACCCCCTCCTGGTCTAAATCGGTAGGCACGCTCACCAGATCCTGGGTCATGACTTCACCAATGCGCCGTTGAGGTTGGACCGCTATCAACTTTCTCAAAGGAACGAAACCGACTATCCTTTGGTCTGCGTCTATCACATAGACCCAGGAGGGCATTTCCATTTCCTGGGCAGCCCGAAGCTCTTCGATGGCCTCCTCGACGGTTATAGTCTCCCTCAAGGCAATGAAGTCGGTTGTCATTATCCCACCGGCGGTGTCCTCTTTATACTTTAGTAATTCTCGGGCCTCTCGAGACTCCTCCGCCTCCATCAAAGAAAGCAATCTCTCGCGCTTGGCCTGAGGCAATACGGCCAAGACATCGGCCCGATCATCCGAGGGCATCTCCTCTAAGATCTGTGAGAACCATTCTTCGTCCAGGCTCTCTAAGAGTTCCACCTCCTGGGTGCTATCGATCTCTCGAAGGAGCAAAGCAGCCTTCTGTAAGCTCAGGGAATTGAAGATGGCGAGCTTCTGGTCTTGGTCAAAGTATAATGCCAGGGCATCGGCCAGATCGACAGGATGAACCCTGGCAAGTATCTTCTTCAGTTCTTCGGCTCTTCCCTTCTCCAAGCAGGTCCTGATTCTGTCAGCGATCTTCTCTTTCATTAGAAACCCCTTTTAATGAGATGGGACGGCGCGCTTGGCTTGCCCCATTAGAGGCCCATTTAGGGATCACAACCCCCTGAAGTCTCTAACGGGGCTTGCCTAGAATAAGAATGCGCCGTCATTACGGGGTTCTCTCCGATTTATCGGGGAAGCATTCTTATTATATCATAAATTCCTATTCAGGCAAGAAAAAAGCACCCTTAGGAGTGCTCTTTTCTTGCTTATAGAAGAAAGCAAAGGTGGAACCTTCTTTACATTCTCTCTTCCCACGAGCGTGGGTGATACATACTTTTTACTTGCTAATCTTTGCTAGAGTCCTTGACTGTAAATTGATGGGCCTCATAAAATTTCTCTGGTGGGCTCAAGACACCACCCGATATGATCAGCTTCATCCCCTCTTCGACCGTCATATCCAGCGGTATGACCTCCTTTTCGGGGACAACCAAGAGGAATCCTGAGGTAGGATTAGGGGTTGTGGAGATAAATACGTTTAGGGTACGTTTTTTGATGGCTTTGTTGACCGTGCCTCCACTCTCTGAGGTTACAAATCCAAGGGTATAGACTCCCTTACGGGGATATTCGAGCAGAACGACACGCTGGAAGAGCTTCTTTTCGCGCCTAAATACGGCGTCGCTTATCTGCCTGATGGTGGTATATATCTTGCGGATAAACGGGATCCTTTTTAATATCATCTCGACGGATGAGATGACTCTTCTGCCAACGACGTTTCTGGCCAATACCCCTACAAGAAAGACAAGCAGAAGAAGTGCCAGGAATGCCAATGCCTTTCCGCCGTAATACCAAAGTCTGCTTGCTGTTATAAAGGGAAAGGGTGAAATAATTCCGCCCAGTATATTGTCTATTTTATTGAATATGAACCGTAAGATGAAGATTGTGAGCGCCAGAGGTAATAAGGCGATGAGCCCTGTTGCGAAGTAGGTGCCCAATTTTGTCTTCATGGGTGGATCATCCCCTTTCCTTGGCGATATCATATTCATCCTCTATCTCTCCTACCAGCTCTTCCAATAAGTCTTCAATCGTAACTAGTCCCGTTGTCTTCCCATATTCATTTACTACGATAGCCATGTGAACCTTCTTACGCTGGAAGTTTTGCAATAGTTCGCTCACCTTCATGGTCTCAGATATATGGTACGGAGGGCGCATAATCCCCTTTAAGTCGAGGTTGCTCCTTGCCTTTTGCCAGTATTCCAAGAGATCCTTGGTATAGACGACCCCTGTAATATTGTCAATGCTATCTTCAAAAACAGGGATCCGGGAATAGCCTGTCTTGACCGCTGTTGCTAAAGTTTCCTTCAGATTCAGCGTCTCGGGTATGGCTATTATATCATTACGGGCTGTCATGACCTCTTTGACCAGTGTATCCCCAAACTCAAAGACGCTGTGGATCATCTCTCGCTCTTCTTCTTCCAGGGCTCCTTCCTCTTCACCTAAATCGACCATCGTAAGGAGCTCCTCCTCTGTAACAAAGAGGGCTTCCTTCTTTATTCTACCACCAAATACCCTGATGATGATGGTGGTGATCCCTGTGAGAACCTTAACGATAGGGGTGAGGGCATATGAGAGGACCTTCAAGGGTCTAATTGCCAAAAGAGATATTTTCGGTGCGTGGGCCTTAGCGAAGGTCTTAGGAGTTATCTCACCAAAGACCAAGATCAGAAGAATCATACCTCCAGTAGCTATACTGGCCGCTTTGCCAACAGCTGTTGGCGGGAGGGTATTTAAAAGAACTGTCGTGGCTAACACAGAGGCTGTGATATTCACTATATTATTGCTTACCAGGATAGTTACCAATATCTGGTTGGGGTTTTCTAACCAGAAAGTTAAAATTTTGGCCATTTCGCCCCTTTCTTTGATCAGGCGCTTTACCCTCAATTTTGTCATACTGGTTAGGGCAGTCTCTGCTCCAGAAAAGAAGGCAGATAATAGCACTAAGAACATTAAGGCTATTAGCGGAACTATCAAAAAAGGTCTCACCCTCCTTTATAATTGCACTTGGTCGAATGGTAACCGGGTGAATGGTTAAATTTACCAATTACCAGTAACTAATCACCAGACTTTTATTTAATCCCCAGTTCTTTGAGGGTCTCCTTTTCCTTATGACGCATTAATTTGGCATCTCGGGCCTTTCCATGGTTATAGCCCAATAGATGTAAGAGGCCATGTGCTACCAGAAGGGCTACTTCATCGGATGGGCTGTGCCTGTATCTGGCGGCCAGTCTTGAGGCAGTCTCCAAGGATACGACGACATCTCCCAAGAGCTGGGGATTTAACTCAGAAAATTTTCCCTCTGTCATGGAAAAGGAAAGGACGTCAGTGGGTTCGTCGACCTGTCGGTACTCCCTGTTGAGCCTTTGGATGTATCCATCGTCACACAGGACTATGCTCACCTGACCATCAAGGCATCCCTCATGGGCCAATGTTGCTTTTACCACTCTCTTTATGAGCGCTTTACTTATTTTCGTCTTCTTTTGGAGGTCTTTGATCAGAATTTCCACCCTTGCCTCCTGAATCCAATTTCTCAGGGGGATATTCAACCCGGGCATGGAGTATCCCCCTTAAGGTATGGATAAAGCTCTGGGCGATGTCTTTGAGGTCCTTCATGGTTAGATTGCATTCATCCAGCTGAGAGTCGCTATACTTTTCGTTAATAATTCCATCTATCAAGGCTCCAATCTGGCCTGGAGTCTTGGTCGATAACGTTCTGGAGGCCGCCTCTACGGAATCGGCCAGCATAATGATTGCTGCCTCCTTGCTCTGGGGACGAGGGCCTGGATACCTGAAGCTCTCTTCTGGTATTTGAGGTTTTTCGCTATCGACTATGGTCTGTCGATAAAAGTAGGATATCAGGCTGGTACCGTGGTGCTGACCTATGATATCGACGATGATCCTGGGTAACCCCATCTTACGAGCTGCCTCTACACCACTCTTAACGTGAGAGGTTATGATCAGGCCGCTCATGGTGGGCATCAATCTGTCATGTTTGCTCGTGGCCGTTATCTGGTTCTCGATGAAGTACTGAGGTTTCTTCATCTTACCGATATCGTGATAATAAGAGCTGGCTCGTGTGAGCAAGGAATTCGCCCCGATCTTCTGGGCAGCCGCTTCGGCCAAATTTCCCACAATGATTGAATGATGATACGTCCCAGGGGCTTCGATAGCCAGTTCTCTCAAGATCGGTTGATTGAGATCGGACAGCTCCAGGAGCCTTATATCTGTGCTAATCCTGAAGGCATTCTCTAAGAGGGGCAGTATCCCTGTGACGACAATGGCGGAAGTAAGGCCATTCCCTATGCCCCAGAGGCCTGACTTAGCCAATTCGACGCCCACCTTTCCTTCCATCAGCCCCAAGGACAGAATGGTCAATGCGTTGGCCAGGCTTACGAATAACCCTCCCCGTGTTAAATTCATCCTATGTCTCACGTGGCGCACGCTGAAGATTCCCACCATACCCCCGACAAAGGCAACCAGCCCAAAATTCAGATCACTTCCACATAGAATAGCCACAAAGGTCGCCAATACTATATTGATCAGTATAGCTAAGTTCCTATCCAGGAGGATGGCTATAAGCATAGTGGCCAGGGCTATCGGAATGGCGTATCGTGAGATGGGAGAGATGGTTACAAGCTTTATAATCAAGGTCATGCCCACTACTATGAGGCCCAATAGGAAAAGGAGGCTCGGGTGTGCCATGACATCTGGTTGATAGCGGCGGAGGTAAAAGACGACTATCAAAAGTAATATCAAGACCATCAAGCTGTGCCCCAGAATTGGCACTATGGCCTTTCCGTTATACTGACGCAAGGCTTCCAATTTGATTATGTGCTCTCTTGCGACAGGATCTCCCTCTCGGATTATCATCTCGTTCTTCTTTATGGTTATCAATACAGGCCCGGCATCAGATCTGGCTTTGGCTTTGCGGGTTTCCGTCTCCTGGGCATTGAATTTGAGGTTGGGCTCGATGAGCAGGCAAGCCACCTCTGTGGCGGCGCTGGAGGCCAACTGATTTTCTGGAAATATACTTTTGGCTTCCCTTTTAATCCTCTGGCTGGCTGTCTTTAGACTATAAACATCCATTTCCCTCAGCTCTTCCGCCTTTCCCTCCTGCCTGAGCTTTATGCCCCCTTTGATATTCCTTGCCAGGAGCTGGGGGTCGTCCACTATCCCCTTGACCATCGTCTCTCTGAGCAGTCTTTGTGCCCCGGCAGCTATCTGGGAAAGCCTATCATAGTCTATCAATGTCCTCAAGGTTCGCTCAGAGAGCTTGACTTCTAAGCTCTTCCTCAATCGGCTCACCTTGGCATCTGGTGCCAATTCCTTCTGACGAATTTTAGCCACCTGATCAAAGAGTGAAGCCGTTTTATCGAGTACCACTTCCATAGTCTTAGCGTCCAGGTCGTAGACAGGCCTTATAGAGTCGGCTGCCTCCTCCTGTCTGGCCAGGGTGGCCACCTTATTCTCAACAAAGAAGTCCCTTGGGGCCTTGATGTTTCTGGGACTGATGCTCCCTATCTCCAGCCTGCGAGTGGGGAGAGTTAGAGCCGGGGATAGGATAAAGGCCAGAATGATAAAGGCCCCAAGACCTAACAGCCACCTGTGGGCCTGACTGTCCTTTAGCCAATGAGAGATTTTGCTCTCTCTAATTAATCCCTGCCATTTCTTAAGCCATCTACGCTTAAAGCTGACCATGTTCCTTATCTCAGCCTGATATGTAGCTCTCTGAGTTGGTGGGGGCTTACACTTGATGGGGCCTGAGTTAGGGGTGAGCTTGCACTCTGTGTCTTTGGGAAGGCGATGACCTCCCGGATGGTTTTGCGACCCGCCAGGACCATCAACAGCCTGTCCAGGCCTAGGGCAATGCCCCCATGGGGCGGAGCCCCATACTCTAAAGCCTCCAGTAAGAAGCCAAACTTCTCGCTTGCCTCCTTGGAGTCGATAGATAAAGCTCGGAACATCTCCTCTTGCAATCCTCGGTCATGAATCCTGATGCTTCCTCCCCCGATCTCAACGCCATTCAAGACCAGGTCATAAGCCCTGGCTCGAACCTTCTGGGGTTGGTCGTGCAATCTCGCAATATCTTCTTGGCGTGGGGCCGTGAATGGATGGTGACATGGAGTAAACCTCCCCTCCTCTGCATCGAACTCTAAGAGAGGAAAGTCGACGATCCAGAGAAACTTATATTCCTTCTCATTCAGGCTAGACCTAATATCAGGGCTATCCGTGCCATATTTTTCTAAGACATCGCTATAGTTCATCCTTTCAAACGGTCTACCTATCTTCGCCCCCAGGACGGTCCTGAATAGGTTCACCATCAATCTTTCGGTGACATCGATGACATCTTCTTCGTCGACAAATGACATCTCGAAGTCGATTTGAGTAAATTCGGGCTGGCGGTCGGCTCGAAGGTCCTCATCTCTGAAGCACCTGCTGATCTGGAAGTATCTATCCAGCCCTGAGATCATCAGGAGCTGCTTGAATAGCTGGGGCGATTGTGGCAGGGCATAGAAGTGTCCCGGGTTTAATCTAGACGGCACAAGGTAGTCCCTGGCACCCTCGGGGGTGCTCTTGGTCAATATTGGGGTCTCAATCTCCAAAAATCCCTCCTTGCTCAGAAAATCCCTTACTGCCTGGATGGCCTTATGTTTCAGGACGATGATCTTTTGCATGGTCGGTCGGCGAAGGTCGAGATACCTGTACTTTAATCTGACATCCTCCACTACTTCGATCTCATCAACGATCTCGAAGGGCGGCGTCTTGGACTCATTCAATATCTCTAAATTTGTGGCAATCACTTCAATCTCGCCGGTCGATAGTTTGGAGTTTATGGTTCCAGGGGGCCTGAAGCAAACCTCCCCTTCGATGGCAACGACATACTCAGACCTCAGTTGACGGGCCTTCCTGTGCGCTGCTTCGGTCACTTCAGGGTTAAAGACAACCTGAGTGAGCCCTTCCCTGTCCCTCAGGTCGATGAAGATCAGACCCCCATGATCCCTGCGCCTGTGCACCCATCCCATCAATGTTACGCGCTGGCCTACATTCCCCTTGCATAGCTGGCCGCAGGAATGGGTCCGCTTCAACGTTACCTCCAAACTGCTACTCCTTGTCTCTAGTAGTTTTTATCCTTTTAGCAACCTCGGCCGCCAGACCATCCAGAAATAACTCTTCCTGGGAGCCTGTGGCCATATCCCTCAATACAACTTGGTCTTTAGCCAATTCGTCTTGTCCAAATATGAGGACATACTTAGCTCGTAACCTGTTCGCCAGTCTCATCTGTCCCTTCAGGCTGCGGTTGCCCAGATTGATTTGAACCCCCAGGTCATTCTGCCTAAGCCCATAGGCCAGTTTAGAGGCCTCCAGGCTGGCAGCCTCACCCAATGATGCCACGAATACGTCGATGCCCGCCTCCCCTGGCATCTCAATACCTTCAGCTTCCAGGGCTAGAATTAGCCTCTCGACCCCTAGGGCCATTCCCACTGCAGGTGTGGGAGGTCCCCCCGTATCTGCTATTAAATCATCGTATCTCCCGCCAGCAGCAATAGCGTTCTTGGCGCCAAGCCTGTAATCTATTACTTCAAAGGCAGTTCTGGTGTAGTAATCAAAACCCCTCACCAGTCGAGGATTGATGGAGTAAACGATGTTCAACCCATCCAAATAATCCCTTACCTTCTTTAAGTGCTGGACGCATGATTTACAGAGGTAGCTAGATATGGCAGGGGCCTTGGCGATGTGTCTTTGACATTCCTTATTCTTACAGTCCAGGACCCGAAGAGGATTGCGTGTGAGGCGTATCTGGCAGTCCTCGCAGAGTTCTTCCAGATTATCCTTGAAGTAGTTTTTGAGCTCGAGCTTATAGACAGACTGGCAGTTTGAGCAGCCGACGCTATTAAGTTGAGTGTCTAGACCCTTTAAGCCCAATTCTTCGAAGAGGCAAACGGTTAGAGCAATTATTTCAGCATCGCTGGCTGGACTATCAGAGCCAATGGTTTCGGCCCCGATCTGAAAGAACTCTCGATGCCTGCCTGCCTGAGGTCTCTCATATCTGAAGAATGGGCCGAGATAGTATAACTTGGCTGGAGTGGTTAGCCTATGTTCTATCCAAGCCCTCACTATTGACGCGGTTCCTTCCGGACGCAAGGTCAGGGATCTGCGCTTTGGGTCCTGAAAGGTGTACATCTCCTTTGTCACTATATCTGTGGTCTGGCCGATGCTACGTGCAAAGAGAGAGGTTGACTCAAAGGTAGGCGTTCTGATCTCAGAGAACCCAAAGTTCTCTAATATCTTGCGCGAAGTCCGTTCTATATATTGCCACTTCTCTATCTGGCCGGGCAGGATATCTTTGGTTCCCCGCAGAGCCTTAATCTTCATAGGCCTTCCCGTTGTACTTATTATAAAGTCACCAGATACCAGCTTAAGGGTTTTTCTGGTTACTTTCTATCTTATTTTGACGGCGCGCTTCGCTTGCGCCTAGATTTGAAATGTTTCGCATTTCAAATGGGACGGCGCGCTTCGCTTGCGCCTAGAATAAGAATGCGACGGCAAAACAAGGTTCTCGCTGCTTCGCAGCGAGGCATTCTTATTTTCTCATATTTGCCCTGAATTGTCAAATAAAAAGCCCCCCGATGAATCGGGGGGCTTTTCTGTTGTCAAAACTTTAACGGATATTTTATTCGCTTTTTATTTTAACAACATTGGCGGCCTGAGGCCCTTTTTCGCCCTGGACGATGTCAAATTCAAGTTCCTGGCCTTCGACCAAACTCTTGAATCCTTCGCCCTTGATGGCGGAAAAATGCACAAAGACATCCTCGCCATCCTCTTGTTCAATAAAGCCAAAACCTTT